>Ga0194115_10007697_pt1 | contig 10615 bp, 3 predicted proteins | sample TA2MahsurfametaG_3_FD_148656 | JGI IMG/M metagenome (GOLD analysis project Ga0194115, IMG submission 148656) | Freshwater microbial communities from Lake Tanganyika, Tanzania - TA2015002 Mahale S4 surface | ecosystem: Environmental > Aquatic > Freshwater > Lake | place: Tanzania: Lake Tanganyika... | reverse complement strand
TGAGTGACATAATATTATGTAAAGAAAGGCTAAGTTATATATATATAGGCCTATTATTTGGCGACAATCTAATTAAAACCTCCTAAAATATTAATTTCATCGATAAAAAGCTTATTTTTTATCAATGGGATAACTGATTGATTATTCTATATCTACACTGACTCTCCATGTTTTCAGGAAGCTAATATATTTCTAAAGTTATTTATTTTTATGCTAAGATTAACTGATATAATTTACCGCTCATTATCGAGTAACTTTGAATCATTATAAATTATTTTTAATGAAAGCTCAATCATCATGCATTTAGCGTTAAAGTGCCGGTGACGAATCGGCAGTTAGGGAAAGCAAAACACAGCCTCTAGGAGAAAGGGATCACTACTTCAAGAGGAGAACGATCGGCTCACTCGATACCAAAAAGACAACTAGCTATAATAATTAGCAAGTTCTCAATGAATTTTACTAAAGGATATTAAAAAAAAGCAATAACTTTGACCCTTCTGAGTCCCTAGATGAAGCCAAACAGCAGAATGAAGATATCTACTAGTATCAGCCTCATATAATTGCGGGCAAACTCGCAAAAGTCCACTTGATCTCCGAGTAGTAAAGAGTCGCCTATGGTCTGTAGGACTAAAATTAGTGCCTCGTGATGATTGTAGCTGACTACCAAGTCGTCATTGTCGGTAAAATCGGCTACCTGCCTATCGAAGGAATCAGTGTCAACCTCTACCTCCCTCGCAAAATTCATGAGTACATACACATGAAGAGCAGCAAAAAAAAAGAGACGCCTATACCTGAGAGACTTATAATTGTCGAGGGCAGGCCGATCGTGATTGTTAAGCGGTAATATATTGCGGAAGACCCGACCAACATACTAAACTACCCTTACTTGGTGGTCGATCCGGTGAATTTGCTGTACCCTAGTTTGATATGCAACTGGATCGAGTGCAAGCGAAGAATAGTCCTGGTGAACTACATCCAGGGGTAGAAATAGGTGAATTAGCACTTGGTTTACGGGAGCACCTGCCATCGTTTACTTGAGTGGCTGGCGCAAAGGAAGATTTCGGTTGCCTAGTTCCAAACTTAAAAATAAATTGTTTGTCGCAGACTGTACGACTCGATGCTCTACGACATGTACTTGATTAAAAAGTCATACACTTAATTTATGGATGCATGCAGGAACGGTTTAGATAATATAACCAACTTCTTCAAGACTCACATTATCGAAAAAACACCTTTGTAAGTAAACAGGTACAACAAAGTGTATCTCACCATCTAAAGGCTTGTTTCAAGTTAAGAAATGTTCAGGAGCAAGTTTTTGGGCCTCAAAGGCAAGATCGATTTACTGCTCTCTGGCTAGTACGTCGATTAAAAACAAAAAATCAGGCAGCATGTCTTTGTGCCCATGGAGCTGAAGACTGGAAAGAAAATGTCGTTCGCTCACAAGCGACAAACCTAGATCTACAATATCTTGGTTCGGTAGCATTACAAAAAGCCAGTGCTTGGCCTTCTTTACTACTCCGAAAGCAACAAAAAGTACTTCGTCTAAGAATCTCCTTTTTCGGCTTTCGAAATAGTAGTAATCCACCGCAACCAAATCGTTCAAAACTATGCGAATGTCTTTCGATTCCCCTCCAAACTGACGCTCCCAAAATTCAACTTCAACCAGTGCTAATTCTGCGAAGTCATAAATTCCTGCTAAACGATTTTCAAGGAGATTGAAAGCGATAACAATATGTAAATCTATTAATTGCCATCGAAGTACGCGAAAAAATAGGTAAACTACACAAAGGAGTAGTTGGGCTACTTGGCCAAGTGGCTCAAGCTAATTCATTTGTAAGAAAATTAAGTTCGATTGAACTTAGACATTTCAACCAAAATGAATATTTCATCCTTCAAAATGCCAAGTAATCAGATTATGCACTTGAAAAAGACAAACTTAAATAGAATCAAGTTTGTAATTTAGCACCGATGTCGAAGCTTGTAGTAGATCTAGGTCTTTTAAGATTATTACAAAACCTCTATGAAGGTTCGGGCACATGTTAGTAGTGTAAATTTGATTTAAGGTTGTAAGATTTCAGAAATCACTATTTAAATCGAGAGTAAAAAGTTCAAAATTACTTTGGAAATGAATAACCTCGAGATCTAATACAGTACTGGTAAACTCTAGTACTTTAAAAGTGCAGAAGAGGATTTAGATGTGTAAATCTAGACTTTCTAAAATAATCTATTCGCGACCATGCGAAACACGATTGTAGATCTAGTAAGTCAGTAAAATAGCTTCGTTAAGGATTTGGTAATTAATTCAGAGCATAATCACAGAGTTCTCTAGCTTGATGAAAGTGAAGATGATTAGATTCCTTTGAGTATAGGCATTTAAAACAGCTAGTATGAAGGTATGAATGAGGATCAAATATTAGCTTATCAAACTGCGTTTCACGAATAGAAATTTTGTCTTATATAAGGCATGCCAGGAACGGGAAAAACCTAATTAATTATAAAGTTAATATTGAAATTTAACTCTAAGAAAAAAAGAATGCTTATAACAGCGTTTACCAATCGATCACTTGATAACATCCTTTAAAGACTTATTGCAACTGAAAAAGTTGAAAATAGTACTATTATCAGATAAGGATCTCTTTATTCTAGTTCTAAAAAGCTAAAGTAGTTTACTTCTAAGAGTCACAAATTCTAAAATCTTTAAGACTACGAGTCATATTTTAACTCAAAGAATATATGGTTCGTAACATTAAATTCATTATTTATTCACCATTTACCTAAATAATTTGACATTGTGATTATTGATGAAGCCTCGCAGTGTCTTGAGCCAGTTTGTATTTAGGGGCTGAAAAGGGCGAAAAAGTTCATAATGATTGGAGACTATAGGCAGCTCCAACCTATAGTTAAGTCAAAATAAGCTTACAGACAAGAGATGCAGCTGAGCCTCTTCGAAAGATTATGCAAAAAGTATCCTCTTAATACTGTCTCTTTAAACAAACAATATAGAATGAATTCCTATATAATGAGTATATCGAATAACCTAGTATATGGTAATAAACTAGAACTTGCAGATCAGAAGATGAAAAATAATACCATTCGAATTATTCCTGAATGGAAAACAATGATTCCTTAGTAATTTCAAGAAGTATTTTAGCCTGAAAAACCAGTTGTTTTTATAAACTACGATCCTATAATAGAAAGTGTAACAAACAAATTTATGAACAGAGAATTTTAGATAAGAAAATTTGTAGAATCTTAGATACCTTCGTATGTTTACAAGCAATTTTTAAATCTAAAAATATAACAAAGTGATATGTCCATAATTGCAGCCCAGAATTCATCCCTAAACCTTATATATAGATTGCTTAAGCGATAAAGAATTATTTAATAAAATCATGGATCGATATTAACGATAGACAAAAGCCAAGGGATAGACAAGTAGGTAATAATTATGCTGATTGAACGAGGAAATTAGTAATTGATTTAAAATCCGAGGAGACTGAACGTGGCATTGACTCGGGCTAAGAACAAACTGATCATCATTGGTTCTAAATTTCATCTGGAGCAAATGAAAGTCTGGAACGGGACATTATAAAAACTGCTCCGGCCCTACAAAATGGACTTTACAAAGTAAATGGTTTAAAAAATTATAAGTGCTCTTGAACATAACGATCCGAAACGACCGTGAAAGAGTAGTCATAGTGAATCAAATCAAAGTTTGCAAAGAGAGTCACATTCTTAATGATTTAGATGTTTATATATAATTAAGATTGAAAAATGATAGATATTTAATCAATTAAATTTCACGAAACTATATATTGATTCATTCAGAAATGGACTACGAATGGTACGAACTCAACAATAATAAAAATAAATACAAAACAGATGTTTTTTCAGAGAACAACTTCGGCAAAAGATTTAATCGACTTCACCATTAGTATATGCTCATCACAGTTGCTTCATATGGAGGCCCAATAGCCATTACTTCTGATAAGACCAAAATCTTGGCTTTGCGATAGGATGACCCTACACTTTAAAATATTTGTATTTTCAGCAACGAAGGATAAATAATTCATAGAGTAAAGTTGGTGAATCCTTTTCAAAATGTAATTATAGTTTTGGAATTCATAAAAGATGAATATCTGCTTGTAATGTTCCAAAAGGGAGATTTTTGGTTGATAGATCCTTTTACTGCAGAAGTGAAAAAGATGAACTTGATTGGACTGTTGTAAGGTTAACAGCTAGTCAAAGGGAAAATTTTTGACAATGGATGTGCCTTGTAGACTTCCATGAAAAGATTCTTATTTGTCAGGAATGTTTTCCAGCCCCAAGTTAACGCCTTCGCAAACGTACAATCCTAGCTGCGATAAAATGACTTGATCAAGCAAAACTTTCATTGGAATGTTTTTTCGCCAAGAATCATAATATCGTAAAAAATCTAGCTTCACCTAGTGCATCCTGTAGCTGGGATTATTCAAGTAGTTGAAACAGAAGGAAAAAGAATATACTACAATCAATAAAAAGGGGGGCACATAGCAGAGTCTAAACTTCCTCATCTCAAATCAATCAAATTCATCTCAAACTTGTCCCCCAACAACAAAAACATTACCTATTTTTCAGCAGAACCTCTCTTCAAGGATAACCTAGCTGAGAGCATCCCGCAAAACAAGAAGAAGAAAACATAAAAAGATCCGCCTCCTATTCCATATGATTTTGCCTATCGCCTAATATTTGCGCCATCCATAAACTCGGATTCTCTTGAGATAAGCAAATTTAAATACGTATAGCTTCCTTTCGTAAAGTAAAATATTCACATTAATTTGGATCAACAGCCTTTGGATATCAAGTGGTGCGGCAACAAAGCAGTTATTATCCAGTTTCAGAATCAATAGTTGTATCTGTGCTCAGCTTCAGGTTAAATTCTAAGAATTGAAAAAGACAGAGGAGACAAGGAAAAGTGGTCCTTTTTGAAATAAGAAATTGACGGAACGAGAATCTTGTCTAAAAAAGATAATAAAATTCTCAGGTAGATTCCGAATGCCTATATAAGTGTATTCTAAAGCTTTTCATAATAACCTGGCGCTCTATTAAGAGGAGCTTACATAGCCTTTGAAGACTAATAGCCCCTTCAGGATGACCAAATCAGAAAAGACAAAGATAAGCTCAGTAAAGCGGTGGATCAATGTCTTTCTTCGGTACGTTTTGAACTTAACTTTGAAACGATAAGTCAATTAATGAAAGGTAAACATCTAATTATAAAGCTTGTACATATGGGAAGGCTTTTTTACCCCCAAGCTTGATTAACAACAACGATATCTATGAAACTTCAAAGATTCTTAGAATATGCCATACATTTAGGCAAAATTATAGATACATTACCTTTTAGCAGCTTAGAACGATGGGAGACTAACAATTACTAAAGATTCTTCTGCGCTATCGCGAACACTACCTGGCGTTCTAAATTTATAACTATCTCAAGAAAGATCAAAATTTTCGGGTCAAGATCTATACTGACTGGGCCTGCTGTAGGGTGCAAAATTATAACGAATCGGAAGAATAGATATGCAATAGTATTCGATACAAGCTCTAGAACTAAAAGGGCATTTCCTTTACTTAAATAGCTCATAAATCAATCGAAATAGGCAGAAGCTAATTGGCAATGAAACTTTTGTAGTTTTAGCCTTCTTTAGCTAAAAAAATTCCATTGCTTTTATGGATAGGAAATAGATAAAACCTCGAAACCTGCCATAAATATTACATGAAAAGCATTGAGTAGGCTCTGAAATCAAGAGACTTAAATTTGCTTTACCTATCGATAAAACGCATAATTTTTTCATAAAAGCTCAGTGACTTTTAAATTTTTGAGCTGTTTTCTAAAAATATTGAAGGTATATACGCTCTTATAAATTACTATAAGATGTTCGATAGATTAAGGTTAATTAAATATTACTAATATTTGAGCCTCTCTGAAACTAAAATACTTGAATATATCAAAATTGCATTGGCCTCAAAAAAATATTAAGACATGCAAAAGTTTTTATATTCAGTCAATTAATATTTTGATAATTTCAAATCCAATCTTCAATATTAGTGGAGAAAACCTGCATTCAAAAGGCTCTTCTAAAATTTCAATCAATTCATCAAGCATAATTCAAATATAAAATATGTGAACGAAAAAGTAAAGCCGACGACTCTTGGGAAGCAACTATAATTGTTTTTATCGAAAAGTGACGGAAGCGCAGTCGAAGATTTCAAAAACGAGTATGATATTCCAGACAAAAGAGTAATATTGGCAAGAATAAAGACTTTGATATAGAGTAAAAAGTATGAGGATCTTTTGATTTTTGTGTAGAAGCGACAGAAGGATTTCAAACTACCAGTGGAGCTGGTAGCAGATCTGCTTATGGAAAGAGGGGAAACGACATGGGCGATGAAAATGATAGCTAGGATGCCCTCTAAAAAGAAAGAAGAGCAGTACTTGTTGTTGCAGAGGATTGGCAAGTACAAAGAGGCGATTGAGATTGCTGCAGATAGAAAAGACATATAGATACTGTAATAGATAAGCTCAAGATTGTAGGATCCAGCCATGATCAGTTTCTGCAACGAAAAAATAAATTTCATTAGGAGAAAAGGATGAAAGCTTTAATGATAAATACCTAAAATTATTTATAATGTCTGAAAAAAGTTAAATCAAAGTACAAATCATTTTTAACTGAACCGATTTCTCAATGGCAAATAACATTCTTAAAGCATTTTCTCTTAATTAACTAAACTTAAATTCAAATTTTTATAATCCTTTTTCTTTATTGAGCTTTGACTGCCTATTCCGTTTAAATAAAGCTCCTAGTCGTATCCGTTCTTGAAAAGTATTTTTTTTAAAGACCTTGTAAAATAATTATAGTCAGGTTTTTACTAATCCCGAAGCTATTGACATTTCTCAAGCATTTTTCTAAATTAGACATCCAGCCCTGAACAAATCTATTCTATCTTGATTGATTGAATTCTGCTCTTTATCTTGTTAAATAATTTTACTTTTAAATTTTGAAATTTAAAAGGTTCGCCGTTAGTTTTATTAAACTTCAAAATAGTTTAATCTTTGGTGGTCTATTTGAAATCCTTCTAATACTTATTAGCACTATCATAGATTTCAGACTCTTATTAAAACTCAATGAATATATTGTGTCCTTAGAGGTTGGCAAAGTCCTATGTCCACGGCAGCTATCCTTTGAGAAGGTAGATGATGATATAGAGAACAGAACAAATATCGTCTTTGGGACGAGCTTAGAGGCCTTGGATAATATCATAAGACATGAACTGATGAATCTTCAACTTGCTGTTCGTAAATGATCTCTTAACATGTCTGTAGTTCTTTATGAACACCACACAGTCCATTAGATCGTTGATGTAAACATTATTGATACTGCTTCCGAGGCCAAATTGAATTACTTCCAGTTTAAGATTCCCATAAGCATAGCCTTTGCTATGAATGCTGTTAATTATCTCAAACAAAATGATTCCCAGAGTACATATCTATTTCAGCCCAAAAGCCTCTTTGCCTTTTTCGAATAATTATTTTAAAGATGTCCCTAATCTTTGCATTATGAAAATCAAGCAATTAGTTTATTACTATTTGCCAGCCCTAAATAAAAGGATTATTACCATATCATGTTTGGAATTCCTAAGTATCCTTGTAAGTTTTGCATAAATTTAGCCTAATGAAGTAGGTTTTTGGATTTCTTGTTGGTCACTTGCGAAAGACTTTGAGTTTTCAGAATAAACAGCTATTTTGTTATAACGTTTTTGACAAGCCAAATTTATTTCTTTGATGTTTTTAGAATCAATTTTACTTTTGAAAATGCTTACATGATTAAAATCTATTAACTCATTAAAATATTAATAATTCTGAACATTATAATCTTAACTAAAAATGAACCTTATAAAACAAATCGAATAGATTCTATTCGAATCTTATTCCCCTATTTACTACATCTTAATGATTATTGGTTCAGCCACACTGCTTTTCTATCTATATCAATACTTTTCAGCAATATCAAAAAAAATATTCAGACGATAAATTGGCCTTCAATAAAAGTATGGAAAAAATAAATGGGCATTAATTAGTAATTTCTCACAAGGTAAAAATTCATATATGAAGGATTATCAAAAAAATTTGCTTTTAAATTTGCTCAATAAGGATTTAATATCATTTTATTAGCTGCCTCGAAAAATCAATTTTAATGCTAGTAAGAATCTTTGATTCGTTTTAATCCAAATATCGCAATCAAGACAGTCTTAGTAGATTTTTCAGCCGAAGCTTATATATAAAATATTTAAGAAACGATTGATTAGCTGAAAAGATATTAAATCTCAATAGTGGTCAACTAAGTGGGAGGAGATATGGTATCGGATGAATTATATTAAGATCGTTCTTATAACGACTTGATCAGTTTGATCAATGAAAATTGTTTTGCTCCAAATGTTTTAAATTACATTTTTGCAAAAGTACTTTAAGAGAGATAGAAAAGGACTAAACAAAGAGGGGCAATTATAAATATAGGATCTCTTACAGGTAACCTAATTATGATCAAGGATAGATCCCTAGTTGTTGGAGCAACATCTCGTCGGCTTCCCTCAAATACCTTAATCATTTATCTGAAAACTTAAGCCAATAGTACCCCAGTATTGATTGGTTAAGTTTGAGACCTGGATAAATGTTTTCTTACAGATAAAACAGTAATAAAGAGCCTTTGGAATAAACAAACTTCTAATGTCTACGAGGGGCTCTGCAAGATATAGAAAAAGATACATCTAGCAATGGTTCACTAATTTATGCGTTTGAAAATCATTTATTTACAGAAACTCTAAACATCCAAGTATTAAATTTTTTTATGTCAAAATTAGCTGTATACCTAAAAAGATAATAAACAGTAGCAGCATGATAAAAAGTTGTGATTAGAATCCGTATAATAAATAATATTATTTATTGAATGAAGCAGAACACTGCCTATTTTAACAATTAAAAAATGAGCAAAATCATAGCTCTTAGCATTAATTATAAAAAACATAGACAGTTACTCTCAAATTCAAAGCCAGTCGTTGATTTCTCAGATGTCAAACACATCGAGAGGTTGCAAAAACTATCTATTTAAAAGTAAAGATATCGAAATAACGCTCGAAATCAAAAAAATTCAGAAATAAAACAAGAAAATGCTGGCATAACAAAGCGTATTTTACAAGCCAAAAGTGCCATAAAAAGAACTATAAATTAGACTATAAATACATTAAAATAAACTCCAAAGGAATCCAGAATAAAGCGTACTTCATCAAACACAAGCTTTAGAAGCGTTTCTAGCTAAAAATCATGTTCATCAAATTTTAGAAGAAGAACTATACGGCAAAATTAAATAGATTTTTAGAACAGAAAGTTAGCCGAAAGAATCATGAAGCCCAAAAGATCGATTGACGTTAGTTACCAAAAGATAAAAGATTTTTACGAAAAATAGCAACGCTACAATAAGATTAGAAGTAGGTTCAGCGATAGATCTCAGAGTATATTGCAGTCGCTGGCTTTGGACACTCTGAAAATATAAAAGAAGTATTTTCAATTTTTACCGCAGCTGTCTTTCAAAAAGCATCCGGCTGGGTCAAATAAATTTAAACTTGCAAGAGAATATAAATAGTAACAGAATTTGCGATCAATTCATAAACTTGATCCTTAGATATGATTGATTGTTTCATTTATATAAAATCATCGACCATTAATATCATTTGCAATCTATGTATAAAGTTGGTTCTTATGAATAGAGAGATTATTATTTGAATTGATTTTTTTAAATTGGTGGTCAAAGAAATAATTAAAATGGTGTTTGAAGGTCTTGCCCAAATGGTACTCTCAAGGTTTCTTGATAAAGTGTTTTATGGCATCAATAAAAACAACATCCAAATGTCCTTATTAGACGGCCGCTTTGTAATTTCCAACATTGGTTTGAACAAATAGTTAGTGACAAGACTGAACCTACCAATATAGGTCAAGTACAGCTACGTCTAGCGAGTCGAAATCAGTATCCCATGGCGTTCCAACTAAGTCTCCATCACAATTAATATCAGCAATATCTATCTGCTGGCTACAAACTCCAAAAATGATCCTGACATGTATTTTAAATTTTTCATGAAAAAGAAGTAAAAAATTATGGAGGAGGCGCTTAAATAGTTTCAGGAGCACCTAAAGGCGAAATAGAGTAAAAATAAGTAATACGGATTTCTTTAAAAGCTATTTATAAATTTGTTAGACAACATAAACATAAAGATTGATTCTATCCACCTACGCTACTAAAACATCGAAAAGTCGTATTCTTTTGGCGTGAAAATCAATAAGGTCTCAGTCCAAACTGCCAACTAAAAAGACTAGCCTACCTTCTTCAATCGGGAAAAGTCTCAATAATAATATGTGAGACACATCTTGATTATAGATTTCATCGGCATTTACTTCAACAGTAAATAAAATTTTTTCTTATCTGATCGCGAGCTTTCCGAGGCCTAAATAACTGTGGAATTCAATAAACTCTCAAACAAAATCATAGAAGATTTCGAGGATAATTTTGAGAGCAGCTAGCAGTAG
>Ga0194115_10007695_pt1 | contig 10617 bp, 11 predicted proteins | sample TA2MahsurfametaG_3_FD_148656 | JGI IMG/M metagenome (GOLD analysis project Ga0194115, IMG submission 148656) | Freshwater microbial communities from Lake Tanganyika, Tanzania - TA2015002 Mahale S4 surface | ecosystem: Environmental > Aquatic > Freshwater > Lake | place: Tanzania: Lake... | reverse complement strand
CAACTGAGCCGTGCCGTTCCCGTAGAAAAGGTTGCATCGGTAGATTTCGCCGATGAAATGATCTGCCAGGAGTCCCTTCACAGTTGAGATGTGTGGCTCAAAACGGTGATTGTAAGCAGTCACAACACATGAACCAGACTGTCGAGCTTCTCGCTCCAGGCGTTCGAAATTCTTGACGGAACCGAGGTCCAGTGGCTTTTCGACCAACACGTGTTTACCTAACGACACCAACCGCTCGACGAGATGAAGCTTGGCAGAGTCTGGGACGCACAAGAGTGCTGCGTCAAAGGTTGAGGGATTTACATCATTCAGTGAGACGTGGTCTGCATCGTCTACTACGGGATCGACCGTCGCTACACAATCGGCACCAGCTACGGCAAGTCGTTTCTGACCCTGAACACCGAGCCCGACGACGATAACTCGCATCGTTGCAATTCTACGGACGTCAGGAGGCGAAGCTCACTTCTCTTTCCAAGCGTGAGAGACGCTCCATCACTTCAGAATTGACGATCGGTACGTTACCGTCAAACTCACACTCCATCGCAGCGGCAACGGACCCGATGATTGCTGCTTGAACCGGTGAGTTGGACACCCGCAAGGCCAACGACGCATAGGCGAGCAGAGCGTCACCTGCGCCAACACGGTCAACGACGTCATCTGTGAGTGCGTCAAGGTGGAACCAGCCACTCAGGTCGGTCGGGCTGGCCTGCGTGTAGGTCATCATGCCTCGCTCACCAAGTTTCAGCATGAGAACCTTGCACTGAGCTGTCTCGTAAAGCTTGGTTGCCAAGGACCGAACATTCGAGTCCTGATCCCCCAAGGAAAATCTTGCCTCTCGCTCATTCGGAGTGATGAGGTCGAAACCCTTGAAGTCGGCAATATTCCCCCAGCGACTGGCGACCTGACTGTCGGCTACGCGGAAGCGTGCGGATGGGATTGACCCGACGAGTCGCTCAATTGACCCGTGATGGAAAATGCCGTGCCGAAAGTCGGAGAACACCTGAATGTCGGCTCGAGACGCCGAACATGCGTCTACAAAACGACTAATCAGAAGCTCGCCGATCGGACGATTGTCGAGTCGGTCCACCTTCACGAGTCGATAGTCATCAACCACAATTGCGTTCTTGTCAGTAGTCGGTCGCGACGAGTCAACTTGTGCATCAACAATGACTCCGGATGACTCAAGGTCACGTAGCGCGAATGAACCGAGCTCATCTGAGCCGAGGAGTGTCTGGAATGTCACGTTGGCTCCAGCCGCTCGGAGATGCTTCGCAACGACGCCGGCTCCTCCGACAAAGTGCTCCACCCTCTCATAGAGAACGCTGATTGTTGGTGTCTTCGTCTGACCACCAATCATCGAGCACCGTGTGTATGAATCGATGATGGTATCCCCCAATACATTGACGGAGAGGCCCGACATTGAATTGACGGTGTCTTGTAAATCTGAGAAACTGAGGCGATTTCGTTCCATCAATGAGACGAGTTTTTCGTGTCTAAGGTCCGGAGGAGCAAGGGAGATCAGTTTCGTAGATGACAGGACGAAGTCCCCCGGCGAGAAAATCATCTCGCCGCCGTAACCAGTGACGATGTCATACTCTTCTCGAGTTTTCGGGTGCATCTCACCCGAGGTGTATTCGTAACCCTTCACAAAAATGTCGGGCTGTAGTCGCTTTAGATTCTCGAGCGGTGTTGGATTTGTATCGATCATCACGTAGTCGACCATCTCGTACGCTGCAAGATTGGCTGCCCGAAGGTCCTGGGGGACGTGGGGGCGCATTTCTCCCTTCTGTATGTGAACGTCCGCGGTGAGACTCGCTACCAGAAGTACTCCCTTTGTCTTGGCGTACAACAAGTGACGCAGGTGTCCTGGATGGACGACGTCAAATGTGCCATGACACATGACGATCTTCTTCTCACGCGGAAACTGACCGACCAGAGTGATCAGCTGGTCGACCGTTCGAATCTTGTGCGCATAGCGGTCCCGCAGCGTCTCCATTAGGCATCTCCTCCGAGCGTTGTGAACCACGTTTTCGTTGCTTCGGCAATTGACTCGGTCGTCCATAGCGGTGCATCAGACCACCTGTTGATGTCGTTCAACATGCCGCGCACTCCATTACGGAAATCCATTGACGGTTTCCACTGTAGGTCAGCCCGAATTCTCGTGGTGTCGGCCCAGGTACAGTCCGGCTCACCTGGTCGTTTGGGGATGTACACAACTTCACCACCGATGATCTCCACTAGCTCGTTGACGGTGCGTGGATCATCAGCCCCACAGTTCCAGACTCGGCCCGAGAGCGACGTCTCAGCAGCACGACAGAATGCCTCCGCCACGTCAGTGACATGTACGAAATCCCTCCGCTGTGTACCATCTCCCACGACGGTGAGCGGCTGTCCAGCCAGTTTCTGTTTGAAGAAGACTCCGAAGACAGCTCCATACGCTCCAGTCGTTCGCACGCGAGGACCATAAGCGTTGAATATTCGGATCGAATTGACCGGCAATTTGTAGACGTGACTCCAGTGCGCAGCGGCCTGCTCTCCGAGATACTTTGACAACGCATACGGATAACGGGGATCAATGGGATGATCCTCGGTTGTCGGTGTAGCAGCGAGCCCGTAGCAGGACGACGATGCCGCGTAGACGACTTTCTTCACCTGGTTCGCGCGGGCAGCTTCAAGCACCCGCACTGTGCCTTGGACGTTGACCTCCATGTACTCTGCCGGGCGCTCGATTGATGGCACGATGTCACCGATTCCAGCCAAATGGAATACATATGACGACTCCCGAAAGGCTTCGTGAGAGGGCTCGAGTTCCAGAATGTCACTCTCGAAGAGCCTGGCGGTGCCATCCTCAAGGTGCTGCTTCACATTGTCGAGGTGACCGCCCACAAGGTTGTCGATGATTCGGACCGAGTAGCCCCGAGCAATCAAAGCGTCCGTCAAGTGACTACCAATAAAGCCAGCACCACCAGTGACAACGGCTATCGGTCGCGTCACTTTGCCTGTTTCGCTTTGAGTGTTCGAACGTTGAAGTACCGATCATCATCGATGGACCGCGGAAGCAGCCCGTTCTTGAAGGCCGCACACAGCCCCCGTACTGCATCGTCAACGGAGTGTCGCGGCTGGAAGCCGGTAACGCGCCGAATCTTATCGCTGTTGATGTGATACGAGCGATTGTCGTTTGATGGTGTAGTAGTTATCTCTATCTCACCAAGCTCCGGGAACTCTCCGCCCACCACACTGCGCACAACCAATGCCAGATCTGCGATTGTCTGGTTCTCGTATCCACAGTTGAAGATTTCTCCCTGAATCTTTGCGGGCTCAATCTCGATGAAGAGCTTGTACGCATCGCACATGTCCTGGATATGCAGGTTCGGGCGGAGTTGAGAGCCTCCGAAGACCGTGATCTTCCCCGTGTTGACGGCGAGATTCGTAAGGATGTTTACCGAGAGGTCGAGTCGCTGTCGAGGGGCATATCCGCAGAGCGTGGCGGGTCGAATGACCGTACACACGAAGTCATCAGACATGTGACGAAAGAGCAGTGGTTCACACATCCCCTTGTACTTGTTGTAGAGCGTTAGTGGCACCAACGGGTGGTTCTCCGTGACGTTCGGTTGGTCGGACACTCCGTAGACCGAACTTGAGGACGCATATATGAAGCGTCGTACTCCGGCGTTCTTCGCAGCGAGAACCATCGGCTCGAAGGAGTCGAGATTGACCGACGTACTAAGGCTCTCGTCCAGCTCAAAACTTGCGTCATTGGAGATACAGGCCAAATTTATTGCGACGTCGGCACCCCTGAAGACTCTGGTAAGTGCTCCAGAATCACGGATGTCTCCACGAACCAAATGGAAGTTTGGATTCCCGTGCGGGAGAAAGTCTTCCCCGAAGTAGCAGATATCGAATGCCGTCACCTTGTAGCCAAGTTCAAGCAACTGTGGGCAGAGCAGGCTCCCGACATAACCTGCGCCACCAGTGACAACGACGTGCTTCATGTTGTGTGCGTCCCCTTTTGACTCCGTGTCCAAACTAGTTGTCGTCAGATGGTGTAGGACGCAGCCACCGCATCACGCCTGAACATCTCAACCGTCTCGAGCGAATACTCTTCAAGCGGCTTACCGACCAACTTCAGCTTCGCGAGAACATCATTGGTCACGGTGATGATGTCACAACTGATCTCGTCAGCCTGGAAGATGTTCAGGAGCTCTCGTGGACTCGCCCAGAGCAGTTGAGCCGCGGGGAGGCCGCTCAGCAGTTCCCTGCACTTCACCATGTGCGGAACTGGATCCACTCCTGTGTCTGCGATTCTTCCAGCGAATACCGAAACAATCGACGTCAGGGTCGGCGACAGCACACGACCGAGCGCCTCAACTTGACGAAGTGTCATGATGGCAGTCACATTCACAACTACGCCAGACTTCACCAGTTCAGCCACAAGTGGCAACGAGCTCTCCCCTTTGGAGTTGGTGATCGGAATCTTCACGTTCACGTTCTTTCCCCACCCAGCAATGAGATGTGCCTGTCTTCGCATCTCGGGGAAGTCATCAGCGAATACTTCAAGGGAAACCGGATGTTTGCTGATGTGCTGGAGCAGCTCTCGGGCGAACTTCTCGTAGTCGGAGATTCCGGCTTTGCGCATCAAGGTTGGATTCGTGGTGAATCCCTTGATCAACGGATTCTTTGCCATCTCGAGGATGCCGGAAATCTCCGCACCATCTGCGTAGATGTGAATTCGGAGCGAGGAGAGGTCAGGCATTGCGACTGGCGTTGGTACGCCCGACGCACCAGAGTACTGCATCGAGCACTGATGACGCCGCGTGGTCGAACGAGCTCGGGATTGGGTCGTTGGTGTATCCCCGATCGATGAACACAGTTGTGCACCCAGCCCGACGACCTGCTTCCATGTCGACGGCCCGGTCGCCAATCATGAAGCTTGTGGTGGTATCGATTCCCAGAACGCTGGCAGCATCAAGGAGCATCCCGGGATTCGGCTTTCGGCGCGGCGCGTCGGATCCGCTTGGGTCATAACTGACCTCAACACGATCGACTATGGCACTGCGGCACAAGACCTGGTGCATCTCTTCAACCACGGATTGTGCGACTCGTCCACTCGCCACATCCGGCTGGTTGGTAACGACGACATTCAAGAACCCCGCTTCGTGTGACAACCGCAGGGCTTCGGAGGTATCCGCGTAGAGCCTGAAGTCTTCGAGTCGCGTCACGGCGAATGTACGACCGTCACGCTCCTCTGGCACCACAAGAACCCCGTCGCGATCGAAGAAGATCGCTCGACGAGTCACCACTTCGTGGGCTTTGCCTGCAACATTGGGTGAGACACGAGGCAGTGCCACACGACGGCTTGATAGGCCTCGGAGAACGGCGTGATGGCCTCATCACGAACGACAGGTATCACGACGACAACATCACCGACTTCAGCCGTGTATCCGTTGGCCTTGCCGACGATTCCCAGGACTCGAGCACCGACGTGCTTTGCGTGCCGCACCGCGCTGACGAGATTAGGGCTAATGTTCCGCTCCAAGTTTCCACCGCCAACTGAGAAGACCAAAATCGCATCCTCTGTGTTCAATCGGCTGACCTTGAGCCACTCGACAAATACCGTCTCCCATCCCTCATCGTTCGTGCGGGCTGTCAATTCACTGACATTGTCGGTCGGCGCGTACGCCTCGATTCCACACAACTTACGGAAGTCATTGACGGCGTGACTTGCATTACCAGCGCTACCACCAACTCCGAGGATAAATAGCCGCCCCTGACGTTCTCGCAAGGCGACAAGTTCAGCGGTAAGGGCTTCAATCTTGTCGGTATCAATGCTGCGAGAAATCTCCGCCGAACCCGCAAAGAACTCGCTTGCGTGACCCATGACCCCTCCGCGGCTCAGGGAGTGACGACGAGGCCCATACTGCGGGCGGTGCCACGTACCTGCTGTTTCGCGGCCTCAATGTCGTTGGCATTGAGGTCGGGCATCTTGCGCTTCGCGATTTCTTCTATATCTTTCTCCGACACAGAACCGGCAACTTCCTTACCTGGGTTGGAGGCAGCCTTCTCAATCTTGGCCTTCTCACGTAACAACACCGGCGTCGGTGGAGTCTTCAGTTTGAACTCGAACGAGCGGTCGTCGAAGATGGTGATTTCGACCGGGATCACGGTGCCCGCCTGACTTTCAGTTGCGGCGTTGTACTGCTTCACGAACTCCATGATCTGGATGCCGTGGGGTCCGAGCGCGGTACCAACCGGCGGCGCAGGGGTCGCTTTACCGGCGGGAATCTGAATCTTGACGACTGCTGAGACTTCTTTTTTGGCCATGGTGGTTGATCTCCTGTGGGTGTTGCGGTTGGTGGTGAATTCTGTGCCGGTGACTGCGCCTAGAGCTTGGCGACCTGACCGAAGTCCATCTCGACGAGCGTGTCGCGCCCGAAGATGTTGACGAGCACCTTCAATTTCATATGGTCGGCGTTGATTTCGGCAACTTGGCCTTGGAAGTCGGCGAACGGGCCCTCCTTCACGCGCACGGCCTCGCCGACTTCGTAGTCCAACTTCGGCGCTTTGCGCTTCGGCTGCACTTCACCTTCTTCTTTGGCGACGAAGAAGTGCTGCACTTCCTTCTTAGAGAGCGGCGTCGGACGCTGGCCGCGCTGATTCTGACCAACGAAGCCCGTGATGCCGGGGGTCTGGCGAATGCACAACCACGAATCATCGTCCAGTTCGCAGCGCACGAGAATGTAGCCAGGGAACATCTTTTTCTGCACGGTCTGCTTACGACCGTTCTTGAATTCAACGACGTCTTCCATCGGGATAACGATTTCGTACACCTTGTGTTCGAGGTGCATCGACTGCACGCGGGCGCGCATCGCTTGCTCCGCCTTCTTTTCGTAGCCCGACTGGCTGTGCACGACGTACCACTTGCCGGGTCGCAGCCATGGGCGGTCAATGAACTCTTCTTCGACTTCCTCTTGTGTGAGGTCGAATTCGGCGTCAACGAGCGGTTCGGTGGTCAGGTCATCTGTGTTCATGAGTGTTAGTCCTTGTACAGCCAGCCAGAGAGAACGCCAAAGAGAGAGTCAAGCCCAAACACATACACCGTCACGATGACCACCGCGACGAGCACGATAATCGAATACCGGCGAACCTCAGGCCACGTCGGCCATGACACTTTGCGCATCTCATCGCGCACTTCGCGAACGTATTGAACTGCGCCCACGCGCTCGCGCGTCTGGGTCGGGGCGACCGGCTGGCGAACGGGTGCACCCTGCTCGTTGACCGCGCCCATACGGCGCATGGCGCGCTTCTGCTGCCGGTTGAGATCCATTGACATACGGGTTGCAAAGGCTATCGGGATAGGGCTCTTACCTTGCAGGGCAGGAGGGACTTGAACCCCCGACCGTCGGTTTTGGAGACCGATGCTCTACCAACTGAGCTACTGCCCTATCTTCTCTTTCCCGCAATCTATCGCCCGATCAAACAGTGCTGAAGGGTGGCTATGCGAGCCACTCAGGATGTCGACGCAAGAATGCGCTTCCAATACCCCCACGAATGGGAAACCGACGGAATTCCGAGGGCAAGAGTGATATGAATCGACTCTGAAGCTGAATGTCCTCGTCTGTGGGATACCAGGTCCCGTGGAATCTGTCTGCAGCTTCCAACGCCAACTCTGCGACCTCCTGAGCGGAGTTTGGTACTGCACGCAAACCCAACGACATCAGTGTCTTATCGGAAACTTTTGGAAGGTCAAATGACTCTGCCAAACTTAGGTACCTTCCCGTATCCACAAGTTGAAACCTTTGAACAATTGAGAAAATTCTTCGGTGTATGTACAACTGACTTGGCGCAATAACTCCGGCATTGTAGAGCGGCTTTCTAAAGGTCTGAGTAAGGCTGTCGATTCCAGAACTCGTCGAAATCATGAACGCACACTCCGAGACTAGGTAGGCATCAAGCGCATCCGTCCGGTGACCGTTTCTTGCGTAGTCAAACACATCCACCTCGTCTGCGGCTGCAAATGATTCGCGAGCGTGGACACCTAGTCGAACGACTTGAAGCCCGCGACTGGTCAAAGCTCTTGCTCCAGATTCGAAGGTCGAGAGTGCCAAATTGCGCCACCCATGCGGCTCATTCCACGCAGCGCTTGAATGCACTCTGTGATACTGGTCGTCACGTACGTGCAGGCAAACAAAGGGACGGGTCATGTCTAGCCCCATATCCTGAAGTCGACTTTTGCATTCTTTACGGATCTCGTTCGTTAACTGAAGATGAGGTTCTCCTCCTGCCGTTACTCCATAGGGATCAGTGCCCCAGTTAAACCGACCAGCGATGTTCTTCGGGTGCTGATAGACGAATCTGCGCCCGACCTTCGAGAGTCTGAAGAACCACAACAGCGGCTCACCGAGCCACCCAGGAACCCACCACATACAGTCTTTCCAAGCCAGGAGGAGAGCGCGATTCGAGACTGGCAAGTCGACTCGCAGAGGAACTGCGATGATGCGGCAACGAGTTGCATTGCGTTCAATATCCGAAAGTGCATACTCAGCGTCGACACCAAGATGTCCAACTCTCGACACATTCAGGGGCATCAGCAATAGCCTCACCCGTAAGGAGGTCACTATGAAAACCGTTAAGGCCACCACAGAAACGGGAAGTAGCAATACGCGAAGAACTTTGACTCTGACACGTAGCAAAAGACCATAAAGGTTTGGTCTCCGCAGTCGAGTTGCAATATTCACTATTTGCTCAGGTCTAAACAACGCAGACAGCGGGAAATCACCAACGGGTCGTGCGTAATGTGAATGATCGAGAGATCGGGGTCCAAGTGATCGATGGCATCCAGAATTCTCCTCCGGGTCTCGGGGTCAACATTCGTCGTCGCCTCATCCAAGATCAATAACTGGGGTCTTCGGTACAGGGCTCGAGCAATCCCAATTCGCTGTCGCTGCCCGCCAGAGACTGAAACGCCCGAGTCTCCTACGCTTCGTTCGTCCAACGTGAGATCCTTGGGAAGTTCCATCAACCTCATCACTTGTGACAGCGCCTGATGATCTATCGAAGAAGCGTCAATTCCGAATGCAATGTTCTCCGATACTGATCCATTCACAAGTGAAACCTGTTGCGGAACATAGCCAACCAAGCTCCATAGGTCAGTGGGGACGACTTCAATCTCTCTGGAATTTAAAAGAACACGTCCTGAGGTACTCTTCCGAAGTCCGAGTAGCAGCTCCACGAACGTTGACTTGCCCGTCCCACTGGGTCCTGTGATTGCGAGTCGATCGCCACGCCTTATATCTGCATTGACTTCGTCAAAGAGCGGTTCTCGGGAGTCGGGGAAACAATAGGTCAAGTCTTCCGCTACCAACGACTCAAAGCGAAAGTCTCGCCGAATGTCGGAAGACTTCTTGGATTGGGACTGCTGAGCGAGTTCGATCTCACCAAGCACAGACTCGACTGTCGTCATGCCGAATCTGAGAGTTTGTAGGCTCGACAAAAATCGATTGACAGCTGGAAGTGTGCGGACAAGTGTTCCTCCAACGAGTGCAGCACTTGCAAGACTTTGGGTCGTCCCGTTTCCAGAAATGACGCCGGCAGTGATGAAAACACCAAAGGTCATTAACCCGAAAATTTCAAGCACATAACGATTGGTACCGCTCAGTACCGAGAACCTGAAGACTCTCTGCTGCATTGTGTGCAGTGCGGATTGATGTCGTTCAAAGAAGTACTCTTTCACTCCTGCAAGAAGAATTTCCTTATAGGACAGGAATGTTTCATTCATGGTTTGGAGCACTTCCTGATCCGCCTGTCGACGCTCTTCACCCCACCGCTCCAGACGACGTCCAGTAACTTGAACTCCAAGGAGAACAAGGAGTCCCAAGAGGCCTACCGACCCAAGCGTGCCCCAAGGATTCACGTAGAAGAGTACAACCACTGATCCCACAAAGAGAACTGCATCGACTGCGAGATTCGTCATCGGTGCAAGATAGTGCGAAACTAGAGTGACAGAGTTCTCAATATTGCGCACTCGCTCAGCGTTCGTCCCAGAAACAAATCGCTCGAATTCGTCATTGGTTCGGGCTCGAAAGACCAATGCGCGGAGTGAGCTCGCGGTGAAGGCCACATACTTCGCCTGAAAGAACATCGCAACCCACGAAAGTGCATTACGTACAACAAAGACGCTGAGGACCAATCCACTGAGCAATGAGCCCAGACGATCAGGGTCTACGCGTTCAATGAGAGGAATGTCTGACACCCAGCCCGGTAGCTCATCACCGAGAAGAATGAGAACCGTAGGAACCACCAAGGCCAGGCCGAAGATCTCGGTAACAGAGCTGATGAGTCCTAGAACAAAGATGCCGACTGTCGCAAGTCGCTGCCTAGGTGTGAGCACTCCAAGTACACGACGAAAGACTCGTGGAGCCGAACTTGATAATGACATCTACGTATCGAGGCAGAGTACGCCATTGTGGAAACAGAAAATCGCTCTCATGTTCGTAGCGGCGATCGGAATCGAACCGATGACCTTCCGATTATGAGCCGGATGCTCTTACCAACTGAGCTACGCCGCCGCTTGGCGAGCCCTCTGTGGGAATCGGACCCACGACCTCTTCCTTACCATGG
>Ga0194115_10007691_pt1 | contig 10621 bp, 11 predicted proteins | sample TA2MahsurfametaG_3_FD_148656 | JGI IMG/M metagenome (GOLD analysis project Ga0194115, IMG submission 148656) | Freshwater microbial communities from Lake Tanganyika, Tanzania - TA2015002 Mahale S4 surface | ecosystem: Environmental > Aquatic > Freshwater > Lake | place: Tanzania: Lake... | reverse complement strand
ATCACTATGTGCAAAATCCTGATACTCACCGGTCACAATCCGACCCAACGCAACGCGCTCATCAAGGCCGCTTGGACCTACTTCCACGCCAGCGGCGAACGCCACGGCTTCGGCGCCCTCTGGGTAAGCCAGTCCAATCGCCTCGCGTACATTAAAGGCAGCGCCCCGAGCCTCTCCGCCCGCCTTCCCGAGTGGGTCGATGGCTTCTCCGACGCCCACCTGTTCGAACGTCCCAGTAATGGCGGCGCACTCCTTATCCATGGCCGCTACGCGACTTGTGACGTCAACCTCGATAACACCCACCCGTTCATCGACGACAACCACGGTCTCGTCCACAACGGCGTGGTCTCCTCCTCCACCTACGAGCCGAAGCACTCGACTTGTGACTCCGAAATCCTCCTCCAAGCCTACCTCGCCGCAGGCAAGGATGGCCTCTCCAAGGTCGGCGGCTACGCCGCCTTTGGGCTCATCGACGCCCAACGCAATGCCCACATTGCACGCGACAACAAGGCGCAGCTTTACTGCGCCCGAATCCCGCGTCACGGCTGGGCCTTCGGCACCACGCCTGATGCTGTCCGCATCGCGACCACCTACCCGTCCCACGAGGTGAAGCCTTGGTCCTTCATCTCCTTTAGCCCGACTACCCCGCGCACCGGCAAGCTTGCCAAGTGGTCACTTGAGGCCCCGCCTCCGGTCATACCCAAGCCTGCCGAAACCGACCGATACCACCACTACAACGACTACACCGACTGGCCAACGAGGCACACCAGTGGGCGTTCATTCCAGCAGTCCCTCCTCGACACCAAATGAAAAACATTCTCGGCCCCTTCGCTGACTTTGTCCTCCGGGTGCGCTGGCCCTCAAGCCCAGTGCGCGGATCCCACCCCTAAAAATGAAAACCATCCTTGGCCCGTTCGCTGACTTCGCGCTTGGTGCGCTCTGCGCCTTGCTCGGCGTCATTGCGGTTCTCGGCTATCTCCTCATCTACGGCTACGATCCTACCAAGTTCCCGGACCCGCCGTTCCGCCGCCCCCCAAAACCCAAGCCCAACCAACCGCCAACGCCCCCGCCACCGTAACCCGGACAGCCAGGGCGAGCCCAAACGCTCGCCTTGGCTTCCGCACACTCGGGGCGGACGCCGGGGAACCCGTTCGCCCCCTCCCCCGCTCCCGCACGCCCGACCCTAGGGCCACCCCCTAGGGTCAAAATTTTTTCCCTCGCTTCGCTCGGGTTCCGCCTATCGGCGGAAGGGATCAGCGCCCCAAGCGGCGCCCAAACCATTAAAGATGCCGCCTATCGGCGGGAAGCAGGGGCACCGCGCTCCGAGCAGCGCCCCAAACCCAAGCAGGGGTTGCGGCTGCGCCGCTGGAGGAGGCACCGGCACCTGCGGTGCAGCCGCTGCACTCTCCACTGCTCACGCAGTGGCGCTGCTACCGCAGCGACGAGCAGGGAGGTTCCCCTGCACCCCCTCGGCCCCCCCACCCCCCGCCCCTTCCCCCCGTTGACACGGGGGGGAGGGGGGCTGCTGCGTCGCCGGGGCTCCGCAGCCATTGGGTCTACCAAGCCGGTTACAAAAAATTACACAGTCGCCCCGTAACGGAATACATAGTTGGCCCGTAACGGAAGCAGCCACTGTGTTTCCCGAGGGATTAAAGGGGGTAGGGGACGGGGGGCGAGGGCTAAAAGTTACAGAATTAAGCCATAAAAGTTACAAAATTAAGCCATAAAATTTTATATGTAATACTATGGGGTTGACATTTTTGGGGAGAATTCCCCATACGGGGAGCATGGGGAACAGGGCAACCATTAGGAAGGAGGTGGCCAAGGCGATTGTGGCTGCCGGGGAGAATGGTCGCAGCATTGAGGCTAGGCAGCCTGAGCGGGCGGCTAGGTTGTTGGAGTTGATGGCGGAGGGCAGGAGTTGGAAGAGTATTGTCCGAGATGAGGGGGTGGATTGGTATACGCTGGTGGGCCTGCGGGCTCGGCATAAGGGCTTGATTGAGAGGCGGAAGGAGATTGTGGCGCAGGATGCGATGGAGCTGATTGAGGGGGCTAGGATGTTGCAGCAGGAGAAAATGAAGATGTTGGCGGAAGATGAGGGCGCTCTTAGGCGTGTGAACATCAGGGACTTGGCCATGAGCTATGGCATCTATGCCGACAAATTTTTTATGGCCACGGACGGGAACAGGGTGACGATTGAGCACAAGGGTGGGGCTCCGTCGATTGAGGATGCCCGGAAGGCCATTGAGGAGGCGCGGGCCAAGCTCAAGGCGGATGCTTTGGAAGTGGTGGCAAAGAATGTGACGCCCCAGCAATGAGCCTAATGTGGCAGCCCCATCCCATCCTGAAGCCGCCTACGGCGGCGGAGATGGCGCACATGGACCCGGAGGGGTTGGTGAAGTTGCACAGTGTCTACCATGAGGCCATTGCCAACAGTAAGCGTGACCCCTATCGTTACGGATGGGATTTGCCGCATTGGCAGCGGGCGGAGGACATGATGTCTAGGCGCAAGACGCTTTTGCTTTTGGGTGCGAACAGGAGCGGCAAAACGATGTTTGGGGCCAAGAGTGTGGTGAAGGCGGCATTGGAGAATGAGGAGAGTTTGATTTATTGTTTTAGCCAGAATCAGGAGACTTCAATTTTGGTACAGCAGAGTGCTGTTCACACCTATCTGCCTTGGGAGCTCAAAAAGAAGGCTACGGAAGAAACCCACTACATCAGCTATTCGATGCAGAATGGTTTTGCCGGGAACGGCTTGGTGTTGCCCAACCGCAGCCGCATCATCTTCAAGACGTACAGCCAGTATCAGCAGAACCAAACCATCCTTGAGGGTATGGAGTTGGGGAGCCTGACGCCAAAGTGGACCAACATCGGGGCGTGGTGCGACGAATACCTGTTGGGAATGGAAATGCTGGACCGGCTCTATTTGCGTCTATCCACCCGTGGGGCCAAGCTCCTCCTGACGTTCACCCCCAAGGACGGCACAACTGAGACGGTGCGCTATTATTTGGACGGGGCCAAGACGGTGGAGTCGAGGCGGGCGGAACTTTTGAAGGGCATAGAGGTCCCCTATATTCAGGAGAACGATTCCAAGAACACGGGCATTGTTTATTTCCACAGCAAGGACAACCCTTGGTCGGGATATGAAGCAATAGCCGAGCAGTGTCGTGCCAAGGGGGACGACGCCTACACAATGACAGCGGCGTATGGGGTGCCGACCAAGACGCTTACGACGCGCTTCCCGGGCTTTTGCCTTGATGTCAACGTCATCGAGCCTGAAAAGGTGCCCAAGAGGGACACCACGCACTATATGGTGCTGGACCCTGCGGGGCGTAAGAACTGGTTTATGTGTTGGATTGTGGTCGATCCCAGCGACACTTGGTATGTGGTGGCTGAGTGGCCCGACATCAACGTGGGGGAGTGGGCCGAGATGCGGGGCGGGAGGTGGATGCACGGCCCCGGGGCCAAGGGGTTGGGGTATGGCATAGGCGATTATGTGGCTTTGATTGGCCAGATTGAGCAGGATGGGGGGCTGAAACCCTTGGAGCGCCTCATCGATCCCCGTTTGGGAGCCCAAAAATACCAGACACAGAGCGGGGCGTCCTCCATCATTGAGGATTTGAGCGACAATGGCCTAGTTTTTGTACCTGCCCCGGGGCTGGACATTGAGGATGGGCTACAGGCCCTGCAAACCAAGATGGCCTACGACCGGAAGAAGCCGATGGACAGCGTCAATCGGCCCCGCATTTACATCAGCAACCGCTGTCAGAACATCATCACGGCCATTCAAGAGTATACGGCTGATGGCGGGCTGGATGAGGCGTGGAAAGACCCTGTGGATGTCCTCCGTTACGCCGCCATAGCGGATATTCGGCACACTTCTCCCGGCCAAATGGCCATAACCCGCCCTAAGAATGCATTCTACTAACCTTGTGTCCTTCAAGGACCTTGCCAATGAGCTAAAAATCACCCGCTTTCAGTTGGCCCGTATCCGGGATGAAAAGCTGGCCCCCCACGAATACCAAACAATCGAGGGGAAGAAGTGGTTTACCAGTGCCGGGGCGGAAAAGGTGCGTCTTGCAGTGGCCGTGCCCCTAGCGGTGCCCAAGCGCATTCGTGTCCGGGCTATTAAAGCGGCCCCCAACCCCCATTGGATTTACTGCATCCCGGAGGTTGGGTTGGGGGACAAGATATTGGTAGCTGTCAAACCCAGTTGGTGTGATAGGCTATTGGGTAAACTTATTAACGTAGATGTCATTGAAGACGCCCAAGGTGGAAAATCATATCGACACGAGGCCCTTGGAGGGCGCTGACCCCACTCTTGATTTCAAGTGGCAAGCCGAGCATATGGATCGCCTGCTTGGTTTTGAAATCCTCACCCGAACCCTGAACGCCTGTTATCAACCAGTTTCCCCGGGGCGTTTAGCCGACAAGGTTGGGGCTAACAAATCATTCAGCAACAAAATTATTATTGGATTGCAGCGTAAGTTTGGCCCCAAGGAATGAACACGACCACCACTGAATCCCTTACCTATGTCGGGAAGAAGCCTGACGTTCTTGCCCTCAAGACCGCCTATGACAAGACAGTTAATGATTTGTCTTGGTATCTTAGCTGCACCCGTGACAGTTTTGACTACCGCCGTTGCATCTGGCCCAACAAAGCCAAAGACCTGCGGAAGTGGGGGGCGGATGCGTTCCCGTTTGAAGGGGCATCTGACACCGAGGTGCCCCTCATTAACAACGTTATCAACACTTACGTTGCGCTCTGTATGTCGGCGCTTTCGCGGGCGAACATCAGGGCCTACCCAGTAGAGATGGGAGACATTGGGCGGGCAAGGGTGACCTCCGCCTTTTTGAAGTGGATGGTGAGCAGCTACATCCCGGAATTCAAGCGGCAAATGGAGCTGGGGGCCAACTACCTATTTGAGCGGGGCATTATGGTCACCTATGTTGGGTGGAATAAGGAGGACCGCACGTTCAAGCAGCGACTTGATCTCCAGCAGATTGCGCAGGCCAGCCCGGACATGGCCAACCTCATCATTGAAGGGAAGACCGACGATCAGATTGCCAATCTTTTCACCCAGCAGTTTAGGGGGGTGACACTGAAGAGGGCCAAGGTTGCAGTGAAGAGCCTGCGGGACACGGGCAGCGCGGAGCTTTCCGTTGTGCGTCAGTCGATCAATGCCCCCTGCACCTTGGCCTGCGCCCCAGACGGGGATGTGTTTTTCCCGGCCTACACCACCGATTACCAGCGGGCGCCCTATTGTTTTATGCGCGTTCTGCACACGGCACAGGAGTTGCACAACAAGGCCGCCACAGACGGATGGGACGCCGAATGGGTGGATCATGTCACCTCTACTCAGCCAGTGAGTATTGACCTTAGTGATCCGAGAACCAACACCCAGACCAATCGCTCGGCTCAGGAGACCACCAACGAGTTGTACGAGGTGATTTATGCCTACCAGAGGATGGTGGACAAGGAGGAGAATGCACAGGGCATCTATTGCACCGTTTTCCATCAACGGTATACGGGTCGCTCAGATGAGCCCAAATACGCCAAGTTTGAGCTGATGAATGGCTATGACGACTACCCCTTTGTCGTCACCAAGTTGTTTGAGGACAACAAGCGCCTGTACGAGTTGGCCACGGTCCCGGAACAGTTAATTGGTCTTCAGTGGCAAATCAAGGGTGAGCGCGACAGCCGCTCCGACCGAAACAGCATGGCCACAATCCCCCCGCTGCTCTACCCCGCGACGGGGCAGCCGCCGTCGGACTACGGTCCTGCCGCCCGCATCCCCTATCGACGCATGGGTGAGATTCAGTTTGGACCCGTGCCACAGTTCAACCCCGGCTCTGTGGAATTGGAAAACACCATGCTACGGCAGGCCAACACCACCATGGGTCTCGACATTGAGAACCCCATGAGTCGCATCCGCCAACAGCACTTCGTGGACAAATTTTTGGCCCATGTTCGTGAGGTGATAAAGCTGGCCTTTAAGTGTTACCAACGCTTTGGACCTGAGCAGGTGTTCTTCCGGGTCACGGGCGTGTCTGATCCTCAGCGATTCTTCCGGGGCGACCCCAATGAAAACTTTGACATCGTGGTTAATTACGACGTCCTCTCATCAGACCCAGAAACCCTTGAGACTCAACTAAATCAGTTTGTTTCTCTTGTGCAATTTGACCGCAATGGTCGGATCAACATGGACCGCCTGCTGGAGGCTATGGCCTCGTCCATCAACCCCGCGTTGGCAGACGCCGTGCTTCAGCCCGCCGAGGAGAGCCAGCAGCAGGTGGTGAAGCAGGTGACGGATGACCTATCCAAGATATATGCTGGTATCGAGGTTGGGGCTCGCCCCAACGGTGCTCAGGTGGCCATGCAAACCATCCAGCAATATATGCAGCAACCCGATGTCATGCAACGCTTCCAGCAGGATGCGGCCTTCAAGGGGCGTCTGGAGAAGTACGTCCAGCAGTATCAGTTCCAGATTCAGCAGATGCAAAATGCCCAGATCGGGCGGATTGGCACAGCGCCCGCCCAGATGGGCGAGGTCCAAACTCAAGGCATCACTGCCTGAGCGAGGCCCACTTGGCCTTGATTTGTTTGTAGCCACTTGCGCCGAGGACGTCGTCCAAGGCGCAGATGCGGCCTGCAATCTGTTGCACTGATTCAGTGGTCCTGTCGTGAAGCTGGCTTATCCAGCCATCTCGCTGTGAATGTATGTCCTCAAGGAATTTAAGGAAGTCTTCATTATTGTGGAGACGCTCAAGGCTTTTGGGGTCCATGCCCTAAAACGTCATCTACGCTATTTGTGGTCAAGCATCAAAACCGTGTGTTAGTATGCTGCCCAATTCGCAGTCGCCATGGCGCAAAGATGGCGGAAAACCATGTCAGAAGTCGTTACGTCCAACTCGGCAGACGCTAAACCAGCCGTGGAAAACAAGCCAACCTCGGACGCCGCCTTCCTGTCGGCCCGAGTTGCCAAGCTGAGTGGCAAACCCACCCAGCCTGAGTCGGTTCCCTCCGGGGAAGCCAAGGAGCCAGTGGAAGCGCCCAAGGAGGGCGCCACTGAAGCCGAGGCCCCGCCCCAGAAGGAAGTTCTTTCAAAGGACGTTGAGGACCTTACGGATGAGGAAATCTCCGAACTTGCCCAGAAGGGTAAGAGCGGGTTGCTGAAGCGCATTGCCGAGCTCACCGCCAGACGCAAACTGGCGGAGGAGAAGGCGGCGGCGCTGGAGGCTGCCATTGCGCAGACTCGCCAGCAGCTCCCTGAGGCCAAGGTTGAGGACAACCCCTACGAGTCGATTGCCACCGTTGAAGACCTCCAAAAGCAGAGGGAAGAGGTGGACAGTTTCATCGAGTCGGCGGAGGACATCCTCTTTAAGGCCGAGGACCTTGGTAGTGATGAAGTCGTCTACACAAGCGACGACGGAAAGCCCTACACCAAGATGCAGATGAGGGAGATGCTCCGTAATGCTCGCCGTCGCCAGACCAAGTACATTCCTGCCCACTGGAAAGAGCTTCAGAACAGGGCGCAACGGTCGGCGGTGGAACAACAGTTCAAGGCTTTGGCCAAGAACGAGCTCTCGTGGCTTGATGGCGAGGACAATGACACTCGCAAGCGTTACGAGGCTATGGTGAGTGACCCGCGTCTGAAGCGGGCCAAAGAGCTGGTCCCTGAAATTGCCCCGCAGATTGAATACTTGGTGGCCCACGCCGCCAACTCGATCTACGGGCGGCGCACGCTGGAAATGGACTCAAAGCCCAAGACCCCCGCGCTGTCGCCACCGTCCACCCCGTCCCAAGCTGCTGCGGCCTCCGACCGGCCTGAAAACCGGATGGATCGCCAGCTAAAGGACATTGAAAGCCGATTTAAGACCACTGGAAGCTCTAGCGACTTCATCGCCCTCCGCGCAGCTCAAATCTCAAAACGAAAGTAAAAAAGTGTCCTTCTCAAATACCTACGATACCACCAGTCCCGGCTCTGCCGCCCTCAACCGCGAGGACCTGCACGATGCCATTAACACGCTAACGCCCTCGGAAACCCCGTGCCTTAGCTCCGCCGACAAGTTCAAATGCAATGCCACCTTCGTTGAGTGGGGCGTTGATAAGCTTTCTGCTCCCGTCTCTGACGCGATCAGCGAGGCTTCTGACGTCACCGACTTTGAAGACAAATTTGAGTCGGTTGCCCGCCTTGGCAATTACGTCCACAAGCGCCGCCGCTCCTTCCGCGTGAGCGACTTCCAGCAGGCCGTCTCTTCGGTTGGCCCGCAGGACATTGCCCGTGCTGAAATGAAGGCGGTCAAGGAGGTTAAGCGCGACGTCGAAAAGGCGCTCCTTGGAGTGCAAGATCGCTCGGCTGAAAATGGTGGCGGCGTGCCGTACACCATGCGTGGCCTCGGTAACTGGTTGGACTCCGCTGGTCCAGCGGACGTTCCAGCCGCCTACCGCACACCGGCTGCCTCTATCCACTCCTCGGGCACCTTCAATGAGACGGTGCTGAATAACATCATCACCTCCATCTACCGGCAGAATGGCACGACCAACTCGTTAACGCTGTTGGCCGACACGGCCCTACGCCGGGTGGTGACCGACTTCGCCCGCGCCGACACTCAAAGCGGCGCCCTGCGGCAGTACACTGCCGAAAGCTCGTCCGGTCTCATCAAACTGGCGGTCGGTCAGTATCAGTCGGACCACGGTATTGTTACCATCGTGGACATGAACCCCGACTGCGCCCCGGACACCACCAACAAGGATTCGGGCTACATCATCAACCCCGACTATTACGCTGTGGGCGAGCTCATCCCGCTCGGCTCCACCCGCCTGCCCAATATGGGCGGTGGTGAGCGTGGTTACGTTGATTGGACCGGCACCCTCAAGGTGGCGCATCCAGCGGCGCACGGTAAGATTACTACCCTGAGCTAATAACAATCAAGGAGGAAACTAACATGGCTAAAGTTGCTATCAATGAGTTGGGGGTTTTTACCGACGTTGTCAGTCTGGATCACAACGATCTGATTGCCATCGGTAATGGCGGCACCCGCATCATCGCGCAGATTCCTGCGCATGGCGCGGTGGAGTTGGTTGGTGTTGCCAAGACGGTGGCGGTCGCAGGCACCAGTTCGCTGGTGTTCGATATCGGCACCACCTCGGCAGACCCTGATGAGTTCATCAACGCGCTCGATGCCGACGCGATGACCAACCCGGTGTTCAACACGGGCGACCAGTATACCGCTGGCACCGCGACGAACACCTCGGGTCTGTCGCAGGCGGTGAAGCAGGGCGCGGCGGTGCAGGACGTCTACATCAAGGTGACCGACGCGGCCATTGCGTCCATCACTGCTGGTAAGTTCGTGATCGGCCTACGAATCATCAACCTCGCCAAATTCGCCTAATCAGCCCGTAGGGCTGGTACAATGGGGCTCCCTCTTTGGGGGAGCCCCTTTTTATGCACATTGTCACCAGCCTGCCCGGAACGGGCGCGGTTAAAGATGCCTTGATCCGAGAGATTCGCACCGGCTTTGAGCTGGTTAAGGTGAATGAGAAGCGCGATGAGATTATTGCCGCCCATGAGGCCCAAAAGTGGAGGGGGCACAAAACAATCCCCGGGCTGGGGAAAGCAGTTGCATTCTACCCACCCGATGAGTATTTCCGACTCATTCGAAAATTTGGACGCCATGAGGTGAACAGCAGGGAATTCATCCGCTACCACCAGAAGAAGTTCCCCCACCTTGCCCCCAACCGAGTCTGATGCAAACCGACACCTTCAGCAATCTGCTGACGCTCACCAAGGGTCTCACCGGGAACACCGCCTTCACAGAAGAAGAGACGACGCTGGTGTCGTCTTTCATTAACCGGAGGTTGTACAACGCCTACCGGCGCAACCAATACTGGCCCCGTTATTTTGTGGCGGGGGAGGCTCGGTCAATTTCTGGGGGGGTGGTGCCATTTACACAGGCCACCCTAGACCCCATTGACACGTTCCTGCGTATTTACAAGGAGCCGCCCTATGGCACAAGCTCCGTGCTGGAGTTGAACTTCTACACAAACGCCGATGGCGCCACACTGGTTTCCCCGCCAGATGGCCTTACAGCGGTAAATGTAGACTACAAGAAACGCTGGGACGGCGACTATAACACCACCACCAACACACAGGTCCCCAAGGAGTTGTGGCAGTATGCAGCCCACGGGGCGTTTGCCGACTTCCTGCGCTATGACGGCCAAAACGAAAAGGCGGCATCCGAGGAGGCATACGCTGAGTCGTTAATTGTGTTAGAATTGGAGAACATAATGAACCAGCGCAATTTCAACACCGTGGGCAAGCGTATCCGCTCCCACACCAGTACGCAGGCTCGTCACTAAACATTCACCAACATGGCCAACTCCCGAATTGTCAATACCCCGTCTCAAGCCATTCCCCAGTATGGCACCACACACACTCAGGTGACCATTGGCAGTACGGCTGCCGCCATTAGTCCCTCCCTTAACGCCGACACCACCCACGTTTTTGTGCAGTTTACGGGGGCCAATGCCCGCGTGACGTTTGACGGGTCCACCAATCCGACAACCTCGTTGGGTTTCCAGTATCCCGACGGTTCCACGGCCTATTGGACGCGGACG
>Ga0194115_10007690_pt1 | contig 10622 bp, 2 predicted proteins | sample TA2MahsurfametaG_3_FD_148656 | JGI IMG/M metagenome (GOLD analysis project Ga0194115, IMG submission 148656) | Freshwater microbial communities from Lake Tanganyika, Tanzania - TA2015002 Mahale S4 surface | ecosystem: Environmental > Aquatic > Freshwater > Lake | place: Tanzania: Lake Tanganyika... | reverse complement strand
GCAACAGGTGGTGCAATAGGTTGCTGTTCCTCATCCATCTTGCCTTATGTCACTAATGCGTAACGAACCGTCCAAAGGTTCTTGCTTCGCGCCTTCTTAGTTATTTTCGTCGCTTTTCGCTTTGCTGCCGCGAATCACAGCTGCTGTTGTGTGTTGATCAGACACACTCACGGCAAACAATTATGCCGTCTCAACGTATCAACAAACCGTTGCACACGCTGAACTGACCTCCTCGAACCACCAAAATCCGAGCAACGAGAATCAGCTACCGCACCTCGAATCTTCCGTTTCGAGAGTATAGACCACGCAATTGCTGGGTCTGATAAACCGAATAAACCTAGTTGTAACCTAGGCAATACGTAGCTAGCGGGGTAACAGCACGCTATGAAAATATATGACTACGCTAGGGCCACCAAACCTCATTGGTGGCCATCAGATGACACCACAGTCGTCAGTCTATCATGATCCTCCACGTGTGTGGATTGATCCCACCGGTAAAGGGTAAAGGCCTAACCAAGTACGGAAACACCTGGTCGTATGAGTCCGCACAGCCAACTTCATTCGAAGAGGCGAATTGACAACAGAGTGACTGCGAACTATCCTGGTGTGGCAAAGGGCATAGTCAGATCATACCTTAACCGGAATTGTATCATACTCCTTGGAGTGACGACTTCAAAAGACAAAATGGACATCTTCGGCATGTACCGGTATATTGCATACAGAATCCTTTCGCGGACTTCCCTAATCTCCTAGCTAATCACGCAAAAGAGTATGGAATTATTGTGACTGTGACTACGCAAATTGTGCCGTCAGAGTTCTTGCCCGCTTCTCGTGACAGTTATGTCGATAGGAGAAACCCATCGACTTTCCCCATTATTTGACGTACAATTTCACGATCGAGGATAGTGTGATCGGCACAAGACCGAGAATGGCACTTTCTTCTTTCGTCGATGAACGAAGAAGATACTTCTTCTTGTAGATGTTGGCCTCAAAAATGAATGCATCCCTAGACGAAGAAAATCGCGCCACCGGAAAGAACCATCATCGACGACAAGATCACAAGGAGACGCGATCCAACGGATTCCGCGGACGAGGGCGCAGCGTTGGGTGCCGAAGCAGGCTCCTTTGTGTCCACGTCTGTCTCTTCAACGTCCTCCCCATAGAGCTCTTCCGCATCGCGAAGGACCACCTCGTACTCCGAGGCGGGACAGGCTTCTGTTGAATTTGAATAGTAATAGGTTCCCGGAACGACGCAACCCACCGTACCATCCGGTTGGGGCTCGCACCCTGTTTCACCTTCAACCTGAAGGTAGCATTCGCTAGAAGTAAGCAAAGTACAGTTGCCAGTGGCGTCTTGAACGAGGGAACAACAGTCTCCACCGAATGCGTACAAATCTAGCATAGCCTCGCAACCGGTAGGCAATGGTATCTCGCAAACGCCCTGACACGCAACCGCCGCACCTTCAACCACCCCAACAGAGAGGAAGTTGGATGTAACGGCAATCGCCGTGGCAACAACGACAGATCGTGCGAGTATCATCAACATCTTGAACTTCTTTACGCTGAGTGAAAAATATGCGTCACTGTTTCATCGGATATCTCATACACGTAGTACCTTTTGGCCGACATGTGAGATGAGTGTTCGAACACGCCATCCGGACTGAAATTTATCGGAGGTTTCGTCGGAGTGGCAGATACGGTGGATTGACGGCCTCGCACTATATTTAAGGCTTGTGTAGTCGGACTCCAGTTTGTTAAGTTTCGTAGCGGTTGCTATCCGTTACTTCTCTTACGTGACCATATCGCAAACGAGGATTTTATATATGTTTCGTTGATGTCGTATGTATTTGAAAAACGCGTTGGTCTCCAATCAACTTCCATGAGCTATCCTTGAGAAGAGAAAAAGGGACTGACTGTGACACTTCCTTTGAAATCATCTTGTGGGTGTGGCAAAAAGTATGATATCATCCTCGGGATCGTACGCCCAGTGGACGATCGACTGCATTAAACGCTACTACCATGTGTGATATGATAACTTTCATAGGACATATTCGGAATGTACATCTATCCCTTCGGGCGCTTCCCTTTCGAGCCCTACTAGTAGATATCATGGCTCGCTCCTGATGATGGGATGCTAGTAGAGAGGGGAAACCGATGAACCCTTAAATCCCCCATTTTATTTTCGCGTACTGTACTGTACTGTACTATACTTCACCATCGAAGATAGTGTGTGAGACCGACACAAGACCGAGAATAGTACTGTTTCTTCTTTGCTTCGTCGTGTAAAGTTCTCTTGTGGGCGCCTCCCCCCCCCCCCCCCGCCCGCCCCCGCGCGAGTAGGGAGATGGCGAGAACGTATGATATTTACTCATTTCATCAAGAACAGGCGAGATCGTACCGTTTTAAATCTCCCCAAGTCTGCGTCTGTAACGTAGACAGTTGTAGCCGGGGCAGAAGCACGATCGTTTCGAGTCGGGACTTGGAGGTGTGCAGAACACCGAACGTGACTGTCAATTTTATCACAGTCAAGACTTTCTATACCAGGAAGAACTTGTATCTATTGTGACCGAACAAGATCTTTTGTGAAAGAACAAGTGTTGGTTTTTTGTTCCTTTGTGACCGACCATGAACCTAGAAAAAAGACGATGGTATGGTATGCGCCGTGCAGGGATATCGATACGGTACTTCACGCAAGTGGATGGGGGTGAATCGGGTTCAGAGAAAAAATGGATCTTCTATGTAAAATGACAAAGTTAGGGAGAGAGAGAGAGAGAGAGAGAGAGACCTAGAAATGTTCTCCACTTGAATTGTGATTTGGGTGGGATGTAGATTCTTCCTCCAAGGCTTTTTGGACTGAATCAGGACAGTGTGGCATTTCCGTTCCTGATCTCATGGCAGCTTCTTTCAATGTCCTGGTATAATTTAAGATTTCTTCATACTGATGATGTGTCAATTCTGATGTTACCTCAGCAATCCCATGTCCGATTCGGATAAAGCGCCAAACACGAGCAAAGATGAGAATCCCGACTAAAGCCGCTAGACTATCCTCATCGAGGAAATGCATCGTCAATTCGACCGTAAGAGAGACGGTAACAATGACATAATCCAAGGTGAAGAAAATTTGTCGAAAGAAGATACCAGGTCGTAAGGCAATCATTTCCAAATTCAATTCGATGAAGAAGGTCGATAAGATGATCAGTGTAAATGCGAATAATGCCGTTTCAACCTTATGGACTCCCCCCCATTTGTGTGGATCACATCCACCCATTGTTTCAAGGTAGGGTTCTAGACCCATCTCACATACATGACTCTCTTCGCTGTGGTGGTGGTCCTCTTCCGACAAGAATCGTTCTGAAAAGTGTTCTGTCTCGTTGCTAGTAGTATCAGCCTCACCATGTAGAGTGGCATTGGAAAGCGGACAACAGGAGATACAATTCCGTTCAATCGTCGAACAGGAGGGGAAATGGGTTAATAGGAAGAGTTCGATGAATAACATTAGGACATCAAGGAGTAACAATACCATCAGAGCATGAGATACCACCGGTCGATGGAGGAAGTCTAAAATTTTCATCCTCCATGATTCCTTCCCATAATCATCTTCAATGAATTCTCTCGCACCCTGTCTTGTTGGGATTCCAAAATTGTAACTCCCATTCGTACTTAAACCACCATGAAGCATAGAACGTCGACGATTTTTCGTCGTTACCGTTGCCTTCATCGTCGTTGCGGTCGGTGACACCACTGTCGTCGCCTTCTCCTGCTTCTCCTTCTCTGTAGCCATCGTCGTCCCATATCCAGTATCAGAATCCATTGTTTTCGTATCTTCTATGTAGTCTCGTCTTGGCTCCTTTGTTTCCCTCGGTAGAAGACACCCCCAACCCTACTCTCGACAGTGTCGAGGAGGAGGAAGAACACGAAGGCGAAGGGAGGAATCCATAGCTTGGCAGATTGGAACGAGAAATTCGTATGATACATACCTTTCGGGGAACGTTCAAAAGGATTCTTGCGAGGTTCTTTGGAGAGCACTGAAAAAGTCCCTGACGACTGTACAGGCGACATTGTGACTTGAGTAAATGGCCTCCTACTTACTATCGGTAGTTAGGTGGATGCCATGGCATTACCCTCCGTTTGATCAAGGCTTCCTGCCATTGCGAGAAAGAACTTCGACTAACCGTAACTTCGCATTTCTATTCTCTCCATCTATCTCATGATTTCGACGATTGAGCGAAGACGACCATGATGATGGTGTTTTTTGGTGTACCCTCGGTATGGTAAATGTACATACCGGTATGTTGCAACGGTGGTTTTTTTCGTCTATCTTCTAGTAGAGAGACGACGAAGGAAAGCATATACCTAGGATCCGCTGCGTTGCGTATATATGGCGACAATCTGGTAGTGGTGTCTTGGCAACATCGAAACGATTGATGGGGGTGGTCAGGAAGTGTACCCGGAACGATGGTTCCGCTTCGACAAATACATCGAATGGGTAATGGTAGATTTTTGTAGTCGAATTTCTGGTTGTAGGTGGTTTACAGCTATCTGGCCATGCCGTATGCCTGGTCGATAGGAGTGGTCGAAACGAAGACTATATCTGCAATTTGACTTGGGGTAGCAAAGGTCTACCTGCGTCGCGAATCACCATTCGCCGGGTGCGGCGCCCGACGAACAAAACACGATGAGAAAACAGAAGAATAAGGAAATGTCTGTTGGTGACCTCAACTTTCGGAACTGTTAGTGAAGAGTGATACTCTTATACGTGGCTGTTGGTATGCCAAAGTAGTCGAGCTCTTGGCCTTAAAACCGTCCTTCAGTCATTCACGTTTCACAGATCACTTACTGGACTCTTTCAATACATGGAAAGCTATTGATTTTATTTCGGATCGAATATTCCATCATTGTCATGCCTCACAAGGTGCCAGGTGCCCCAATCTAGTAGAACTACCGGTGTTGTAGCCCAAACAAAAGACGATGGACTGTTCCGAGGTGATAGGGGTCGTCGCCCACTTCCTTGTTTCAACACACAACTTGTGCGAATCCATGATTTGCGTATTGGACAGTCAAGAGCACTAATCGAAAGGATATACGTTCTAGTCCACGGGGTCCTCTGTGTCGTCGTATCTCCTGGCGGAACGTTCCTGAGCTTTTCTTCATCGCCCATCATGTCCGTTTACGAATATCTATCCTTGTCGATGGAACTGGATAATGTAGCCTCAATAGCGTTGGCCTTTCCCTCTACGGAACCATACAGGGCATCACCGAGCTCAACATTCCCTTCTTCGAGAGCTAGATCCCCCTTGACGACATCGCGAAACATCTCTAGGGACCACTTCAGGACTTTGTTGCGAAGAAAATCTTCAAAGAAAATACTTGTACCCTTGAATAGAGGCGAGAGGATACGGGGAGTCACAAAGGTGATTTGAACCTTCATCAAACACGTGCCCGGTTTGGTCGGAATGAATTCAACCGCTCCGGTGTTTTGCAGACCGCTAACTGACTCCCACCGGATTCCACGGTAGGGCTCCAGGAGAAGACCACTCTTGGCTCGCCATCGAAAGTCGACCCCACGGATACGCAGCCGCCACTCGGTCTCACCGGTGGCGTCGACATAAGCGACGCTACTGATCCATGGAGACCAACGTGGCTGCTGCGGAAGATCTGTAAAGCGGGCACAAGCCACCTCAGCTGAAAACGGAAGTGGGAGTGAGGCCACGACGAGCATTTCCCTACCGTCGCTGCTCGTAGAAGTTGATGCTTCGAACTCTTCCGGAGGGTCAAAATCCTTGACAGGCAAATCTGTCGGAATCAATGTTGTCCCTAAGCCGGAGACACGAGTTGATAGCTCCGGAGTCGGCAGTGGATCGATCGCGAGACAGCGAATTTCATCCAACCCGAGACCATAAAATGCCCTCGACAGTGAGGCAACGTTTAGTTTTCCTTGTGAGCTAACGTACGATCCAAACGTTGGTTTGAGGCAATCATCTGCCAGAAGATCGAACGTTCCCAACCCGTGGGCATACATAGTCACGCCTTCCATCGCAGGGGTTGTGTCCGAAAGACTCGCCAAAAACGATGTATAGGCGAGTCCAACGCCGGAATCAAAAGATGATGTGAACACAGCTCCAATACCAAGCTCTGTGCGAGCTAGACGCGCCAGGCGCATTGAGAGTTCGAGTCCAACTAGCGCAGGTTTCAGTATCAGTGCTGTACATCCAGTCTTGTTGTTGGAAACGATCTGGTAAAGGTCCGACCGTATTGCGTCGTAGTCGTAGTTGTGTTCCGTGATCAGATCCGAAAGACTTTCATCGAGAGCATACCGAATCTCGGTTGCATCGCTCCACTTTTCTAATTCTTCCAGCTGGGCTTGAAATGTCCAGGGTGTCCGCGAGTCGCCGAGTCGTTGAAGAGGCTCTTCGACGTACTCAAGGCGCTGGAATGCATCTACATCGGTTTCCTTAAGGGCTTGAGCAAACTGGAGGGCCGCAGTCGCATCAAAAGCCCGGTTGGCATCGGCTCGCACTTTGCCAGCAGATTTTCCATCACTGTTCGCCATGCGGTACGCATAGGATACCGCCATCGCGTCTTCATACGTACTCTGATGGCCGACTTTGACTTTCCAGGAGTCGTAGTGAAAGATTCGGGCTTCTCTCCCAGCAAGCTGATTCTTTGTTACTAGACCAGGGGAACCACCGCGTGGTATCAGACCGTTCAGGGATATTACCGGACCCACGCTGTTGGCGGATTGCGCATTCTTGTACCTCTGCGGAGCTGCTTCCACTACAGCCTGGTGCAGAGGAACGCGAATCGCCTGCGATGCAAGTGAGAGTAGTGCCATTTCCAAACCGGATCGTACGCTTGGAAGAAGCGAGTCGACTTCAAGTAGTAAATGTAATTCATTAATACACCTGGTCAAGCTGCCGTCTAGAGACAAGACGCTGTATGGTTCAATCGAAAAAGCACTGTCGGATCCGATTGTAGAGATTTTCTGCGCGATGATGTTGAGCTGCTCTTCCGCATTTTCCAACGACTCGGAATGCAGGCCTGGTAATGGTGCGATTTCTCCAACACCAGTATGCAAGCCATCCACGGACATGATTTGGATAATGAACCCATCACGCTTCTTTGCAACGTTTTGAGTCCGAGCGTTTTTGCCCCATCCAAGCCCACCGATTCCTGACTTCCTGTTTCCATCTCCAGCAAAGTCAATAGTAAATTTCTCAAAGTCTAGCGATGCTACCGTAGTCACAAAATCGATGGAACTAGACGTCTCGGATTGATCCAGTTTCGTACTCGCTTCATTTTGCTGTTCTTGTGTTGCGTTGAATGATTTGTGTGCCACACCTGCTCCAATTTCGACAACTTCATCCTTGACCGCTTGCGACAACCTTGGACTTCGAAGAAAGTCGGTAATTCTTGAAGTAATCGTATCAGGCGCTTCAAACAGTAATGCGTGCCCTGCATTGGGGACAATCTCAATCTTCAAACCTGCTAATTCATTCCATTTTGCTCCAATCGTCGTATACTTGCTGTCAAGCAAACCAGAAATGTACAGAGTCTTATCAGCTTGCACAGCTCGCCAATCGTCGGTACGACAACGAGGAGGTGAACACTGCTGTAGTACCGCAGCGTGATCTCTCCCTCTATGAGCCAATGACCGAGCTCGCTTAGCGACGAGACTCTTAAACCGAGGTTTCTCTTTCATGGAACCCCATAACGGGGCCCCATACCATGAGCCCAGAAAGTCGGAGAAAACCAACGTAGAGTCCTCTTTACTTTCATGAAACATGGTTCGATCGAACAGTGACGATATAGTAGTGGACAGCTGATCATCCCTTCTCAATCGGTCCTGGACGCTTGACTGGTTCTCCTTTTGAGGGGCGAGATTCCCTGGATATGTGGATAGAAGGATCAACTTGGACGTGCCAGAGACCAAAGACACTCCGGGGAGAAGACTAGCTCGTTTCATCGCTAGTGCTACTCGTCCACCGAGGCTGTATCCAACGACCGCATCGATGGCGTCGATTCCAGCCTCCTTGATGGTACGTTCCACTTTTGTAGCCATGGCATCCAATCCTAGATCTGGCGAATCCACGCTATCCATATCATCGTCCAAGCGCAGACAAGATCTCAATAGTTCGCCGGGAGTTGAGTGGAGTAACGCCGAATCACCGTGACCGGGTAAATCTAGACTGATGACCCGCCATTCGCCTTTGAGGTTTTCAGCCAAACGGTTTCCAATGTCGTCCCATTCGGACTTGTCTCCCATCCATCCATGCAGCAATACCATGGTCTTCATCTTCTTGGATTTATAGCTCGCCAAATTCAAGTACGAATCTGACTCTGCGTGGTACTCACGTATTGGCAGACTTGACGTAGTGGAAGGAACCCTTAGGTTGTTCTGATTCAGAATCGATTCAATCAGTGCATTTGTTCGTTTTGTAATCTCCTTGTGGACTGCCACATTTTCCTCTCGTGTTGCCACAATCGCTTCGATGAGTGACGTACTTCCGCTCATGACAGCCGACGAATACGCATGTTCGAAGGTGGAGACATCTTCAGCCTTCTCATACGACAACCCAAACGCTTCAGCTCCCTTCTGAAAGGAGAAGGTTCTCGTGGGGGTACCGAAATATTCTTCAAAGCCTACATCCGTGCCAAAGTCGGCAATTGGCAGGAACGAGAAAATTCCACCACCATCATTGTTGAGTACAATAGTGGTCAGCGGATGGTTCTTATGGGATTCAGCATCTCTGGCGAACGAACTTGTTTGGAGGGCATGGAGAGAGTTGATATCATGTAAAGCTGCAACGTCACCGATCATCAGTGTAGTCGGACGATTCGTAGCATCTGCGAAACCGGAAGCTGAAGAAATTATGCCGTCGATGCCACTTGCCCCTCGATTGACACCTGTGTCTTTCAGTCGACTCTGACCATGTGCATATGAAGAGTCTTCACCAGTTGGATAAAGAAAGGCCTCAGAGTCTCGAATTGGCATCGAATTTGAAATGAACAACGAGAGTTCAGGAACCTTTACATCAGAAAACACACGCGACATTGCCATTGTGAGTTCTGGCTCACTGAGTCTCTTCCGGTCACCATTCTTCATCAACACATCGTCAGCAGCTTCCTTCACAAGATTGGGCATAACTTTTTGCAAAATTCTACCCAATCCTACAATGGGGGTCAATTCACTTTTCACTCGGTTGTCCGGTAGTTCATCCAAAAAGGCACCCAGAGATCGAACAAACTTTCCGATATCCGCATTGACATTGTATGAGACAGTGAATTCTGGGTCGGCCCGTTCGCTTGAGTGATATGGATGAACGAGGACGTGATGGATTGAGCTCTCTCGCATTGTGGACTTGATCACACCTTGGATTTCAGTCGAAATGAGAGGTGCTCCGAATTGAAGTACAAGGTCGGGGTTCAGATGTTCACGGATTTTCGGTGACTTCAAAATAGTTTCAGCAAAGGGAACTACACAAGCACTTTCAAACCTCAATGTACCCGTCAGAGCACTTGCGAGAATGGGGAACCCGATAGATTGGGCAAAGGATGAAATGATTTCCACTGTGTCAGAAATATCGCCTGTCATCGACCCACCCGATACATCCTTCCTTAGATTCCCGACGACGATGATCCCCCGTTTCGATTTGGCAATCAGATTTCCAATATCATTCACAGCACTATAGCGCATATTCATTTCCGTGGCATATGAATTAAGCCATCGATTCCCACCAAGAGACCATCGCTGGAAACCAGGAGATTCGGTAAACTTCATCGCATCGTATTTAGTGATCGCATTTTTTCGGTCATCACTTCGGATAGGTCCTGTCACTGGTGCTAAATTTTCACGGAATTGGACATTCAAATGCACTGGACCACGCAAGCTTTTTGAGAGCGACACGGCATGGGCAGCGTCAGCCAACACCAACGATACAGGAACGGTATCGGATGGTGAGATAATGTCACGAAACCATCGAACATAGGTATCCGAGAAGATTTTCATCTGATCGATGGCTTGATTCGCACCGGTGTTCCGACTTTCGTAGGGGCGATCTGCCGTTAGAATGATCATAGGCACGCCATCCATGCTTGCCTCCACAATTGCAGGATAAAGGTTAGCCACGGCAGTACCACTGGAGGTCACTACGGCAGCTGGCCTACCATTCCCACGTCCATACCCCACAGCTCGAAAGGAAGCACCTCTTTCATCATGAATGCTCAGGGCCCGGACAATACCCACATTTGACCGAACTGCCTTGGCAATCGCAGCAACCAATGGCGTTGATCTTGAGCCTGGGCTGATGTAGAATTGTGTGACTCCATTGCGGATCAGTTCCTCAACAAAAGCAGTCGCCCAAGCAGCATTCGGTGTCGTGGCGCTTTGTAGTGTGATAGGTGCCTGAGGAAAAATCGAAGATACGACTCCCAGTTTATACGAAGTTTCTGCCCACTCTCCCTGGACAGTCGATCCCGGTACGATACCTGCTCCAGCGAAAACACTTAGTTTCGGTCGTTCTCCGGTTTTTGTCAAGAGACCGGAGCGAATAGCAACAACAAGTTCAGCGTAGTCCCGTCCGATGGCTCCGACTGGTCCGGCATAGAATCCTCGATCGAAGGCA
>Ga0194115_10007689_pt1 | contig 10622 bp, 18 predicted proteins | sample TA2MahsurfametaG_3_FD_148656 | JGI IMG/M metagenome (GOLD analysis project Ga0194115, IMG submission 148656) | Freshwater microbial communities from Lake Tanganyika, Tanzania - TA2015002 Mahale S4 surface | ecosystem: Environmental > Aquatic > Freshwater > Lake | place: Tanzania: Lake... | reverse complement strand
TGCGGGCGGCTCACGTTCTCGCAGCGCAACAACGCTCCGACCTTTGCCCCGACTGCGGAGCAGGCGCAGGACTACTGCTGCCCGACGCCTCCGGTATCGCCCGAGGCGTGCCGAGCCGGTCCAGTCGCCTCGACGGACTACACCCAACTCGTTCACCAACTGTGCCCGCAGGTCTACGCCTACGGATACGACGACGGCGTCGGACTCTGGAGCTGCCCCGCGGGCGTGCGCTACGAGGTGACCTTCTACGGGATCAAACGATGATGATGCCGCTTAAATCTAAAGCGCAGGAGCGATACCTGTGGGCGAACGACCCGCAGCTTGCCAAGAAGTACGAGGAAGAAACCGGCGCTCAGGCTCGTGGCATGGTTGTTCAATGCAACGCTGGCGTTGGCCTCTCTGGCGGCCCGAGCCTTGACGCTTGGGATCGTTGGTGCCTACTCCCTCATTGCCTGAAGGTACCTATGCGTCCAATGTCTACGTTTTCAGAAGCTGTCGGCGGGCTGTGGTAGCATGACGGCCAACATGCCGAAGCGAAAGCGTAGCGCCGCGCGGCGCAATCCGGGCGACAAGACCGTCCTCGACTTTCTCGGTAGCTCGCTGAAGGGCGTCTATCGATCCTACGATGAACTGCCCGACGAGCCGGACGAGTTCCCTCTGAGCCGGTTCTCGACGGTCGAGAAGTACGAGGCTGATCGCGTGAAGCGCGACCCTCAGAAGCACGTCCTCATCTCGGACTACCTCATCTTCTCCGACTACTCGGGTTCGGACGTCGAGCGGTCGAACGCGCGCGTGTTTTTCGAGCAGCACGGCGACAAGCCTGGCATTTACCGCGTCTACGGAGGCTACGGGACTGACGGGATTGCCATTCGTCTCGACGTGTCGGACGATGGCATCCTTGAAGACTTGGCGCGTCTGGAGGACTACCCGGTCCTCGATGAGAACGACTTAAGCAAGGTCTCGAATTTACTCGCGGATGAAGCCGCAGAGAGCTACGGCTTTGATGACTTCGTGGAAGAAGTCGAGAAGCGATTGGGCGTTTCGATCGAATACAACAGCACGTCGCCTGGAAAGCTGGCCGACTTGTTCTGGGAGTTGACCGGCGAGCTTGCCGAGCCGTACATCATCGAGAGCGGTGGATCGGTGGTTTTCTTCCCCGAAAAGATGGCAAAGTTGGTTGACCTTGACCGTCTGCGCGACGCCGGCATCGAGTACGAAAGCGACGAGGACTGAACCATGCCCACCGTCATCGGCCGATTGGATGAAAAAGTAAGGCGAACCTAAAGCGGATCTCGCTCGATCACTCGATTGAGATCCGCCGTGCCCACGCTCAGTTCAGCAAGGTAGAAGTAAATGCCTGCCAAAAAAGCCCGCCCAAACGCCGCCCCTTCCAAACAAGTGATCACGAGCCACCTCTGGTAAGTCCTCAGCTAGGTTTTAACCACGGTGAAGTTCCGATTCCTCATCTTCGCGACGTTCGACAAGAGCGTTTATGCGGGTTTCCACGGGCTGCTAAACGCAGAGCGCTACGCGGAGCAGGGCTCGAAGGGCTGGCACGGGAAGGTTCTGGTGCTCGACTCGCAAAAGCGTCAAGTCCTACTCGCGGCTCAATCGGGCAAGGTAAGCTTCACTCCCTCTGACCCCTACCCCATCTGATTGCTATGGCTCGCAAAAATTCTCGTCGCGCGAAAGCCAACCCCGTTGAACCGAAGGTGTCATTCGGGCTCGGCCTGCTTGTTGGGCTGGGCGCTGGCCTCGGCATATACCATCTGTCCAGAACGAAAGAGGCGGTCATCGTCGAGGCAGATCTGCCGCCAATGCCGAAGGTCAACGTGACTCCAGGAACGGGCGCGTGAAGCAGCCGACGTCAAACCAGCTGAGCCCCATTTCTTTCGGCATGCTCGCTGGGTCCGTTATCGGCGGAGCAGCCGGCCTCGTTGCATCCGCCTCGCCTGACTACGAGCGACGAATTTCAGATGCGATCCTGGGCGCGTTTTCGGGCCTCGTGACGGGCGGCCTCGTCGGGCATGCCGCGTCACGGGTACCTTGACGCGCGCGCCCTCTGCGGCCTACGATTACGCCGTTCTGCATCGCTTGGGTGATTGGGACCTCGGCCCGGCTTAGCTTTCTAGCTTTGCCGGGCTTTTTCTTGATATGTTGGCAACGCCATGATCCGATCGTTTGGAGAGTTCAGCGCAACGGCGAAGGGCTGCGGTACGATGGGCTCCGACTGGAAGGAGACGCAGCGGATGCTCAACGTTGTCGGCGCAACCGACAACGAGGGCAAGCAAGTCGTCGCCGACGGTTCATGGGGCGCGCGCTCTCAATCCGCTCTGGACAAGTACTCGGCGCACTTCAACGCGAACAAAAACGCGTTCGCAGCATTCGGCATCGCGCTCACGCCGTGTGATGCGCTCAAGTTTCAAGCCGCGTGCAAGGCAACGGGCGGCTCCGATCCTCGTTGCTCAAAAGTTCCGCCGTTTGGCGGAGCCGCCGCGACGACCACACCGCCCGCTGGCGCTCCGCCGGTCGCCGGTCCAACCTCTCAGTTTTTCGAAATTCAGCGCTGGCAGCAGTACTTGAACACCAAGGGCTGCAAGGTCAACGAGCAGGGCCTCTGGGACCCGGCCACTGACGCGGCATCCAAGGCTGTCCTCGCGGGCCAATCCTGCGCTCCCGCCGCAGCCCCAGCAGCCGCACCGCAGACCACCGCGACTTCTTCGACCTCCAGTCGGCTTGGAAGCCGCGGGGCACTCGCTGCTCTCCGGCCGTTGCAGCGCCCTAAGGCAACGTCGCCAAGTACTGGCCAAGAGGTCCCGGTGCGCGCGTCGATCTCGAAGGACGGCACCGTGACGGTCGTCCCAGGAACGGACCGAAGCGCAGCGGCCCCGGCAGTGCTACCTGAGCAGCAGCCTGAGGAGGCCGAGGGCAAGCTCGATCCGAAGCTCCTGGTCATCGGCGGCCTCGCTGTCGCCGCGCTCGCTGCAGGCGGGATCTTCCTCGCAACCCGAAAGAAAGGTTGACGAGAGCCTTTCCTGGGTTTTGCGTCAGCGTTAAGATCTCCGCCATGCCGACTGTCATCGGAACTGTCACGCGCGCGACTGGCGACACCATCGCGCAGAGCCCTCAGTCGAGCCAAGGAAACCGTTGCGCGTTTACCGCCCGCAACGCCCAGGGCGTTCAGATTGGGTCGTACCGTTCGGTCGGCGATGCTCAGCAGGCAGTCAACCAGACCGTGGGCCAAGTGCTTCGCTGGCGACGCCAGGACCTGCGCGGCAACATCGAGCACTACGTGGGCTCGACCACAATCTGATAGGCGCTGCAATGAATCGCCCAAAAGAGCCCCACATCGAACTCGAAAACCCGCCCTCTGAGAAGGTGGATTGGGTTGGTTGGTCGCGCTCGAACCCGAATCGGGTTGGTAGAGCTTCGGCGAAGCTTTGGTTCGACGCTCGAGAGGCGATCATGAAGGAGCTGGGTGTCGGTGATACGGGCTTGGTCGAAGTGATCCGAAACACGATCACCTGAGCCATGTCGCGTCTCAAGGCGATAGAAGCTGCCCTGCCCGAGGATTGGCCCATCTGGGCCGTCCGGATCGTGGCCGACGAGGCGCCAGTGCTCGCCGCCAACCTGTCTTCTCAGTGGGCTGTTGAAGAGGAGGCCGTGGCTCGCTCGCTTCGGTCCCTTGAAAACCAGTTCCGTCGCAGCCTGAAGAACGGCGACTTGGCCGCCGAAGAGCAGTGGTGGGATCGCCTCGACGCATGGCTCGACGGCCTAGATGGGGCGCTTGGCCGCGAGGCCTTGACTGCCATGAACGCCTGGAGCGAGGCTGAGTACGCGAAGAACCCTCGCGTCTTTCATGGCTCGCCCTACGAGTTCGAGCCCAAGGGGTTCAAGCGCGCGGCGTACGGCCTGTACGGCCCTGGTGTCTACTTTACCGACAGCGAGCAGGACGCCGAATGGTACGCCACCAAGTCCGGCGAGCTTGGCTACGTCTACTCGTGCGAGGTCGACTTCCGGCGGCCCCTGGAGTGGCATCGGCTCTTTTACCCGACAGACCAGACCTACTCCAGCTGGTCAAAGAAGGTCGCGTACTCGGAGCGCGAGGCCGAGGAGCTTCGGCGCATCCTGAAGAGCCTCGGTCCCAAGCCGGGCGTCGTAAAAGCCGGCGACGAGCTGGCCGAGCACCGGGCGTCGCAGCTGCTCGCCCTGGGCTTTGACGGCATCGTGGCGCACTTCGCTCGCTCAGGCACGCGCGACTACCCCAACCCCAACCTCGAGCTTGTGTCCTCGCCCGAGGCCGCGACCGAGTCCTACTACGTGGTCTTAGACCCCGCGCAGATCGAAGAATGCTCGGTTCGCGCCGTCGAGCCACGAGGGCGCATGACTGCGAATGGCGAAGACCATCGCATCGAACATCGTCCTGCCGGGAAAGACGGCGCACCTCTGTGGGACATCACCCAGAACGGCGTCTATCCAGACGACGCCTACGGGCCGATGGCGGCGCGGTATTACGGCGTTGGAGACGGCTCGGATTCGGCTGCATGGTCCCTGGTTTTTGCGACGAGGGGCAAGCCCAACAAGATGGTCAGAATCTACCGAGCGGTCCCCAAGGTAGTTTCTCGCGACGAGCAAATCGCCGATCTTGAAGCGCAGAAGCGGTACATCCTAAAGCACGGGAAAGTCCCGAAGGGCGTCGTCACTTACCAGTCTCCGTCGGCCTACTACGACATGATTAGCCGGTCGCTTGACTCGCTGGAACGGCAGCTTGAGCCTGAAGAGCAAGTGCTCCCAATCAAGATTGGCCCCGGCGACTGGGTGACCATTGACCGTCGTTACGCCGTCGACCACGGGGAAGCCCACGTGGGCGGCAAGGGGAAGTACAAGGTCTTGTCGAAGACTGTGCCGGCGTCCTCGCTCTTTACTGACGGCAATAGCATTCTCGAGTGGGGCTACAGCCCCTGACGCGGTCGAGCCACGAGGGCGTGTTGACATGATGTCAACTTTAGTCTAAGGTGCTGACCGATGAGCATTCAGCTACCTCCTGAACTGTCCGGGCTGACCGTTATTGCGAGCGTCTCCGGCGGCAAGGACTCGACAGCTCTGCTGCTAGCCCTGAAAGAGGCCGAAATCTCATGCCGGGCGGTGTTCTCGGACACCGGATGGGAAGCTCCTGAGACATACCAGTATTTAGACGAGCTTCGGGAGCTTTTGGGGCCAATCGATGTCGTTCGTCCCTCGCGAGACATGCGGCAATCCATCATGCACCGAGCCGGCTTCCCAGCTCGGATGCAGCGGTGGTGTACGCGAGAGCTGAAAATTAAGCCGCTTCGCGAGTATCACGACCGCATGATCGCCGAGGGGCACGGCATCGAAACGGTATCGGTAGTGGGCATCCGAGCGGAGGAAAGCGCCCGTCGAGCCGCCATGAGCGAGGTCGAGGACAGCGACGAATGGGGAGGCTACATCTGGCGCCCCCTAATGTCATGGACGGTCCAGCAGGTCATCGACATTCACAAGCGCCACGGCGTGCCCATGAACCCGCTTTATCATCAGGGGTTTGATAGAGTGGGCTGTTTCCCGTGCATTTTCTCGCGCAAGGAAGAGATTCGACTGCTGCCTGAATGGAGAATCGAAGAAATCGACCAGTTGGAACAGCGTGCGGAGGCGGAGAGGTCGAAACGAAACGCTGAGACGCCAGGCCGCTATAGCCACGAACGGGCGGCGTTCTTTCAGACGAGGGCGCCTGGTGTCCACATGGGCATCCGAGAAGTTTACGCATGGAGCAAGACGGCTCGAGGCGGTAGGCAGCTCGACCTTCTGGCGGAAATCCCGCAAGGCGGATGCATGCGCTGGGGGATCTGCGAGTCGCCCCAAAAGGGAGACAGCCAAGACGGTGGATAGTACTTCCCGACCATGGTACGCTAAGCGCCACCTTTATGTCGGAACAGAGATATGATGGAAGGCCGGTCGACTACTGGATCGTTTCTATCGGAGACGACGCCTTCGACGTTCCCACCTTGGACGATGCGATTCATGCGGCAAGAGACCTTGTCTTGAATGAAAGCGTGTATCAGTTTGGCTCACGGGTGAAGGCCGACGAGGCTTGGGTCTATCCATCGTGGGGCCTAGCCGAGGATAGTGACGAGGACGATGACCCGGGAATGGTTGTCGTGTTTATGATTCGTCGGGATGCTTCTGGGCGAGTAAAAGAATCAAAAAGCCCGTCCTCTGCCGCGCGAATGTACGCCTCCTCCGCGACGATGTTGCGCAACCCGCGGGACGTTTACCTCCCTCCGAAGCGCCATACCTTAAGGCCTCGTGTGCGGCCTGACCCCTCTTGGCGAAGCCTCCGGCACTTCCGCCGACGCTCCCTGAGCCGCCTGACGTTGAGTCAGCTTGAAGCGATGACTGATCCAGAGCTTGACGCTTACTTCGAAAGCGCAAGGCGAAAGATCAACAAGGCACTGAGCGACCTCCAGAGCAAGGGCGCTGCAGGGCGCCAAGCGCAAAAGGCCATCGTTGCGTTCGTGGAATCTGAAGCGTGGTGGGAGTTGCGGCCCGTGGGTCTGTCCCAAGACGAGATCGACATCTTGCAGTATTGGTCCGAACCTCTCGAACACGCGGACCATCCGGAAAGCATGATCGACCGTCGGTTCTGGCACTTGCTATCCTAAGTCAAGAGCGGCACTGCATTGGCAAGCACCTGACGCGGAGGTCGCGCGTGGTTATAAAAGGCCGTCATGGCCCACCCGGAGCAACGCGAGTTCTGCGAGCGCGTGAAGGCGCGATTCGCTGAGAAGTTCAACGATCCTGACGCCGTCATCCTGGACGCGGGTTCGCTCGACATCAACGGCAACAACCGCTGGCTTTTCGCATCGCAGGATTATCTCGGCATCGACGTCGGTCCGGGCAGGAATGTCGACCGGGTCTGCCGGATTCATCTGTTCGATGCTCCCGATGAGACGTACGACGTGATCATCAGCACCGAATGCTTCGAGCACGACGAGTTCTACCCGGAGTCGATGCAGAACATCACGCGGATGCTGAAGCCGGGTGGAATGTTCCTCTTCACGTGCGCAACGACGGGCAGGCCGGAGCACGGAACGACTCGTTCTGAACCGCACTCGGCGCCGTTTACGAACGACTACTACAAGAACCTGACGGCCGCAGACGTCCGAGCTGCGCTCCCCATGGAGGAGTACCAGCAGCACGCCTTCAGCGGGAACGTCAAGGCCTGCGACCTGTACTTCTGGGGCATCAAAAAGCGCCGTTAGGCGATCATCTTACCCGCCTGCGCATCCTCGATCGTCAGGCCCGGGTGAAACTCGAAATGCGGCCTGTCCGGGAAGGATTTGAATTCGCCGCCCCACTTGAGCCCCAAGGACTTTCCGATTGCCCCAAGCTTCTGCCATAGCGCATCATCGTTCGGCCAGTGCGGCTGCCCGGTCGCGTCCAAGGGCGCAATGTCGAAAGCGAGCCCGAAGTTGTGCCAGCTCTTTCCGGGAGGACTGTTCGTCACGATTGCTCCGGGAGCCGTCCGTCCTTGCGCGTAGAGCTTCGCTTGCTCATCCAGGGTGCGGAGGGCTTGCGTCACCACGATGGGCATGCCCTCCGCGCTCGAGCGCTTCACCAGATCTCGCGCCATGGCAGCGACCCGTGGGTGCAGCGTCGAGATCCGCTCCTCGCTTGACCGGGCGCGCGCGCCGGAGGGCGCTGAGGAGATGCTTCCGGTCATGGCAGCTGCGATGGAGCCCGAAGCATCGCCAGCGCGCTTTCGAAGGATTGCGGCAAGCGCGATGAAACCGAGGCCGGCCGCTCCAACCAGCGCGAGCTGAGACGAAAGAGGCAGGTCTTCAAAGTCCTCGATGAGCCCCATGGCGGCCCTAAGCCTACTCCAGTTAGGAGCGACCCGCGATAGCCGAGCGGATCGCGACGGCTGCGCCGCGCTCGCACCCTGACCGCCACGCCGAGGCATCCACCATGGCAATCTTGGGCTTTACCGAGCTGAGACCCTTGTTCGCGACCCAGACTTGGACGTCTGCCTCGTCTTGGTCGAGACGCATCAGAGCTGCAGACGTACCATGGCTTGCGGCCTCTGCTTTCGCGCGCGTTCGCTCTTCGACGAGCCTTCGGGCCACTGTCTCGGCAAACCCAACGCGGAAGCTTGCCGCCCTCAGGCGCGAACCCGTGCGCGAGTCCGAGGTCTTCTCAAGGAAGAGCTTGCAGTGCCTTTCGATTTCTCGCTCAAGGTACGCATAAAGGTACCGGACTACCTCGGCATCGCTCTGTTTCCCGATGATCGTCAGGCGCCTCGGAGTTCCCGGCAGGACACCATGCAGTATTCGGCAACCGTTTGCGTGGGCGACTCCGGTTGCGAGGATGCTTCGCCAGGGCGAGCGCTTTTTGCCGACCCAAAGAGGTTCAGGCCACCACTCGACGCCCTCGCGAGCGTCTCGGACCTGCGCCTCGGAGAGCTTGTGCTTGAGCATCAGCTCTTGGACTCGAGCCGCAGCCGAAGCTGCCTCTGCTGGCGTCGCGCTCTTGTTTTCGGACAGTCGCCGGAGCGCCTTGACCTTGTCGATGACATTCATGGTCAGCCGTAGTTCTCCAGGCACCAATCGAAGGCCGTCTTCACGTCTCGCGGCCAAAAGCCGGTGGCTTGAAGCCTGTCGCAAGAGAGCAGCGTGTTGACTCGGCGTACGCTCAGCTCTTGCACGTACTCTTCGTATTCGCACTGCGTGACGCCCATGAACGGAGCCAAGTCAGACTTGACGAGCTTTGCCATGTAGTAGGGCGTGATCGTGCCCGTGTTGACGCAATTGAAGACCCCGTAGTGGCGGCCGTTGATGAGGTGGCTCAGCATCGATCCGAAGTCCTCGATGCACGGTGCCTCCAGGAAAGCTCGTTTGCCCGCCGTAGCGACTCGTGTGTCCCGGCGTCGACCCACTCGGATTGGACCACATGAATGCTGCCCTTTCGCATGTGGACGAGTTCGCGGTTGACGTCGGTGATCTCGTATTCGCCGCGCGCGCTAGGCTTGAGCTTTCGAGCGTAGTCGAACGCGACGGGCGCATAGCAGTACAGGCCTACGACTGCGAGGTTGCTGGGCACCGGATCCTTCGGCTTCTCGACGATGTCAGCGACGCGCCCATCTTCGAAGACGCAGACTCCGAACCGCTGCGGATCTGGCACTACCTTGGTGAAGAGCCGGTAGTCTTCGCCTTCCTTGAAGGCTACGCCGAACTCTTGCACTGCGCGCGAGATCTCCGCGGCCGGGAAGAACAGGTTGTCTCCCAGCACCACGCAGAAGGCATCGCCCCCGACGAAGTCCTCAGCCATGAGCAGTGCCGCCGCGATCCCGTTCGCCGTGTCCTGAATTCGGTATGTCAAGCGTACGCCCTCGCTTGCGCCGCTCCCCAGCACGCGCATGAGGTCGCCCGCGCACTCAGGGCCCGTCACGATCAGGATGTCTCGTATCTCCGCCTTCCGAAGCAGGTCGAGGTGATGGAAAATCAGCGGCACGGTGCCGACTGGCAAGAGCGACTTGTTGGTGACGAGGGTCAGCGGAAGCAGTCGCGATCCGGTTCCGCCTGCGAGGATGACGCCCTTCATGGCTCGGCCTTCACCGAGTACCAGACGAACTCGCAGGTCGGACATTCGGCCACGCCGTAGTTTCTTTCGCACGCAAGGTGCTTCACCGATCCGCCCCCGCGGCACTTCGGGCAGCGGTCCTTGAACGCGCCGAGCACGCGCAGACGCTCAGAGCCAAGCTCTGGCGGGAGACGCACCCAGTCGGGCGTCTGGTCTCCGATGAGAAGCATCGAGGGATCGTCCTGAGAAATTGAAACCTCACCTACCCGCTTTTCAAACCACTCAGTCATTTCGTTCTCCTTCCTCCGCTCAGACGTCGAGCTTGCCTGGAATGTGACAGCGAACATGGCCGCTCCCGCCGATGTGCTCGTGCCTCGGATAGTGCTCGATGAGCTTTGAGATGACGTCCCAATCCGATGCGTACCCGCCGCCCCATCGGATTGGGCCGCCGGCGGCGAGGCACTCTCTGCGGTGCGCGATGCAGGCCGTCGAGATGCCGCCCAGCCGCAGCTTCGAGTAGTTCTGGATGCTGGGCCAGATCAGCTCGTCGAAGTAGACCCAGTCGTGCTCAGGTTTGAAGCGCTGAACGATCGAGTCGAAGTGGTCCTCGAGGACGTAGTCGTCGTAGTCGCAATAGCCGACAAGGCGCCCGGTGGCAGCATCAATGCCGGCGTTTCGGGGAGCGCCATCGTAGAAGGGCGCCTTTTCGATGCGCACGTGACGAGCGGTGATCCGCTCGCTCACGCGAGCCTCGCTTCCCGTCGAGCCGTAGTTTGCGGCGAGCCGGCGCCAGTAGGCGTCCGTCTCATCACAGCCGTCGCTCACGAGCACCAGCTCAACGCGCGCTGCACCCGTCGATGAAAGCACCGAGAAGCATGTCCTGTGGAGTTTTTCGGGCCTGTTTTTGGCCGCGAGGTCGTAGTGCCCGAGGTAGCTCGGGACGACCACCGAGATGTCTGGCTGCGTCATGGACGACCCTTCGTTAGCTCGTCGATCGCTCGGTCAGCGCGAGCCTCGGCTTCGTATTC
>Ga0194115_10007688_pt1 | contig 10624 bp, 2 predicted proteins | sample TA2MahsurfametaG_3_FD_148656 | JGI IMG/M metagenome (GOLD analysis project Ga0194115, IMG submission 148656) | Freshwater microbial communities from Lake Tanganyika, Tanzania - TA2015002 Mahale S4 surface | ecosystem: Environmental > Aquatic > Freshwater > Lake | place: Tanzania: Lake Tanganyika... | reverse complement strand
TGGCTTCTATGGCACAGGGTGGATATATTCCAGAAATGCCATTTGGTGGTCTTTTGTTACCTGGTATTAAAAAACGTATAGAAGAAGCTAAGCCTATGCTTATGCAGATGGCTCCAATGCTTATGGGGGCACCGCCTATGCCTATGATGGCTAAAGGAGGAGATCCTGATGGTGAGATGGCCCTAGGTCAGATTGATGCTGCTATCATGAAGCTTGAACAACTGCGTCAGTTTATTCAGCCTGATTCAGATTTAGAACCATGGGTAAACTCTAAGCTTACCCTTATGGATGACTACGCATCTGCTGTATCAGATTATATGATGTTTAACCCAGAAGAAGATCAAGAACAAATACCTCAGATGGGCAGAGGCGGTTATACTGTTACAAGAAGCAGTGATAGAAAAGGAAAAACACATAAAGTAACTGGTCCTGATGGAACAGTAAAATATTTTGGTGATTCTAAACTTGGACAACATCCCAAAGATCCAGAAAGAAAGAAAGCTTTTTATGCTCGTCATAAAAAGAATCTAGAAGGTAACCCATACTTTAGAGCATTTGCTAGAGCAACTTGGGAGCAAGGTGGTGAGATATATGAAATGGAAGAAGGTGGAAGTTTTGGTCGTGCATTTGCTGCCGCCCGAAAAGATGGTAAGAAAATATTTACCTGGAGAGGTAAAAAATATACAACTCAACTTGCAGAAGAAGTTGATCAAAAAAAACCTAGATCTATCATACAGAATAATAATACAGAACCTGTTAAGGATAAAGCTGCTCCCGCAGCGAGAACCTCTAACAAGCCATCAGTTAGTGCCGCTAAACAGCAGCCTTATATTCCTTCTTTTTTAAGAACAGCACTTGCATCTCAGTATATGGGTATGTCTTTGATTCCAGGCTATGACGCAAGAGAAGACTTAGAATCAGGTACTATTGTAGACAAGGGTACTAACACGCTTCATGTGATTCAGAACGGCAGAATAGTAAAATCTGCTCCGGTACTTACTGGCCAAGCTGGAAGGAACAGGGAGAAAGATCCAAACAAAAATCCTTATACTGTATCTTATTTGGATAACAATCCTCAAGATAGATCTACACCGACAGGTACATATATAATGAACCCTGCACAGAATATTTATGGTTATCCTGGGTTTAGATTGGAGCCTATACCTGCTTATGGTAATGCTGCTCCTGTTTCTAAAAATACAGCAATACATGTAACCTATGGTGCAAAACCTAAGGCAGGTTATGTAGACGATCCTAAAAACGCTAATTCAGGAAAGTATATTCCTGCTGAGTTTGCAAGAAGAAACGCTGGTTATTCAGCTCCGGCTGATCAAAGATACATGAGCTATGGTTGTACCAACGCTCAGGGTGAAACAATAGATTGTCTGCAGCAAAGTTTTCCAAAGGCTGACACTGCCATCTATATTGATACAAGAGATAAACATGATCGGCAGTTTATGAATACTATGCAGCAGCGTAGAAAGAAAGATGGTGGATCTACCTGGTCTGGCAATGCATGGTACGCAATGGGTGGAGCAGCTTATCCCTTTGCAGAAATGCCTATGATGCCAGGCGGTGGTCCGGTAGTAGGAGCTGAGATGGACGTTACACCTGAGCAGGCAGAGATGCTTCGTCAACAAGGTTATCAGTTTGAAATAATCTAACTATGAAAATACGTATTACTAAAAAAGGATTACCTAAAGCTCAGTGGTTGATTAGCCAACCTGGCGTGGAGCTTAACTTACCTGCCAATGCTGCATCTAACTTTGCTTGGACCAACTTTGGTACTCAGCCTCCGCCTGCAATGCCTAATCAGCCTAAGATGTACGCTGTAAACAATCAAGGTACGCCTGTGGCAAACCCAGGTTCGGCTATGCCTATAAAAAGGTTTAATAAGAACACCTGGATCAATAAAGACCAGAGCAAGTTTGCCTATGCTGCAAACGAAGGACTTAGTGATGCTGCAGAGTTTTTAAAGACAAACCCTGTCGCTAAAGGTGTTCTTGGTGTTGCACAAGGAGTTTCTGATGTCAAAGACTTTCTGCTGCCTATTGTAGACATATTTGATAAGAAAAGGCAGAGTAACGAGATAGAGAAAAGATTTAGAGAAGACCTGCTTTCTGCTGGTCCAATTGATTATACAAGAAACAGAGGTGACTATGAAATGAACACCGGTATGGTAGATCCTTACAATACGGGTGCAAAGAGTAAAGGTCAGTTTACAAACCTCCAGTATCTGCCAATGGCTCAGGACGGACTTAGTCTTGGTCCTATATCTTTTAGTGATAATCCTGTTCAGAGAAACATATTTCAGTTTGCATCTGAGATGAGTATTCCTGCTTCTGCTCCTGAAGTAAATGTAGCGTTGAATGCTGACTTTGAAGACTACGCAGAAAAAGCAGATGTTTATATAAAAAGAGTAAACCCTAGTACCGATATAACCGGTAACATGCTTGCTACAGCAGCACAGAATACTTTTCAGAAGTATGGACGGACTGTCCCAGTAGAGCTCGCTTTGGCACAGCTTCAGCAGGAAGGATACTTGGCTAAAGGGAAAAACAATAAGCCTCAGCGTACACGTAATCCATTTAACGTAGGTAATACGGATGATGGAAGCACTGTTCAGCATCAAACACTTCAAAGTGGTATCAATACCTATTATGATCTCATGGCTCGCAGATACTTAAACAAAAGAAGTTCAAACGAGCTTCTACAAAATTTTGTAAACGCTGCTGGTAATAGGTATGCCAGTGATCCTAACTATGAAAACCAGCTTAAAAAAATAGTTAAAAACGTACAAAATACCGTCTTTGAATATGGCGGTGAAAATATGGAACCTATGAAAATACGTATTACAGGAGGCCCTCAGCAGATGGAGTATGGCGGGCAGACAAACTACGGTTTGGATCTTGGACGCAGAAAGGTATACACTGATATGCCTAACTCACCTTATGAGAATCCCAGCAGGACTATTCAGGAAGTTCCTGAAGAGTTTGCTACTATAGAAGCAGAGAAGGGTGAAACCATCCTGACTGATGTGGACGGGGATGGTATGCGTGAGCATATGAACATAGAAGGTCAATATCACGAGAACGGTGGTACTCCTCTGGCTGCTAATCCTGGAGACTTTGTGTTCTCTGATCACAAACCTAAGATGGCCATAAAGAACAAGAATATACTTAAGCTCTTTGGTAAGACTTATAAAAAAGGTGGATACACTCCTGCCGAGATAGCCAAGCAGTATGATATTAACAAGTTCAAAGCTATTCTGCAAAATAAGAACGCTGATAACATCAGCAAGAATACTGCTGAGAGAATGATCGGAAACTTTGAGAAGAAACTTGGTATGCTCAGTCTTGTACAGGAAGCAAAGAAAGGATTTTCTCAAGGTTTTCCTGAAGTAGCTCAGTCTGTAATGCCACAAGCTCAGGTTGCCTATGGTGGTTATATTCCTGAAATGGGATATGGCGGCTATTTAGAGAAGTACCAAACAAAGGGTCCGGTTACACCTGCTCCTCGTACTCTTAAGTCAAAGCAAGAGCTTGAAGAGCTTATAAAGCAAGGATATACCAGAGAAGGTAATACTAATATCTGGTCAAAGCCCGGTTCATCAAGAATGGAAACAAAACCTGTTATTAAAGGTACTCCCGGCCAGCAGGCTGGACAGACCGTGACGTATAAGAAACGTACACCTGTTGTTACAGAAGCCTGGCTTAGAGCTTCTCCTGAAGAAAGGAAACGTATGAGCCAAGCTGCTCAGAAAAAGTTTGAAGATAATCCTGAGAATCAGATTGTTACTCAAACACAACAGGTAGTAGCTTCAGTACCTGACAGATGTGAAGACGGACCTAACGGTGAGAAGTTTGTAGTTAATTCACAGACAGGACTGTGTGAAAGAGTTATTGAAGAACCTGGGGATAGAGTAACATTAGGTGAACAACCTGGAAAGGAACCTCCTGAGTTTACGCCTACAACATCTGGTACTCCTTACGGCTGGACAAACCCTGACATAAGAAACTTAGGTACAGCACTGCTGAACAGAACATATATTAAGAAATATCCTAGTGTACGCAGGGATGTAAATCCTGTTACTTCTGACTTTAGAAACATGGATTGGAGAGGTCGTGCTGCAGAAATGCAGGGTACGTTTAATAACCAGGCAAACACCCTGGGTACGTTCCAGTCTCCAACTTCTTTAGCTGCTAATCTTTCTTTTATGTCAGGTCAGCAGGCGGAGAACCTTGTTAACCGTGCAATAGATCCTATTGAGCAGAGTAATGTTCAGATCTATAACCAGGTTGCTGGTCAGAATGCTGCACTTGTTAATCAGGTTGCAGCGGCTTCTGCACAGAATCAGTTCCTTCGTTCTCAAGATAGGGCTATTCTGAACCAGAAGTTTAACCAGGAGATGATAGACTCAAACAATGCTTTTACCCAAGCTATGAACACCGGTGATATAAATGCTGCTGGTATATACAACACAAACATAACTGAGAATCCTTACCACTATATTGATCCCAGAACGCAGAGAATAGTGTTTAACTCAGATGCTGCAAGAGCTGCATTTGATGCTGCTCGCAGATCTGCTGGTCCAAGTAGTGATGATATGGTAACTCAGTATCTTAACGTACGTAACAGACTTATAGGCGTACCTGAAGATCAGAAAGATGATGTTGCAAGAGATATCATGGGACTGAATAAAACAGGACGTTCTTCTGCAACTACATTTCCGTTTAATCCAAGAATGAACAGATACTCTGTGCAGCAACCGTTTGTTCCCGGAGGATACCCATTTGACCCACAACAGCTAATGTATGCTCAACCAAGGCGTTAGTAAACCTACTAAGTTTAGTTTTAAACTTAGAGAGTTTTATCTTAAATTATTAATAGATGGCAACTTTTATTCAAGGAGATCCAGGACTAAGATTAGATCCGGTATTATACACTCCGGACTATAACTTTTTGAGGTATGTTCTTCAAAGAAAGGCAAGTCAGTATGAGCAGGGCTTAAAGGCTGTGTCTGGTACACTTGGTGCTTTAAAGAAGGAACTTTCAGATCCTACTTTGATACAGCGTCGTGATAACTATCTTAAGTCTGCTGAGTCTCAGCTACAGAAGATATCCTCTGCTGATCTTTCGTTGCAGCAGAACGTAAACGCTGCTAATGCAGTATTTGATCCTATTACCAGTGATCCTGCAATAGTTTATGACTCATACCATACTGCTAACAACGCAAGGCAGCGTGCCACCATGGAGTCTTGGGCAGCGTCCGATGATATGGCTACACGTAAAAAGTTTAACAAGGAAATATATGACTGGCTTAAGCGTGACCTTGATAGCTTAAAGACCGGTAACGGGGACATTAATAACTACAAGGTTCAGGGTCGTAAAGCCTGGGCGTATGTGGATGCACAGGATCTTGTTAACTCAGCTGCAAAAGAAATGGGGTTCAAGATAGAAAACGACGAACTTGGTAAACCGTATATTATTAGTACAGTAAACGGAAAGACTAACAGGGAGAGTTACGAACTATTTGCCAAAGGCGTGCTGGATGCCAACCCTGTATACAAACAGCAGCTTGGTATACTTGGACAAGCAAGAGTTGAAAGAAACTTAGAAGAGACAAAAGCTCTTAGTCCTCAATATTCTACATTATCTAAACCCGAGCTGCTTAGTATATATTCTGACAGAGAATACGAAAGAGGAAAAGAACTTCAGAAAACATACTTAGAGAGTTTAAATGAAAAAGCTTCCGTACAGCAAGCTGATGCCAACGCATACCTTACAGCTAATGCGGCAAAGATAAAGTCTAATCCTCAAGGGGAAGAAGCACAGATTGCTGCAAAGAAACTTTCAGACTTGGAGTTATATAGACAACAAATTGGTACTGTCCGTAATAATTATAATACTAGATTTGGTTCAGATGATCAAACTGCAAAGACAAGAAAAGAAGCTTTTGTAAAGACATTTATTTATAACCCTGAAGGATACTACGCTAATGAAATTGAAACTGAAGACATTATACGGTGGTCTAATATCAGATCTGCTTTTGGTTCACGTTCTATAAAAGCAGACCAGGCTTACATCTCTATGATGACTGCGGCTGATAAAGCTTTGAACACCTTGAATAATATTCAGGATGATCAGTTTGACAACCAGATGGATATTGCTGAGCTTGGTTTAAAGATGCAGGGCAAGACATCTACCGGTGAAAGGAAGAAAAAGGCAGACGGTACAGAAAAGCTTTCTGATGTGGAATTTGTTGATGTTAGTTCTACAGACATCAGCGTAACAACAAAGCTTAACCAGTTAAAGAACAGGCTTGCTGTAAGTAAAGCGGCCGGTATACAAAACATGACTGGTACGTTTGGTGGTTTGTACCTGCTTGAAAAAATGGGTACAAAGCCAGAAGACGTAAGTCTAGTAAGACAAGTGTTTACTAAGCGGGAAACAGAACCTAGCTATAAACCAACAAAGGAAGAAAACGACGCTTTATCAAGAGCTTATCAGAATCTTTTTTCTTTTGCACAGCTTAATAATAAAGATGATGTTCTTACTACTATGCGTGGTCAGGTAAAAGACAAAGTCTCTGTAGTAGATGCTGATATTCCTTCTTTGTTACGTGCAGCTGCAAAGAAATATGAACCGAAAGATCAATACGAAAGAAATGCTATCAGGCAGCTTGCTGAGTATGAAAACAACCAGTCAGAAGTTAAACTGATTTCTGAAGCTGTTGAAAAAGGTCAGCAGATTGCTATCAAGAGCGTACAAGGTTTGTCTGAGTTTGACAAGATAGTTAGAAAGAAAAACGGAAAGGATGCCTTGATCAATGATGACGATATTCGTCAGCTGTTTACTCAGAAAAACGTAAGAGGGCAGGAGGTTATACCGGCTGATGTCAGAGAACGGATGATTCCCGCATACTTTGACGGTAGCTTAAAAGTGAGTGTTACAAAACCTGAAGGAGCGGCATCTGCAGCTCGTACCGGGGGAAGTACATTAGGATATGTTGATATAACCTTTGAAGGCAAGAAGTATCAGTTATTAGGAGATGTATTTGGAAACATAGCTACTCCTCAAGAATATAAGAAACTGGAAAGAAGGCTGAATGAACGCGTACCTATTCCTGAGTTTACTACAGGTATAGGCGGTGCCGGTGCCTTAGGTTCTGCAATCTTTGTTATACGTAATGAAATGCGTGACAAGATTGCTGAAACACTGGTAAGCCCGACGCAGACAAATTCTAACATAAAGCAGCAGGTTGGCCGAACGCTTAACAGCTTTGAAGATGTACCTGCTAAACAACAAGAGGAAGTAAGAAGAGCTTTGGCTGACAAGAAAAACATTATAGACATGAGACTTCGTCCTACGTCTACTATAAACGAAGGTCAGCAAATTGTTGAAGTAACCTTTGCTACTAAGACATCAAAGGACGATCCTAATATCTGGTCTGGAAAAAAATACTTCTTTCCTATAAACATAACCGGAAGGTCTGCAGATGTGTTTAAACTGTTTGCAGATGTTGATGAGATAGAAGAGTTTACTCAGTACTCAAAGCAGAACAAACCGTACATGATGGATTATCATGAAGGTTCGGGAGTAAAGGCAGTTATTATGGCTGATCAACCAGGCTCAAAAACAGGAACGGTAAGACTCTACTCAAAGTATGATCCTGTTACTAAAACTTATACTGATAACTGGATTGAGCAGCCACCTATTCCTTTTGATTTGAACAGAGTAACTTTTTCAGAAGTTAAGGAACAGGTATATAATAACTTCTTTACTCCGTACTTGGACAGACGTATGGCTTATAATGCACAGACGCAGAACTCTCAGACAGGTTCAGGTAACGAGTTATTTAATCAGTTTATGAAAAGGCTGAACCAGCAGTAAGTATAAGAACCCTATGGAAAACTTTACAATAGATCCTGGTATATACCTTCCACAGCAGCCTCAAGAACTCATATCTCCTGTAATACAGGACTATATGAACACTGGGGCTTTTATACAATCTGAGCAGGACTATGCCCAGAGTATTTCTATGCCTGGTGACAGCATCACGGATCTCATAAATAAAGTTGAGACCTATAACGCCATGAGCCGGGATATCCTGAGCCAGGGTAATCCTCAGATACCTAACATTGGCCCAGGATATAGTTTTGATGTAGGTAAGTCTATGTCAAACTTGTATAAGGCTCTTAATCCACAGACACCTACTCTAAGAGCTTCTGGTCGTCCTGAGTATCTCGGACCTGCAGCTGATCTTGACAGATACGCAGAATCTGATGACTTTCAGACTTTTGGTTTTGTTCCTAGTCTTGGCTCTGAACAAGAGTATAGATACGGTAGGGCAATGTCTTGGGGAGATACTATAGGTAAAGCTTTAGCCGGTGGTGGCCAGCTTGCCTTTGATACCTTTATAGAAGGTTGGAAAGGGTGGGGCCGAATGGCAGAAGCTCTCTTTACCTGGGATGCTTCTAAGCTTTACGGTTCTCCTGAGGAACGCTATGAGATAGCCAAGCAGCAGGAAGCAATCTTTAACAAGTACGCTATTTATAATACTGCTGAGTCAGAGGACACCTTGTTGAACAGACAGTTCTTTGGTAACATGCTGCAGCAGGCTGGATTTACAGTGGGAGCTTTGGGTCAGATGGTTGCCGAAACTTATCTTACAGCTGGGCTTGCAAAACTTTTATCTGCATCAGCAGGAGCTTTTGCAAAAGCTAAGAATCTGCAGACAGCAGTAAGTGTTGGAGAGTTGGTAAACGACACTCGTAAAGTACAGCAAGTTATATCTAATAGCCAGCGTGTAAATAACGCTCTAAAGAATCTACCAAGAGCTATAGTACCACTCTATGGTACAGCAGAGGATCTGGTTAAAGCCAACAGGGCTGGAGCAGGGGCTTTACAACTTGGTATGATCGGTCTTGGTGGCGTAAAAAGAGAACTGAGCTTTTTTAATATGGCTCGTTCAGAAGCCATTTTTGAAGCTGCTAGTACATACAAAGATCTTGAAGACAAGCTTGTAAATGACTTTGTTTCTAGAAACGGCCGTGATCCTAATGAGGCAGAGCTTGAAAGCATACGCTCTACCGCTGACAGGGCTTCGTCTGATAACTTCTATACCAATACAGGAATACTGACGGTAATGAACCGTCTCCAGTTTGGTAACATGATGAAGAACTTCAACACAAGCCGCAAGATCTTTAACGAAGGTCTTGCTCCTTTTGCTGATGACGTATTTCAGGTTACCGGTAAAGTAGGTGGAAAGACAGTAACTAAAGTATATGAGAAAGGTTTTATAGGAAGGTTTGGAGCGGTAAGAGATATTTCTAAAACATTTGGCAGAAAGACTGCAGCCTGGGAAGCAACCAAGTCTGTAGGTAAAGGTCTGATGAAGTTTGAAGGGTCAGAGGGTGCACAAGAGCTACTGCAGGAAGCTTCAAACAAAGGACTAAGTGATTACTACTATGATCTTTATAACGGTAAGTCCGGTTATGACGACAGGCTTGACAGGGTGTTAGGCAGCGTTAAGAATCCGCTTACTGACCTTGAGGGGGCAAAGACTTTCTTGATGGGTGCTCTTACCGGTCGTATGATTGCTCCGTTTTCGTACGGTGTCAGCAAGATAAAGATTGGGGAAGAAGCAAAACTCAGAGAGGCAAAGAAGCAAGAGGCTATCGGTATTATTAATACTTTCTACGCAGACCCTACTCAGTATTTAAGAGAGCAGATTGCTAACGTAAAGGTTCAGAACCGTGCAGCAAGGACAATGGAAGAGGCTGCAGCTAACCAGGATCAGTATACTTTCTATAACGCTAAAGACTCTGCTTTTGCTAAAGCAATGGCCTCAGCTATCAAGCTAAACCTTTATGAGTCTTTCAGAGATACCCTGCTTGAGTTCTCAAACGAGATGTCTCAAGAAGAGTTCCAGAAAGCTTTTGGTCTTGAGGCTACCGAAGCTAGCAAGCAGAGTGTAACCGAGTTTGTAGGTAAGGTGGTTGATCAGATGGATGAATACCATACCTTGTATAACAATTTAAGAGACAGATACGGCAGTCGTATAGTTCCTGACTTATACCGGTACAACTCTCCTGAAGAATACGAGCGGGTAAAGCTTGCTAAGATAGCACAGGACAACGCTATTGAGATGCTGGCTACTAACGTGTTCAAGTCACGCCAGGCTACAAAGAGAGCTGTACAACTTCAGACTGAAATAGCATCTAATACCAACATCGGTTCTTCTTCTTTGGAAGTACTAAATAAGCTTGGTAGCGAGCAGGCTATTGATGATCATGTACAGATGCTGCAGAAAGAAGTAGCATTTTATGAGCAGGCTGAGTCTTTAAGTCCTGAGCAGAAGGAAATATTCAAAGCCAAAAAACAAGAGTTAAAGCTGGCTGAGCAGTGGAAGGACGCATATGAAGATGTGCAGACCTACATGGGGGAAGCTTTCTTTCCTGAAGGATCTATTAGAAAAATATACAAGGCCTACGAAGACCTGGTAAACTTTTATAACCAGTCTGAGAAGAAAAACGTCACTGTATCTACAGAAGACATAGAAGATAACTTTACTAAGTTCCTGGATTATATCCAGCTAAACCGTGACAGCAAGAACTACGTG
>Ga0194115_10007687_pt1 | contig 10624 bp, 6 predicted proteins | sample TA2MahsurfametaG_3_FD_148656 | JGI IMG/M metagenome (GOLD analysis project Ga0194115, IMG submission 148656) | Freshwater microbial communities from Lake Tanganyika, Tanzania - TA2015002 Mahale S4 surface | ecosystem: Environmental > Aquatic > Freshwater > Lake | place: Tanzania: Lake Tanganyika... | reverse complement strand
TATCATGGCTCCGAGTATCATGACTCGGAGCATTATCACCATACTACTACAAGTAGTAAGGGACACTCTCGTGGGGGTACTACTGCAACTACTACTACCAGTCATTATGGCAAGGGAGGACATGAGGCAGTCAAGGCCACTAAGACATCAAAGAAGGAAGCTCCCCATTCCTCATCACATGTTCACAAGGAAGTTACTATGAAGAAGAAATCCAAGGCATCGAAAAAGGCAGCAGGCTCATCGTCGACACATGTCGTCGTACCTCCTCACAGTAAGGGAACGAGTAAGGGAGGAGGAGGAGGGACTCACTACTACGACTACCACGGAAAGGGGACATCATCTACCGTCAAGGCTACGGACGCTCCTTCAAAGGAACCGACCTCTTCACCGACGACATCTACTCCGACTCGACTTCCTCAAACTCATCGACCTACTGAATCTCCTACCGACCGGAAGACTCATTCTCCTACCCATGAGAAGAAGACTCATTCTCCGACCCACGAGAAGAAGACACATTCTCCGACCCATGAGGAGAAGACAACACTTTTTCCTACAGTCTACATTGAACCTATCATTCTCAGTCTTTCCCCAACGGATGAGGCGACAGAGGCTGCTACTACTACCACGATGACGATGACTCCAGAAGAGACGACGAATCTTACCACCAGTGTCGATTATTCCACGTCCATTGACGAGGAACCTATTTCTGTCAGCTCTATTGACGAGGAGTCCTCCAGCTCCAGCTCTAGTGAGGGATCTTCTAGCTCCAGCTCTAGTGAGGGATCTTCTAGCTCCAGCTCAAGTGACGGATCTTCTAGCTCCAGCTCGAGTGAGGGATCTTCTAGCTTTAGCTCGAGCGAGGGATCTTCCAGCTCCAGCTCGAGCGAGGGATCTTCCAGTTCGAGCTCCAGTGACGGCTCTCTTAGCTCCAGCAAGGATTCTTCCAGTTCCGGAGAAAGTAGTTCTTCCAGCACCAGTGAAGAAGGGACTTCAGTCTCAAGTGACGAATCTTCCGCTGATGGAAAGAAGACTGAGCTTCCGAAGGAGACCACAAGCTCCAGTGACGGTTCTTCCGGCTCCAGTGATGGTTCTTCCGGCTCCGATGATGGTTCTTCCGGCTCCGATGATGGTTCTTCCGGTTCCGGGGATAGTTCCTCCAGCTCCGGAGACAGTACCTCCACCTCCAGTGAAGGATCTTCTACCTCTAGTGACGAACCTTCCAGCGATGACATGAAGACTAAGCCTCCGAAGGAGGAGTCCACTACAACACCGGAATCTCCGGTCAGTCCCAGTAGCTCCGGTGACGGCTCTTCCTCTAGCTCCCGCGAGGGATCTTCCAGCTCGTTCGGTGACGGTTCTTCCAGCTCAGGTGACGGATCTTCCAGCTCCGGCGATAGTTCTGAAGAGACCAAGCCCCCGAAGGAGTCCACTGCACCAGAACCTCAAGTCAGTCCCGCCAGTTCCAGTGATGGATCGTCGAGCTCCAGTGACGGATCTTCCTCTAGCTCCGGTGATGGTTCTTCGAGTTCCAGTGACGGATCTTCATCTAGCTCCAGTGACGGATCTCCTTCTAGCTCCGGTGACGGATCTTCCTCTGGCTCCGATGATGGATCTTCCTCTAGCTCCAGTGACGATTCTTCGAGTTCCAGTGACGGATCTCCCTCTAGCTCCGGAGACGGATCTCCCTCTAGCTCCGGTGACGGGTCTTCCTCTAGCTCCAGTGACGGTTCTTCGAGTTCCAGTGACGGTTCTTCGAGTTCCAGTGACGGATCTCCCTCTAGCTCCGGTGACGGGTCTTCCTCTAGCTCCAGTGAAGGTTCCTCTAGCTCCAGTGACGGATCGTCGAGCTCCAGTGACAAATCTTCCGATCATCAAAAGACCAAGACTCCGAAGGAGTCCCCTGCACCGGAACCTCTAGTCGAGAACATCAGCTCCAGTGATGGATCTTCAAGCTCCAGTGACAGTTCTTCCAGTTCCAGTGACGGATCTTCTAGTTCCAGTGACGGATCTTCTAGCTCCAGTGACGGATCTTCTAGCTCCAGTGACGGATCTTCCAGCTCCAGTGACAGTTCTTCCAGTTCCAGTGACGGGTCTTCTAGCTCGAGTGAGGATGGTCCCTCTGGCTCGAGTGATGGTTCTTGGTGGCGATTCTTCCAAAAGAACTAGGTGACAGTTCCTCTCATCGTGGTGGAGAACGAAAAAACAAAACTAAAAAAAGAGAAGGAAAGCAAACATCATGCAAGCCCTTCTGTATGAATTCAAATTGAAGTATCGTCGTTACAAGACATCGACAAAATGAAATACATGTTTTCTTTTATATATAATTAATCAATCAATTATTCATTATCATCTTTTTTTTTCTCTCTGTGTTTCGTAAATCTAGTCGTGGTTGGTTTCCCTTCTTATTGTATCCATTATTTTCGTCGTATTGTCACATGATGCCTTCGATATTATCATGCCTTGTTATCCATTCGCTTTACCAACATGTGATATCTGCCAATATCACCCTTACGTTGTGGTCCGTTCATACTAAACATGAGTTGGAAGTCTTGATCACTAAAGTCATTCCGATTTTCTTGGAAGTAGGCTTCCAATTCAGACATTTCCAATTCCATCATTGCAATAAAGGATGCCGATCGCTCAAAGGATACCGCCGCCAATTCAATATCCCAAAAGGAATTATCAAAGGATGTCGCACCCTTCAAATCACGGTACAATACCGATCCGGAACGATCCAAGGCTTCAATCCCATTCATCGTCAATGGGGCCTTACAAATCACACCCTTCCCAGCGGCAAGGACACGGACAGTCTGAATGAGGCAAAGGGGGATATATTGTTCCAAGGTCGAAAAGGTATAGGCTGTGACGGCATTCCCAGCGGCTTCTCTCAAATTATCGGAGGCTGCCGTCATATATTCACCTAAATCATTGACACTTGAGGGGATACGGACTGCATCTCTTGCGACGACAGTGGAAGAATTGCAAACCAATGCCAATCGTGTAATAGCCTGCAACAAGACATCCGCACGACAGAATTTCGCCATTTTCAATCCATTCATCTTAATCGTTTTGATGGCCTCACGTAGGGCACGAGTATTCGACAAGGTCTTCGTCGCCATCCCACCCACACTACTTCGAACCTTGCATCGAGCATCCAATAGACTTGACAATTTGAGTAGGGAATGTGCCAGGCATGCCGACTTCATTAGGATCTCATCCGTACAGGTTTGGATGGCAGTATTCTGATCCATACCAGCGAATTCCAAAAAGGGTCGGATGAATTGCAGTTCGGCACTCATATTCAGTTCCTCTCGTTCTACACCACCGACAAAATCCAAATCATCCATACCCAGTGCGGCTAATCTCGATGCCTGCATCTGAGCCTTGGAGGGGGAATCATTCGATGATGGTAACAAGAGGGGTCCACCACCGGACTCTGCTGCATCTTCCGAGACTGCAGCAGCTTCCAATAAATCTCCATCAGCGTATGCCAGCACGAGTTGGGCATACGCCTTACGACGTTCCATCGCTACACCGAAGGAATTAATTCCATTTTCTGCCGATGTTGCTGTCGTTGTTGTGTCCATAATCAATTGGAGTGCCGTCTTCTTCTGACAAAGACGTTGGACTTGTTGCTTCACACGTGAAATAAACGTCAAAATGACGTGTTCCAAGACTGCGACTAAAGGAAGATACATATCCCCTCCCTTCGGCAATCGATGTAAGGCGAGGAATAATGGTCCTGTAAAGTTGTATAGAGCATTACACGCCCGACACATATCGACATCTTGTGGTTCATTCGAATCAGATCGACTATAGACATTCCGATCCAAAACAGGATCAAAGGCATCAGGACGTTCGAGAGCTTGGACTGTCCCATTGACGGCTTCTTCTTGAAGGACGGGTAATAAATCTCTTTGGATGACGACGTCCAAATAATCCAAGGCAGGAGTTTCATCAATCATTAATTGTTTCATATCTTCCAATGTAACCTGTGCCAGTTGCTTCCGAAGTGTAATCGAATCATGATGCCATTGTGCCAATGCTCGTCGGAAGAAAAGTGCATGACGGATCTGTGGACCACCATTTTGTGTCGTCTTGGCAAATAGGACTTCAGCTACGAATTTCGGTGTTTCATAGGCTTGAATTTTCGTCCGTTTCGACGTTGTCGATGCGGTCAACCAAGCTTCTGCTGTTAAAGCTGCCGAATCCTTTTGGACATTCGATTGGACGATACCCAAGGAGAATAATCCCATACTCTCACGGTTCGCCTTGATCTTGGCAGCAATTTGTCTCGATTGTCCTGATACGTTCGTCAAAGCATTAATATTGAATTCTGGTTCTTCTGCTTCCTCTGTCGCATGAAGACAGGCATCAAGGAAGGACTTGAGTTCTCGTTCCATGATTTCTTTCGACGCCTTCAAGGCACAAGACAAGACCGAGGAAGGTGAACCAGAACCTCCTCCCGCCTTGGACATCATCCTATCCGTCGACTGTCACAATAAGATAGATGTATGAACGGAATCACGGAGAAAAGTCAAACGTGAGAGATTGTTTTTCGGCAATGTAATTGCAACACCTCCAAGAGCAAAGAAAGGAAAGAAAACAAAACAAAACCAACCCCAATCTTTTACGTACCAATCGATGACGGATGATTTGGGCTAAGTGTGCCATACGTAATTGGACATTCCCAAAGGAGGCAATGATTGCTGATAAATGTCGACGGAAATCACGTAAATCTGTCCCCTTTTGATATTGTTGTTGTATGGAGGAACGACGATAATGACTATTATTCGTCGTTTGTTCGACTAATAAAAATGTCTTCGCCTGTTCACGTTGGACTAAACGTTCTAATTCCTTTGGTAATGCTTCGGTCAATAATCGTTCCACATCTTCCAATCGACGAAGACGGATTAAACAATCGACTAATGTCCGTAATGCCAAAATATGATCCCCATATTGTGGTTTTCGTTTCCCATCCTTCGATGATCCAGATAATCCATCTGCCTCATCTTCCATCTGTTGTTGGAGTCGTTGCTGCTTTTGTTGAAGTTGCTGTTGCTGTTGTTGCTGCTGCTGTTGCTGCTGTTGTTGTTGTTGCTGTTGTTGTTCCGAAAGGGGTTGTTGTTTTTCTTCTTCCTTATCACCCAATACCAGTCCCTGAGCAGTAATACGTCTTCCTCCTAAAATACCGGTACTGGTATTATTATTATTCCGTCCCATCTTATCTCTCCATTCTTCTAAGTGTCGTTTTTCTTCACCTTCTAAATCAAATTCTGCTTCCAATTGGGCCGGGGGGATCATCATATTTTCAATTTCATGTTCTTCGGAAGTTTGCCAATCTTCTTCATCATAATATTCCTTTCCGACTACTGCACCACTAACACCTAACTTTTTATTATTCCCCATATTGGCAGTCCGATAAAACATTGCCATAGTCGCAGCTGCTGCAGTCGTCCCTGTCGTTTTATCAATCAAAAGATCGGAATCAAGACAATATACCAGTTGAGGTGGATGAAGAAAGGGATTACACATTCCACGATCGGAATGTGGATCATGATCATCCATCATGAGTAATTGTTGATGTTGAAGGAGGAATTGTTGTTGCTGTTGTTGTTGGGGTTGTTGTCCCGATTGTTGTTGTTGCTGTTGTTGTAATAATTGGAATTGTTGTTGTAATAGACGTTGATGTGCCGCTAATTTCGATAAGGCATGGCCATTCCCTGTCCGTAAAAATAAGACATCCAATAAAACTTCCCATACGACTTCTTCTGCCTGTTGTTTTCTCATCATAATCTGTTCCATAATTTTATGTAAGGCCTGGACTTGACTAACATCGGAAGAGAACATGGTATCTAAGGCATGAGATACACCAATGACTGCAGCACCTAAACGACATTGTTCTAAATGAGAATCAAAGACTTTTGGTGCCGCACGGATCCGATCTAATTTTTCCAATAAACTCAATACAGCTTCTGCTTCCAATTTCTTCAACCATAATTCACGTAAGGACATGGCAGTCTGGGCCGCAGTCGATTGTTGCTGCTGCTGTTGCTGTTGTTGTTGAGACCCATCACCAGATGGATTCTTCATCCCAGCATTGTTGTTGGCATTGTTGTTGGCATTATTACTACTTCCCAGTGTTTCTTGAATTTCTTGGACTCGACCACGTAAGTGTCGTACCTGCGTAACAGCATCTTGAAATTGTCTTGCGACACGTCCCACTTGGACAACACTCCCATTTAAATCAGCACAATGAATTAATGCTAAATGTTCAATAGCCTGTTCTACCAGTGTCTGTTGTTCTTGTAATCTTCGATACGCGGGATTATCTAACAAGGCATCTGGATTCCGTCCGTGACTACTACCACCATATTCTGGATTCGTATCTAATTGCATCCCCAATACATCAATGACACGATGTAAGGTATGAAATTTTCGTGGTTCTTGAAAGAATTCATCATCGACTTCCTGTGTTAAACGTTGTTCTAATAACACCAAGTCTGGATGATCATCTTCATCCATACCAGTACCCATAGTATCTGTCGATACAAAAGAGGATGACGTGGTCGTCGTCGTTCGACGACTACGTGACGAAGCGATATTACTCAATGTCCGACCATTCGTACTAATACCACCACCATGAGCAGATATTCCAGTTCGTGTCCTTTCACTACTCATCGTCCCACTTGCGATATTACTACCAGTCCCGGTACTCCGTTCTAACCCTGGTCGTCGGGAGGAGGCCGGCATTGTTTTGTTTTTTTGTTTTCGTGGTTGATTTCTAAGTCGGTTAGGATCTTGATTGATATCAATGCGAAAAAGGTTGAGGTATTTCGTCGTAGGGTGACTTTTGCTGTTATCGACGGCTGTTTGTCGGTTTGTTGCTGCTTCCAACAACAACTACCGGGGGGAAGAAGATATCTTGAGAGTTTATTGCCGCGCGCGGCACGGGGTTTCCCGCATTGACAGTGACATAACGTATTCTAAACGGTGCGTAGACCGAGGCTCCGCGTGATGTGGTCACTTGTCGTCGGTCCGTTGAGAAAACACACATACAACATCCTAGCGCGCATCTTTCTGCGTGGGGAGATGATAGGACACCAAAGACGAATGTGTCGTAGTAGATATTTGGAATATGTATAGCAATACCTTTTGCTGCAAGACTGCATAGATATGTATGTATGTGGGATACTTACCAGTCCTCTTTGGATGTGATTCACACATTCACACACACATTCTCCAAGTGGAGCACTATACTGTAAATGACGGGTGAATGATTGGACTACAGTACCTTATCATGTCACCGGTATAGATGAAGAGAAAGACACCAACAAACCACAAACCACAAGATTGAGACACACACACAAGGTCCTTTCCTTTTGTTGTGTATCACACTTTCCATGTTAGTCCGACCTTATTGTTTCATTCCCACGGAACGACATGGAATAAAGTCCAAAGAATCTCCAGGACTCAAGGATGAGGTGGTGGTGATGCCCTACTACTATCTTCGTCGTCCTCCCAAGAAAAACGATTATTCGTGCTTCTACTACTACTTACTTGACATGAAGAAGCTTTGTTGGGGGAGTCTAGGCTAGCTAATAATGGGAGGGATCACAAAAAATCGATTCCTCTGTCACAGCTCCTAAAAAATGAAAGTCCTCATCTCTACAAACGTCGTTTGGATCACGGTAGCATTCTCCTTGCACACGAGTGTCGATGCTGCTACTTCTGGGGGTTACCTTCGTTCTTCTTCTTCTTCTTCTTCTTCTTCTTCTCCTCGTCAGAGGAAGATGGATCATAACGCCAAGGAACCAGAAGAAAAGGTCAAGAAGACTGTAGAACTAGTAGTACACAACAACATTATGAAAGAAGACCGTAGTAGTCGTCGTCTTCGTACTACTACTAGTACTAGAAGTCGCCTCTTCGAAGAAGAAGAAGACGAGGACGAGGAAACAACAAGAAACAACAATGTTGTTCGGACAGTTGGTGGTGGTGGGACAAAACCAGCACTGTTGGATGAGAAAGACTTCTTGGATAGCTATGATTTCTTGGTCGATGAATACTACCTTCAACACGAAGAAGAGGAAGAACGATTTTTCTTGAAAAAGAAGAAGATGATGAAGGAGAAGCACCCACGACGTCGAAGATGACCCAACAAGGCCCCCTGGATCATGATCCTACAAAGGGCCAGTAAGACGAATCATTGACGTTTGGGGGAAGCGGCCAGGGGGAGGGGGTCCTTCGAGGGTGTACCCCGAGCCTTCAAAGGTAAAACGGTAGCATGAAACATCATTGACCGGCTTGGGAAGAATACGAGGCAGAGATACACGAAGTGTAGTACCTGAGCCTTATGCCTCGTTCGGTAAATGGTAGTTTTTCATTAAAAAAAACAGTTATAGCGGTACTCCATCAACAGAACTATACAGTTTCGTCACCCAAGTGGAAAAGGCTAGGCGAAGAAGTCGTACTAATCGTGGTCGCAGCGGTCAGCGTTCGGTGATCGTTGCACGTAGCCGCACCAGGGACCCAGGACTACAATGATGAAGGATCGACGGCCCATCAACAAGGACCAGCCAGCTATGCCGTACTAGCATGCTGATGGTGCGATCAGGAAAAGCTACTACAATGACAAAGGATCGACGGCCATGAACAAGGATCAGCTAGGTCTACTATCATGAAGGATCGACGGCCATACACCTGCGATAGCCGAAGGCACTATAGTGAGACCGATGATTACGATGATCGGAGATAACACCGATCGTACCATGTAGACCAATCGTTCCAATTTTCATCGAGCAATGCATCATCCTCCACATAGTCACCCAGTTGCCAGCAGACCCACGGCGGTACATATTTTCGTCATCTATTTGGGTATCATATGGATGGAACAGCTGCCCAACTTTACTCGTTACTTGGGGCAGCTACATCCCAAGAAGGATACTCGTCAGCGGTGAGACCTATCATCGAAACAAGCATCCTCGTACCAGGCCAAGAAATGACAGCCGAGTCCGACGATGCTACAGGTGCAGAAACGGGGGATGCCACAGTCGTCGTAGACGTGGGGATCGCAGGTTCGGCGGGAGGAGAAGGTGCAATCTCCGGAGATGATCCGGTTGTGACGACGGGTGAAGAAGTAGAGGGAGAAGAACCTGTGGTCGTGGTAGTACAACAGTTACCGGCCTGTGCCACAAGAGCAAGCTGGATACATAATTCCGCTGTGTTTGTATCGAAATGACTTTCATCGTATCCATAGGTGGCAACGGTACCACAGGTAAGATCCTTCGTTTCTGGAATTCCCTCTACATACACCGAAAGGTCCGAGTTTTGATAGTCAAAACTTGATTCGCCATCACATAGATCACAACGACCGACGACTTCTGTCCCCACGATAGGGGATGTACAACATCCACCGACTTGTGCGAGGATAGCAGCATTACGACAGAATTCTGCTGTATTCGTTTCGGCATTCCTTTCATCGTAGACCAAGTACGACAAGGATCCACGAGTTATACCCTGACTTTCTGGGTCACCCTGAATATAGAGAGAAATATCGGCATTCTCATCTGCTACCGTCGCACCACCAAGACATAGATCACAAGTTCCCGTCACGGGAGCTGTGGCCGGGGGGAGGACATACCCTTCAACGCAACATCCTCTTAAGGTGATAGCAGCAGCAGCAAGATCACAAGTTTCCTTCGTATTCAGAGTGACTGCATTGTACGCAATACAGGCTACAATTCCACATGTCAAGTCTTTAGTCTCCAGATCTCCCTCAAAGTACAGGGATACATCAGACAGGGCATAGGAAAATGATTTTCCCTCTGGACAGAGATCACAACGTCCAACGATTTCTTCTTCGAGGTCACGAGTTGTTCGTGACAGGCATGATCCTCCCAAGCTAGAGATGGTATCCTTGACGCATTCATAACCGGCACCACACGATGACAAAATGCCAAGATCTGGATCTTCGGATGATGAAGTAGGGTCGCAACTCTTCTTCTTGTTTGAGCCCAAAAGAGGAAGAGGAAGGTTCTTTAGCGATCAAGTAGGAAACGGTTTGTGAAGTTTGTCTCGGAAGAATCCAAGATCCTAGTAGATGGAAGATCGGCCTGATGGGGATGGGCTTTAAGGCTTGGTTGATGAATCGACGGAGATAGATTTGCCGAAGGGGTATCCAGGACGATGGTCTTCTGGTGTTGGTGGGCGAGGATGGCAGCTGCGATAGTGAACTTCATGATACTACTGGTGATGATGATGAGATGAACCTTCTTGGAAGAAGAGCAATGTATGTATTTGATAAGATGGGCCGTGGTGTGCGGAACACAAAAAAGAATACGGTAGTACCTGTCGGTCGATGATCCGGTAATGACCCAATCGTAGTTTTTCGAAAACAAACGGATGTGGAAAGATGGGCCCAAACTCTTCCCCGCGATGCTCCTTCCAGTCGCATCGACAGTCGTCCGTTCGCGTCCATGCTCCTCAAGGACTTGGTGGTTCGCTGTAGTCTAGATCCTCTTCCCTCGTTCCTCCTACTGGGGGCTAGGTATTGTAGTCCGTAGTGTATTGGCAAAACTCCGGGCTAATCTCTCAGCGCGGCGCCACAACCCTTGCCAACCTCTGC
>Ga0194115_10007683_pt1 | contig 10627 bp, 14 predicted proteins | sample TA2MahsurfametaG_3_FD_148656 | JGI IMG/M metagenome (GOLD analysis project Ga0194115, IMG submission 148656) | Freshwater microbial communities from Lake Tanganyika, Tanzania - TA2015002 Mahale S4 surface | ecosystem: Environmental > Aquatic > Freshwater > Lake | place: Tanzania: Lake... | reverse complement strand
CAGCTCCATGTCAGGACTGACGGACTGACCCGTCTCCTGATAGAACTTGCCATCGATGCCCTTGTATTCCACGTACCACGCTGGAACCGCTTCCACCACCTTGGTGTTCAACACACCATCGTGCTTAACGGAGTATGTGCCGGCGCAGTTGCCCAGCAACATAAGCCCAGCAAGGGCGGAAACGATCTTTGTTGTCTTGTTCATTGTTCTCCTTTGGTTGGTTTAGGATTTCAGTTTCAGCGAAACCCAATCCAATGCATACACCAGGGACTGTTTGGTCCACAGCACTATGTCTTGGATCTTGTCTGGGTGTACCAGGAACACGTATGTGCCCAGCGCACCAATTATTATGCCTTTTATCATAACATTATTGTAACACAAATACCAAAAACGTCAACCAAGTTGATCTTGTTTAAGTGTTTGATTTTGTTGGCTTTTGAAAATTATTTTCGTGACCATTGTGATCTGCCAGCCATTTCTCTATGTCTGCCTCGTCGAACACGAAACCCGAGGGATATAACCTGGGCCTGGTGCTCTGGTTGTTGGGATTGTTCTGGTGTTGAACCAAACGTTCAAAAAGATGCCGTGCCAGATCTCGCGTGTTTTCGTTCATAGTGCAATTATAACAGATTATGGCAGTTTGTCAATTCAGCTTTTCCAGGCCGTTGTCCCTGATCACGTCGCGGATCTCGTTGCTGTATTCGGGGTTCTGTGCCCAGCTGTTGATGCTGCCCGCCAATCTCATCACGTTCTTCATGCCCAGTATCCTCTGCATGGCCCGCTCTCTCTGGAATTCCCTATGCACGGGCTTGGTGTTGAGTATGTGTATCATGTCTCTCACACTGGCACACTTGGTGGGATATTTCTTCACTCCCCACTTGGCGTTCAAATTACGGTAGGCCTTGATCTGTGGCTCGTCGGGATTCCAGGTCCTCACGCCAAACAGGGCATTGCCCTCCAGAGCGAAACGGCTGGTGCCGTTGTCGGACTCGATCATGGCCATGGCCACTATGATGGCCTTGGGTATCTCCTGCTCGTTGTCATATTCAAAATTGAGATAGTCCACGCATTTGCTCACAGCATCTATGAAGGTCTTTTGGTTGTAGTAGTGCATCAGGGGTTCCACCAGGCCAAAACTACGAGCTCGATTCTTCAGGGTGTCCGTGGCCGACAGTGACACCTGCTTCTTTACCACCCAATTGGGCCAGAACGTGCCGGCCGCGAAGGCAATAATCAACAAAGAACCAATAATGTAAAGTCTGGTCCTGTTGCATTTGGAAAATAATTCACGCAGCCATTCTGTGCGCCTCTCTTTGGAAAATAACTCACGCAACACTCGTGCCGCGTTTTTTATTTTAACGTGGAGCATGGTGATATTTATGTGATTTCAGGGTGCTCCGAAGAGCACCTGAGGGTGCTCCGAAGAGCACCTGAATCAATTAAGCAACTTTAGATTGTGCTTTTTCTGCGCCTGCGACAGTTTTGTTACCAGACTGTAGGGTCTGTTTGTAATCAAATTCTGCTTTGGACATGTATTCATTCCAGTTTGATTTGCTCAAACCTGTGAATCTTGTGATGGTACCATCGGCAAGGATCTTGAATGATCCCGCCAACTTGTGGCTGCCATCCGCTTGGAACTTGTGTACCACGCCTGTGGCCTTGCCATCTGAATTTTCTCTGCCCATGATGTACATGTAGCTGCCGGAATTTCCAGACCACTTGTTGTTGGTCTTGGTATCTCGCTGACATCTTGCTGCCACTTGATCCATGACCAGTCTTGCTTGTGCTGAACATTTGTAGTTCATATTTCCTCCTAAGTTACCATTATTGTAACATAAATTGGTATTTTGTCAACTGCTTTAAGTTGTTATTTTTATTACATTTATTGCTGTTCAATTCTAGCTACAAGACTTAATCGACGTTCTATAAAATTAGGAATTTGTACATAATGCCAGCATGCTGGAACAAACGTTTGAAATTCATGACAAAAATTGTATCCGGATAATACTACGATATAATCATGCAGTATTTCTTGGCTGATATTATGAGATTTTAGTTTGTCACTTGAAAAACAGTTATTGTTAAAACTATTGACTATTAAATTGGGACTATCGTGATGTAATATTATAGTAATAACAGAAGAATCTATATGTGGGCGTAAAGTCTTATTAATATTTTTCTCGGTGTTAGAATAATCTATCAAACGAAGAGTTACTCTATTTTCTAAATTTGTACAGTGAAGTCCATTATTTTTTAAAATCGTTTTAAAAAAAGTTGTGACGTGTTTACAAATTTTTTGCATTTTTTGCATCAGCGCAAGGTTATTACTCAAAGAAATATTAGTATTATTTTGAACTTGCGTCCATATCATTTTCCCTCTTGAATAGTGTCCTAAAAAATATTTTTCTAATGTTTCTTGGGTCCATTCTTTAGTTTTGTAAAAATTAAATAAATTTTTTATTTCTTCTTTTAAGGACGGCATTTTAAATAATTTAAATGGTTTTAGTTTTTTTGAATAATTTTTTTTTTTTGAAAAATTTTTCAAATTAAAACCATGATCAATTAATACATTTTGATATCCTTCTTTTTTTAAAATTTTCTGCACGTCTTCCATTCGTGATGGTGGACCACCGTTGTCCATGAGCATTACAAACATATCTTTACCTATGTTTTGAAATAATTCCAATATTTCTTTTTCCGTGGTGTTACCTTCTTTAACTGCATTAGGTTTTATATTGGCATCTATAGGTATATGAATATCATGATCCAACCCAATAGGATTTGGATTTATGTTAATTTTGATCATGGCTTTTTATTTTTGCTTTCTTTATAAAATATTCTTTGCCCAAAATTGTGGGTATTTTTGTAGCGCCATATAAGGGCAGCGTTTTTTCTTTTATGATTGACACGCCTTTTTTAAAATTTTTATACACATGAATATCATGTTTTTTTGAATATTTTATTAAATCAATACTTTCTTTTTTATCTTCTATATCACCTGACCAGTCTATAATATATGATTTATATAAAGACTGTGGCAGTGGCAGACATTGCCTGCCCAAAGCAAGATTATATTCTCTGTACGTCTCGCCAGAACACGTTGATGACTGGGTTTTGTGTATCATTGAATTAGTGATGTTTTCTTCCAGTGAGTCGTAATAATTTACCGCCATCCAACATTGTTTAACATAGAGATCGACAAAGTCATGGCTGTAATAAAAAGGGATAATCTTGTTAGAATATAGATAATCAAAGGATCGTCCATCATTGATTCTGGCATAATACTTTCCATCAAAAAAATCAAGACAAGGTTTATCTGTGCCGTGAATGTATATTGATTTTTTAATGTTATCATTTATAAATTCTTTATTGAATTTTTCTATCAAATGATATGTCTGGCTTTTGCCCATGAGAAACTGATTGGTATAATAAATCCATTCTTCACCAAATGATTTGTAAAGATTTGGTAAATCTTTTTGTCCAAACACAGGATTCCAAATCTGCAGCCAAGGTTGATAATATTTTTTTACATCCATTGCAAATCTTAAGCTGGGTGCCCAGTCATAACTATTGTCATAGTAATCTTTTCTAAAAACAATTATTCGGTCCAATCTTATTTTATTTTTTAAGAAACAGCTAAGAATTGTGTGGCTGTCATATCCTCCACTATAGAGTAAGCTGATATGATCATATGTTTCTCGCAGATTTAGGCAACGTTCTTTCACCAGTTGTTCAAATGTTTTTTTTGGTTCTTGGCTCCAATCAACCAAGTCCCATACACTATCAAACCACTTAAAAGTGATCTTATTGACGTCCCCCTCTGCTTCCTCAAGAGCCCGTATCTTACTGGAAAATTTTTTGCCTTTTACTTCATAATAGCTTTCATTTTTTCCCCGGAAATCTCTTATATCATTATCTATATTTTGTTTTATGCTCATTTGTTTTGTAAATCTCGTAATTTATAAAAAATTAAGATCAAACAACATCCATAAAAAAACAGTGAAATGTTGGTTTGTAATAAGTTTAGAACATCACCATTATTTAAATGCATGAATGTTCTAAAATTCTCTTCCAGTTTTGGACCTATAATAAATCCCAGTAATAATGGCGTAAATTCATAGTTGGCTTTTTTCAAGATAAATCCAAGTGTGCCTATTAATAACATGACATAGATATCAAATACATTATAATTAATATAGTACGCTCCATAAACACAACACAACAAAACTATAGTGTATATCACTACCCTAGGCACATACAAAATTTTTAATAAAAAAGGTATCATTGCCAAGGACATCCATAGCAAAATTATATTTCCAATAAACATGCTGGCTATCAAACCCCAAAATAGTTCAGCACTATTTTTTACGGCGCCTGGTCCTATTGTTATGCCATGCATAATGATCACAGACAGAATTAAAGCCATAACCGCATTGGTAGGAAAACCTAAACTTACCATGGGAATGAAGGAAGTCTGCGATGCCGCATTGTTGGCTGTTTCTGGCCCTGCAACACCACGTATATCTCCATGACCAAATAATGATTTCTTGCCTGCAATTTTTTTTTCAACTGCGTAAGATAAAAATGACCCCAGGGCTCCCCCACCTCCGGGCAATATTCCCATCAGAGATCCAACAACACTGCCTCTTAATACACTTTTCCAAGAAGTAAGTATAAGTCTTACGCTTTTAGCAGAAAAAATCTTTTTTTGTTTCATCCTGAAAAAACTTTGTTGATGTTTCTCTGTAATAAAAAATAATATTTCTGCTACTCCATAGAGCCCCATGGTCAACGTTATAAAGGATAAGCCCGAATTCAATTCCAAAAATCCAAAATTATAACGCACATGGCCAGAACCCACGTCTGTGCCTATACAACCCAACATCATTCCAACACATAATAAAATTATACCCTTATAAAAAGATTCGGAATTGATACACACTGCAACCAACGCTCCAAAAAATAACAAGGCAAAATATTCTCTAGCCCCAAACATCAATGCAAAATCCATCAACATCGGGGCAAAATATGCAATACAAATGGTGGCTATACATCCTCCAACAAAACTGCCTATGCTTGACACCCCTAGTGCGGCGCCCGCATAACCCTTTTTTGCTAGTGCATATCCATCCGATGTGATCGCTACGGCACTTGCTTCTCCGGGTAGCCTTAAAAGTATTGCCGTGATACTGCCGCCATATTGGCTGCCATAATAAATGCCAGCCATCATTATTATGGATGAAATAGGATTGCTTAGATGTGCGTATGGTAATAAAATTGCTATTGTTGCTGCTGGTCCCAGTCCTGGCAGTATTCCTATCAGCAGTCCCAGTGATACCCCAAGCAGGCAATAGATGAGGTTTTGCATGCTCGAAGCAACCGTAAAACCCATCAATATATCAGTTATCATTTTTTTTGATTTAGCAATAACGCACAGGAAAATAATACTACAATGCCAAGCGCGGTTGGAAAAAATCCAAAGCCTATTTTTCTCAGATTGCCCATGGGGTATTCAAATCCTTGCGACAAGAAAAATACTGCAAATAAAAAAATAATAAATGTAGATAATTTTTCAAAGTTCATAGTATTTCGTTGTCATTAGGCATGCCTCGCATAGTAAGATCGCATAGCAAGGCACACCCATTTGTATATAAAAAATTAATTAGAAATTTCTTTAAAATTATTTTTAACTTTTTGTCTAAAATTATATACAAACTCCTTGGTATCTTTTTCTCCATACACATTGCCGCTGATTCCAAAGACTTGTTGCATAGTTTTTTGTAATCTGCTAGACTCCATGATAGGCTTCAAATACATTTCTAATGATTTCTCAAATACCGGATCGGCGTTAGGTTTAATAACAAATCCCCAGCCGGCCATCACATAAGGCACTTGTAAAGTCGTTGAAATTGAAGGAATATTTTTTCCTTCGAGCTTTAAATCGGTTGGACTGCTAGTGGCAACGATCCGCAGCTTTCCTTCTTCCACTAATGGAAAAAGATTGGCCTGTACATTTATGTTGGCCATGTCAACATCACCATTAAGAAGGGCCAGCAAGGTGTCTGGACCTGATTTAAACTTTACTGTTTCAAGAGGGCCAGACAATTTGCCAGACTTGTTGAGAATATCCACATTCAAATCACACGCAGGACCATAGCCTGCCACAAAAGGTTTTTTTGATTTTGGTAGTTTTTTTACAAAATCTTCTATTGTTGTTATGCCAGTGTCGGTCCTAGTAACATATATGCAGTGCAGGCTACCGATCCAAGAATAAAATTTAAAATCATCATCCTTATATGATAAATCTTTTTTTATCACAGGATTATAAACTATCATGGATGATGTTGCCATCATCATGGTTTTGTCATGGGCATTTTGGAAATGTGCGGCCGCCACTGCTCCTTCCCCTCCGGGCAGATATCTTAAAGACACTTTTTTTCCAGTGAACTCCTCATATTTTGCTGCAATATCTTTGCCTAAAATATCGGTGGTAGAACCAGGAGCATTGGGAATTATCAATTCTATTTCTTTGGAGATAGAATTAGTGTAGGATAAAATTATTAATATTATACCAAAAATTAAATTTTTCATTTTTATTTTTTTTTCTTTGTTTGTTTTGATTTAAATTTTAACAAAATAATTACAATGGTGTCAAGCAGCCTAAAAAGACAGGCTTCCTTAACACTAGAAAATTATTATGTTTACTAGGTGAATTATCACCGTACGGAAGGGCGTTCTTTGTCAGTAAAGGGTGTTTTTAACCCAGGCGTCCTTTTTTATTCCGACGTCGCACCATTGCGGCGTTGTTGACTTATTTATAGATACAGGTTGTCGCACTGAACATTTTTTCGCTTGGATTCAAAAGAGTTAATGATATAATAAATCTATCGTGGGGGGAGCTGTTTACAACAGCATGGGAATAATTTACATTGTTAACAATGCAATTTGCTTGTAAATTTACAAGTCCAAAGTTGGCAAATTTAAAATAAACTCCATCAGGGCATGATAATGGCAAATATAATACTGCATTATAATGTCCTTTATAATATTTTCCTTTTTTTGTATCCTTGTGAGGAGTAATGAAGGAGCCGCTGGGTAATTCCGCCACATAAGCATTGATAATATTCTCAGCTGGCACCCGTTCCAGCAAATTATATAAAAATGGCCACTGTGTAAAATCAAGAGTCGATCTCTTTCTCCAGTTAGTCAAGAGATCTATGTCATCATCTTTAGAGTTTTCAATAAAATAACTGGTTTTCCATTTTCTTGTTAAACCATATTCTATTTCGTTCTGCTTGGTTTGCATAGGCACAATATTTTCAAAATCCAGTTTTTTTTTGTTGCTGATAATTTCCTGTAAACAATTCTTTCTGTCAAAGTCAAAATGCACTTGCAAGAATGGCAACTTTACATCTTCATTCCAGGTGTTGATATTTTTCTTTTCAACAATTGAAAAATGCGAGTCATAAAGGAAATAATCTTGCATCAGCTTTGGGTACTTTTTGGAAATTTTTACAGATTCAGGGAAATAAAAATCATAGTGATCAAATAAATTTTTTCCTAAATATTGATGTGGAAGTATGTTGTGTACAAATGAAAAGAAGGCCGACAGTGGAAGAATTATGGGCATGCACCAGACATGATGACTGCCTTTTATGTCTGTCCTGGGCTGTAACCTTTCCCCATTTTCCAAAAGAAAACTTAAATAAATTAACTCTCTTATGGATTCTCCATCGATTTTCACATCTTTTATTTGCAATGCATTCGTCGAAGAAAGTTCAATCATACAAAAGCCGTAATCTATTTCTATTTCTGCAGAAATTAAATCTGCATTTAGCAATGTGATGGCGGTAATATTTTTGTTTACCAACAGTGATAAATCTTGTGTATGAATTTGAAATTCAGTTTGATATAAAATATCCAGTCGCATTTTTCTTTTTTTTATCAAAAATATTTATATACATTTTATGCTCATATTAATAAAATAAATATCTTTCAATTAATATTTGACTCTAATTCAATTACTTGATTTGGTTTACTCATTGGCATACCCGAGTTATCGAACCAACGACCGTCCGCTGATTCATAGGCCACAGCAAAGAAATTTTCGCCTCCGGTATTCTGCACAGTGATTCTCCTACGGTAAATTTTGCCTCCATATCGAGTAGAATCTTTGTTGATCAATTCCACAGCTTCTGTCACTCCCAATTGGTATATCCTGTCAATCCATTTGCCACCCATATGATTGCTCTCGATCACTGTGCGTGTGCTTGTGGGTGCTGGTGTGTTAGGAGTATTAACAGTTGTACTCATAGAATTATCCCTGGGCCAGCAACCGCATCCAAGTAGGCGCTGAGTCGGCCAACGTCTGCGGAGGCCACCAGTGCTCGACCTAAAGGGTCTCTGAGTTGTATTTTACAATGACCCAGCTCCATCACTTGAACCTGTAGGTTACTCGGCCCTTGGACAAATCATAGGGGCTGATCTCCACTTCGACCCTGTCCCCCGTGAGTATCTTGATCTTGTTCTGCTTCATCTTGCCGCTGGCGTACCCCAGCACGGCATGACCGTTCTCCAGTTTGATCCTGAACATCTGGTTGGGCAACACTTCCGTTACCACCCCACTGAATTTAAGCACTTCTTCCTTAGGCATCCTTTTGACCTTTTTCTTTTCTCTCTCTGATTTCCTTCATGGTCTTTTGCAGAGAGTCTATGGTTATCTTATTTACTGCAATGCTGGCCTGGAGCAATTCGTTATACCTGTTCTCGTGCCAACGCGAGCTCAGCCACCACCCTATAACGCCGCCCAGCCACAACACAAGGGCTATGCCGAAAATCACTGCTAGGTCGTCGCTCATTTAAACAATTTCTTGAACTTGTCTATGCTGTTGCTGAGAGGTGCGTACACGCTCTCTATGAAAGAGATGTGTCGGCTCAGCCTGGCGTCCAGCGCATCTATCTTTGAATTCAGCTGCTTAATTTCTTTCAACAAGAGGACCTGTGTATCTATACCCGCTTTGCTGGCCTTGCTCATCTCTTGCCTTTAAGTATTTCTTTGGGGGTCTGGGTGCCCGGCAACAGTTTACTCAATCTGCAACTGAACAATTTTTTTGGCCCTTTGTTTGTAATTATAACAGGTTGTCCATGTTCGTCAATTGAAATATCTTTGATAGTGGCCGTAACATTACGGAACCTGCCCACCTCCACGGAGTCTCCAACGTTTATCTCTATCTTAAAGTTTTTCATTTTTCTCAAATCCTCTGAATTTCAGGAATCGTGGAAAACGCAGTGAGTATTCATCCACGGCCTCTTGGTTCTGCGTGATGGCGTCCGCACGCACTTCCACTATTTGCCCTATTAATTTTTGTGTGTCTTTCCAAAAAGTTTCACGGTTCTCGTCGGTCAATCCTGATCCCACGTTGGTCCTTATGAACTTGCCATCATCCGTGCCCTCCACGATGAGAGCTCCCAGTTTGCCAGAATTCCTGCCTGTGCCTTCTTCCACTGCCACAACCTTAAGACTTACTTCTATAAAGGGTTTAACTTTGAGCCACAGCGAGGATCTCTTACACTCATATATGCCATCCTGCGGTTTTATCATTATGCCCTCGTAGCCCTTGTCTATGCAGGCCCTGTTGTAGGACTTGAATTTGTCATGATCCCTGTCCAAGTCAAATTCCACGCTCTCTACCAACTCGATGTTGGTGCCAAATTGGAATGACTCCAACCATTTCTTTCTCTCGGTCAATATTTTATCACAGCCACCTTCTAGGAAGTCCTTCAAAGGCATGCAATCAAATAAATTTAATATCGCATCATCAGTTTCGGCGTCACCTTTTCTATGTATCTGTCGCATTAGGCTTTGAAAATCAGCACTCATAATCTCCCCATCAAAAACCCAGCTCTGGTCCAGTTCCGCCAGCATGTGTTCGAACTGCGTGTTGATGTGTGGGAAGTTCACCAGCTCCTTGCCGTTCCTGCTCATCAGCACCACTTCGTTCTTTTTCTTGTCGCATATGGCCAATACCCTTACGCCATCCAGCTTGGGCTCCACAAATACTTTGCCATTTAATTTGCTCTCGTGCTTCTTGCTGTCGTCGGCCAGCATGCACTCGAACACCGGCACCTTTATTTTGCTAAATTTGTTTATGGTCTTTTCCGTGACCCCGCATCTAAGGTCCTTGATCAGTATCCTGCGATACCAATGATTCCATTCAGCCTGTGTGGCCAGCCCTCGTAGATAATCAACACGATCTCTGGCCGCGTTGCCAGTCAATGTCCTGTTCTCTAACTGATTGGCTGTTTCCAGGAACGTGTCCCATTCCAACCCTGGGCCATCCTTCGTGCTCTCGGGCACCTGTTTCAGGCCAAAAGTCCTCAGCTTGTCCATGGCCATGCTGGCACCTTCAAAGAATTCTGTGTTGTTGTTCTTGTCCTCTCGGGCGATCACGCTTTCCTTGAACTTGCGTGAGTTGTCGCTCTCTAATTCTTTTATGATCCCGTATGGTAGCATCTAACGTAGTATAACACAATTACCAATTTTGTCAACTGTGATGTATGAATTTGGCAATTTTCTTGCCGCAATCTCCCAGCCCGTTGATGTGCCACACTATCCTTTGTCTCGGCA
>Ga0194115_10007681_pt1 | contig 10628 bp, 4 predicted proteins | sample TA2MahsurfametaG_3_FD_148656 | JGI IMG/M metagenome (GOLD analysis project Ga0194115, IMG submission 148656) | Freshwater microbial communities from Lake Tanganyika, Tanzania - TA2015002 Mahale S4 surface | ecosystem: Environmental > Aquatic > Freshwater > Lake | place: Tanzania: Lake Tanganyika... | reverse complement strand
GGTACATTCTTTTAAAAATTTATTTTATTTTTACCTGATCTACTCTTATGTTTCTTTGCGATTTTTTTATATCTTTGACAAAAGTGCCTAATTTCTTTTCAAAAAATTAGAAAAATTTTTCTATTTCTGCTACCTACTAACATACGTATTTTCTGATTTTTATTTTTATTTATACTACATCTATACATCTTTCAGCTGTTGCTAATTCTTAGATCCAACTGTCAAAGTATGAAGGGGCTTTCTTTTTTATGATTTTTATGCGATTACAGATGAATTTTTATTGATTTCTGGTTTGAAAGTATGCTAACTTTTGTATTAATTTCTTTTCTTGATGATGCGCTCGCTATCTTTGAATAATCTTTCATGTACCTCTCCAACTGATGTGACTCTCTCGCTAACATTATTACAAGCTAAATCAGAAGATTAATCCTTACCGGATAATTGTGGTTTTCTATTGATTCCTAAACTCTCATCTTGATGATTCAACAGTTAGATCTTCTTTTCCTTCATTTTTTAACCATACTAAATCAACCTATCTTAGACCCTTTAGCCTGCTACCTTTTTCTTTTCTACCATCTCCTTGCTAATATTATTTATCTCGGGATGGAAGTATCTCATCTACTACTCAGTTAATTGCGTATTCTTATTTTTGAGGTAGGTATCAAAACGTTATTTCCACCCTTTTATTGGACCTTTGTAGTCATTCGAGATAAGTATTGAGTTTGAAGTGTTTCTTTAGGGAATGATGAAGGATAATTCAGCCAGCTACTTTTTTTAGTTTTGCTATTTTTGGAAGGCACGTAATTTTTAGAGCTTTTGGTCGATACCTTGTTTCCATTGCAAATTTTTATTATACATCTCCTACAAATCTATATTATTTCTGGTTGAAGATTCCTCTCCTTTTAATTACCCTTGATCATTAGAATTAGTTTTTTATTTATTTTTTATGCTTTTTATCTATTTTTTCTTAGCTTACAAAGATTCTTCTTAGACGATATCATGCCATTATTGGATGAGAGCCTGGTGTTATTCTTTCTCTTTTTATATACGTTTCTTTTAAGCCCAGTAGTATTGCTGCAAATTTGATGATTTTTTATAAGCTTTGGGCTGTAAGGGTAAAAAGTCTGATTTCAATATATAATCCATCAAAAATAATATTCGTTATATTATACATAAACTATAAACTGCTCGTTATATTGAATTTTTGTGAAAATTAGTATATTTCTACATTTAAGAACCAAAATTTAATAATGTAAAAAAATGTGATAAAACAGTAATTCAAATATGAAATTCAGGCATTAAGGAAACCCTAGTCTTTTTCTTATTGTTAGAACCAACAATGTTCTTTTTTTTCTAAGAATCCTGACACGATCTTTTCATAAAATCTCCATTTAAGCCCATTTTAGGTCTTTTCATCTCCGTCAAATAACTCTAAACTCCTAAACTATTATTTTCTCTTTCTTCAACTACATTTATATATTTATCCATAAAGACAACCTCTTTATATTTATTCTGTCTCAAAAGCCTACCATCGATCAGTATAAAATTATGCGTGAAATCATGATCATTATCAACAGCATTATAGCAGGACTAACACAAATCATAATTTTAGCATGATTAGCAGTGATGCCTAATATTGATTATCGGACTGATCTTGCAAATGTCACATTAATAGCCTTCAAATTTATAATCAGATTACGATTTAATGGATTGTTTGAAATTTTCTTCCTTGAAGTAGCTGAAATTTTTGTTACTCTCTAACCTTCTTATATTTTTGTTGACGATCAAACTGGTCTAATTTTATTTGGATTAAACCATAGTGGATTTTCTTTTGATAGTCCGTCTATGAAATACATTTAATGATTATTTCATAGCCTATTAAGAATTTGATCCTTCTTAGCTTTTAAAAATATTTTTTTAATTGTTACTAGACATATTATCAGAACTAAACAGATTGTCCACCAACTAGAAACGAACCCTAGATACATTAGATATATGGGACCTTTTTTCTTCATTTATTTTATTAGAATTGCCGTAATTTAGTTTTTCGTTTAGGATTTAATATTATTAGCATTCTTATAGGCAGATTCCAACATATGAGTTTCGGTTGTGACTTTATCTCTCATTCATATTCACGCTTTAAGTTACACAATTTACTATACAATCTTCTTTATTTTTTTATTGTTGAGATGTTTCATTGTAACTTTAATTAGACCTGGATATCTCTCTAAACATCTCGATAGAGTTCGATTTTATAGAATTTGAGTTTGAGTGGGGATTAGATTGTATGGAAGATGATTCTGAACTAGTTTACTCCTCTTGAGATTCTATTTCATTGGTAAATTATTCAAAATCCAGACAACACATGTCATTGAGAACGGCTTCGTTGTGGTCGATTATCCTATCGTTATAATTGGTATTATGATTATGGTGTAGTAAGGTCTTAAATTTATGTTGGGGGTGATGATTATGGGTATTGCTGTCGGAACATTGGTCGCATAATATGTATTTTTCGTTGAGGTTTTCACAGTTCTTACACAATGAGTAATATCCTTAGATATTGGAAATGCAGTTGTTGCATTGTAAAATGTTAATATTTGTGTTATTATCGTTACATATTGAGCCCTTTTCAATGTTAAGAGTATTTATGAACATTTTCTAAGATAATAGATGAGTTTCTATTGATGGATTACTTGTCTTTTTTTCATATTATTTCTTTGTTTCAATTTCGATCGTTTTAGTATTTGAGTATCTATATTTTTAGCAATGCGAAGTACGATACTCATAAACGATGCTACTATTCACCCCACCAAAATCATCCATTTACTCCTTCTTCTCATCAATATCCTCTTATTCTTCCTTAATACTGGGACAAACCCTTTCGTATTACATATCTCTCGCATCCCTATTTTCATAATTACGGTAAAAATCATTCAAACAAGAGGATTTCGTAGTAAGTTATGTCATTTTTCTATTGAGGATCTAACCCAATAACTCGGCAAGCGGATGGTTCGATGATACTTTTTATTAGCCTTTGCATTAAAGACAGTTGTAGATGTTTTGATTGTAACATTTGAAACATTTTACACTGAAGGTTTTCGAGGGTTTTTAGGGGCTGAATTGGCACTGGGACTGGGAGATGGAGAGACGGTCTGAGATTTATCCGTCCTAACTTTTGAATTTGATTGATACTGCAGCTTCACATAAGTCTTCTAACATCTTTCTTAATATATTCTTAATATATTCTTGATTATCGATAATCTATCTATTGTTATAAAAGAAGTTAATAGAATTTGAATGAATAGTTTAAGAGCATATCAGTTATAATATGATATCAAATGTAGAATTAGATTGTTGTGATAGGATATAAGATAAGAATTAATCAGTTTATTGTTCAATTAATAGTCCTTTTTACTGTTTTGGATTCCATCATCGAGGTTGTAGGATTTCCAATCTGACTATGGCCTTGATTCTGGCCTTGACCTTGAGTTGTTGGCTAATCGATCCACTTCAATCTCTTATCTTCCTACCAAACACCCTATCTTTCTGTTCCATCTACGCCTATGATCTTGCCTTTGCCGTGTCTTTTACTATTGACCCACAACCCGGCATACTTCCTCCCATCGGCCCAAGTATACGTCCCAAAACCGTGTTTCTTATCGTACTGATATTCCCCAACATACATCCTTCCATCTTTCCATTTATACTCCCCAAACCCATGCATCTGATTATTTAGCCAATTGCCACTATACTCCCTTCCGTCCGACCAATTATATACTCCTGTGCCGTTGATCTTGTTGTCTTTCCAGGTGCCGATGAAGTAGCTCCCGTCCCTCCATGTGTAGCGACCTTCTCCGTTTTTCTTGCCTTCTTCATAAAAGCCCTAGTATTTGCTGCCGTCTATCCATGACTAAACTCCTTTTCCGTGCTGGTAGTCATCTAGCCATTCACCTTAATATTTGGCCCCGTTGTTGTGTTTGTAGATACCGTAGCCACAGGCTTTGTCGTCTTTCCATTCACCTTAGTAGATATCCCCATCAACATGGGTAAATTTACCCCGACCGTTAGCCTTTCCAAAATCCCATTATCCCTAATACTTTGCCCCGTCAGGCCACACTTGTATTCCAAATCCACATCTCATGCTACCTCTCCATTATCCGTGGTATATCACTCCATTTTTGAATTTAATCGGATCTCGTTTCTCTAACTTTTATTTTTATTCAGATCTAGATTCTTTAAGTGCTTGAGGTTCCGGCTACATGAAATATTTCTCATCATTTTTTGTGACGCTCGGTCGACTAAGATAAGTTGATGGGGTACAATGGTTTATGTTCCTGATCGGGGGCGTTTGCCTTTTACTGTTTTTATTTGAATTATTCACGACCATCTAGTGGTTTCTCGCAAGCTTAGCATGTATTTCCCATAACAGATTTTTATATAACAAAATAATTATATCAAATAAACTACACAAAGTCAATCAAATAAACTACATAATATCCTCTAAGAAATCAAAGAAAAATGATGAGAAATAAACAGATAATAACTTTTAGAGTGAGTCATATATAATCAATTTAATTTTAATTATAGATAGTATAAGAATGAAAATAAGATATTTATAAATATATTCAAATGCATGTAAACAACTCTATGAAGGATTCCAATAAATAATCAAAAAAAGATTCAAAGAAAGATAAAAGAATGTCGTTGTAGCCTGGCACTTTACCCCATCGTCATCTCTTCCAAAGAAAACATGGAGCAACCGAACTATAAGTAAAAAGTGTAGCCGAATCCCAATCGAAATCCATGTTGAATCACACTAACACCCAGTAACAGTACACCCTTCAATAGGTAACATAATCGAATATATTTTAGTTATAATAAATCTTCAACACGATTTCTAAAGGCAGACCCAAGATGACCTGTAAGGATCTCTACGGGCTGATGTAAGATTAAGGCTATGCTGATTTATACAATGCTGTGTAAATGATAGCTTTGGTCGATGTTTAACGAAAGGGTTATGTGACTAAATAGGAATTTATTGATTTTTTTACAGATAAAAATTATAATACATAGGAGCAGATACCTTAATTGACTGAAGAAATGGAGAGAGATCGCGAGTGGATCAGGGCTATGGATAGTAATCCTTAATTTTTTAAACATTTCGATGAGAAAGAATACGTGCAGTTTGTTGCCCGTCAGATTTAATCTATTAAAAAGAACAAAAAGAAGGGGTAATGATAACTATATACTTTTTAAGTTTTAACTTAGAATAAAATTTTGCCAGATATAATCTTGTTTATGATTTAACCCAGAAATCAGTTCACAATATGATAAAACTCTAAACTAAACTAGTGCATTTAATAAATTACTTTTTTCACAAAATTAGTTATTTTGCTTAATAAAACTAAAACATAGTATAAGTTTTTCTCTCCACAATATTTATTTGTATTAATAATAAAAAAATGCTAATTTTAACATTATGTTTTATACTAAATCTAGCCCAAGTTTAAGCGCAATAAACATCCAAACCATAAAAAAGATAAATCGTTTCATGTTACAGTTTTCATGCAAGGTAGTGCATTTTATTGGATAAGTATTTTCATGGCATGGATGATGGCTATTTCATTGAATTGGGAGGGTTCAATCCACTTTTCGGAAGCAATAATATCAAATTGTCTAACTGGAAGGGCATCATCGTCTAGGCCAACTAGCAACGAGCCAGCGATTTACGTGATTATTAAATCAGCGGCGTTCAGGTTTTAAACTTTGGAATCACCAACGTCACCGGAACCATGGCTACCTTTTACGAGACATAATTCGACCAAGCTTCATCTATGAGTGCGGGTGCAGTACGAAAAAGAAAAAGCAAACAGTTACAAGTTATGACTATAAGCCTGGCTGATCTCTGCCATAAATACTACAAAAGACGCATGAATTTTATGAGTCTAGATGTGTAAGGCATCGGTTAGAGCGTGCTGAGATCGAACGACTGGAGCAATTAGAAATGTATTCCTGATATCATATACGCTGAGGATTCTCCTGTGAATGTCATGGCTGGTGAAACAAGAATAAAATAATATCTAGGATAACATAATTACACACTGATGACTGGAAAGAAAGAGAAATTAAAAGAGAATTTATTTTTTATACACAAAAGCAAAATTTAACTGTATCAAAGCAAAGCAAGACAGAATGCACAATACTTAAGGTAAAGATCTAAAAAGATTCATGTTCTCTGGTATCGAACATTGTAACCTTTAAATCTTCAGATCATCTTAGGAAGATTAATCCATAAGACTGTAAAAGGTAATTTTCATCCTAGCAGTTCCCCTTACTACGTCCATGTCAGGCAAAATAAAATAATCGATGTCATTTAACTGAACAAACATTCAAATTTTATAAGTACTGTCGGTGAGAATCGGCCGATAATGATTATGGAGTATGATTATAAAAAATCTATGATTTTTCTGCAAGACCATCCCTACACTATTTAGAATGTCAGTATGATGGTTGACTTCAAAGAGCACAAAAATAAGACTGTGAATTTCAAAAAGATCAAGACTAATGCCGATGGTGCTTAGCTTATCATTTATGTGTTGGATCATTAAAAATACGATAATTTCAGTCTCAACATTTTATCTTTGAAATAAAACAACTTTAATCAAAGTTTCAACAAAAGTGAAATCAATTAGATACAAAAAGTTTAAAATTAGAAAAATTAGTCAAAGTAATCATTCACTATCTCACAAAAAAATCAATATTAAAGAAATTAGACTTAAAAGTAATCTCTAACTTTTTTACAAAGACTTTTTAAATCTAAGGATATGCAGGACTTAATTTAATTAGAACTTTTGATCTTAATTTTCTTCGTTATAGTCATCTTTATTTTGTTGGCAGTCTTCTTGATAATGCTGAAAAGGAAAGAAAAATATGGGTCTTTAAAAGGGGTAAGAGATCAAGAGTAATCGAGATTTACAGATACTAACCTAGTGCAGCGTGAAAGTTGATTTAATTCATATAAAATAATTTACGGATTTGCTTTTCTTTATATTTAAAAGATTAGTATAATACATATCAAGAATAATTTTATTAACCCTGAATCTCTGAAGAATAATGAACCAGGTACCATATTTTTAACAAAAGGACAATGAATCTAACGAATAATAACAAAAAAGACAGTTTCGTCAGCTAATGGCTAAGATATCTTACTCCGACGACCCCTAAGGTGACAAAGTACCCTTTTATCCTATCTCTAGCCCAAAAAATATATCTACAATACCGATTCCATAACTCCGTTCCTCTACTTCTATAAACTGTTAGCCCTGAAACAAACAAACAAAGACCAAAAGTACAAGTTGAAATTGAACATCCCCGACACCATTATATTCAATGATAAGGATTCTCCTCTCATGTGGATTTTCACAAATGAAAAAGGGTAGGTCATGAGAATCGATAACGTTCCTTATTATACTATTACTAGTAAATTGGCCTAGGGGGCTTTGTAGAAAGAAGTTGTCGCTGTTTTGAAGAAGGTATTCAGATATTTTATATAAGCCTTAATATGGGTATGGTGGGATCGCAGGAAATGATGTTAAAGTAATCAGTTCTTCGTAGATGAAGACCGTCATGTCTAGCGTTTTGAGCAGTAGGAATTAAATCACCGTTATTCAGAGATTCGTCAAATGTCATAGCGTCAAGGCCTCGATCATACGTACCTGTTACCGAAAAAATGGCAACAACTAAGGTAACATAAACAATTATGGTAGGTTGGATCCTCAGTTCAAATTACGAATACAACTCAAATTCAAAAGTGAACGAAATATCGAAATTTATAGTAAACACAAAAATGCCCAAAGCCTTTAACGCCATAAAATGCACCAGTGAAAAGTATTTGAAATAAACCCTAAACAGCGTAAGAAGCATCGCTAAGTTTGTCGAAACCTATCTTAAGATATAATTTTAGGAGTTGGTCTGCGACTTCATAAGGGATTAGGGTGGCAATTGGTGGTATCTCAATACGAGAGCTTTTTTGCTGCATAATTAGCCAAAAAAGATAGACATCAAGTTAATTACTATGCGTGATGATGAGCCTGATGAACCTATCCCTAAGAAAAAGTTATAAACCTACACAAAATGTAAAAAATGTAAATACTGCAATAAAGTCATAGTCTAGACCGCGATGACTCATAAATTGACCCTCATGATGTTGCTCCAATGTGATCAACACCTCCTTAGGTTGGGAAAGTCTTTCAAATGGCTAGAAAGATCTTATAACATGCATCTTGATAGTGTAAATTTATACGTGGAACATAAGGTGTGTGATAGTTGTTATAAGTTTTACAAGGAAGTCGAAAAGATGGTGTCCTTGGAAAAACGTTTGGCCGAACTTTTAGGGGTTAAGATTCCTGTGGATAATAAGAGTAACATTTCTATCACTTCTGTGCCTTATTTTTTGGGGCACAATATTCAATTTGGCACTCACCTTCAGAAGATGAAATATGACTCAGAAATGCCAGAAGGATGGTCCCTTCCTTTATAAAAACAACTTAAGATCTAACTAACTAATCAAAACCTAACCGTCTAAAAATACCATTTCATAATTTACATCCACGGCATGCGAGATATCCCAATTTAATACCTATAATCCTTACAAAAATATTCATTGCATTATGAATTATTCAACCAGAACATCAAAATTCCTATACATTTTTAGCCTTAGTCAATATAGAAAAGCGATGATACTCTATTCAAGGTAACTATATAAAAGATCAAATTGTTTTATTTATTTGCGGAGAATCGACAGGACATCAAGAGTTACATCGATAGTAATAATTCTTTTTAAATATTTTTATGTTAAGGTGATGAGAAAATTGGAGTGGTTTAAATAGAATTGGAGGAATTGAAGAGTGAGCTGGTAATCAAACGAGATTTCTTCAAGATGTTTTCGGGAAAGAAAATCTTCCCTTATTTGTCTTGGGGTCTGTTCATCTCCATAGGACTTTACTAATGCGGAAAAGTGTCAACCTCAAATATCCGTCTGGCTAAGAAGTAAGGCCTATTGATCCCAGACATGGAATATCATAATGCTGACCCCCTGCATGAAGATTGGTTGAGTATGATCCGTTAGAAACCCGACAAGATAGAAAAAGATAAGAGTATTGTAGCTTCTTCGGAAAGGGAGAAAAGCTTTAAATTGAATAAGGTCAACAATAGTTAGCTTCAGTCTTAAATTTAGCTGTACTCTAAGAGGAAAGTAGCGTCTGTTCATTCCAACAAAAGAAAACCACATTATTGATTATTGTAATTTTATCCTATAGCGATATAACATCCATTGAATTAGCTTATATTTGTTCGAGTTATTGAAAGAAGAATTTAATTAATTTGAATGTTTATATGTTTAAAATTATTTGATTTTTTGATTTGATATGGATTTGACAATAATAATATTTTCGGAAAGTTATAAAAAATAGTGATAAATGAGCATCTAAATCCAGCACAAGATCAAACAAAATGCCCTATAAATCAAAGAATACGTCACTGATCTATACGATTGGTAAAAAGAAATGTAGCTAAAAGAAAAGACCAAGGCAAAATTAAAAAAATAATAAAAACTCAAACCTTAATAACTAACCAAATCATCAAAAGCCAATGTATAACCTGCTCCTAGGGTCGATGCATCAAAAAATAGTGATAATAAGGCAATCTAAAAAAATTAGGTATAGAAATAGAAGGAGAAGAAAAAAGACCTAATCCGTGACATAAATACTGTTGGTGATTATTACAAGGCCTGGGATAAATACGACGCTGATGGATAATTAAAAAAGCTATAAGAAGAGTAAGAAAGGAAATACAGGCCATACAACCCATACTAAGACAATAAGAATAATCTACGTGCGAAACCACAAACAAAAATTACGGTTTCAGGCCGTCGAAATTTGAACATCATAAACGATCCATCTGAATTAAAAGACAAAGTACTCAATTTATATATCTAGGGAAACCTTCACTTCCAAAGTTTATAATACGAAAAAGCCATAACCTGCTACACTGATTGTTTGAGGCGAATCGATGAGGAATGTTAAAATAATATAGACTTAATGAGTGACGATAAGAAGAAATTAAAGTGTATTGTTTTGAGTAACCGATCCATGACTTATTTAAAGATGCAGGAAACTCTAAAAGCGTTGAAGGATGCCTAGGAATCTCTGAGTTATAATGATAAATATTCTAAGTCGTACTACCGAAGGGCTGAATGTATGAAGAAATTGGGGAAATATAAAGAAAGTCTTAGAGATTTTAGGATAGTCCGTAAGTTAGAACCTAACGAGACCAAGGCAGACGCATAAATAAAACGTATTGAGGCATTTTTGTCGAAACGATGCAAAGAAACCAAGGATTCTATGGTGATGTAGTACAATTCCAACCTTTTGTTAGGCGGCCGTAGGATATAGATTGAAGAAGTTTAGATGATAAAATAAGATAGTTTTGTTAAGAATTAAGGTAAAGTGAATTATTTAGAGGAGTTATGATGGAGATATAGATTTTATACACTCTTTCTATATTCTTCTATTTTTTATTATTGTGAGTTCATTAAAATTACCAAATTTTATATGGATTATCGATCATAT
>Ga0194115_10007679_pt1 | contig 10629 bp, 15 predicted proteins | sample TA2MahsurfametaG_3_FD_148656 | JGI IMG/M metagenome (GOLD analysis project Ga0194115, IMG submission 148656) | Freshwater microbial communities from Lake Tanganyika, Tanzania - TA2015002 Mahale S4 surface | ecosystem: Environmental > Aquatic > Freshwater > Lake | place: Tanzania: Lake... | reverse complement strand
AGGTGCATATAAGCCAGACGGACATTGTTCACGGTTAACTGCGTAGACATCGTTTAACCTCGTTTTCAAATGTGCAGAAAGCGCTGCACCGCCTTTCGGGTCAGAGCCCGAAAACTTCCTTCCCCAGGCCGCGCGTGTAAGCGTTGGACCAGTAGGCACTATTGTAATTCGGTACGCATGAGTGGATCAGCTTTTCGCGATCATCGGTCAGCGCCAACCAATTCATCAGCCGAATTGCGATCTGGCGCAACTCCTCAACATATCGTGGGGCTTCTTCCAGCGCGAACACCATCTCTTGTGTGGGCGTGAAATAGGCCACGCGCCCGGTGCAATTCGTGCCGTGAATGTAAAGCCCCACTTGACGGCGATGGGCCTGCTCGATGTCTGACGGCATGCGGAGCTTGGATTTGATGTCCAGGCGGATGCCATGCTTGGTCCAACCCACATCAACATAGCCCATGAAAGGCACCGGGATGTCGGGGAGCGTCACGTCAATACGATGCTGAATTTCATCAGGGATGCCTGCGACACGCAGCTTCTTGATCCCCTGCTCCACGATGCCTGGGATGGCAGCGCGCTCCTTCACCGCCTTCGGGTCTTTATTAAAGGCTGAGAGTTTGTCGAATTCGGCCAGGGCGATCTGCTGAGCTTCCACGATGGGCATCTCCGGGTTCAGCAGCCCGGCCACGATGCCCGATTCGGAAGCCGTGCCGCGCATGGCAGCGTAGCCTGCCGGGGTCTGCTTTCCGGCGAGCTTCTGCATCACCCACATGGCAGGCTCGGCAGCGAAGGTGTTCAGGCTGCTGGCCGACAGGTGCTTAATGCCGTGGGTTTCAAAGGGGTTCATGCAGATTCCTTGAATAACTGCCCTTCGCACGTCTCAGGACGGCAGGCGTGATCCACTTGACGTTTTGGCGGTAGGCAAGTTCCAGAATGTCAATCCAATATGCCGACGCAATGCCGCGCGTGGGCCGCAGCCAGTTGTCCACCATCTGGCGGTCAACGCAGATTTTGTTGGCAACGTGATTGACGCCACCGAGGGCATCAATAATATCGCGGGTGGTCGGCTGGTTCATGGCCGCGCATCATATTTGTCATTTTGACAGATTGCAAGAGGATTTTTGATATGGCTCGTTTTTTGATCACCATGCACATGCCACCGGCAAATCCAAACTATCTGGTCCATCAGGTGATTGCCGATCATCCCGCTGAAAATATTGAGGAATTCTGCGATATCCTGAACGACAATGCCTTCATTATTGTGCGCGAATTCTACTATGTGACCGATAAAAGGGGGATGGGTGAGAAAGGGTGGCAGGATCGGGGTGAGAAAATCCTCAACACCGAGCATATCGGAAAGGTCGCCGCGTATGGAACCATTACTTCTCAATGACTTAATGGCGCCTCAAAGGGCGCTATTTTTTTTCGTGCAGCCGCAATTTATTCTTGACATAGCATTTTGCTAGACGTAAAAAAGTGTCACGGCGCTGATGCCGATTGATATTGGAGATTTTCGATGGAAAACGTGACCAAAGCTGCCTCTGATCTCGTGGTCGGTGACATCCTCATGGGCGGTTATCCCGCCCGCATCACCAGCGTGACCCTGAGCGGTTACAGCCGTTACGGAATGGCTATGTACATCATCACCACTGAAGGTGTCGCGCACCCTGGTCGCCCTCATGTCGATTATCACTGCCCGGCCACCAAGCAGTTTGATGATGTGCTGCCTGCCAGCCGCTCTTTGGAGGAAGCCCTGGCCCGCCTGAGCCGCACCATTGCCGCGCAGCTTGAAACGCCCCTGGCGCGCGCTGAAGCCGCTCTGGCCAGCCTGGAGCAGAGCGATGACTACGCTGCCATCTCTGGCCGTCTTGCCGCCGCGCAACGCGCTGTTGCCGAAGCCCGCCGCGCGCAGGAGGGTGTGTGATGGGGGCCTGGAAAGATATGCTGATCGACATGCAGGAGCAGCAGGCTGCCGACGATTGGAACCGGTACGAGATGGAGCGGGACGAAGCCGTCGCCCGCCGCCGGGAGATCATGCTGCGGGCTTGGCAGCTTCACCGGGCAGGCATGAAGATCAAACGCTTCTTCCCCGAGATCGGCGACATCAACCTTCAAATCGCGGCGCAGTATCGTGCCGAAGCCCGGCAGATCAAGCGGGACTGGAGGTGCCATGAAATACGCTGAATTCATCATCGGCTGCATCGGGTTCGTCGTGATCATTTACCTGATTCTCTGCCTGGATGTGCTGCTGTGATCAGGCAGATCGGACAATTCTGGTTCATCGTTAATGCCCCTTCGGGGGCATTTCATGGATACCCCTGGCCAACGCGCCAGGATGCCCAGGAAGCCCTTACAGCGGTCATGGAGGCCCACAGTGAAGATTGAACCACACGACATCACCAGCGCCGCCGCAGAAGCCTCCCACGCCAAGGCAGAAGCCCGGCTGCTGCTGGTTGAGAATGGCGCACTGCGGGAGCGCATCGCGGAACTGGAAGCGGCGTTGCACGACATGGCAAAGCATGTCTGGCGCGGCGATTGGAACCAGCTCAAGCCGGAAACACGCGCGCTGCTGGGGGAAAAGAAATGACACGCCTGTGCGCGCTTACCCTGGCAGCCGTCCTATCATGCGGAACAGCGCATGCCATGACGCAGCAGGAAGCCTGCATCGCACGAGCCATTTACTGGGAAGCCCGTGGAACGTCAGAAGCCGGGCAGCGCGCAGTCGCAGAAGTGATCTGGAACCGCGTCAACCACCCAAGCTTCCCCAAAACGCCGTGCGCTGTCGTCTATCAACAGCGTAATCGCACATGCCAGTTTTCGTGGGTATGCACCGATGCCCGAAATGTCACGCCGCGCAACAGCCCGGCATGGCAGAACGCTGTGCGTATTGCACGGCAACCGCCCGGCGACCTCACCAATGGCGCGCTGTTCTTCCAGGCCCGAAGATACAGGGGCAGGTGGCGGCATTTAGAAGAGGTAGCCCAGATCGACGATCACATCTTTTACGCAATCAGGAGATAAATATGAACGGACTCATAGGGATCATTCACGTAACCGGCGTCATGCTGAGCCTTTTGTAGGAGATAGAGATAATGACACGCGAAGAAATCTTGAAGGCAGCTCTTGCCAATGCCAACGGGCAGAACCCCGTGGAATTGGCAAAACAGATGCAGGAATTCTTGGACGGCGAACCAAAGCCGCAGCAAAAAAATTGGCCCTCAGAATGGACAATTGCCCCATTAGGAGAAACTCAAATGATTCTCCACGCCCCTAAACACGATACAGAAAAATCAAAACGTAAATCGCCCACCTATCCTAAAGTAAGGCCCCCGAATCATTGTAAACCATGGACAGACGAAGAATTGTTAAAAGCTGCCGATTTGGTCAAGGACGCAAGAACGCGCCATGATCTTAAAAATATTGCGCGGCAATTGGGTCGGACATTAAAAGGATTTGTGGAATGCTTGTACAAGGGCCTTGTTCCGATAGACCCGACAATGTTACATAAATCCGCGTTCCCTCATTGGGATAAGGTTCCCCACCCAAAGGCGCCGAAATAATGGGGCAGGTTCTTTCCGACAAAGAACGCATTCAACGCCTGGAAACCATTGAGCGCTTTCGCAAGCAGGGACTCACATGGCGGCAGATCGGCGAGCATCTGGGGATCGCATACACATGGGTCGAGAGCTGGTACACCCGCCAGAACCGCCTGGAGCGCGATCCAAGGCAGAAACGCGCCTGCATGTGCTGCCGCCAGAAATTCGCCTCTGAAGGCTCTCACAACCGCCTGTGCAGCCGCTGCAAGCAGGAGCGCACCCCAACACCATGGGAAGTCGTGGAAGGCACCAGCCGTCGCGCAGGAAGGCTCTGATGGTCAGGAGAGCAAGCAAGGAATACGCCCAGGCATTGGGCAATGTGATCCTGAGAGAGCGCAAGCGCAGGGGCTGGAGCGCCACAGAGTTTGGCAGGCGTGTGGGCGTCAGCAGAGCCTGCGTGTCGTCCTGGGAATTGGCGATCTCCAGCCCGACATGGTTCAACCTCGTGAACATCGCGGCAGTCATGCGGCTGCCGCTCTCAAACATGATGCGTTGGGTCGAAGTGGAAATGGAAAAGACCAATGATGCTTCAACTTAATCCGCCGCTGCCGATACTAACGCCCAAGGGGAAGGGCTGGGCGCATGTCCTGCTGGATTACGGGCCAGAAGCCGATCTTTGCTGGGTGTGCTTTCAGGATGATACCGGCGAATGCTGGACATGGCAGAACAAGGACATCCGGCTTCAGGAAAACATGACCCTAGGGGCAATCCGGCGAAGGATTGACCGGTTGAACGATGTGGAACATCCAATTTCTTACTTTTAGAATGTTCCAAAGTAAGGAATTACGCCATATCTTTCGCAAAGGCTGCCATTTCCGCAATCCGCCGGGTCCAGCCTTTGCCAAAAGTGACAAACGTATCTAGGCTCTCTAGGTAATGCTGCCGGAAAGCCTGATACGCATCGACGGCCCCTTGCGGCCCCATAAGCTCCACCCAGGCCGCCACCTGCTTCAGGCTATTGGGGCCAATGGCGCCGTCTGTGACGGCCCCACAGAGGCTCTGAAGGGCCTTGGCAGCCCGTCCTGGCCCACTGTTCACGGCGAAGTCAAAGACCGCCGCAGCAAGCCCTGGAGAGATCGCTGCAAGCTCGTCACCACGCACCTTGTCCCAGTAGCCCTTGCGATAAATCGCCTCCAGATGATCATCAGGGATGCGGCGCAATTCATCCTTCATCGCCGGGCGACCCAGGAAGTCCGAATAGGTCTTCATGGTGATGCCTTTCATAGTGGCACCCCCTGGGTCTTTTACATGGTCGGACCAACCGCCTTCATGGTGCAGGGTGTTGGCCAGGATTTTGGGGAAGTGAGACATTGATCAGCCCTAGATCACCGTGGGGCCTTCTGACGGAGCCGCAGGCGCATCAGGTTCCGCAGGAGGTGGCGGGTTTGGATCAACAGGCGCACCATCCACCCAGGCCCATCCGATGTTCATCGAGCCGTCCCATTGGTGCAATTCGCAGCCTTCGGGCGGGGTGTATGGCGTGACGCCATCCCAATCAATGACGTTCACGATCACGCTATCCTGCACCACTGCGTAATTCATGACTTTGTTCTCCGCGTAGAAATTGATCAAGGCTTCTGGATTAGGCGCACCGGGAGGGGCCATCATGGAGAGCAACATCAGCCACCTTCATGATGCAAGGAATTGGCAAGAATTTTCAGAAACGGGCTCATGTATTATGCCCCATCAAAAACAGTTATGATCACGCGGCCCGCCGCACCAGCGCCTGAGATGCCGGAACGCCCGCCGCCGCCGCCACCACCGGGGGCAGAGCCTGCCGTTCCAGTGCCGGTGCTACCAGCGCCGCCAGCACCGCCGTTAATGCTTGACCCACCTGCACCAGCCGCGCTCAAACCTGCTGCGCCGCCGCCGCCGGCGCCACCATAAAAAGCATTTCCGCCAGCACCCGCAGGAACAGTACTCCCTTGTCCACCGCCACCGCCGCCGCCAAACAATGCTTGACCACCTGACGTTGCATTTATACTAGGGTCACCAGCTGACCCACCGCCGCCGGCGCCGGGTGATCCTGATGCACCCGTGTTAGAACCGGCGCTAAATTGCCCCCCACCACCACCGCCGCCAGTGTCTTTATTTCCACCCCCACCACCGTAGGCTGCAATAACGGAACCAATGCTTGATGTGCCGCCAGTATTGCCGTTTGAATTGCCACCAACCGCCGCGCCACCGGCACCGATGGTAATGGATACAGTAGCTGCTAATGCTGAAAGATTAACCCATGTTTCTGAGTAACCGCCGCCACCACCGCCACCACCACCACCCGCAACAGTGTTGTTCGCCCCAGAACCGCCCCCCGCCCAAACTTGAAGAAACACTCTCGCGCTTGCACCATAACCAGAAGGCTTGGTCCAAGTGCCAGAGGAATTAAACTCTTGGTAATTAAGAGGCTTTCCAGCCGTTGACCCAATCGTCACGCTGCCAGCGCCATTGGTGATTGAAATGTTGCTGCCAGCCGTCAGCGTGGCCGCCGTGTAATTGGTGCCATTCCCAATAGGTATTTGCCCATTGGTCGGCACAGTCGTGATGCCAGTGCCACCATTGGCCACAGCAAGCGTTCCAGCCAGGGTAATCGTGCCGCTTGTGGTCACAGGGCCGCCAGATGTCGTCAGGCCCGTGGTGCCGCCGGAAACGTCAACGCTGGTCACAGTGCCACCGCTTGTCGCGGATGAAATGCTGATGGTCCCAGCACCATTGGTGATCGTGACACCAGCCCCAGCAGAAAGCGTGGCAAGCGAATAGCCGGTGCCATTACCAATGGCGAGCTGCCCATTGGTAGGCGCAGCCGTCAGCCCAGTGCCGCCATTAGTCACAGCAAGCGTCCCCGCCAACGTCACCGCTCCGCCCGTGGCAGAGGATGGCGTCAACCCCGTGGTGCCAGCAGAAAACGTGTTAACCACATTCGCCGTGTTGCTGATCGACAGCCGCATGCCGGTCGCCGTGCCATCGCATGACACAATGGTCGTGCCGGTCGGGAGCGTAATATTTGATCCACCGGCAGCCGAAGCAATCGTCAATGTGAAGGCGCCCGAAGTGCTGTTGGTCACAGTCCACTGCCCGCCAACACCAGCGGGGATCAGATAGCGCACATTCGCCGATAATGTGCCGCTAATCACAATTTGAAATGGCCGATACTGCGTGGATGTGAGCGTCACATCACCAGATACCGCCGTGACATTGAAAGTGGTCACACCGCCAAGCGCTGTATCAACCGCCGTGAAATCCGCATTGACCGGCGTATTCCAACTGTCAACGTAATCGTTGTATCCGGGAAGCTCCAGGTTCTTATTCGGCGTATAGGTCGAAACCATGTTGCTTCGCTCCGGTCAGATGGCTTTGTTTGCGATTGAGAGCGCCTTGGCGACCGCTTCATCCGGCTGCTCAAGGATTTCCTCAGTGGTCTTGTTATGCGCCTTCTTGGCGGCTTCCGCAGCCCTGATCAGCGAAGCAGCCCTGGCAGCATGATCATTCCGCACCAGCCTGCCGCCAGATGCCCGGCCCACACGGCCACCGGCGAAGCGCGGCTGTTCACGTTGCCGATCCCGCTCTTGTTCAAATCGGCGCTGCTGCATTTCTTCTTGGCTGCGCACCAAAGTTAATGCAGTTTCAGGTAGAGTTTCCCTGGCCGCATGAGCCCATCCATTTACTGAAAATGGGTTCAAAACGTCCTGAATAGTGGGCTTGCGTAAAAGCTCCTGCATCAGGCGCGGGTCAGTTGTTGCTCGCTGCAAGATTTCAGCGGCACGACCCGCCAAATCACCATAAATTCCTCTTGCGACAATACTAGCAGGTTGAGGGAACCCAGATGTAAGCGCTCCAGCGCCAGCTCCAAGAAGTCCAAATTCTGAAGCCATACCAAGAGCCAAGCCCCCGAAAACACTCCCGGCAGCAGCGCCAGCACCAGCACGACCCAGGGTTCCACCAGCCCATCCATGCAAAATAGTGAACAAATCACCCTTTTGCAAAAGATCATCAAGCTTGGTGGGCGTCATGCTTGATTTGCCAAAATCGTGCAAAAGCTGCGAAGACCGATCAAGTCTGCTCAAGAATTCTTGTTGTGCAGGTGTGGCAAACACCTGATCAAGGTCGCGGCGATAATTTTTGATAAAGTTGGAAATAGCAATTGGATCAGGTTTTTGAAGGACACTATCAAACGCAGAAATAACACGCTCACCACGAGATTGGGTGGCAATGTTATCAAGGCGTTCTTGAAGGCCTGGAATACGCGCCACAAGCTCTGAATTTCCAGGTGTCCTGGTGAATTTTGAAATATCGGCGCCAGTTAATTTCATGATCTTTTGAGGATCATTATTGTCTGTAAGCTTACCGACAATCCAATCACCAACAGCAGTATTTAATGCCCCGCGATCAATATTGGGGATGGAAGACAATTGATCAAAATTAGCCAAGGCTTCGCGCGGAGACCCCAACACTCGGTCAAGAAATTGCACATTCGGCACCATCGGCTCACCAGCTCGCGGCGTTCCAGGCTCATGACGCTTAGCTAAATTTTGAAATAAATCACTACCAAAATTATCATAATATGATCTGGTAGCATTTCTGGCAGAGTCCCAAGCTGGCGCAGCTTGAGTATATGTCGTGCCAGACATAAAGCGTGGCAATACATTGTTTGTATTTGTCATTACATCGTCAAGCAATACAGTTAAAGCAACAGCGCCTGAACGATCATAAACATTTGGATTTCTGGCTATTTCATTTGCAAGGCTTTTAATCTTTTGAAGCTCTGTCAATGGCACACCATTCGCGCCATAGGATTCAATATTTTCTATATACCTACGCAATTCGACCGGCATATTTTGATAAGTTGCGTCTCCCATTTGGGCTTTTGCAGCATCCAAAGCTTGATTAACCTGATTTGTCTTGTATCTTGCTTGAGCAATTACCGGATCATTCCAGGCATCTTCTTTTGCTTTGAAAGCAACATCATGAACAGCATCAAAAACGCTTCTTGCGGCAGTTGATGACTGCCCCATAGCATTTTGACCGACAGGAAGATTAAGAACATCACGCATAGTAGGAGCAACAAGGCTTTGCTCGGCAAACCCTTTTAAGTTACCGGCTTCTGCCGCAAGCGCTTGACGAGATTGTCCGGCAACACCCCCTGCTGTTTCTACCCCTGGTCTGGCAGGTAAGCCTTCAAGACCACGAATTCCCGGTTGATCAGGCAACAGCATACCCGTAGTTGGGCGAACACCCGGCGCATATTGGGATGGATCATAATCAAGTTGTTGAATTACCTGTTGCTCAGCAGGGGTTCGCCGGTTGAATAAAGCAGATTGATAGCGCTGCCACCGCGTTGGCTGCTCGGTAATTTGACCACGGGCAACATCGGCGGCAAGGCGAGATGCGAATTCGCGTTGCGCAGCGGGCAAAAATCGCGCTTGAAGCCCAGTCCCTGCACCAGCACCGCCAAGGCCACCCACAACACGAGCAAGACCTTCATATTCTTGAAGCTCTGGACTGCTTGCTGCAATTTCCCCCAAGCCGCCGCTTGCTGCACCCGCAGTCAAAGTCGGAATTACATCAGTTCTGGCAATTGAACGCGCAGCCTGACCTGATCCCAATGCGGCTTTTGCAGCCCGAATTGGCGCCCCAGCAGGAATGCCACCTGCAAATTCACCCATAACGCCGCCAATTCTGCTTGCCGGTGTTTGACCCTGATATTCAAGATCAGCGCCGGTTCTTTCTCTTAATAGCTCTTCCATCCCTCGCGCAGTTATGAACGGAACACCAAAAATGTTCCGCCTAGTACCAGCACGTTCTTCCGGCGTTTGAGTGGCCCGAAGACGCTCCATAGCTTCATCATATGCTTTTTGTGCAGTCTCTTTGGATTGCTCCCCAAAAAGACGACCAGCATAGTACTGAGTAGCTATGGGAGCGATATCAACCATTTGACCAATAGAACCTATGGTCCCTGGGATTCCAACAAAACCGCGCGCTATTCCAAGCCCGGTTGATTTGAGAAAATCAATTGCCTGCTCTTGCTTTGTCAATGGCTGCTCAGGCTCTGCCTGTGGTTGTTGTGGTGGCGTAGGCTCTAAAGCAGCAGTAGGCGAAAAAGTTGGCCCAGAAAGACGCGGCAATTCACCCCCCCCTTGAGGGGCTTTATCAGCACCATATTGAAATGAGGGACCAGAAAGTCGCGGCAAATTTTCATTGCTCATTTTCATGACCCCCTTTGCGATAAGAAGTAACGCAAAATGCCCCTTACCATTTCAGGTGAACGACCCGCACGTTCATCTACATAACCCGCGCCTTTGGTCCCAGGCGCCATGCCAGGAACTTGTTGATCAGCAGGGGTCAGCATCCAATTTGTGACCCATTCTGGAACACGACCACCTGACTCAGTAATCAATTGAACCAAAGGCACATTACGGCCAGATACTGGCATAGTTGTCCGTAGCATATGCTCAAGAATTGGTTTTTCTGCGCCAACCCTATTGCCATAGTACTGGTCAAAATTTCGATACAAATCGCGCGCTGCAAGAGGCAAGAGATTTACATCAAAGTTAGGTTCTTTTGTAATTTCCCGTCGAACCAAACGGGCATAATTATCAAAGTCAATTGGCCTTTGACTATCAATGAGATATTCCGCCCCCAACTTTGCTATTGCTTCAGGACTATTCACTTCCCTTGGGACAGAACTTTGAGCAACCCTTAATGCACCTAAAGCGCGCTGCCCCGCATCACCAGCACGTTCTTGTGAAAGGGCATCAACAACTTTTTGAATTGCTTGAGCATCAGCTATTTGACCAGGATTGATCCTTGCTTGAGCTTTGATGTCAGAAGCCAACGGGAGCGCATCAATGACGCTGTTAAAATAATTCACCGCCGGAATAGTAACCCTTGATTGAAAGACACCAGCGCCGGTTGGCCCTGGAGTTGAAGCTAAACTTGAAAGCGAAGTCAGGTACAAATTGCGCTCAGGGCGCGTTCTTGCCGCCCTGTTTGCGTCCCTTTCGGCAATATCAAATGGGTCTCTACCTGTAGCCCGCAT
>Ga0194115_10007676_pt1 | contig 10630 bp, 13 predicted proteins | sample TA2MahsurfametaG_3_FD_148656 | JGI IMG/M metagenome (GOLD analysis project Ga0194115, IMG submission 148656) | Freshwater microbial communities from Lake Tanganyika, Tanzania - TA2015002 Mahale S4 surface | ecosystem: Environmental > Aquatic > Freshwater > Lake | place: Tanzania: Lake... | reverse complement strand
GGCTCGATGGCATGGAGGTGACCCAGTTCACCTATTTCCAGCAGTGCGGCGGTATTGATTGCCGGCCTGTATCGATCGAGATCACCTACGGCCTCGAGCGCCTGGCGATGTATCTCCAAGATGTGGATAGCATCTGGGATCTCTCCTGGGATGGCAAGCGCTCCTACGGCGATATCTGGCTGCCGTTCGAGAAGGGTCAGTGCACGTACAACTTCGAAGCCTCGAACCCCGAGCGGCTCAAGCAGTTGTTTGCGATCTATGAGGCTGAGGCGGCGGATCTGGTGGCCCGGCAGCTGCCGGCACCGGCCCTGGATTTCGTGCTCAAGTGCAGCCACACCTTCAACCTGCTCGAAGCCCGCGGTGTGATCTCGGTGACGGAGCGCACCGCCACCATCGGCCGCATCCGCAACCTGGCCCGGCAGGTGGCCGAGGCCTGGCTGGCGGAGCGTGAAGCGCTGGGCTTCCCGCTGCTGGAGCGCTAGGGCGCCGGCGGCACCGGCACCGCCGGGCCATCCAGGGTGTTGCTGCACAGATCGAGCACGATCCGCTGGCCCACAGAGCCGGGGGCGGGCGTGTCCCAGCCCTGCCAGGTGCCGTCGATCCGCCAGTTCTGCCGCAGGCTGGTGCACTGCACAGCCACGGCTGTGGCGGCTGAGCCCCGCAGGCCCAGGTCGCTGATGGAGGGCTTCACCAGGGTGATGCGCACGCCGCCGGGGTGCAGCCGCCAGCCCGACCAATCCACGGCGGTGCTGTTGAACCACTTCCAGCGCGCTTTGCCGGAGAGCTCCCGCAGTTCCAGTTCGGCGCGATCGCGCCGCTCAGCGGGGCTCAGCAGCAGTGCGGCGGCGGCCTCAGCGCTGCTGCCCTCAGGCGGGGGTGGTGCCATGGCATCGGCAGGTGCGTTGCTGCGGGTGGTGGTGCCTGGCGCCCCTGGCAGTTTCAGCACCTCACCCACCTGGAGCAGCGTTGGATCGCGGATGCCGTTGAGGTCGATCAAGGCCTGCAGATCCACGCGGTAGCGCAGGGCCAGCTGCTCGAGCGTGTCGCCTTCCACCACCGTGATCGTGCGCGCTTGGCCCAGAGCCGGCCCGATCCCGAGCAGCACGAGAGCCGATACCAGAGCCAGGACGCGATGCCGTCGCTGCATGGCCAATGGAAGCTCGAGCGAACCCTAGGGGAACACTCCAACCAGTGATGTTGCCGCCTGGACCATGGGTGCTCTGGGGCTGGGGGTGTTACTGCTGGGCCTGGCCATCGGTGTGCTGCCGCTGAGTGGTCTGCTCAAGCTGGGGTTGTTGGTGGCGCTATGGCTGGCCCTGCTGGTTGGGTTGCGGCGCCGGCCGCGGCTGCTTGCGCTGTTGGCGCTGCTGCTGCCGTTGCTGGTGGCGCGAGGCCTGATCGGCCAGCCCCATCCGGGTGCCGCCGACCCGTTGCATCGCATTCCTGCGGGGGCGCAGCAGCAGGCCGTGGTGCTCACCGCCCAGCTGCTGGAGGATCCCCGCCCTGATCTGTCCGGCCAGCGCTGCAGCGCCTTAGCCCGGCTTTCTGGTGGCCGCAGCGAGCTGCAGTTCAGTCCGTGCCCCTCGCTGCGTCAGGGCTGGCGGCTGCAGCTGGAGGGCACGCTGCGCCAGCTGAAGCCGGCGCCCCATCCACTGTTGTCGGGGCCTGCCGAGCGCCTGCAGCGCCGGGAGGCCTGGACAGCGCTGCAGGTTGAGCGCTGGCAATTGCTGGAGCGCACACCCACCCCCGTGGCCAACCTGCGCCGCCGGATGGCGGCTGCCCTGCGTCAGGCCGGCGGCGAGCAGGCCGGCGGGGTGTTGTCGGCCCTGGTGCTGGGCAGTGCGGTGAGCCCCTTGCCGGCGGAGGTGCGGGAGGCGTTTCGTGCTGCGGGCTTGTCGCACGCGCTGGCGGCCAGTGGGTTTCACCTGAGCGTGCTCCTCGGTGCTGTGCTGCTGGTGGCTCGGCCGCTGCCAGCGCCGCTGCGCTGGGCTTTGGCCCTCGGCGCCATGGCCTGCTTTCTGCTGCTGGCCGGGGCTCAGCCGTCGGTGGTGCGGGCGGTGTTGATGGGGGCGTTGGCTTTCGCCCTGCAGGAGGCTGGCCGGTGCAGCCGACCCTTGGCGGTGCTGTTGCTGTGCCTGCTGGTGATGCTGCTGCTGCGGCCCGCCTGGTTGCTGGATGTGGGCTTTCAGCTCAGTGCGGCGGCCACGGCTGGTTTGATCCTCAGCGCCCGGCCGCTTGAGCAGCAGTTGCGGCGCCATTCCCCGGCCTGGGCCGCGGGGGGCATCGCCGTGCCGGTGGCCGCCTCTCTTTGGACCATCCCTCTCCAGCTGCTGCATTTCGGGGCGCTGCCCCTGTATGCCGTGCCCGCCAATCTGCTGGTGGCCCCGCTGCTCACGCCCCTCACCCTGGGGGCCATGTTGATGGCGGCGCTGGCCTTGATCTGTCCGCCGCTGATGACCGCCCTGGGTTGGCTGCTGGTGCCGCTGGCGCAGCTGCTGGTGTGGCTAGTGCAGAAGATGGCGGCCCTGCCGCTGGCGCAGTGCCAGATCGGCCGCCTGTCGCCGTGGCTCGCCTTCGCTTTGGCGGTAGCGCTGTTGCCCTGGATGGTGCCGCAGCTCAAGCGCTGGAGGGTGTGGGCGGCCCTGCTTTTGGGAGGTGTGGCGGCTCTGCAGCTGCAGTTGCTTCGGGCCGATCAACTGCTGCTGGTGGAAGACGGCAGCCGGCAATGGTTGCTGGCCCGCCACGCCGGCCGCGCTGCCTTGATCAGTCGCCGCGCTGATGGCTTCAGCTGCCGCCGCGCCGCTCAGTTGGCTCAGGGACTGGGCGTGCAGCGCTTCGATTGGGTGTTGTCGCTGGATCCTGTGCCTCCTGAGCAGCCGCAGTGCTGGGCCTCGCTCACCCCCACCCTGTTGGCGGGGCAGAACGGCAGTCCGGCCCTGGCAGCGGGCCAGCGGCTGCTGAGCTCTGGTTTGGCGGTGGAGGCCGTGTCAGACACGAGCCAGGCGTTGCTGCTGGCCGCAGGCCGGCTCCGCTGGGGGCTGCTGCCTGATCGCCAGGCCTGGTGGAGCTGGCGCGACCAGCCAGGGCGAAGCGTGGATGGGTTATGGCTGGGCTTCCGGCCGCGCCCGAGTGAGCAGGCCGGATTGCCGCCGCTGCCGCCCGAGCGGCTCTGGTGGCCGGCTGCCGGTTCAGCCAGCGGTTGGCGCCAGGCGTGAGCTGGCACCCTGGTCTCTACACTGCATCGGTCGCCTGGAGAGGTGGCTGAGTGGTCGAAAGCGAACGACTCGAAATCGTTTGAAGGGCAACCTTCCGTGGGTTCGAATCCCACCCTCTCCGTATTCAGAAGGTCCCGCGAAGACCATCCACGTCCCACTTCCCTTGCGGTGGTGGGATTTTTGCTTTTTGGGTGGTCCAGGTTCGTTCGCCCAAAACCAGGGGTGTCTGAGCATTGTGTTGTTGGATGCGCTGTTGGATGCAGAGCGCGTGTTGTTGGATAAAATCCGTGTTGTTGGATTCCTGAGATGTCTCTCTCTGACTCGCAAGTTCGTGCCCTGAAGGCAGGTGAGCGCAGACAGAGCAAATCAGTTGGGGATTCCCTGATTTTGGTGATCGAGTCGGTTGCCAGGGGCGGTGGCAAGTCCTTTGAGGGACGGATGCGATTCCCGCCAGGACGTGCGGGCAAGCAGGTTCCCGTGCGGATTGGTCCTTATGGCAAAGGACTGGGCAAATGGACCCTCAAGGAGGCGCGAGAGGAGTGGGATCGCATCAGGGCGTGGTCCAAGCAGACGGGACTGGACCCCAGGAACCTCAGGCGTCAGGAGCAGCAGGCAATCCAACAACACGCTGGACCATCTCTGGAGCAGGCAGCGCAGTCCTTCCTTGATCGCTCGGATACCCGTGAGCGCACTAAGGCGGGGTATCGGAACATGCTCTGGAACCAGGTGATGCCTGTGCTGGGCGGGGCAACGCCTGTGGAGCATTTCTCCTGGGACCAAAAGCATCCAGGTGGCAAGAACGGCAGGCAGGTGGTCATGGACCTGAAGGCGGACATCGAGCGTCGTGCCCCTGTCCATGCCGACAAGGTGCTGATGGTGCTGCGGCAGGTTTTTGACCACGCCATTGACCAGGGATGGATGGCGAGGGATCAGAACCCAGCACTGGGGACCAAGGGCACCAAGTCGAAGCACAAACCAACCCCCCATCCGACCTTGCGCTGGGAGCAACTGCCTGAGTTCTTCCAGGCATTGGAGCAGAACCAGGCAAATGGGTCACACATCACTATCTGTGCGGTGAAGGTGCTGTTCATGACCTTTTTGCGGGTCGGGTCCATGACCCCGATGCGTTGGTCGGAACTGGACTACGAGCAAGACCTGTGGATCATTCCTGCTGAGCGCATGAAGAGCGGCAAGGAGCATGTCGTTCCCTTGACCGACCCACTTAAGGAACTACTGGAATCACTGAGAAAAATCTATGGGGATGAGGAGTTTGTCTTCCCATCACCGAGAAGTAGAGGAGAGGGACATCTAAATCCCTATTCCATCAACCAGCACTTCATTCGGATGGGATATAAGTCTGTTTTAAGAGCGCATGGCATCAGGGCAATCCCACTGACTGCTGGGCAGGAGGTCCTTGGATTTTCTGCTGAGGTCATCCAGCGCCAAATGGCACATGCGATCGGGGACAAAATCCGTCAGGCGTATGACCGATCTCAGATGCTTGAAGAGAGAAGAAAATTTATGGTCGCTTGGTGTGACGCTCTTCTTGCTCAGGGTTTAAAGGTATGACGCTGTCTCATGCCACAAATAGGCATAAAAAAGAGGGGCATTACCCCCTCGCTGCTGCGACTTGCTCAGCAATCCAGTTTTGAATATCTGATTCTACCCAGACCACGAGGCGGGGACCGATAGGAATCTGCTTGGGGAAGGTGCCCTCAGCGATACGATAATAAATGTTGGATTTGGAGAGTCCTGTAATAGATTTGACTTGAGGAAGGCGGATGAGTTTGTGAGTGGAATGATTTGTAGTAGTCATAACTTAATCGATAAGTTGGGTGCTTGCAAGGGAATTGCTTTCATTTTTCAAGAGAAGACCGCTAGATATTGTGCCACTACTTCATCGGGCAACTTCTTGTCCACAAATCGCTGTAATGCTTCTGATACCTCATCGATGTCGCCATCACTGAAGTAAACCCCTTTGGATTCGAAGTCTGGATAGGTACGGTCTTCTCCAAATACATATTCATATAGAGACGAGCAACCCGCCTCATTCAAATCCTCTGGAGAGATGTAGATGACTTTAACTTCATCTTCGTTGCGCACAGTTAGCGCAGAATCAGTCGTCCACGCTTCGGTCTTTCCGCAAGTATTGGCGGGAAATGGGCAACGAAGAGAAATGAAGTGGTCAAGGACATCCAGGTTTATTTCGGAATCCCAAACGACTTGACCAGCGTCGTATTCAGCGGCAGTCCCGGTGATGTAATAGGTAAGAAGGTTTTTAAAGTTTTTCATTGTAGTAAAAATTAGAATGGAAGAGGATGTTGGATAGAGCGAGTTAACTCGCCTTTTGCCCTTTGACCCTGGGCATCTTCTTTTCGGGGGAGTGGAGGGTTTAGAGGCAGTCACTGATTGCCTGACCTCCAGGGAGCGTTGCCCCCTGTCGATGCACTTATTATACGACAGTTACGCGCTAACGTCAACCCCTGTCAGTATATCAAGACAGAAGGCGCATAACCGCCATCTATACTGGGGTTCGCCTGTGACCCCCGTGGACCCTGCTTCTCTTGCTGCTGACCTTGCTGCTCAGGGGCACGGGAAGTCCGCCTATGAAGTCCTCGAAAGCGGGCAGACCCTGGCGTTGATGGAGCAACGCCTTGCCCCCGAGGACTTCCAGACCCTCTGCAAGGGAACGGGTTGGCACCCCAAGGTTGTGACCAAACTTCTGGCAATTGGACGGGACCAGCGCCTGGTGCCCTTGCTGCCGCAACTGCCTGGGTCCTATTCCGCCATCTACCCGCTGACCACACTCACGGACGCGGAGTTGAACCTGGCGGTCTCAGAGGGCACCTGCCGCCCTGACGCCAGCAGCAGAGAAGTCCTGGACTGGATCAAGGTCAAGCGTCTGGAGGGCATGGACCTGCCCGAGACCCTTGCCTATGTGGGCACCTCGGCAGACCCCCTGACCAAGGAACGCAGATCAGCACTTCTGGCGGCACTCCAACAGGCAGCACTCCCCTTTGGCGTAACCGTCGTAGAGGGCAGCGCCAAGGAGGTGGGCACCCGTAAAGCGACCAAGGCATCCAGGGAGACCATCGCCCAACAGTTGCTCCATCAACTGACCGCTGACCTCACCCCCGTAGTGGAGGAAACACCCCAGTCCCTGCTGCAGGAGTTTGAGGTGACCTCAGCAGAGGAGTTGGCAGCAGGGGAGATACGAACCCTCACAGGGGTGCTGGTGCGTCTGGCAGGGAGCAGTGAAGGGATGTGGGAGTCCTATGGACCGCACTACTGCCGAAAGGTCGCCTTGGAGTTCAATCGCACCGAGTCGAGGGCACAACGCTTCAATTACAGGAAGCGGTTGCTGGAGGTCAAGGGCAAGCATCAGCATCTGGCGGATTTGGTGGATGCCCTGCTGGAGCACCAGATGAACTGAGGGGTCACCACCCTTCCCTCAAGCGCATCTGCTGCTGGCGTTGCTTGACCTGATGGTTGAGGCGTGACTGCTGCCCTGCCTGCTGCTGTGGTGAGCGCATGGGAGGCAACTTGGTCACCTTGGGTGCTGAAGGCGTAGATGGCGTCACTGCAGGGACTGAAGGACATGCAGGAGGGTGCTGTTTCGGATTCTCTGCCTTGGTCTTTTGGAAAGAGGGGGGATGCTGAGGCAAGACCCCTTGCTTCTTCAAAACGGTTTTCAAGGATGGGCAGTTGGTCTGGAAACCTGTCAGACCTAACGCTTCACGCTGCCTTACATACTCAAGAAATTCCTTGGGGAAGTGGTCTCTTAGGAACGATGCAAACTCCTTGTGCTCATTACAGAGAAAACAACGGAATTTGATGCTGTTGTCTTTGGAAACCAGATATCCCTTCACTCGACCAGGACCATAGTGCCTGCCTTTGTGGTCCTTGAGTCCATGCTGACAGTAGGGACACTGAAACTTCCATCCCTTCTGTGTTTTGGTGAAATGTGGTAGAGAGAAGGAAATGGAATTAATAAATGATTCTTCTAAGGACATATCTTTTGATTCATCAGGTGGTTATTCTATCACAGATTTCCTCATGTGTAAATTCTGAATCTTATAAATAACCTTGTAGAGGTTTGAAAAGAATGGTTCAGTGTTGGTTCCTTGATTGAATCCAGGATGCTTGACAAGAATCAAGAATAATGATACAATTAACCTTGTGGAGGTTTCAAGAAATGGTCTTGAGTTGATTCATTGATTCAATCCTCAAGACAACCCAAAGAGACCCAAAAAAATACCCAAGACAAAAATCAAAAGAGTCTTGGTTGAAAACTGATTCAAAGTTGCCTCAAGAAAATCAAGAGATAATTCAATCAAGATCCTGATTCAAGAATCACCAGATAAAACCCAAAAGAATCTCTTGATTATGTCCTCAAGTATTTATCCTTGAAATAAATTAAGAAAATCCAGATGGAGTCATGAATTAGAATTTAAACCTCATTAGAAATAGGTTGCAGTAAGTTATCTTAGGTTGCATCAACAAGAGTTTTCTTGAATCGCCTTAGGGATTCATCATGAATAAATAGAAATAAATTGTATTTCTATTTTCCCAATGAGATCAATCCCAAGAGTAAAGCAAATAAGTTTCAAAGAAAAAGAGCATCCTTATCTCCTTCAGCAAATGGAGGATCTGATGGATTTATACAAAATGGATATCAGCGGTCTCTACAAGACCCTGCTGCGTGAAAAGCATCAAGCGGTCTTTGGAGCACCCACCAGCAGGTTAGGGCGATGAGCACCATCAGGATCCACCTGCACCCCGTTGAAGCAGAGATGCTCAAAGAGGTCCAGAAGGTGAATAGACGCTTTCGTGACATTGAATCCCTTCTGCTCGGTCAGATTCGTGAGGAATACGCCAAGACCCCAAAGGGAAAAGCACAGGGGTCCAGATGAGCAGGAGAGAAGAGGACCTGCTGACACTGGTTCAACTGCAGGAGGCAGCAAAGCGCGTGATGGTGGTGGTCAAGAAGCACCGCAGGAAAAAGCATGAGGCACCACAGATGCCAACCATCCCCAGTGCCCTATTGACGATTGAAGAGATCGAGCATCTGGGAGAGGACTACACCTTCTATGTTTTTCGCACGGATACCAATGCAGTGCTTGCTAGAGGCATCCAAGGATTTGAGGCAGCAAAGGCAAGAGCGAATCAACTTCGGAAGTCCCATGGGTTGAAGTGGGACCAAGTGAAATTCAAGGCAGAGCGTGGGACCCAGGCAGGTGCTGCTGGTGGATCATCTGGCACTTCACCCAAGAAGCAGTTTGGCGTCAGTGGGGATGGAAAGACCTTCACCAACGCTTATGGGCAAACCAGTCGAGTGCAATATGCCCGTAACTACAACCCGTCAAAGGGTCGCAGGTTTAGGGGATATACGGATGCCCAGGGAAACTATCATGACATTGACTAATTCATGATAATCCAGAGTTGTTGACTGTTCTTTGAATTTGTGTTAAAATAAACTGTATTCACCAGGTATCTAATATGTATTCTTTCGGAAGTAATATTATTGTCTTTGACCAACAGGACGTGCAATTGCTTGATTCGGTTTCCGTTCGAGGTTCGGGCGAATCCATCGCTTTTCCGCTTGCTCGTGCTGAGGGAGAAGCGAGTTTTTCCTATTTCCAGAGACTGCTTGATTACGCCAAGAATTTAGGAGTTAATCAGGTCTAAAAGGTTTCCAGCGTCATCCACCAGGCGATGGCGCTTTTTTGTTGATTCAGCACGACGCTCAGCAACCCGATAGGCATCCGCCTGGTTCTGTTTGGTCTGGTAGTGATGCCAGCGACCGAACTGGTCTTGGTATTCGATGTTGATGGTCATACTTGACTATTGGTCATTTGAGAAAACCTAAAATTCTCTAGCAGTGATTGGTATCACCTTGCTATTTCCATCGAGTACGTCCAGTGTGATTTTGATTGTTGAATAACTGACTCCTTGTGAATCTCTTGTTTCCTCCATCGTGAAGACCTTTGATTTGTTCGCCATCTTGGATTGAACATCCATTCTTCTTATCTCGTATTCTCCGGGGGAGACATCTTCCATTGTGAACTCTTCATTCGCCTTCAAATACACTTCTCTCCTGATTTCCCAACTGCCGGCGACACGCTCGTACAACTTTATGTGGAAATTGCCCTCGCTATTGTTGTTTAGTGTAATGGTCGAGTACCCACCTTTGCTGCCGACGATCCTTCCAGGTAGGTATCCAGTGCTTAGTGGAAGATAAGTACTTGGAATTGGTGGAGGTGTTTGTGGTACGTCACTGGTTGCTTCGGGTTGTGGTGTTGAAGGAGTTGTCTGTTGATACGAATATTCAGGTGCTCCTTCTGTTGCTTTTCTTGTTTGCTCTTCGCTGTAATTGCTAAGCATCCCAAGTCCTGCTACCCATGCAACAGCGCATACGCCCACTGCCTTCCACTGTCTAGATGTCTCTGGTAATGGTCTGTCCCAGGCGCCTTCAAGTGATTTGCCTATTGCGTATGGTTTGCACTCATCAATAATACTATTGCAAATTGATAGTAAGGTTTCTTTATCTTTGGTCGATGATTCCTGAAGGAATCCCGCCGCATCTATTGCTATAAAATATGCAAGGTCTAGTTTTCCTTGCTTTGCGAAGTACCATGATTGATGCAGCAGTATTCTCCCATTGTTTTCTGCTGGTTTTTCGCCGCCGCTCATATTTCCTGCTACTGCAATTGGCGTGAAAACCAGTCCCCATATACCCCACCATCCAAAGATCAAACTTTTCTTCGTTGCTAGATATGCTTGCTTCCCTGCACACTTGGTGCACATTATGCCTTGCACTGGATTTCTAATTGTCTTGAGAAAACTTATCGTCTCCCAGAAGACCACATATCTAGGTTGTGCACTTACGCAGTTGCATACTGAGCAGCGGATTGGATCAAATATTTCTTCTGTCTCTTCTCGCTTAGCATTTCCTTGTCCTTTCTGTTTTGGCACCTCGACAGATTCCGAATCGTACTCTGCACGTTTACTCGAATCTTTTAGGACTTCATACGCCTGCTGAAGTTCAATAAACTCCTTGTGCGCATTAGCAGAATCACTTGTATCGGGATGAACCTCTAGGGACTTTTTTCTGTATGCGTTTCTTATCTCTTCTTGTGTGGCGTTTATTTTGACACCAAGCAGTCTGTAATAACCCTTGGGATCTTCCATGCCAGACCTGGGTGTTCTGACTAAATCATAGTGTCGATGACGAGTCTGGTACTCCTTTCCGCTTCATATCCACAACTCCTGACCTAATCCTGCCCACGCTGCCTCTCTCCCTATTTTTTAGTCTCAAAAGTTTGTCAGCATCTTGTCCTTCTATATCGTATCTGCTACACCACTCTGAACCCTGTAATGACTAAGGCACTCTGCTGGCAATGTGGTGAGTTCAA
>Ga0194115_10007672_pt1 | contig 10633 bp, 9 predicted proteins | sample TA2MahsurfametaG_3_FD_148656 | JGI IMG/M metagenome (GOLD analysis project Ga0194115, IMG submission 148656) | Freshwater microbial communities from Lake Tanganyika, Tanzania - TA2015002 Mahale S4 surface | ecosystem: Environmental > Aquatic > Freshwater > Lake | place: Tanzania: Lake Tanganyika... | reverse complement strand
CAACGGCCTTCCGGGCATGAAAGACTTCCGCCATGCCAGCAGATTGTACATAGATGACAATTTCAAACTGGCGCCCAAACAGAAATTCCTGTTCCATGTGGTATTCGACATAGACAACACAGTGCCGGCTAGGGCATTCACCACCAATGAGCGATTGGAGCTAAACATGTTGGTCAAGAGCTGCGAGCTGCCAAAATACAACATGAACCTGGAAGAGAAACAGCAGTACAACAAGAAGATCTACGTGGGCACCAAGATTCAGTATAATCCCGTGACCATCACCTTCCATGATGACAACGCCGACACAGTGAACGCATTCTGGAAGTCCTATTACGAATACAACATCGCAGATTCGCTGTCAGTGGCCAACGCGGGTGGGGTCAACACCACCAAGGACAATGCCTATGAGCTGCTGCAGGCATCCACGCAGTTTGGCATGGACAACGCACAGAAGCGCAGGCAACCATTCCTGAAGAACATAACCATATTCGCCATGCACAAGAAAAGATTCACGTCGTTCACCCTCGTTAACCCCATAATCGGATCGTTCAGCCATGACAACATGGACCAGGCCGACGGCGCGGGCATAATGAGCAACACCATGCAGATATTCTATGAGACAGTGCTGTATGGAGTGGGACTGGTAAGAAGAGGCATACCGGGATTTGCCACAGTGCATTATGATCTGGAACCATCACCCCTGAGCGTATTGGGCAGGGGAACCACTTCCATATTTGGACCAGGCGGCATCGTGGATGGCATAGGCAGCGTGATCAGCGACATACAGAATGACAATTTCAACGTGGGCACCATACTTACTGCCGTCAACACCTACAACAATGCCAGGAAGATCAAGGCCAAGGAAGCGGTCAAGGAAGAATTAAAGGGCATCGTGAAAGAGGGCGTGATCGAGATCGGCAAGCAGGCCGGCACCATAACCAATCCGGTGGGCAACTTCTCAGTGGGCAACGCCGCAGTGGCAGCAGTGGCCGTGGGGGCGACATTGGCCAGCGCCAAGGGTCTGATTGACGACAGGACCAACAAGAACAACAGGGTGATCTCCAATCCAGTGATAGACACCACCAACTTCCTCAGCCCCACGGAATCTTTCAACCTCATAGAGAACAACCTGTCCGCCAGGGATCAGGTGGCGGCGGGCATCTACTACAAGCTGGTGGGCTCAAGGAAGGGACTATCCATAGCACAGAGCGACATCGAATACACGGCCTCCAGCACGTCAGCCAAGTCAGTGTACAGGAGCAGGGCACTGACCGACGTGGCCAAACTGGTCACGGAAGGCTTCATACGCATCAACAGGGTAACCAATGAGGTAGCCATAGTGGCCGAGAGGGCGAGATTGTAATGGCAGAGTTCTACACCAATCTACCGCAGAAGCAGAAGGATCGATTGCAGAAGACCATCGACGCACTGAGGGAGAATCAATACGTGGAGCCCTTCCAGTTCAACGCCAATGACTATGACGTGGCCGTGGGATTCTTCGTCAAGCGGGGGTTCGACCGCCAGCCCGCGGAGGAGACCGCCTACGTGATACTGCAGCAGGCCAAGATAGATTCCGTTCCGGTGACACAGATATTGGACATCCTGACCACTGCCACCCCGGCGCAACTGAGCGAGCTGATAACTGTGGTGCTCAACGCAAACAGGTACAAGACCAGCCGACTGGGCGTGAGGAACACCAGGACTAGCAAGGACGTGGTGTCAAGGAACATCAGGGCCTAATGAAATTCGCCCGAGGAAAATTCTCCATGAAGAACCCCACCAAGTACGTGGGGCTGAAATCTCCCACCTACAGGAGTGGATGGGAACACTCATTCATGCGACTGTGCGACGAGCACCCAAACGTGTACCAGTGGGCCAGCGAAAGCATACAGATACCCTACAGACACCCCATCACGGGCAAGTACACCATCTATGTGCCGGACTTCTTCATAGTGTACGTGGACAAGGACGGAGGCAAGCATGCGGAAATGATAGAGGTCAAGCCCATGAACCAGACCTCCATGGAGCGTGCTGGTAAAAGTTCCGGTCGTCAGAAGCAAGTGATCATCAATCACGCCAAGTGGGAAGCCGCCACAGCCTATGCCCGGCAGAATCGCATCACTTTCCGTGTGCTGAGCGAGGAACAATTATTCCATCAAGGCAAGCGCAAGTAAATACCACACATGACACGCAAGCTGGAAGACATACTCAATTTACCAAACGTCAAGGAAGCATTTGCTAAAGTGGATGCCAAGGAAAAATCCAGAGATGACAAAGATCGAGCTATACCCAAGAATGTGGATCCACAGACCGCCAAGGCCCTGGAGAAGACCTATCAGGAATTTGACAAGATAGCAGCGGCGCTGCCACAGGTCAAGGGCCTGGGCGAGCTCAGTGATCTGGAACTGGACAAACTGGCCATGGAAGCCGAAGAGAGCTACAAGAACCTCATGGACCTGGGCATGAACGTGGACAGCAGATATTCCGGACGTATTTTTGAAGTGGCCAGCTCCATGCTGCGCAATGCCATAGACGCAAAATCACAAAAAATTGACAAAAAACTGCACATGGTGGAACTGCAGCTGAAAAAACTCAAGATCGACAAAAGCGGTTCGGACGACCTTAGCGAACCGGTGGAGAGCGAGGGCATGATCATCAGCGACCGCAATGAGTTAATGAAGAAACTGCTGAAGAAAGACTAAATACTGCATTATGACAGACTTTAAACAATATCTAGCAGAATCAACCAAAGAATACGACTACAGAATCAAGGTGGCCGGTGATCTCAGCGAAGATTTTGCGGCCAGATTGGAGACCGCACTGAAAAAATACGAAGTCAAGTCCCTGTCAAAAGGCAAAAAAACTCCCATACAGGAAGTGCCATTGGATTTCCCAAATTTAAAAAATACAGCAGTGACCATATACGAATTGAAAACATCTTATCCGGCATCGGTGTTCGAGATGCATTCCTACATATCCAACATCATGAGATTGCAACCCAATCAGCTAGTTGTGAGGAAGCCGGGAGAACCCACAGAAGAGTATCAGACAGAGATCAAAGCAAAAGCAGAGAAAAAATCAGAATTCAGATCAGTGCTGCAGGACGTGGAATACAAAGACGCTCCCAAGGTCAAGGCCGACGAGGTTTATGGTGATCGAGCCAACCAAAGTCTTTTAAAAGAATTATTGAAAGCAAAAAAAGAGAAAACAGAATTTGCTGCCAAACCCAAAGTGGAACAGGAAGTGCAAAACAACGAAGTTGACAAGAAGAACACAGGCTCACCGCTGACCAAGCCAACCAACCCACATCCAGATCCAAAGAGGAAATAAACATGCAAATGATCGACATACTGGCAAGATTGAAACAGATACAAGAGAGCAATCCCAACATCAACGTCACGGATGCCATATCAAATGTCGAAAGAGCCAACGGCACAGTGGCGGAAAAGGCCAAAAGTCCCTACGCAATCGGCATGGCGCAGGCCATGAAGAGCACGGGCGACAAGCCACCTTTGGAAAAATCCACCATCAAGAAGGCGCATGACATTGCCAAGAGCATTGAAAAAAATGAAGGCGAGCTGGATGAGACCATGACACGTCAACATTTCCAATTGTTCGCTGACACAGTGAAACAGATCGAAGATCCCAAAAAACGTGAGGATATTGCGAGCTTCCTAGCAGATGTGTTTGAGAAGATCAATCCAAGATTTGATATCGATAAGTTTTATTCAGCAGCGGGCGTGATACATCAATACAAAGGTCTAGAGTCTCAAGCTGAGAACGAAGCCACTGTCGACAAGGCGGAACTGGAACGCAAATTGGATAATTTAAAACAGAAATACAACGCCCAAATGGCCAACGCCTATGCAGGTGATCCCGACGAGACCGAAGAAGAGATAGCCCGGATAGAGAAGCAACTGGGCATAACACACGAGGGAAAGAAAATGAAAAAAGACAAGATGAACGAGTCCATCATGATAGCCACCGATTCACCAGAGGAAGCCAGCATGATGATGCAACTGTTGAAATTGGCCGGCGTGCAACCAGTCAGCCAGGACATGATCAACGCCAAGCAGGAACCAGAAGCCAAAGCTGACGAGACCTACAGCAACACGCCAGCTCCAATGGTGAGCGACATCAAGTCAGCCACACCAAACGGCACTGACCTCAACAGAGAAAAAGGCACCTACCCTGTGGCGTCGGGCGGTGACAATCCCATGAGCAAGAAGATGGGCGAGTCCGAGATCACGGAAGAGGAACTTTCCAACAGCCTCAGGGCACAGTACGAGAGCTTCAAACGGACCTACCAGGAAGCTGCCAAGAGCAAGCCAGACTATCTGGACTTTGACAAGGACGGCAACAAGTCCGAGCCCATGACAAAGGCGCTGAAGGACAAGGCACAGGCCAAGAAATAATTACCGGACAATAACACCAGGTTTATTTCCACTAGAGACCCACTAAATATTTTTATGAATTTCTTTGGAGAATATTCTGATGGGCTGAGGTACACATCCATCAAGGTGACATATCGCATGCCCGACTACGAGAGCATACTGCAGGAGTTCTGGTGGCAGACCCTGGACGTGCCTCCACGCTATCCTAGGATGAAACAGTTCGTAGACTACTGGAACGACTACATAGAAGCCGTGATACACAGCCTGGAAGTGGGTCATGTGGATCGATTCGGAGCCACTTCATATACCAACGCCACGGATTGGTTCAAACTTAAATAATAGCCATGGCATACATATCATTAGATTCAGATCAGATTAAAAAGGCACACAAGAAACACAAGTACACAGCTGATCAAGTGCTGCGATTGGAAAAGTGCATGGATCCCAAAACCGGACCCCTTTTCTTCATGCGGGAATTCATGCGTATCCAGCACCCCACAAAAGGAGAATTGAAATTTGATCCGTATCCGTTCCAGGAGAGATTGGTAGAAGCCTACAACAGCCACAGGTTCAGCATAGCCATGCTGCCAAGGCAGACGGGCAAGACCACCTGCGCCTCGGGCTACCTGCTGTGGTACGCCATGTTCAAACCTGATTCACAGATACTGATCGCGGCACACAAATACCAGGGAGCGTCCGACATCATGAGCAGGGTGCGGTATGCCTATGAGATGCTGCCATCCTGGATCAAGGCCGGGGTCACGCAGTACAACAGGAACTCCATAGAGTTCGACAATGGCTCCAAGATCATGGCCACCACAACCACCGAGAACACCGGCAGGGGTATGTCTCTATCTCTGATCTACTGTGACGAGTTCGCGTTCGTGCAGCCCCCAGAGAAGGCCAAGGAGTTCTGGACATCACTGTCACCTACATTGAGCACGGGAGGAAAATGTTTGATCACTTCCACACCCAACTCCGACGAAGATCAATTTGCATTGATCTGGAAGGAGGCCTGCAAGAGATTTGATGACTATGGCGTTGACAAGGTGGTGGGCACCAATGGTTTCTATGCCATGAAGGCCCACTGGAGCGAGCATCCTGACAGAGACGAGAAATGGGCAGAAACCGAACGGAGCAGGATCGGAGAGGAGAGGTTCAGAAGAGAGCACGAGTGCGAGTTCTTGATCTTTGACGAGACCTTGATCTCCAGCATAAGACTGGCTGAGCTGGAAGGGCGAGATCCCTTGATCAACATGGGGCAGGTGCGCTGGTGGAAGACACCCACGCCGGGCAACACCTACATGGTGGCCTTGGATCCCAGCCTTGGCACCGGTGGAGACTTTGCGGCCATACAGGTATTCGAGCTGCCCACTTTCGAGCAGGTGGCGGAATGGCACCACAACACCACGCCGGCCAACCAGCAGGTGAGGATACTGCAGGCCATAACCAAGCACATCTATGACTCCATCATAGAAAAGAGCCCCACCACCACGCCCAGCATCTTCTACAGCATGGAGAACAACACCCTGGGAGAGGCGGCGCTGCTGAGGGTGATGGACATCGGAGAAGAGAACATACACGGACAGTTTATCAGTGAGCCCATCAGGAAGGGGCATCGTAGGAAGTTCCGGAGGGGGTTCAACACCACTGCCAAACACAAGATAGCGGCCTGTGCCAAGTTCAAGGAATTGGTGGAATCCAACAAGATGAAGCTCAACAGCAAACCCTTGATATCAGAACTGAAGGACTTCGTGGCCACGGGAGTTTCCTACAAGGGCAAGCCCGGGCAGCATGACGACCTAGTGAGCGCTTGTTTATTAATGACTCGTATGATGCAGGTGTTGGCCACATTTGACCCCAAGATATTTGAAAGATGGACCGACAGGACCACGGAATGGACCGCTCCTATGCCCATCTTTGCTAATTTAGGCACATAATGGATCAAAAGATACTTTGCATAGGAGACAACAGCTCAGCAGAAGCATGGGCACACCATCTTACAGAAGAGCTTGCCAAAAAAAATAATTCATTACTGCGAGGGCAGATAGATGACGAAGAATATTCAAACATACAAAATGGTTACTATCACACAGGTATTTTTTTGTTGAACGAAAGCAAAATTTTGAAACTTTCAAAAAAATTTGACAAGGTGATCATTCTGGATCAACCAATAGAAAAATTTTCCCACCCACATCTGTTCACCTCGACATGGAAATTGATAAAATATCTGGAGATGAATGATGCAAAAATTGAAATCGTAAACAAAACAAACATGGCTTTCTTGGATTATTGGGATGAACTATTAAAAAATAATAAGAGTTTTTGTTTGTATCCATGGGTCAAAAATGTGGTGTATAATAAACATTACACACTATGCACACAATCTACAACTCCAGTAACAAAAGAAACCGAAATGCACGATTGGAAGAATGATAAAAATTTCCTAAAAATTAGAAAAAAAATGTTGGCGGGGGAATTGGTCAAACCACATTGTAACGGTTGTTATAGGCAAGAAGAATTAGGAAAAAATATCAGTATAAGGGTGCATGAAACGATAGAATGGGCGGCACTTTGTAATCTAAAAAATTTAGAAGATCTAAATGAGATAGAATCGGCCAGTTATTACGAAGTCAGGTTTTCAAACAAATGCAACATAAAGTGCAGAACCTGCAATGGTCATTTTTCTCATCTCATAGATAAAGAATCAAAAAAAATAGAAGATCCTGTCTTTCAGTCTCTTTTAGATCCTAAGAAATTTGATTCCATGGGAGGCAGAGAAATCATAGACTATAAAAATCTCAAAAGAGTTTATTTTGGAGGTGGCGAGCCAACTGTGATGCCCCAGCTCTATAATTTTTTAAGAGAATGCATTGAAACAAAACACACTGATTTTGAAATTAGAATTGGCACCAATGCAGTAAAAATATCAGATAAACTTTTTGATCTATTGAAAAATTTTACTAAACTAACTTGCTCGATCAGTATGGATGGCACTCCAAGAATTGATGAATACATTAGATGGGGTACCAAAGCAAAAATTAAAAATTATAATATAAAAAAATTAAATGCTCAAGGCAACGGCGTATCTATAAATTTTGTTTGCAGCATCTACAATGTTTTTGCTTTGGGTGAAATATTGGAATATTTTGAGTCTGAATTTCCGTACGCACCAGTGCATTTCAACGTAGGTGGATATAAGGGAGATATAATTAGTCCATTTATTTTTCCGGATCCCGATTTAGTTTTACGATCTGTGGCAAAAGCCAAAAAAACAAAAATATATTTTGACAACGAGCAACGCACTAGGCAGATAATCGATGGGTTGGAGAGACATTATTCTAGCTTTCAGTTTGAGCATGAAAAACTGTCTAAATTTTTCTATTATAATGACACATTGGATCGTGTACGTGGGTCAAAACTACAGGATTATCTTCCAGAATTGGCCAAATGCAGAAGCTATGTAAAACCTTACAAAATGCCTCTAGGTGAAACAATAAATACAGCATGATCAAGCCCAAAACATCACAGGATTTATTCAACAAGATACGCAGCAAGTTCGCCAACATACAGCTGGGCGACAGCGCAGGCAACGTCACAGCGGATCCCAAGTCAGCGGTATTCTTTGATTTTGAATTCAGCGAAAACTCAGACAATTTTGGCAGGGTCAGCATCAGCATAGCAGATGGGGAGAGCATGAAAGTGTTCTACAATCAAGGGCTGGTGGAGAAGATCGATGACGAGGCCAGGGCCAATTGGTACAGTTTCCTCAAGGAATTGAAGGACTTTGCAGTGGAGCATCAGGTGGGTTTTGACGTCAGGGACATCACCAAAAGTAGCCTCACGCAGCAGGATTTCAAGAATCTCGCAGATGTGAACCAAACGGTAAATACTGGCGATAGTATGTCAGAAGAATTAGACAGATTAACAAAACTGGCCGGAATCCCCGTAGCAGAGAGCCTCACAGGAACCAAGAGATCTTCCTACGAGAATCTGGACAAGACCAGATTGATCATAAGGCACGCACAGGCAGTGGACGAAAATGTGCCAGGCGCTAGGAGCAGGCAGATCAACAGCCTGTACATTGAAAATGAACAGGGCGAGAGATTCAAATACCCAATGAAACACTTGGCAGGCGCGAGAGCAATGGCTCGACATGTTGCTAACGGTGGTGTACCTCATGATGATTTTGGCAAACACATTATTAAAATGAGTGAACAAATTGCTCAACTTAATAGTTTTTCTCGATATGCTTCCAACAAAGATCAGTTGAACAATTCTGTGGGTGACATTATAGAAAAGAGCAGGCTGAAATTAGAGAACATGCGAACTTATGTCAAGAACATGAGCAAGCAGGCACACTACATGAAGGCCAAGGAGAGCTTCCAGCCCACCACTATCGCTGAATTGGATGACGAGACGAGGAACAGCCTGAGAGAGAAATTCACATTAAAACATCTAGATGACAAGGTGGAATCAGCACTGCCATTGATCCACGCAATAATGAAAGAATACGATGACAAGGACGGAGAGATGTCTCCACCGGTGGATCATTCGGCCATGGTGCAGTCATTCCTGGCCAATCCAGAAAAGAAACTGGTGTTGAGGGCGGATCCAGCCGCGGACAAGATGTTGAAGGTCACAAAATTCACGAACAAGAACACCATGCTGAGTTCCATACTGTCAGACATCGCCTCAAGGATGCTGACCAGGAACGACGAAGAGGACAGGATAGCCAACTTTGCCAGCCAGGTGGCCGACGACATGGGCAGCGAGGGAGCGCTGTTCTTTAAGCCGGATGCCAACTATGCGAAAAATAAAAAGATCGCCATACAACTGGCCAAGAGATACATCGATGACTACAAGAAGATGCAACAGGATCCCGCATACGCGGACGAGGTAAGACAGGATCCCAGCAAGTTCATGCCAAAAAAAGACAGGCAGGGCAAGGCCAAGGAAGATTTGGCACAGCCTTTTGAAAACTGGACCAACAGGGTGGAGGCCAAGGTCAATGAGGGCATCAACTCACTGCCGGACGAGGATCATGCAGGCAAGGACTTCATGAAGTTGAAGGATCTAATGAGCAAACATTTCCCAGTGGGCACCGAAGCTGTCAATGCAGTATCAACCCTGCAGGGTTTGGGTTTTGGCGATGATGATCTATTTGATCAGCTGGGTGACCTAGCAGACAAGGAAGGCCCAGACGCCTGCGCCAGGGAGACAGTGAGAGATTATGTGTTGAAGATGCTGGCGATGCCGGCGGCAAAAAATTACTACAGCCCGGAGGAGCACAGCGCGCTGACCAATGCGGTCACGGCCAACGAGAAAGATTTCATGAAGGTACAGGAACCAGCCATGGCGGAAGTATCCGACACAGTGAAAGAGAGAGATGAGCCAGCAGACATAGGCATGAGCCCGCAATTTCGAGACTATGCGGAAGAATCTGACGAAATAGAAGATGTGCAGCAGATATTGAATAAACATCAAAATGCTTACAAGCAATTTAAATCAGGAGACGATCTATACAAGCACAAAGAATTGTATTCAGACTTGTTGGATTATTATGTAAATTCTGGAGACATGCCCTATGGCACTTCAACCGCCAAAGATGGAGATCCTATTAATTGGATAACAACCAGATTGGCCGATTTGGGATTGATAGAATCAGTGAAGAATGAATACAAGGGCCAGATCGATGATGAGTATAGATTCCGTGATTGGTTGAAAAAGACACATAACAAAGAAGTAACTGACTTAAAACCACAAGAATACGCAACTATTTCGAAACAGTATCATGACGAAAAAGCCAAGCAAGGTGCCAAGACCGAGGGCAATGAGTTCGCCCTGGCAGTGCAGAAGGCCAAGGCAGCAGGCATGAAGCCCGGCGACAAGTTCAAGGTGGGCGACAAGGAATACTCATTGAAGGACGCCATAGAATTGGCCGGAATGCAATTGGAAGATTTTGATTTTGCCGCAGAAAGCGTTGCCAGCGAAAACGAGTCGGTAAAAGAAGACGAATTGGCAATCATTAAAAAGTTATCCGGTATATAATACCAAATTCCACCATAGACAACAGATAAATAACTGTGTATATTATTCTTTATGTCTAATATACATTTAGGCAAACAAAACAAACATAGGCACACAAGGAGGCTTACATTATGGCTACACTAGCTGAAATAAGAGCGAGGTTAAAATCTCAAGAAGTGAATCGCTCCACTTCATCAACCGGCGGCGAC
>Ga0194115_10007664_pt1 | contig 10644 bp, 9 predicted proteins | sample TA2MahsurfametaG_3_FD_148656 | JGI IMG/M metagenome (GOLD analysis project Ga0194115, IMG submission 148656) | Freshwater microbial communities from Lake Tanganyika, Tanzania - TA2015002 Mahale S4 surface | ecosystem: Environmental > Aquatic > Freshwater > Lake | place: Tanzania: Lake Tanganyika... | reverse complement strand
CTCCGTTCCAAATGAATCAACCTCGTGGCTTTGCTCGATTCCAACGAAAGACGGAAATGGATGATTTGGAGACTGCAGAGGCGACATGGAATCAGAATGTGTTCGATGAACTCTCTGTCGCTGTAGATATCGATTCTTTTGACCCAGCTCAACAGCCACAACGGAATATTCCACCATCAAGCCAGATTTCGGTGCAACCACAACAAGGTTTTACGCAACAAAATCAGCATCCAATCCTTTCCAACGAACAGTACCACAGAGGACTTCCTACGGGCCAACCACTTCCAGTTTCTGGGTACATTTCGAATGATCGCCGTCAACCGAGGTCCGTTCAATCGATTCCAATCCCCACCAGGCCAGATGGAACCGAAGACTTGGAGCCACGAATCCCACCTGCGCCCCGCCATGAGTCCCATTTCGCGCATAGAGCCAACGAGTCATTTTCTTTTGATCCAGTCTCTTCAGCTAGAACTTCTTCCGACGATTGGGAACACCTTCGTGACTCCCAGGGCGGTCTATCACGCTTCCGACGAGGCGTACCAATGCCACAATCCCCGAATAAGTGGGGTGTCCCCCCCACTGATCATTTCAAATCGGAGAGTCGGTATGACTCTACCCCGCCTCATCACCAACGATCCAAACGCACTACACACCTCAATCAATCCAAAGACAAAGCCCCAGTAGACACGATTGAGCTACCACCCCTGCGATTTTTCAACGACAACGTAGAAGTCGACATAACTGGTCGACCTTTATCGCGATCTAGATCACGGTCATCGAAAAGGCGGAAGTCGGCAGAAACTCCGCGATCCGAGAATCAAACTCGACTGGATGAGGATTTATTGTTTCAGGGTGTTTTTTGAAAGGATTTACCCCATCGCCCAGGAAAAATCTTTATAATGATTAATCGGCATTCCAGACAAAGAGAAATTCCCAGCAAGAGCAAACATTCATTCGCGAGAAGAAAAAAAGGTTGTCACGCAGCTACGATGCCCTCTTTTTTCGTCGCCGTGCCGTTGACGATGGACCATCTTTGGATGAATTTGACTCTTCTTTCGTCGTCGCCTCTGATATCACTTTCGTCGATGTCTTCGATGCCACCCTCGTGGATCTCTTTGATGCCACTTTCGCCGTCGATGATGACTTGGATGGTACTTTGGTCGATGATTTTGATGGCAATTTCGTTGATGCCTTGGCTGTCGCTTTGCTGGACGTCTTCGATGCCGATTTCGTAGACAATTCCGATGTCGTCGTCGTTGAAGATTTCGATGTTACCTGCGGTGACACCTTCGATGGTGCTTTTGTCGTGCTCTTCGATGTTGACTTCGTTGACGATTTCTTTGTAACTGCCGTCGAAGACTTCGAGGGCTTTTTCGTCGACGTTACTTCTTCTTCGACAGCCTCCATCGACATTTCCATAATTCGGTTCCATTGTTCGGGTGAGACTTCCTGTACGCTTAGTCGACTTTGTCGGAACAGAATCATGTCTGCAAGGATATCATCTTCCTGAGCTACAGTTTTGAGCCGAGACAACGTGACGGGATGCTCGAAGATAGATTCAAAGCCTACTCGTATGATATCCCATCGACAATTCTCTTCCGTCGATTTCGGATCATATCCCTTATGGTTGGGGTCTAAGGCCGCCGGATCAGGCGATGCCTCTTCTGTTACGCGCATAATTCCCACAATGCCTGGAACCTTACAACTCGAGTGATAGAAGAAGGCCAAATCACCATTTTTCATTCGACGTAATTTGTTCCGAGCTTGGAAGCTTCGGATACCATCCCACACACTTTCCTGGCATCGTTGCAGGTCTTGAATTGAAAATTCATCGGGCTCGGATTTGAGAAGATAATAATTCTTGGGCTGGACAGCGTAGACAGTCGTGAGACGCGGACGGAGCACGACGTGGTAGGGCAGCAGTCGAAACGATTGTGTACGTCGAAGCTTCCCTGTCGTACAAAAAAGTGCAGCCATCATGGCGCTTCTTCCATTCCAGAAACCTACCATATTCTTTATGCTTCCTTGAAGCTTGAAGAGAAACTTGTGTTTTGTTGGAAGCGTCTGTGATAAACTGAAATGGCGAGGAAAGGATGTCAAATGATGTGATGAAATTTTACATTGACAGTAAAATGCCAAAGTAGCAGAAATGTTTCAGTCGGACTATTCCACCTTCATCTGGACACATACGTACGGCTATACAGCACTTAGGCGGTTGTGACGTTGACTCCAGCTATCATATCGGGTTTTGAAGATGAATCTCAACTCCTTATCCAAGAATCAGCACTCATCAGGAGAGGTACCCAAATGTCGTCAAGATTACAAACTACAAGCACTCCATTTCCACATGATTGTTCCTGCACGTTGTGTTTTAGGCCCTCGATTGTTTGTCTCCATGGCAAAAAAAAAGAATGAGGTCGACTGCACCGCTCCACCGAATCGTACCTGTTCTGGGACTACAAGAGAACATTACACAGATATGGCGACGTCTATCATACTATCGATTCTATGACTACGAGCGTATTGACCAATAGAATCATCGGTAATCACGATATTCCTAGACAGGTGTTCTCGTAGTCCTGATAGTCAAATTCATTCGTCTCCGACCGGAGTCCACTGGTACATACAGTTTACTTTCTGGTATCGACATTCACTTCCATGGTGAAATCATAACTGATGGTTGGGATCATACTGGATACAAATTTAAGGAAGATGAATAGATACATTTCGACGGAAGGTCCCGAAGCGATAGCTTCTTCCGATGCCCCTCCACCTGCCTCGGCAACCTTCTTGTCACTAGCCTTGATCAGGTTCCTAACAATTGCCTTCATAACTTTCCCATGTTGGCACGGGTGGATACTAGCATGATGTCCACTCACATGAGGATGATTCTCCATCGTTACTGTCTTGTTGGCATAATCACTAATGACATCCTCCATCATTTCCTTTGCCGTCAATGGTTGATCGGATGCCGTCCGACCAATCATCCATACTCGAGGTGTCTGGTAATACTTATCATACGTAATGCTCAAGTCATAGGTACGAACCTTGACAAGGTTATCGTTTCCGTCAGTCTCTGCCGAGACTACGGCCGCGTCGTCCTGGAGGATATCATCACCATCAAAATCGGCCATATCGGCATACTCGTCATCTCCACTAGCCGCTGTCTCCTGTATGACTTCCTGCTTGATATCTTCAATGATTTCACCTTCATTATCGAGGATGTCGAATTCATCTTCTGGGTTGTCAGATGCCTTCATGATACTCGAAACAAGCCATTCATCATCGCCATCATCCATACCCGCTTCCGCCTGCATCGATAAGACCGTTTCCATACTTGATACTCGATTCTGACAGGGTACATTCCGAGTAATCAAATATTGCTTATCCGCTGGTAGATGCGGCTTGCGTTTCGACACCTCCCCACCCTCCCAGGCCCACGTCGGGCAGCGATAGACGAGTTCATCACCTGCCTCAACGAATTCTTCCGGAGTTAATACACCCTTTTCGAGGAAGGCAGACTTAGTCAATTTGGGTGTCATATATTCTCGGACAGCGCGAAGGTTACCAAGGACTGACATCTTGAGAAGAATGGGTGTAGGAGTTGCAGTGGATGAGCGTCTTAGGATTGTGTTAAAAGAGACGAGATAAATCACGAAATGAAATGGGATTCGATACCTGGGATCAGTCCAAATCATGACGGCCGACCGTTGCGTTTGGTGCCTCCATGCCGACGGGGGTAGAAATTCTGAAGTTGACTGATTCGACTACAAGAATCTTGAATCCCATCAGTATTTCGATTCCATAACAGCTTGTTGCACCTCTCTGAGGAACCCATACAAGCTCTCTCTCTCTCGAACTCTCTATGCAAATAGAGTTTTACAATTCTTTATTTCTTCTGTAGGACACACACGAGACGATAGGCTTCGAGGCCATCATTGACACTAATCGTCTCATCGAGGGCACCGAACATCGATTCGACCTTGAAACCACCTATCCTAGCCAGGGCATCAATTTCCTGTGCTGTGAAATGTCGCATAGGAACAATCTCACGGACACTTTGTAAATCATCACTAGCCGCAATCCCCTCGACTTCCATAGCGACTGTAAATTGCCGAACTTGCCGAATGGGGTCAAAATCATCATTATCGTCACCCCAAATGATTTTCAATTCACCACTTTCCTGACCATTTTCATCTTCTAATGGAACCTCCCATCCATTCCTTGTACATTCGACTAATGAAAATGTCTCTCGAGGATGTGGTAATTCAATAATAAGACTTCCACCGTCACTCATACATCGATGGATCGATTGAAAACATGCAATGACTTGGTCATTCTCCGTCAGATGCTGTAACGATCCGAGAAGGATCCAAGCACTATCAATCGGAGAGTGTGTCTCTGAAAGCTTAAATGTCGTCATATCGTCTTTAAGGTAGGTGAACGATTCAAAGGAATCAATATCCAACTCCATTTGTGCCGTCTCGAGGCCGTATGCTACCATTTCCGGTGAGTTGTCCACCGCAATTCCTGCTTGGATACTACCGGATTGCAAAGCTGCAATCGTGTGACGAGCTGGACCCGCCGCAAGTTCTAATGTACGTTTCGGTGCCTTCCCATTGTGTAATCGTTGATGCTGACCGATGAGGAAATCGACTTCCTCTTCATAACTTCGGTAGCCGAAGGCCAGATCATACATTCCAGGAAGAGAGTAGATACGTTTTTGGATCGGGGTAGCTACTGGAACAGGAGCTTCTGCAGTGGCGTCGGATCCAAATCCTTTTTTGGGTGGTGGTTTCCTTCGTTCCCGTCTCGAGTTGGCAAGGCATAACGGTCGGGACGAACCCTCCACAACCGTTCTGGTGCGACCCTCACCAATAGGGTTCACCACCGCATGAACTCCTTCAGAGGAAAGAACCCACGATGAGACCACAATACAAAACATACGTATTCCCAGGAGATGTTGCATGATGACCAGAATGGGGACAACGATTGCGACTTTCATGCCGGTATGTCCGGGCGGATGTGATGTTTTTTTCGATGGATCCGAACGCGCGTCGTTGTCTTTGTTGGAAGACATCATACGGTACAACACACGGACCGTTTCGCTCCGACTGGTGGAGCCGGGGGACGTCCAGACGAGGAGCAATGCAATATAGACATACTATGTCATATGAATAGGTATGACATGATATTCGAACGTGTCATGCAACCAAATTCGCATACGTAAGCGAAAAACTACAGCCGACGGAAGCATGCCAACGACGACGAAGAGACAGTAGTGTCACTGTCAGTTGAGGTTTGTCCCAGATTGGTTTTTCTTTTTTTTGGTGTGTGTTCAACCGTTCGTCCAATATCTTTATAGGTTCCAAGGGGCAAAACACCTAAAGTTGGGATACCCCTATACACAGTTCGATAGGCCGTTTGCTATCTGCTATTGTGGAGGAACAAATTGCTTTCGACAGAAGAACTAAATCAAACTTGATTTCTGGAACTGAAGATACACTTTGAATCTTCATTCTTTGGGTTCCCTTGTTTGTGTTTTTTCTCGTCGTCGATCTACCATGCGTGCTGTTTTCCTCTTGCTTTTCCTGACATGTCAATCTATCCAAGCTGGTTGGATTGATCCTGACACTCCAGAAGATGCTATGGTGACAGAGCCTTACAAGGTTATCCCGGGGAAGGTTCCCAAGGATCCACCGACAAAATCGAACAAAACTGCGGCTACCGCACCGCCGACTGCCAGTCCGACATCATCACCGACACAGTATCCGACTTCCACACCAGGAACTTTCCGCTTAGTGTTTAGTGATGAATTTGAAGTTGCTGGTCGTTCCTTTGAAGATGGGACAGATACACGTTGGACTGCACTTGAAAAGAACGATTATACGAACAACGCCCTTCATTACTATGCGGCGGCGAATGCAGTCACCGATAATAAGGGTCGACTTGTGATTACCACAGAAGCAGCTGACACGGACGTAATCGGGTATAACGATAGTAAGAAGGAAAAAGCCAAGGTTACCAAGCATTTCCGATCGGCCATGTTGCAAACATGGAACAAATTTTGCTTTACAGGTGGAATCATCGAAGCCAAGGTTCAACTCCCTGGGAAAAGTGACGTCGGTGGATTGTGGCCTGCCTTTTGGCTCTTGGGGAACCTTGCTAGACACACCTATGTTGGTTCATCGGAACATATCTGGCCTTGGAGTTCCAAGGTCTGTACTGAACGGAGTTTCGAATCGCAGCATATCACGGCCTGTGATCAAGCAGCTCATTTTGGATTAGAACCAGGTGTCGGACGTGGATCACCAGAAATTGATATCTTTGAAGTCCAACCTGGGAGTTTGAAGGCCAATCAAGGTGTCTTCCTTCGGTCCCCCGTCGGCCAACCGTTTATGAGTGCATCCTTCCAGGTCGCACCGGGACGTTCCGACTTGCGCCCTGGCCCCGGCTATTGGCCAGGTCCTGGCCAATGGTATGATGGGTGGGTCGATGGTGACAAGACAGCGCTGAATATTGGATTCTATGGCAGTTATAATCACTTTGAAGGAGACCCTCATCCTGCGAAGTCGGATTATTGGAGTGACGCGATTAGTTTCAATCGACAGCTGGATGAAAGTTTCTTTAACTCTACTCATGTTTATCGTCTCGAGTGGGACGTCCCGACGGATGAAAAGGATGGATACCTCCGTTGGTTCTTGGATGGAGAATTAGTGGTTTCCCTCAATGGTACAGGCATCCGAAATGCTGGGACTGGTAAGAGAGAAAATTGTTTCCTTTGTCTTTCGTCCTTCCCTGTATGTGGGGTCTCTTCTTTGTGGACGAAAAGCTCTTTAACACATCGTGCCTTCTCCCGTGTAGGTTCTGAGATTTCGACAGAACCAAGCTATATCCTATTGAATACAGCCATTTCCAAAGAATGGGGATTCCCCAAGGAATGTCCGATGTTTTGTGATTGTATGAAATATGATTGTCATTCGAATGATTTTGCATACCGATGTGGTTTCTCGGATGGATTTTGTCAGATGATGGCAGAGGATAATCCAAAGTACAAGATTCACTATGTCCGGGTATATCAAAATCCCGATTTGCCCGAACAGAAGGTTGGTTGTTCGACGCCCGAACGTCCTACCAAACGATACATTGAAGCACATGAAAAATTGTACAAGACAGCGCAAGATGTAAGTTGACCTTGGTTTTTTGGGCCTTGTTGATTGACAGTTGGGAGGTCTTATCGTGTGTCAATCCCATTTGTATGTTCTCACAATTTTCTTACCATCGTTTTCCATTTCGTTTTGCGTGTGAAAAACAACAACAACAACAGGATCGACCATTGAAGCCAGTGATTGCTGGACGGGGAGGATGTAATCCTGATGTTACCGGTAGTGATGATAGTAATGGTCGTGATTCCTGTGGTGGTCCCAAACGTGGGACCTGTACGTCGAATGGGATGTGTGAATGTTTAGAGGGATGGACAGGACCCCATTGTTTGGCATCGGTGGGATATGATGATATAATTTGGGATGTCTCCGATTCGATTGCCGATGTTGGATTCGTCCTACCCAATTTTGTTCCCAAGGGATTATTGGTCGGATTTATTGGATTATTCGTTTTACTTTTTATTAGTGTCCAAGGGAGGAAGAAAATGGAAGGTTGGAGTCCAATCCCTGATGTCGATACGAAATTCAGAGTTTGAAGGTAAAAGAAACAAAAAACAGGAAAACGAAAAAAAACAAAAACAGGAAAATGCACTGCCTTGAGTGTAGGCCCTATTGGAGGGCATCGTAAAATAAAAAGACAAATGTACAAAGTAGAACTCGTCGGACTATGACACACGTTTCAAATACAAAAAAAGATACAATCATTTATGTGTGCGTGTGTGTCTGTGTGTGCGGGTATTTCTGCGTCTGCGTTGTAATATCCCATCTACAGTTCACCAATTCCAGCACCTTGACCGACACCACCACCACCTTGCATGAGTTTCTGTCCCTCCTTGACAGTATCTCTCCACTTTTTAGGATCATTTAGGATTTCTTTCATTTCAGGTGTATTAAACATTTCACCAAAGGCACCCATAGCAGAATTATCACCCGATTCTAAAAACATTTGTCGGACTTCTTCAATTTTTTCATCTGAACCTAATTCCTTCATCATCTCAGCCATCATATCATTCATCTTTCCAGGATTCTTGTATAGTTCGCCTAATCCGGCCATAGAATCTGTGGCAAGTTTTAACATTTCTGGATCATTAAAGAGTGCACCCATCTGTTCAAAGGATTCCTTCATCTTCTGTTCAAAGTATTCCGGATCTGTCTTGAATTTTGCCAATTCCTCCGCAGATACAGTACCGCTTTGTTCCAACGTCTTCAAAATTTCATCTTGATGTTTCAACATATCCTTCATCATATCACCAGATTGTAACATTTCCATGGCATCCTTCATTTGCTTTTCAAGTTCTTCGGGAGACATACTAGCCATTAATTTCATGACTTCATCTAGTTGACTCCCGAGTCCGGACAATTCCTCTAACATCTTGGGATCAAGATCTCCCATGAGTTTCGACAAATCACCTAAGCCGCCATCATCTTGCATCTTCTTTGCCTGTTCATTCAATTCCTGAAAGGTACTTCCCTTCTTCTTTCCTCCAGCGACACCGAATTGGGCAGCCACCGGCTGCGGGGGTGAAAAGGCGACGACGAAGGATACAAAAATACCGTCACGAAACAAAATAAGATCGGGGGTTGAAGAGTGACGTACTCACAAGGTGATTTCGTTTATCGGACTTACAGAAATTAGGAGAGTAGAGACTCCAATAACATTGAGAATCCTTAGAAACATGTTGTATTTTGATTGATATGAAAAATGAGAAGAACGAGTTGGTGAGAACCGGGATCTTTCCTCGAAAGAACCAATTTGTATGGTAACCACATCAACAAACGCCAAACGCCTCTGTGTCATCCACTCGCGGGAACGAGAAGGGGATCACGGTTGGGAGCAGAATCATATACTCCACGTGGCGCAGTCGTGATGATGAGTGGCTTTCGTGTGATGTGGTCGAATCCACAAAAGAAAGACTATGATAGGTATCATATGATATGTGAGCTGACTGTGACTGTGATATGTCTAGTTACAGTTAAAAAATATTTTGTAGATACAGACATACATATAGGCAATGAGTCACTGTCATTCGCCCGACTTTCTCGAGCTAACCTTTCCAAATCTTTACAATTTACTGTTGCAGCTAGGCATTTTCACCCAAAGGAAGCAGCAGCTCTTCGCTACTATCACTTCGAGACTATAGCCACCTGAACTACAAGGACCGTTTTCCCACCCCGTTGCGATAGAAACCCGTCCATTGTCAGTACCGTACCATGAAAGCCCTACTTCTTCATCATCGTCTCGTCGCGACGGTGGTGATAATGACCGATCTTGTTACATCCTTGACTAGTATGCATACGAATCCAAGAAATGAAAGAAGGATTTCTACTATCCATCATCACCGTAGAGCATTCTTACGAAGTATATCCCTCCATTCCTCAAAGACGGATGACGATATGGACAATTACGCCGCGATCGATAGTAAGGATGATAACAACCGGATCAGAACTCTCAAATCTGAATTACTTGTCCTTGCTGAAAAGACGAATCGTGGTTTCGGTGCATCGACATCGGAACGAAAGGAAATCAAAGATATTATCTTTCAACTAAGGCCATTGAATCCCACTGTGGAACCTGCATCACCCTACTATGAGGGTACTGCATCATCATCATCATCGTCAAAAGTGGGAAATCCAACTTTGGCAGGGAAATGGACGTTAGTCTATACGGATGCACCGGACATTACATCATTAGATACAAGTCAACTTCCATTCAGTACAGCACAATTAGGACGGATTGGACAGGAATGTAATCCACCCTATATTAAGAATGTCATTGAATGGAAACGACCATCATGGGCAAAGAATCTTCCCTTTTCTGGAAAGGATGATGAATCGGCTAGAAGAATTCTTCAAAAGGTCGTCACGTCAGCCACTGCATCACCTAATAATCCAAGGATTGTAAATCTCAAGGTGGCAGGATTCGAACTTGTGACTCCTCCTTCCACCGGCAGTAGAAGTGAGACGACGAATGTAGACAATTTCCAACGTCGGATAGAGGAAGATGGTTTGATTGGTACATTGTTGGGTATGAATCCTATCGATTTAAAGGGACCATGGAATCCACCCTTTGGTCAATTTGAAGTCCTTTACCTCGATAAAGATTTTCGAATCATTCAAACATATCAGAATTATCTTGCAGTAAATCAACGGATCCTTCCAGGAGAAGAATGGTTTTAAAACAAGGGATGACGACGAGGGTTTGGGTGAAAATGGTCTTTTTAGTACTACCGTATCCCAAGAAATTTCAATTTTTCTTTTCTATATCATATATGATCTCTTACTGTTAGATGATATTGAATACCTTCTTCAGTTTGACGACGAGTCTCCATTCTTCATTTTCCAATGCATCCTTAAAGTTGGCCTTGAGAGCATCAATCGATGCTCGGGTCAAGGTCGAATATAAACTATGCGTCGCATCGAATTGACGTCCATAAGTAATATTGGGATTACTTTCATTGACGATTTTAATCGCCACCGATGT
>Ga0194115_10007662_pt1 | contig 10650 bp, 6 predicted proteins | sample TA2MahsurfametaG_3_FD_148656 | JGI IMG/M metagenome (GOLD analysis project Ga0194115, IMG submission 148656) | Freshwater microbial communities from Lake Tanganyika, Tanzania - TA2015002 Mahale S4 surface | ecosystem: Environmental > Aquatic > Freshwater > Lake | place: Tanzania: Lake Tanganyika... | reverse complement strand
TTCCTTTTTCAAGGTAAGGTCACTTCCCTGCCAAAAAACAATGATAGAATTACAGAGGACACTTCCTTTTTCAAGTTCATATCCCCGCCAAAAAATGATGTTGTTAGAATTACAGACCTTGCTTCCTTTTTTGGTTTCGGTTCCCCGCCAAAAACGATGATAGAATTATGGATCTCACTTCCTTTTTTGTTTTCGGTGTCAGCGTCCCCGCCAAAAAACGATGATAGAATTACAGATCTCACTTCCTTTTTTGGTTTCGGTGTCCGCTTCCTCGCCAAAAAACGATGATAGAATATTACCGATCTCACTTCCTTTTTTCGGTCTCGGTTTTGGCTTCCCCGCCAAAAAACGATGATAGAATTTCAGATCTCACTTCCTTTTTTCGGTTTCGGTTTGCCAAAAACAATGATAGAATTACAGATCTCACTTCCTTTTTTCGGCCGCAAAAAATCATGCTAGAATTACAGATCTCACTTCCTTTTTTGGTTTTGGTGTTTGCTTCCCCGCCAAAAATGATGATAGAATTACAGACGACACTTCCTTTTTCAAGTTCATATCCCCGCCAAAAACAATGATAGAATTACAGAAGCACCTTTTTTTCGTTTTCGATGTTGGTTTTCCCTCCAAAAACAATTTACTCTCTTTAGGATGAAACATTATCACTGTGTATGCCGTTAGGCTTGACAATAACGGAAATAGACACAGAGTTGCTCTGGAGATAAATTGAAGTATTACAATTAGGTTCTTCTCATAATTTTCAATGAAGATATTCAGGCAGTGAAGATAGGAAGTAAGCCAACATCTTCTCCTAGATTTGAGTGTTGAAATGCCGAGGCTGAAGAAGACAGCACGCATGATTTCTGCACCGGCAGGGATCACACCTAGTCATATCAATAGCGAAGTCCGAAGTGACATTGAAGACAAAGAGGAAGACCACAATTCTTCTTCCTCCTCGGGTTCATACCGGGAGGTGGTGGTTAAACCCGGAAGAGGAAAACATTTTTACACATTGAATATGATGAATGGGGGAGGAGGCAGCGGAGGAGGAGTTGGAGGCGAGTCAGAGGGGGATAACTCCAAGACACCCAACAAAAAACATAAAACTAGTGAAAGGAGTGAGGAAGAAGACTTTCCCTCCTCGCATTCTGACCAGAGGGAGGTTATGAAGGGTTCGCCCAGAAGAGGTAAACAGTTGATGCCTCTTAAGTCTAACTTGGGGAAGTTCCATAGGATGGGCAATGGAGGGGATGACGACGACACCAGTGGGTCTGATTCTTCAGATGAAATGGAGTGGGATTCCTCCAAGACAGACGTAGTGCGTTCTTCCAAGGAGGGGGGGGGTGGCAATGAAGGAGGAGTAGGAGGAGGAGGAAGAGGAGGAGTACGAGGCGAGTCAGAGGGGGATAACTCCAAGAGACCCAACAAAAAACATAAAACTAGTGAAAGGAGTGAGGAAGAAGACTCTCCCTCCTCGCATTCTGACCAGAGGGAGGATATGAAGGGTTCGCCCAGAAGAGGTAAACAGTTGATGCCTCTTAAGTCTAACTTGGGGAAGCTCCATAGGATGGGCAATGGAGGGGATGACGACGACACCAGTGGGTCTGATTCTTCAGATGATTCTGGCCAGAGGGAGGCTATGAAGGGTTCGCAAGTAGGAGGTAAACGGTTGCCTCCTTACCCTAACTTAGGGAAGCTCCATAGGATGGGCAATGGAGGGGACAACACCAGTGACGACGACACCAGTGGGTCATCGTCAATATTATCATCTGACAACAAATCAGACAAAACTGAGTTCAATATCGAGATATCTAACGGGGAGGATTTCTCCGTGATGACATCAATTCAGGTCATCCCTCTATTGCAACTTCATATATATGTGAAATTTCATGAGGGTGAGAATGATCGATTCATTCCAATTACCAGCGCATGCAGATTCAACATTCGTCAATTAAATGCAGCAAGATTCACATGTATAAAAGCTCAAGACAACATGCTTCACCAGCTGCAAGATCAAAATAACCTAACTGCATGTGGAGACATTGTTCTTGTTATCACCTCATTCCGGTATGATGATGAAGCCACAGAACCTACAGAAACTCCCAACTACCAACGAATGGAGTCATGTATTGAACACAACAACGAATCGAGAAAAGTTCATGCCATCCCTTTGTCCACAGATATACTTCGTAAGGCAATAAAATGGGTTTGTCCAGGTCCAGAAGAAGCAAGACAGGAGTTTTCCACATTGAAAGAGGGATTCTCGGCTTACTTAATACAACTCGAGGGTCTTCTTAGCAGTGACAAGACATGTGAGGAGCTACTAAAATTTATCAAAGATCGCACTTGGCATGATTGTGATGATGGCATTCCACAAGATGGTGCAGACTTGAACTATGTTCGGCGTTTCTTGCACAAGAATCTTGCTCGAGCAACCAGAATTGTTGCCCACATGATCGATGGGATCCACAGAGTCACTGCCTTTGACTGCGCCTTGCTAGGCTTGGGTACTACTACCACTGAGCCTGGGGCTCTTTGCAGTCTTGGTAAGAAGAGAATCAAAATGATCACTTTTGCACCAACTGAGATGGATAAAAAGTATTACGATACTATGAGGGACAAGTCTAATGAAATTCAGAGAGCTTTGTCTCAAAATTTGCCCCACACTCTGCGTGAATTTCTTCATGCCGAGATGCGTAACCTCGACAGTATCTGTGGTATGGGCGAACGGCCAATACCTTATCTTTGGGATTGTCTTAGTGTACTTTATGATAGGTTGGCCGAGTTGGACGTAAGGAATGAAAATGCATCAATCTTGGAGAGTTGGATCGATCGAAATTGCGACCTTTATCGATCTTGGACAGACAAGATGAATGCGCCTATAGAGAATGGTCACCAGATCAGTGCAGAAAATTTTAAGCTGATCATCGAACAATACATCCAAACTTGGGTTAAGCACACTGCCGAAAAAATATTGCAAGTTCTCGGGGATTCAAAGCATGCAGTCTTTGACGGAGTAATACCAAGAGATGAAGTTGATGTTGAACAGGCAAATAAGGATCGAGATCTGTTCAAGAGAACAGTCAATAGGAAGTCAAATGAGTACACCATTTTCCCTTGTCGCCCTGCAGAAATGAGATTGAACCATTTCCTGGTGAACAAACCAGAAGGTGCTTTAAATGCGGCCATAACTTCACACAAAGGGTTTTTGAGCCTTTTTAGACCATACCGTTTCTGTCGATGGCCACACACTGATGTCACCTTCATGTCTTGTCAGATTCTTCTGTGGTCCAGGACAAGCAAGACTGCTTATCATCAATTGACCAGAATCTTCTCAAGTTTTTCTCCACAATGTCGCCAGCAAACAGGACAGGGCAACGAGGAAGATGCATTTAGATGGGTGACGAATTTTTTCCACAATGTCACTGATTCTGCCTTTTATTCACACAACGCATGGAAACATGTCTCTTTCAAATTTGACAAGTCTGCTGATGGATGTGTTCTACAGAATAACCCCGAGGAGGCTGTTTATCTGTGCCTATTAGGCAGTGCCATCAGAGAATGTTCCGACTTTTTTTCTATCATTGGACTCAGACCAAAATATGACAGGAGTCTTTGTGACTTCCCGCAACAATGTAATAGCAACGACATGAATTCCATCGATTACCTGTCCGCCCTCGTCATAAGTCACTCAGTTCGAATGCATGAATCACATCCCGCAAGTACAGAATCCGAGACCTACAAACTTCATAGAACGAGGTTGAATTATCTCTTGAATAAAATTGACCCTGAACCTAATAATAATAGACGAAGTCCGATGAAAAAGATTCTTGGACATCAACATGGACATCCACGACGCTTAGTGGATGGAGAATACTGTGAATTTGTTGGGATCTTGACCAATGAAAATTGTGGTGAGGATGGATCTGACTTGTTCACTGCAAGTATCAGCCAACACGAGAAAAACCTCTTCAAAAAAAAAGACCATTTGAAAAACACTCTCGGAGAAGTAACAGTGGTTGATGGTAGCGGTGATGAAGGAGGGACCGATGATGACAGTGAAAGGGACAAAGACGAGGACTCGGGCGACAATGACAACAACGGTGGCGGCAGTAACCGTGGCAAAAAAGGTCATAGACGTGGTAGACGGCAGGGGGGAGGGCCTCGTCGTCCCCGTGACAAAAAGAAGGGGAAGGCAACAGGATGCTTGGGGGATGAAGGTGTGATGAACAACCCAAAGGACGGCGAAGTAACAGTGGTTGATGGTCGCGGTGATGAAGGAGGGACCGATGATGACAGTGAAAGGGACAAAGACAAGGACTCGGGCGACAATGACAACAACGGTGGCGGCAGTGACCACCGCAAAAAAGGCCATCCCCGTGACAAAAAGAAGGGGAAGGCAACTGGACGCCTGGGGGATGAAGGTGTGATGAACAACCCAGAGGATGATGAAGAAGTTGAGGAACAAGGAGGGAATCGATCTAAGGAGATACCAACAGAATCAAAGAAGCTAAAAGAAAACGATTCCAAGCAGTTTGCCATGTACCTTCGCATCATTACATCCCCCATGTTAATGCGATTCATTGAAGATCCAAACAATGTAAGCAATCTAAGGGCCCAAGAAGTCAGATCACTCCTGCAAGAATATGAGAACCACATCCAAACTGACCCAAAATGTCAGGTGTCAAGCTGCACCCTCGCTCATGTATCATATTCACGGCTCTGTGAACATCACCTGAGAACCTTCATCGAGAGCAATATGATGGAGCAATTTGGTAAAACGCCTTTGCAAATGCTATATGGGGAAGTAACAGAAGATGAGAGAAGAAGACAACATCAAGTTGCGCTTGCCAGGACAAATTTTGATGAGGGTGAACTCCCACCCGAACGTTGTGTTTATCACGATGGGCATGAAAGGCGAAGACCAAGGAGCAGGTTCATTGATTATGAGGCAGCTGATAACGTTGGAGAATACGACGTTGATTGGTCTGGGATGAATCCTCGCAATCAGAATGGTCATGATCAGGACAGTGACAGTGATGATATGCATGCAGACAACCATCAGGATAACAACAATAATCCTCGCAATCAGGATGGTCATGATCAGGACAGTGACAGAGATCATATGCAAAGTGCAGGTGTTCCTTCTTTGAATCTAGATCTGTCAGTGGTTGATAATGAGGATGATGACTTTTGGTCGATGTTAGGGTTAGGGTTATCGGAAGCTGATGTGCCCCATGACGGCCAATCGATCCAGGATGGTGAGGGGAATCCTTAATCAGAGGAACATTAATCACCAGCCATTTCATAAAACACTCACACTACTACTCTGCTCTTATATATATATATTATTCAAAACAAACACAATACTTTGGATAAATGGGCAGATTTCAGGCTATGCCCAATTGGGTTGGCCCCGGAACCATGTGAAAAGGAAGGTGCGAACTGCAACAGATTCGCCCATCGTCTATGTGTCAGTCAGCGGGAAGAAGGCCATGACATACCCAAGGATGAATACCAGCAGGAGGGTGTGGACATTGATGATGATGCGCTTCCGGAATCAGAAACTGAACAGATCTGTCCAGGTGCTTCTGTTGATGATGGTATTGATATAGATTGTGGTACGGCTCAGAATTTTGAACAGACTGACGACGTTGAAAATGCAACTAGCAATAGAAATGTTCCATGTGGAATCGGTGCAAATACCCTGTCGTCTCCATCAGACAGGTTGCTGGAATCATCAGTGGAATCTCCCCAAACAAAACCCAAGTCATCTCCCACTGATTGGCACCTTGAACCACCCAGGGTAGTATGTGGACCTACCGATGATGGCAATATTATTATGGAGTCGTACTCCAAGCTCAATCTTGAAGAGGCATGGGACCGTGGTGCTATTGCGCGATCCCACCGTCCCCTGAGCAGCGGTGGCAGGAAGGAGTACGAGTTTCTTATGCCAACGCTTACCTGCATGCAGTGCTGTTATCCTAATGGAAGTCATTCCATCTTTGTTGGTGATAATCGCTACATCGAGTCCATTAGTACGACAACAAATTGGTACGATGGTGTCTTTGTGTCATCGTTTGTGCAACTGGCATCCCACTATGCCCACACAACTGTCAACGAGCGCTTCAGTGATACAGAGGCTGCCGACATGCCATTGGTTATACACATGACGTTTCCACGGCAACAGTTAGAATTAGCCCAGCTCAAGAAAATTCCAAATGGTGTGACAAGGGTAGTAGGAGTTATGCATGAGGCGAACCACTATGCTGTGTTGGAGATTGCTCTCAGGTCCAAACGACTTCTTGTTTATGACGGTTTAAACAGAAATCTTCTTCGCTGGATGGATCATGTTGCCTGTGCATTGAAGTTTTGCATGCTCATCCGATTGGATGCTAATGATTATGTTGCAGAAGCTGATAAACCAGTTTTGATTAAATCCGGGCGACGTGAGCAGAAGAAAATCCAGGGTTACTCACTGTCATTCGACTATAGTCAGCAGTGGAGATTAGAGAGAGTGGAATTTTTGGAGCAGAACGATGGTTTCAGCTGTGGGCCTATTGCATGTGTGAAGATTCTAGAGATTTTCAACTTGGTGACATTGAACGCAGTTAGATTGGCATACGAAAACAATAGTCTGCGAACAATGGTAGCAAATGAGTGGAAACGATTCTTGGAAAGAGCGAATAACGATCTTGTTGTGTCTGTGAAGGAACGCATCCCACGATACAAGACTGCTGCGGTGGAATCTAGGACACTGTGTTGTCAAGTCGCAACTAACTTGGCTGAAGACAACGCTTGCTGATCCTGCAAGTGCAAATGCCACAGCTGCTTCATCTGAGGGTGATGCAACAGATTATGCTTGATAGTGTTTTTGTTGCTGTGACAACACATCGATGGAGCTCACCAGAACGGTTTTCAGTTACCACTTCCTTTTTCGGTTGAGGTTAGAATTTCAGATCTCACTTTCTTTTTAGCGTTTTATGGGTTTGAGGGTGTTAGGACATTCACATAATTTTTGAAAACGATTCTCAGGGATCGGTGATGTTCTCACTTAAAACAAACACAATACGTACTTTGGATAAACACCACAGATGCTCACAACATAGATACCTCTATCGCCGTTCATAAAATTATTTTTCTCCAGACATGTTTTGTACCCTGTCTGCACAAAAAAAAATCTCATCTGTGACTTCGATTCATGTGCCGATCCTGTGCCGTCCCTAATTAATTGTTCATAATTTTTTAGAAACGTTGGACGACAAAGGCTGCTGCTCACAGTTTTTTTTTTACCATATTGACATAAAGATTTCAATGAGCGGAGTGAGGCAATCGTCACATTGAATGGGGGCAAACATAAATCCCTTGGAACTGTGATCATGGCTGACAATGATCGGGACGTAGGGAGATTCGTTTATGTCGGTCGGGACGAAGGGATATTCATTTACATGGGGAGGCGGGAGGAGATTGTACCATATGATGTGAAACACGTTTATGTCCATCCTTCCGCTCGAACGATTCATGCCCATGCATTTTTTCAATGCATGCAATTGAGGACTGTGACCGGGGGCGAGTCGCTTCATGAGATAGGTTCATCCGCATTTGCTGGTTGCCAATCGCTGCATGAGATAATGATTTCTTCCAATGTCAAGATAATTGGGGCTGGGGCATTCAAAAGCTGCAGTGGATTGAAGTATGTGAATGGTGGACAGGGGCTGGAGGAGATTGGACCATCAGCTTTTAATCGTTGTTCTTCACTGCATGAGATAATTATACATCCCAATGTCAAGGTTCTTGGGGAATCTGCATTCGATCACTGCAAAGGGTTGACGACTGTGAATGGTGGAGTGGGGCTGGAGCTTATGGGGCGAAATGCTTTTAGAGATTGTCATTCTCTGTGTGACTTAATTATTCATCCCAATGTCAAGGTTATTGGAGAAGGGGCCTTCAGTTGCTGCACTGGGTTGACGACTGTGGAAGGTGGAGTGGGGCTGGAGAGGATTTCGCGGAAGGCATTTTACAGGTGCCACTCACTACAAGAGATTACCATCCATCCTTCTGTCAGGGTAATTGGGGAGTTTGCATTCAAAAATTGCCGTGAGTTGAAGACTGTGAATGGCGGAGTGGGGCTGGAGGAGATTGGGCCATCAGCTTTTAATCTTTGTTCTTCACTGCATGAGATAACAATTTCTCCTAATGTCAGGATAATTGAGGAGCATACATTTGCTTCCTGCAATCAGTTGAGGAATGTGAAAGGTGGAGTGGGGCTGGAGAGGATTTCGCGGGAGGCATTCTACAGGTGCCTCTCACTACAAGAGATTACAATCCACCCTTCTGTCAGGGTAATCGGGGAGTTTGCATTCGAAAAATGCAGTGAGTTGACAACGGTGAATGGCGGAGTGGGGCTGGAGGAGATTGGGCCATCAGCTTTTTATGATTGTTCTTCACTGCATGAGATAACAATATCTCCAAATGTCAGGGTAATTGAGGAGCATACATTTGCTTCCTGCAATCAGTTGAGGAATGTGAATGGCGGAGAGGGACTGGCGAGGATTAATGATCGAGCATTTGAGGAATGCACCTTACTACAAGAGATTACCATCCACCCTTCTGTCAGGGTAATCGGGGAATATGCATTCGAAAAATGCAGTGAGTTGACAACGGTGAATGGCGGAGTGGGGCTGGAGGAGATTGGGCGAGGAGCTTTTTATGAATGTCATTCACTGCATGAGATAACAATTTCTCCTAATGTCAGGGTAATTGAGGAGCATACATTTTTTTCCTGCAATCAGTTGAGGAATGTGAATGGCGGAGAGGGACTGGCTAGGATTAAGGATCGCGCATTTGAGGAATGCACCTTTCTACAAGAGATTACCATCCACCCTTCTGTCGAAGTAATTGAGAAGTATGCATTCAAAAATTGTATTTCACTGCATACGATTACCATTCCTCCCAATGTCAGGATAATTGAGGTGTCTACATTCTCTTCCTGCCATGGTTTGAGGACTGTGAACGGTGGAGAGGGGCTGGAGAGGATTTCGTCAAGGGCATTCGAGAACTGTGTCTCACTACCGAGGATTACCATCCACCCGTCTGTCAGGGACATTGAGGACGAAGCGTTCCATCAGTGCCGTAAGCTGAGCACTGTAAACCTTAGAGATGGGCTGGAAAAGATTGGTTACAGGGCGTTTGCCAATTGCATTTCGCTGGTAGAGGTGATCATCCCATCTACGGTAACAAGAATTGCCAAAAATGCATTCATAGGTAGCCCTTTGAGGAATGTTGTCTTCTCCAGAATCCGAGACTTCGTGACCACGAACGAGTCAATTCGAAATTGGTGGAAGGATGGAACACACAAGAACTCACTAAAAACATATTATTTTCTTGTCCGAAACAACATTCCACAACGTATAGAAGAGTTACGACCAATGCAATGGCAAGCAGACATACATGACATGCTCGCCCTAATTCCTTCATTGAGTTGCATTTTTGAAATGATAGATGAGAAGCTTGAGCTCTATGAACACTTGATGTTGGCTTTTCCGCTGTTGGAGCTAGGCATTTGGAGATCAATTATCAGAGAACAAAGGCCGATTTTTGTAAACGGGAGTGATGGATCAATTACCAATGACGCACTAAGGATGCAATGTCGCAGTCATGCCATTCATATGTTGAACCAAATAGTTCCACTTGTTATCCCCTTTCTCATCGTAAAAAATGTTGAGACTTCCGACGACGAAAGTAGTGACGACGGCCGCTACTTGCAATATAGGGGATATGCATCGCACTCTATTTTCCATTGAACTTGAATCTTTAGGATTAGATCACAATATTGATTGCTCATAATTTTTAAGAAACGTTGGACAACAAGGGCCGCTGCTCATGGTCTACTTTTTTTTAAACAATTGACATAAAGATTGCTATGATCGGCGTGAGGCAATCGTCACATTAAATGGGGGCAGAAATAAATCCGTTAGTGAAACAAATTTGTGTCCATCCTACCGATTGAACGATTGAACGATTCATGCCCATGCATTTTTCTAATGCATGGAATTGAGGACTGTGACCTGGGGCGCTTTGCTTCATGAGATAGGTTCATTCGCATTGGCTGGTTGCCAATCACTGCATGAGATTAAACAAAACAATACATTCAAGAACATAAATTCCTGTACTGCCAAGTTTAGTATCTCAACCTCCCCAATTTTCTTCAAGCAAGAACTCAAAAAATTTATCAAGGACAATTGCCCGTGGTGGTCCAGGACAGCAAGTCTTCCTTAATACTCCAAAAAGAACCAAACATTATTATCAGTAGGAAACTGTTGCTGAAAAAAATGTCTCACAAGGCAGCAGAGAGATGCCAATTTTTTTGTGATGAATTCAGTGAGCACAGGCATCCTTTTTCGGTTTCGGTTCCCCGCCCAAAACGATGATAGAATTACAGATCTCACTTTCTTTTTCGGTTTCGGTGTCAGCTTCCCCGCCAAAAAACGATGATAGAATTACAGATCTCACTTTCTTCTTTGCCATTTCTCTCTCTCCCCGCGGTATCATAGGGGGTTTGAGGGTGTGAGGACCTTCTCATAATTTTTGAAAATGGTTCTCAGTAAGAGTGTAAAATCTACTATCCTGTGATAGATTTCCAGACAACTCTTC
>Ga0194115_10007661_pt1 | contig 10655 bp, 9 predicted proteins | sample TA2MahsurfametaG_3_FD_148656 | JGI IMG/M metagenome (GOLD analysis project Ga0194115, IMG submission 148656) | Freshwater microbial communities from Lake Tanganyika, Tanzania - TA2015002 Mahale S4 surface | ecosystem: Environmental > Aquatic > Freshwater > Lake | place: Tanzania: Lake Tanganyika... | reverse complement strand
TTGATCGTCGACCTGCTCGTCTTTCACCGCAAAGCCCATGTGATCGGCATTCGCGAGGCGGCGATCGAGAGCGCGATCTGGATCGGCATGGGCCTCGCCTTCACCGGCGTCATCGCCTGGATGTTCACCGGACAAGGTGAAGGCACTGCTTCGGCGATCGAATATCTCTCGGGTTATCTGATCGAAAAGAGCCTCTCGGTCGACAACGTGTTCGTCTGGGCGATGATTTTCGCCCATTTCAAAGTGCCGCGCGAGTTTCAGCACCGAACGTTGTTCTGGGGCATTTTCGGCGCGCTGGTCTTGCGTTTCGTGTTCATCATCGTCGGCGTCGCCGTGATCACCCGCTTTCAGTTTCTGCTGCTGGTGTTCGGCATCTTCTTGGTCTATACGGGCATCAAAATCTTCACCTCGGGAGACAAAGAAGGCGACCCGTCCGAGATGCGGACGATGAAATTGTTCAGACGATTCGTGCCATCGGTCGACCATTATGACGGCCAAAAAATGTTCACCCGTGTGAACGGGCACCGCGTGGCGACGCCACTGCTGGCGGTGCTGGTCGTGATCGAGGTTTCAGACGTTATTTTTGCCGTCGATTCGGTGCCGGCGGTTTTGGCCGTCAGCCGCGAACAGTTCATCGTCTTTGCCTCGAACGCGTTCGCCATTCTCGGTTTGCGCGCGCTTTACTTCTTGCTCGCCGACATGCGCGAGAGATTTTTCTATATGCCGCACACGATCTCGCTGTTGCTGATCTATGTCGGCGTCAAGATGTCGATCGCGATTTGGTATCACATCCCCGTGCCGATCTCGTTGGGCATCATCATCTCGGTTTTGACCGTCGGTATCGTCGCTTCGGTGGCCAAAGACAAACGGCAAAAGGGCGTCGCTAAACACTGATGAACTAGCCTTCGCTCGTGGCGATTGCTGATACCGACATTGAAAGATTGCGCGAGTCGGTGTCGATTGTCGACACGATCCAGGGCTACGTGCAGTTGCGGCGGGTGGGTCGAAATTGGGTCGGGCTGTGTCCGTTTCATGCCGAGAAGACGGGGTCGTTCAACGTGCGCGAAGAGACGCGCCGTTACAAGTGCTTCGGATGCGGGGCGTCGGGCGATATTTTCAAATTCGTTCAAGAGATCGAGCACCTTGATTTCGTCGGGGCGATAGAGCACATCGCCAACAAAGCCGGATATCAACTCACATATACGACGGGCGGGCAGAGCAAAGACCGCAAGCGATCGAAACAACTCAGCGAGATAATGGGTCAGGCCGTCGATTGGTATCACGAGCGGCTGTTGAAGTCGCCCGACGCGCGGGCGGCGCGCGACTATCTGCGTGATCGCGGGCTTTCGGGTGATGTTGCGCGCGAGTTCAAACTGGGCTGGGCCCCCGACGAATGGGATGCGCTGGCGCAGAACCTGGGCGTGTCGATCGACCTGCTGCGCGAGACGGGTCTCGGGTTCGTGAACAAACGCGGCAAGGCGCAAGATTCGTTCAGGGCGCGGGTGATGTTTCCGATATTCAAAGACAGCGGCGAGGCGGTGGCGTTTGGCGGAAGAATTTTGCCGGGCAGCACCGATCCCGCAAAATACAAAAATTCGCCCGAGACGGCGATTTACGCGAAGAGCAAAACCCTCTACGGTTTGAATTGGGCGAAAGCCGAGATCGTTGCGGCCGACGAGGTGATCGTCTGCGAGGGCTACACCGATGTGATCGGGTTTCATCGCAGCGGGGTGCGACGCGCCGTCGCGACCTGCGGCACCGCTTTGACCGAAGATCACGTGCGATTGTTGAAGCGTTTCGCGAAAAAAGTCGTGCTGGCGTTCGACGCCGACAGCGCCGGTCAGGGCGCGGCCGAGAGATTTTATGAATGGGAACAGCGTTACAAAGTCGAAGTCGGCGTGGCGCAGTTTCCGCAGGGCAAAGACCCGGGCGACCTGGCGAACTCAGACCCAGCGGCGTTGGCCGGTGCTGTCGCCAACGCCACGCCCTTTTTGGGTTTTCGCCTGAAGCGCGTGCTCGACGCCGGTTCGGTTTCGTCGCCCGAGGCGCGATCGCGCACGGCCCAGCAGGCGATGAGCGTAATCAACGAGCACCCCGATACGAACGTGCGAAAACTTTATGCAGGACAAGTCGCCACCCATGTCGGAATACCCGTGGTCGACCTGGTGAAACTCGCCGAGCGGCGCACGCGCAACCCGACGATTTCGGTGGCGAGCGCGCCGGTGAGTCGTCGCGGCGAATCGGCGGAACTCGTCGTCTTGGCGTTGATGTTTTCGCACTGGGAAGAAGTCGCCAACTGGTTGTCTGAGGCGCTGTTCGTCGACGAAGTCAATCGTCGCGCCTTTTTGGCCGCGGGTGCGGCGCTCGGCGACATCACGGTGGCGTTGGAAAACGCCGACCCCGAGGCGCGCGAGGTTTTGGAGCGCGCGGCCGTGGCCGACGTCGACGACACGCAGGTGTTGCGCGAAACATGGAATCTATTGGCTGCCGCGGTGCGGCGCGAGTTGGCACATCGGGTGAAAGTGACGGATCCCGAGCAGATTCAGATCGATCGCGCGGCGAGGTTGCTGCTCGAAAATCTTGACGTGCCAAATATGGCAGAATCATCGGCAGAGCAATTGCTCGGCTGGTTGAACAGTCGGGTCGGAGAACACGAATGACGACATCTGCAGCCAAAGAATCGGTCGGAAGCGACTCGGTTCGCCTTTATCTGAACGAGATCGGGCAAGTCGAGCTGTTGACCGCCGAGGAAGAGAAAGATCTCGGCAAAAAGATCAAATCCGGGCTTGTCGCCCAAGAAAAATTGAACAAGATGCACAGCGAACTGGGGTTCAGCGAGCGACGACGGTTGCAGCGAATCGTAAAAGAGGGCGAGAAGGCCAAAGACCACATGGTGCGGGCGAACCTGCGTCTGGTCGTGTCGGTGGCCAGAAGATACGACCGCAAAGAGTTGCAACTCGCAGACTTGATTCAAGAAGGCAACATCGGTCTGATGCATGCCGCCGACAAATACGACTTCGAAAAGGGTTTCAAGTTTTCGACCTATGCCACTTGGTGGATTCGACAGTCGATGACGCGGGCGTTGGCCGACCAAGGGCGAAACATCCGCATACCGGGCCACATGATGGAGGTCGTAAATCGGGTGCAGCGGGCCGAGCGCGACTTGACGGCCGAACTAGGTCGGTTGCCGACGCCCGAGGAGGTGGCGACACGCAGCAGTTTGAGCGTCGAAAAACTTCTCGACATCATGCAATTGGCGATACCGACCACGAGCCTCGACGCGCCGGTGGGCTACAACACCGACGACTTGACGGTCGGCGACACGATCGCCGACACCGACGACAATGACCCACTCGGGGCGACCGAGAGGGCGCAGTTGCGCGAGGCGGTCGAAAAGACGCTCAAAGACTTGCCCGAGCGCGACCAAGAAATCGTCGCGATGCGGTTCGGCATTGGCGAGTTCGACCGGGTTTTCACGCTCGAAGAGGTGGCCGAGAAAATGAAAGTTACGCGCGAGCGGGTTCGGCAGATCGAACAGAAGACACTCGCACGATTGCGGCACCCGCACAACAGCGCGAATCTTCGGGCGTTCCTCGACAACGACTAGTTGTCGAGGAAGAGTTGCGACAACGATTAGTTGCCGAGGTTAAGTACGGGCTCCCATTTGCGCGAGGTCCACGAGTTGATCAGCGCCTGTTGAACGCTGACGACATCGACCGCTTCCTTGAAGCCCGGCGAGAAACGCTCGCCGGTCACTAGCGAATTCATGAAGTTGAGGTCTTCGATCGCCACGAGATCTTCGAAGCCGATCGCGTTGGCCATGCCGGGGGCGAACGCACCATGAAATGGAAACCGATCGCCACCGTAGATGGTTTTGTAGCCGGTATTGACGCCGTCTTCGCGTTTGTAAAACTGCAGCTCGTTGATCTTTTCGAGATTCCATGAGAGCGCGCCCTCGGTGCCGTAAACCTCGAATGCATTTTGACTCTCCGGACCGACCATCGATCGGCTGGTCTCGAACGTTCCGGTCGCGCCGTTTTTGAATGTGCAGAGCATCGACGCAAAGTCTTCGTTTTCGACCTCGCCTTTCGGGTCGGTCGCTTTTCCGCGCCCGTAGTGACTGGCCGCGCCCGTCGGCAAGGGCCGATGAGTGATCGTGTTGTTTTTCATTCCCGTGACTTCGGCTATTTCGCCGACGAGAAAGTGGGCGAGCGAAACCGAATGGCTGAGAATGTCGCTGGTGACGCCGTAGCCCGCCTGGGCGAATTTGAACCGCCAAGTAAGGAGGCCCAACTCGTCGCTGCCATACATCGACAAAAATCTTCCGCGATAGTGGGTGACCCGCCCGATCGCACCGCTTGCGATCAGATCACGGGCGTGAATCACCAACGGTGACCAGAGATAGTTGTATCCGACACCCGTTTTTATCGAATGCTTCTTGGCGATTTGAAATGCCTCGACGGTTTGCGCCGGAGTTCCACCGATCGGTTTCTCGCTGAAAATCGCCTTTCCCGCGGCGGCGGCAGCCGAAATCATGGGCACATGCAGCATGTTTGGCGCGGTCACCCAGACGGCGTCGACATCTTTGGCGTTGACGGCCTCTTCGAAACCAGGCACCGCTCGGGCAAAGCCGAAGTCGTCGACCGCGCGGTCGCGTCGGGTTTGTTCGACATCGGCGCACACGACCAGTTCGGGCTTGAATTTGCAGTCGGGGAAAAGCGAGGCGATGCGCAGGGCGGCGCGACTGTGGGCCTGGCCCATCCACCCAAGACCCAAAACTGCGATACCGATTCGTTTTTTCATTTTTGCTCCGTGTTATTTGTGGTGAACTCGACCAGAAGATGATGTCATTGGCACGCGTGGATCTTGCGACTGGGTTTTCCATGAGTCGCGGATCCAGTGGTGGCTGGGGTCGTCGCAGAACGCCATGGTTCTTTGCGGCGCGGGACCGGCAAGCACATTGAGAAAATACATCGGATACTCGGGTGCGGCGATCGTCGGCCCGTGGTAACCGGCGGGAAGAATGTAGACGTCGCCGTCGCGAATCGTGAGCGTGTCGTCGATTTTGTAGTCGACCGTGTAGGCGTGAAAGTAGCCGCGGCCCTCGGCGTCGCCGTGGTCTGAAGTTTGTTTGCCGATGCGGAAGTAGTAGATCTCTTCGTTCATGTTCGGGCAACCGGCGATGCCGTCGTGTCGATGCGGGGGCCACGAAGACCAGTTGCCGCCCGGGGTGAGAACTTCGCAGATGATGATTCGGTCGGCCGCCGCGAACGAATCTGGGGTGGCGATGTTGTTGACCTGGCGGGTGGCGAAGCCGGCGCCGCGGGGCTCGACCGGCACCGACGCGGCGGCACCGTGATGGGCGGGAAACTCTTTTGCCGCGATTGCCGTGCAGACCGCGACCTCGCCCGATGCGGCTGAAATCGTGAAGTTTGCGCCCACCGGCGCGTAGAACCAGTCGGCCACGGCGGCGAACACACCGGGCCTGCCCTGAAGACGAAATTTTTTTGCGTCGTACATGATCTCGACTTCAAGACTCGACAGCGGAACGACGACGGCCTCGCGATTGCCCAGGTTTACTTCGACGGTTGTCGATGATTTCGAGAACGCGTGCACATCGATGCCGCAGTAAGTCCAGCCCGCCGTCTTGGTGTCGAGGGCGAGGGGCTTGTTCGGCGAGGCGAGCGCGCCATTCGGGAAGTACCAGTTTGAATTAGAGGTCATCGGTCAATCACGATTCTGGGTGAACAAGTCGAGCGGCTCGTGTGATTGAAGCGTCGACATTGTCGTCATGCGGAAACAGTAGTGGTCGACCGGCGACGAGACCTATTACATTCGCGATTTTCAGACCCTCGCCCCACTCGGCGAAAGTTTTGTCGAGGTTTTTGCCTGGGTCGCCGCCGAGCAACAAGATCGGGAGTGTCGTCGACTTGCTCATCGAGATGTGGCTGGTCCATGCCGGAAGTTTCAGCCAGGTGTAAGTCGAGGTCGAGCCGAGACCCGAGGTGATCGAGATGATCTTGTCGAGACGGTCGGTCGATTTGTCGAGAACTGGATACCCGTCGGTGTCTTTGACGTATGGCAACGGTTCTACCAAGCAGACGATTTTTCGTTCGGCGAGTTGGCGCATTGCATCGACGACATATTCGAGGGTTCGACCGACGCCGGGATCAGTGTCTTCGAAACGCAGCAGAACTTTGCCCGCGTCGAGACCCAGTTCGGCGATTTTGTCGGCGTCGTATGCGCTCATCGAGTCGTCGAGGCCCCACTTGGCGCCCAGATAACCGCCTCGATTCATGGTGCCGAAGACCAGTTTTGATTCGAGCGCCCCTAGCCATGCGAGTTCTTCGATCACGTCGGCACTCGCCAAGACGCCGTCGACCAGCGGGTTGGACAAACTTCGCATCAATCGATCGAGCAACGAACGACGGTCGGCTATCGCGAACGGATTGTTCTCGACATCGATGATGCCGCGCGCGGTGTGGTCTGCCGCAACGATCAACAGACGACCATCTTTGCCCACGAGTTTGCGTCGGCGACGGTTTTTCAAGGCCCGTGTCAGCGACTCAGGGCTTCTCAGCCGAGTGTCAATGAGTTCGGCGTAAGTTTTGTCAGAGATCAATTTGGTCATCGCTCGAAGCTCATCTGCTGTTTACTTGAGTCGTTTTTGTTCGTCGATGAACGCGCGCAACATCGGCTCTGTCGGCATTGCGTCGGCGCATGCGAGTTTGGTCGCGACATAGGCGCCCGCGGCGTTGGCGAACTCGCCGATTTGGCGAATCGACCAGTCATGCAACAAACCATGGCTCAGAGCACCGCCGAACGCGTCGCCAGAACCAAGACCGCAAACGAGTTTGATGCGGCACGGCTCGACGCGAATTCGCTCGTCTTTCGTCGCCAGCATCACGCCGTCGGCGCCGAGTTTCACGATCGCCAAACTGACGCCATCGGTCAGTAGTTTGTCGGCGATCGCATCGGGATCAGCAAGACCGATCGCCATCTCGCATTCGGCGCGGTTGCCGACCACCACCGAGCAGTTGGCGATGGCGGCGCGCGCGGCCTCGCCGGCCTGGCGAATCGAGGGCCAGAAACTCGGACGATAATCGAGGTCGATCACCGTGTGGCTTTTGCGACTGCGCCGTTCGAGCCATTTGAGCGAAGACTTGGCGGTCTCGCCGTGGGCGAGCGCGCATCCGCTCATCCAAAAAACGGCGCAGTCGTCGATCAGGTCAATCGGTATCGAGTCGAAGGCGATCGTCGTGTCGGGGGCGTCGGGTTGACGATGAAAGATCAGTTTCGGGTCTTCGGGCGGGTCGAGTGCGGCGAGCACCACGGGTGTAAGGCCGTTCGGCGACGCCGAGACATATTTGGTGTCGACATTCCAACTGTTCAACTTGTTGACGATGTATCGGCCGAGCGGATCAGAACCGACTTTGGTCAGCAACACGGCATGGTTGCCAAGTTTCGCCGCCGCCACCGCAACATTGCTCGGGCTTCCGCCGACGCTCTTCGAAAAACTCTGCTCGCCCGCAAAAGATGCACCCGCCTCGACGCCGTAGAGGTCGATGCTTACTCGCCCCACGGCGACGAGAGATTTTTTCATCAGCATGAGTTTATTCACGAGGATGAAATTTGTTGGCAGGGAACGGCGTTGACGACTAGTTTTTTGGCATGCGAATCGCTGTTTTTGGCGCCGGAAGAATGGCCGACATTCGCATTGAAGACATGGTCAAAGACCAACGGGTCACCGACATTGCGATTGTAAACAGAACGGCAAAAAACGCGGAGGCCCTGAAGAACAAGCACGGAGTTCGGGTGGTCGTCGAGCGAGACTTCGATGCCGCCGAGTTCGACTCGTACATGGTCACGACCGGCACCTCGCACCACGCCCATGCACTTGGCTTGGTCGTCGGGGCGAGGCGAAAAATATTTTGTGAAAAACCAATCGCGCTTGAACTCTCGGAAACCGACGATGTTCTGCGTCGGGTACGCGAATCGGGCTCAGAATTGCAGATCGGCTTTCAGCGCCGATTCGACCCGCCGATCGCCAAGGCAAAACAATTGATCGATTCGGGCGGCGTCGGCACTTTGTACCACCTGCGATTCATGTCGAACGACATCGAACCGTCGTCGCGCGAGTTCTTGGCCGGAAGCGGGGGAATCTTTCGCGATTTGCATGTGCATGATTTCGATCTCGCCGAATGGCTGTGCGCAGAACCGATCGCCGAGGTTTACGCGACGCGGCGAGTTCGCGAGCACCAGCAATACGCCGAGTTCGGCGACGGAGATGTCTCGTTGATTCACGCCGTGACGAAGTCGGGTGTACAGATAAGCATCTCGGGCACGCGACACGACCCGCGTGGCCACGATGTTCGTTTCGAGGTTTTTGGTTCAAAGAATTCGCTGAGCGCAGGTTTCTCGCCGCGCACTCCGCTCGATCTGTTGGATGTCGGGCTCTCGGTCGGAGCCGACCCATATCGCGGGTTTGTCGACAGGTTCAGGGAAGCATTCCGACACGAGACGCGGGCGTACATCGATTGGCTGAGCGGTGAACGAGGGAACCCCTGTGGGCCCGAGTCGGCACGAAGCGGCATTTGTATAGCGATCGCCTGCGAGATCTCCGATCGTGAGAAGAGGGTCGTCAAAGTCGCGGAAGTTCGCGGATCATGAGTCGATTCAAGATCGTTCTGGTCGGGCTCGGGCGAATGGGCAGGGTGCACGCTGCGGCGCTGGTCAAGTCGCAGACTGTGGACGTTGTCGCAGTTGCCGACCAGTCGAGCGCCGCGATCGAGTCGGCGCGAGAAATGTTTCCCGGTGCCGTCATGTACACCGACTATCGCCAGGCGTTGCGACACACCGGGGCCCACGGTTGTTTGATCGCATCGCCGACACCGTTGCACGCCGAGATGGTGCAACAGGCGCTGGCCAACAATCTGCATGTGCTCTGCGAAAAACCGCTCGCACTCGAGGTCGACTTGGCGAGGCAACTCGCCGAGCAGGCGAAATCTCGGAAACTTCTTTTGCAGATCGGGCACTGGCGCAGGTTTTCGCCACCGTGGCAGACCGCAAAACGGCTGGTCGACGCGGGGGTGATCGGTGAATTGCTGATGATTCGTCTCTCGCAGTGGGATGCGAATTCGCCTCCCGCGAGTTTTTGCGATGTGAGCGTGAGTGGTGGTCTGGCGATCGACTGTGGAGTGCACGAATACGACCTCGCCGAATGGTTTTTTGACGCACCGGTCAAGGCGGTGCGGGCCTGGAATCTGCCATTGGTCGAGAAGTCATTGAAGTCGGTCGGCGATGTCGACAATCTTTGCGCGGTGCTCGAATTCGCCGAGGCACGAACCGCATTCGTTGATCTATCTCGAAACTGCCGATACGGCGACGATGTGCGCACCGAGATTCTGGGCAGCGAGGGCGCGATTTTCGTCGATCTTTTGCCGACGGGACGAACTCGACTCGCGACCAAAAACGGTGTGGTCGAAGTCGAGGGGTCACAGGTGGCCGATGCGACCGCTACCGGAGTCGAGAACCAACTCGAGACTTTCGTCTCGGCCGCGATCAGCGGCAACTTCGAAAACCTGCCAGACGGTCATGCCAGCGCCAGGTCGACGAACATTGGTCATGCCGTCACGAATGCGGCGAAGAGCGCGAAGCGCGTGACCGTCTGAGATGTTCGAGTCATTCGATGATTCGATCGTTTTGCATCAAGACGATGTCGGCATGTGCCACGGCGCGAACGTCGCGTTCAAAGAACTTTCGGCACTCGGTTCGATAACCAGCGGTTCGGTGATGGTGCCGTGCCCCTGGTTCGCGGAGGCGGCGAAGATGGCGGCATCAGACTCGCGGCTCGATCTCGGCGTGCATCTGACGCTCACGGCTGAAAAGGAGTTCTATCGCTGGCGCCCGATAAGCGACACGAGTCGGTCGACCGGGCTGGTTGACGAGCAGGGGTTCATGTGGCGTGATGTGAGTTCGGTGCGTCGCAATGCAAACCTCGACGCGGTATCGGCGGAGTTGCGGGCACAAGTCGACTTGGCGATAGCCAGCGGTTTCGATGTCACGCACCTCGACGCCCATATGGGTGCAACACTTTCACCCGAGTTTTGTCGTATATATATCGAGCTCGGACTCGAATATAAATTGCCGATATTGATCACCAAAAAATTGTCAGACTACGGGCCGAACAATCACATCGTCGGCGTGAGCGACGAGCAATTTGCGCCGTTCGTCGCGATGGCCGAGAAGAAAGGTCTGCCGATTTTTTCGTGCGTTCTAGAAACGGATTTCTCGCGACCAGCCGATCAGCCGTTGGCCGATGACGCCTATAAGCGAATGTTCTCGCAAAAATTCGACGGAATAGTTTTCGCGGCGTTGCATCCGAATGCGCCCGGCGAGGTCGAGACGATTGAACCGCGTCAATTTCACGTTCGAACCGATGAATACGCGATTTTTAACTCGAAAGATTATTTGGATTGGTTGAACAAATCAGACATCAAGCGGGTCGGCATGCGCGAGATTCGCGACGAGATGCGAAGGTCGATGGTCTAGCCATTCGCCGGCTCGGCGTGTCGAGCGGGAAAATATCTGGGTATCAGTTTCGTGCCGAGAAGAACGGTGGCGGCGGTGCACGACAGAAAAACCGGGAAGGTCCA
>Ga0194115_10007657_pt1 | contig 10658 bp, 8 predicted proteins | sample TA2MahsurfametaG_3_FD_148656 | JGI IMG/M metagenome (GOLD analysis project Ga0194115, IMG submission 148656) | Freshwater microbial communities from Lake Tanganyika, Tanzania - TA2015002 Mahale S4 surface | ecosystem: Environmental > Aquatic > Freshwater > Lake | place: Tanzania: Lake Tanganyika... | reverse complement strand
TGTATAGGTTCTTCTATATCTTGTTGTATAGGTTCTTCTATATCTTGTTGTATAGGTTCTTCTATATCTTGTTGTATAGGTTCTTCTATATCTTGTTGTATAGGTTCTTCTATATCTTGTTGTATAGGTTCTTCTATATCTTGTTGTATAGATTCTTGTGTAGGATATAGAATTTGATTTATCTCATTGCTACTAATATCATGTTCCAAATCGTCTATTTCTAACATATATAATAGTTAAATATTTATTTTTACACCTTTTTACATTTCAAACGCCGATTTTTATATAGTGAAAATTATATAAAAATATTACTTTTATATAAGTATCAAATGGAACAACTAATTAAGGAAAATCAAGAATTAAAAAATGAAATTGATAATTTAAAAAAAGAACTACATAAATACTCACATTCTCAAAAGGAATATTATGAAAACAATAAAAATGAATTAATAAAGAAATCTAATGAACGACTTAAAAAAATAGCAGAAGAAAATCCTGATAAAATAAAACAATATAGGAGAAATGCTTATTTGAAACAAAAAGAAAAAAAGAAACAAAAAGAATTGGAAAATAAAAATAATGACATAATTTAGGGAAATTAAATAATTTATAAAAGTATTTAGAAATATTTTCTTTAGTATATGTATAAATGGAACTTTCCAAAGTTAAGAAAAAGAGAAGTGATGTTTCCAAAAGGATTGAGGGAAATAAGGAAACGGATTTTGTCTGTATCAAAATGTCTTGGAATAGTTTATGTAAAAATAACTATTTGAAACAAGGAATTCAAGACATAGTTTATAACATCAATAAAATCAGTTTCTTATCATATAAGTTATTGAATTTTCATTTTACAAGATTATTAGAAGAGAATAAGGAATTACCTGAACTTACACAAAATCTTTTTTACAATGCTTCCTGTTATGTTTCTGTAATGAAAAATAGAAAATCTACCATTGATAAAGAAGATGAAATGTATAAATCCTTTTTACAATTTTCTCATTTACTCAAAGAATTACCTTTTAGAGATAAAATGGGTGCATTGATAAATAATTTGAATAAACAACAATTTACTATGACGAAGAACCATTTGAAACTTAATTTTTATAAGCGTTTTTCTAAATATTTAGAATTGAGAACTGGTGAAACAAGAAAAAGTATTATTTATAAATGGTGTAAGGATATTTATGACGAAAAGTATAATGGGAAAAATTATTTTATTCTTTCAATGAAACAATTGTTAAAATATATTCCTACTGAAACTAATATCGTTAAACATTCTTCTCACTTCATCAAAATATATCATAAGATATTGAAAGAGTTTGAGAAACATAAAAATACAAAAGGAGTAAGAGTATTTAGTTTATTACCAAATAAACACTCATTTACAATGGATAATATCCAAATATGTTCTACTGCTCTAAATGATATAATTTCATATTTAACCAAAGAACAAAATTGTAAAGACTTTGATGAAAAGAAACGAGAATACTGGTTAAACTTGTTTAATATTGAAAAATATGAAACAGAACATAGGAATTTTCATTACACTATTTTTACTGATGGAAAATGTGGAGTGATTACAATGGATAAACCAAAAGCAAAAGAAGTGAAAACAAAGGAAATCAAAAACATTGATTACAAACAATATGTAGGGATAGACCCTGGATGCCGTGCGTTATTTACTTCTTGTAATGAAAATGACGAAATCTTACAATGCTCTACAAAAGAATATAGACACAAGAGCAAAATGATTTATGCTTGTAAGAAAAGGGAAAATTGGTATAAAGAATGGGAGCATTATGCTTTGTGGAAAAGTATTCCAAGCTTCAAAGTGAGTAATACTAAAAATATGTTAAATTATTTTGAATATGTCTTACCAAATATAGATACATTTTTTAAATTTCATTGTGATAAGAATTTTAGAGGTTTAAACTTCACTTCTTATTGTAGAGGGAAAGCAACATTAGAAAAAATATGTAGAAGCATTACAAAAAATAAAAAAACACTAATAGGGTTTGGTGATTATTCACAACAACACGGATTAGTAAAAAATCACCCTACAACTCCAATTCTAAAATTAAAGAAAGAGTTAAAAAGGTTTTGTGATGTTGTGGATATAGATGAATGGGGAACAAGTAAAACCTGTCATAAATGTTTTGAAAGAATAAGTCTTTATAGAAATAAAAAACTATGTAAGCCAAAGGCGACTGAAGTTAAGGGTAAAGCTAGAATGTCTCAATACCATAGCGTAATCCGTTGTAGTTCCAACGAGTGTAAATTATGTTGTATGGACAGAGATATTAATGCTTCCAAGAATATTTTACTTCTTTTACAATGTGAAAAACAAGGAAAAAGAAGACCAAAATGTTTTAGGGAACAAAAAGAATAAATACCTACGATACTCCTTTAAGGAAGATAAGTATGGTAAGGCGTGAAATTCGCCATTACACTTTTTATTTTTTTATGCTGTGAAAATCGGCGTTTGAAATGTTAAAAGGTGTAAGTATTTGTTTTTATAAATACAATTGCTTCTTCGTCTATAAATTTAGAACGTTTACATTTAACAGAATATATTCGTTTTCATTGTAAAATATATTTCTCAACAACTATAGTAAGTTTTTACTTCAATTATATTGATATTACATTTTCAGTTTAATTTATTTGATAATAATTCATATAAAAATAAATACTAATAATATATAAGAATGAAACTATCAAAACAAAGCAAGGAATTAATTTTATTTTTTTCAAAAAATAAATATATAAATTATGTTAAAAATACAAATAAAACTAATTCTATTTTAAGAGATTTATATAATGACATTCAAGAAGCAAATTATTATATTAAAAAACAAATTAAGTACAGATATACAATTAAAAAAATACAAACGGCTACACAAATATCAAAACCAATAAATTATAATGTTAGAAGTTTTCCAGATATGGTAAGAAATCATATAAATGAAGTAATGATGTCAGAAATTTGTTATAGTTTTTCTCTCTATGATAGAAATATCAAAGTATATTTTATTGTCGAAAACGATAATATTATGATAGAAATCGAAAAATATAATAAATATCTACATATAATTGCTACATGGTTATACATATTAAATATGTACGCAAATAAAGAGTGTTCTTCAAATTTAAACATTTATTTCTATTTTACTTCCCTTAAAAAAAATTTACCGCATTCAAATATTTATATATTAGACGAAACAAATGTAAATACCGCCTTTACTACAACATGTTCAAAAAATTCAGAAATTGTTATTTTTAGAAAGGAAGAGTGGTTAAAAGTATTTATTCATGAAACATTCCATAATTTCAGTTTAGATTTCTCAACATTGAATAATGATATAACAAATCATTGTATCAATAATATTTATAAAGTAAAATCAAACATAAACGCATATGAAGCATATACTGAATTTTGGGCGGAAATAATAAATGCTACATTATGTAGCTATTATAATAATAAAAATACAGAAAATCGTGATATTAATGAATTTCTCTCCAACTGTGAATTCTATATTAACTTTGAAAGAATATATGGTATATTTCAGTTGGTTAAAACACTTGATTTTATGGGTTTAGAATATAGCGATTTATATTCAAATTCAAAACAATCAGAAATACTTAGAGAGAATTTATATAAAGAAAATACAAATGTACTTGCTTATTATATAATTAAAACTGTATTAATGAATAATTATCAAGGGTTTTTGAGCTGGTGTAAGACAAATAACCTCTCTTTGTTTGATTTTAAAAAGACAACAGGCAATCAAAAACAATTTTGCGAATTTATTGAAAAAAATTATAAAACACAATCGTTGTTATACAATATTCGTCAATCTCAAATTTTTTTAGCTAAAATCAAAAAGAAAAAGGAAAATAATAAATTTATTTTGACAAATATGCGAATGAGTATAACGGAATTAGGTTAAAGGTTATATTAGAGTTCCTCTAACTAAATAAACTCTGTTATTGACTGTTGCACCAGTTGTTACTGTGGATTGATCAGAAGCAGGTTGAATGGTTATAGTAAAATATATTTTATCTCCAGCTTGAAAAGGTATCTTATACCACATTTTATTTGTAATAGGATCTAGACCTACTTCAAGAGTAGTAATGTCTGCGACTCTTGCTGGGTCATCGTGTAATATTTGTAATAAAATGTTTCTCATTATAACACTGTCAGCATTATTCATTTCAATTTCATTTGCTGTTGTTAGTAAGTTATCTAATGCTGTTTTTAATTTCAAATTTAATGATGTACGTATAGATTCTTCATTTAAGAACAAAGTAACACCCAAGTATGTACCAAACAACGATTGCGCCAAAAATCTCAGATAATCATATGTAAGATTTTTATTTAATCCTAGTTTGTTAGTAATAGCACCAGCAGTAATATTAGAAGAGGTATCAAAATCAATACCAAGGGGTAAAATAGGATTAGCAGACGAATATACAATTTTGTATTTAATATCATTAAGTGAAACATCAATTATGTTAATTGAAACATCATTTATGTCTATACTATCAGATTGAAATTTAAATAGATCTTGCATTAATGTTGTTGAGATATTAACATCCGCAGTGGCGTCACCTGTTAATGGTGCGTAAGTTTCAGGATAAATTGTTGCGGTATTCGAAGTTATTGTAAGTGAAAATAAAGGCAAGTAAATATCCAGTGTTACTCCCTCTACTTGAAATGTTGTAGACATTGTTCCAGAAGAATAATCTGTTGTTTCTGCCTGAGTTGCTGTAATAATTGTAGTTCCAACACCAATAATTGTTATCATATTTCCAGAAACATCCGCTACTGAACTATTTGAACTTGTGTAACTAAATGACCCGTTACTATTTGATGTAGGTGGAGTAATTGTAAAAGAACTATTACCAATTGTTTTTCTTGGAATTGAAAAACTAGATATGGATGGAGTGAGTTTGGATACTTGAAATGATGATGCTATTATTCCAGACGTGTAATTTGTGGTTGCTGCTTGAATCGCAGTAACGGTTGTAGTTCCAGTACCCACAATTGTTATGGTATTTCCAGAAACATCCGCTACTGAACTATTTGAACTTGAGTAACTAAATGGGCCACTACTATTTGATGTAGGTTGAGTAATTGTAAAAGAATTATTACCAATTGTTTTTGTTGGAATTAGAAAATCAGATAGTGACGGATTTGCTTTGTCTACTTGAAATGTTGTAGTTATTGTTCCAGAATTGTAATTTGCTGTTGCTGCTTGAGTTGCTGTAATAGTTGTAGTTCCAAGACCAATAATAGTTATAGTATCTCCAGAAATAGAAGCTACGGAAGTATTTGAGCTTGAGTAACTAAATGAGCCACTACTATTTGATGTAGGCGGAGTAATTGTAAACGGACTATCGCCATATGTTTTTGTTGGAATGGAAAAACCAGATATGGATGGACTTGCTTTGTCTACTTGAAATGTTGTAGTTATTGTTCCAGAATTGTAAGTTGTTGTTGCTGATTGAGTCGCAGTAATGGTTGTAGTTCCAGCACCCACAATGGTTATGGTATTTCCAGAAATAGTAGCTACTGAAGTATTTGAACTTGAGTAACTAAATGAGCCGCTACTATTTGATGTAGGCGGACTAATTGTAAACGGACTATCGCCATATGTTTTTGTTGGAATGGAAAAACCAGATAAGGTTGGACTTGCGTTGTCTACTTGAAATGTTGTAGTTATTGTTCCAGAATTGTAATTTGTGGTTGCGGCTTGAGTCGCAGTAATGGTTGTAGTTCCAGCACCCACAATTGTTATTGTATTACCAGAAATAGTAGCTACTAAAGTGTTTGAACTTGAGTAACTAAATGAGCCGCTACTATTTGATGTAGGCGGAGTAATTGTAAACGGACTATCACCAAATATTTTTGTTGGAATTGAAAAACCAGATATGGTTGGTGTTGCTTTACTTACTACAAATGATGCTGTTATTGTTCCTTGATTATAACTTGATGTTTGTGCTTGTGTTGCTGTAATAGTCGCAGTTCCAGCACCCACAATGGTTATTGTATTTCCAGAAATAGTAGCTACTGAAGTGTTTGAGCTTGAGTAACTAAATGAGCCGCTACTATTTGATGTGGGTGGAGTAATTGTAAATGGACTATTGCCAAATGTTTTTGATGGAACAGAAAAATTAGATAATGTTGGATTTACCCTAATTGCTGTAACCTGTCTTCCAATAATACTTTTAAAAGTAAGACCTGTATTATTAACCATTTGTGTAAGAGTATTTTTTTGAAAATCTTTGTTACCTAATCCTAATTCACCAAAATAATTTCGACCACATCCAAAAACAGTATTATCACTCATCAAAACAATAGTATGAACGTCGCCAGTATGAATAGCAGTAGGAGTTTTTCCAGTATTATTAGTCATTAATGTAAGGGTATTTGTATTAGTTGTATTACCTGTACCTAATTGACCCTCATTGTTACGACCAGTTCCATAAATAGTACCATCTGTCATTAAAACAATAGTATGAAGAAATCCACAATAAATAGATTGAGGTATTTTGCCAGTATTATTAGTCATTTGAGTAAGTGTTGTTCTATTAGTTGTATTACCTGTACCTAATTGACCTTCATTGTTCACACCAGTTCCAAAAATAGTACCGTCGCTCATTAAAACTATAGTATAGGTCTCACCGCAAGCGACCGAAACTGGAGTTTTACCAGTACTATTAGTCATTAATGTAAGAGTATTTCTATTAGTTGTATTACCTGTGCCTAATTGACCTGAATCATTTAAACCAGTTCCATAAATAGTACCATCAGTCATTAAAACAATACTCCATCCTTGTCCTGCATATATTGAAGACGGAGTTTTACCTGAAACACCAACCATTTGATTAAGAACCTTAATTTCATTATCCAAGTTAGTACTATTAAAACCTAATCCTAATTCACCCCATCCATTATAACCAGTTCCAAAAATAGTATTATCAGTCATTAAAACAAGAGTATGTTGTCCTCCACATACGATGGAACGTGGTGTTTTACCTGTATTATTAATCATTTGGACAGGACTTGTTCTTAGATCTTTGGTATTTAACCCTAATTGTCCACCATTATTACGCCCAACTCCAAAAATAGTACCATCAGTCATTAAAATAACCGCATGATTCTCACCACAAGATATTAAATCAGGTGTTTTCCCAACAATATTGGTATCAATCATTTTTGTAAGAGACAATACTTCGTTTTGATTACCTACACCCAACCCACCCCATCCATTACCACCAGTTCCATATATTGTATTATTGCTCATTATAAATATTGATGAATTACCCTTTCCACCTAATAATTCTTCATAATTTTGAATATTACTGTTAAAATAAATAATCTCAATATCCTGACCTGTACTTTCCATAGTCCAATCACCACCGTACAATATATTTCCTGTAAAATCGTTTGAAGCACCCACAATCGCTGTAGTATTTGATAGAATAACATTATAATAATTTTGCCAGTTCTCATAGTTCAATGTATTACATGCTAAATAATCAATGGTTGAAATATTAAATTGATTTATTAAATTAATTATAAATGTTACATTTTCAGAGTAAGGTATGGATTCATCATTTCTAAATAACAATTCATTATTCAAAAATTGATAATTTGGTTGAAAAGAAAAAACAAAACATAATCTATCAATACTAGTAAATTTATTATTTAATAATTGTAATAAATCATTCCTACTACAATTTCTAGAATAAACTATAGGAAATGTACTTTCATTACAAGAACCATAAAATACCTCATAATTAGGGGTATCGTTGTCAATCAGTAAAACATTTGTAATATTACTCGTGTCAATAGTGTTATCGAATAAAAAATCCATATATATTATGTAAATAGTTAAACATTCTCCAAAAAAAACTCTATCAAAATATGAACTCAATACAAACTCTTTCATAAAAATAAATTACTATATAAATTATTTTTATGCTAAATTATGTGTATAATGGTTTTATACAAGGGTTCCTCTAATTAGGTAAATACGAGGATTAACTGTTGCTCCAGTTGTTGCGGCAGATTGGTTTGAGGCTGGGTTTACAGTTAAATTAAAATATATTTTATCACCAACAACAAAAGGCATTCTGTACCACATTTCACCGGAACCATCAGCTCCTACTTCAAGAGTAGTAATGTCTGCCAATCTTTGTGGGAGATGATTTAGTATTTGTAATAGAGCACCTCTCAAGTAAGTGTCATCAGCGCTTGTCTTTACAACACCATTATCAGCTGTTAACATAGTGTCTAATGCTACCTTGAATTTTGAGTTCAATGAGGAGCGTAGTGCTTCTTCATTGTTAAACAAATCAGTACCTAAGTGTGTACCAAACAATGATTGTGCCAAAAATCTCACGTAATCATATGTAAGATTATAATTTAAACCAGTGTTGCTCGCAATAGCACCAACAGCAACATTAGAAGAGGTATCAATATCAACACCTAGTGGCAAAATAGGACTAGCGGATGAGTATACAGTTTTGTATTTAATATCGTTGATTGAAATATCGTTAATGTCTACACTATCTGATTGGAATTGAAATAAATTGTTCATTAATGTAGTAGAAATATCAACGTCCACAGTTGCATCTCCGGTTAATGGTGTATATTGTTCACCATAAATGGTTGCGGTATCAGAAGTTACTGTAACAGAAAACAAGGGCAAGTAAATATCTAAAGTCGACATTATAATATACTAAAGTATTTAAAAAATTTCAAAAAAAATAATTATTATGACTAGAAATTAGTTAAGAATATTACGAAAATATCAAAAATATAGCATTCTAGTAGTATTCTAACTAAAAAAACTAATTATTATAGTTATAATAATTATAATCAAAAATTTATATAATTTGAATATATTCTTACGATATTGAATGTAATAAATAATGTCTATAAAGTTATTACCACTAGATTTATTTTCACTGAATTAAGTAATTACCTTGTTATTATATTTTTCAATTATGTAGATCTCTAATATGTAAGTGCGTTTTACAATAATCCTCGCCATATAAGCATTTGCCAGGACACAATTTATTATTTTTACAGCGTTTGGCACAAATATATTTATAACTTCCGTTACCAATCGATTTCTTATTAGCTTTCCACGCCTCGCTAGCTTCATCAAAGTCTATGTTGACTTCATAAAGTTGTCGGGATTCTGATTTTGTTTGACTTCTTGTCTTCATGTTTGTAGTGTATATATTTTGTATTATTTTTTATAAAAAGAATTTCAATTTTTTTTATAAATTGAAATTGCTCTTTTGCTCTTTTAGCTCTTTTTGCTCTTTTCCTTATGTATTTCTAATTGATTTGGTGTATGTATATTACGAAGTTAGTTAATTTGTTGACAGCATTTAAAGTTATATTTTTAACAATAATATTCCGTATTTATTTTTTGCTCTTTTTGCTCTTTTTGCTCTTTTCCTAAAATTTCCATCTATTTCCATTGAAAAAATATAATAAATTACCAAAATAATAGAAATAATTTTCATAACTAATTATTATCTTTAATTGTAGTAGCCTTTGATATATTTTTAATAATTTTTTCCTTCTTATCATCTTCTGTTTCCATAACTTCTATTACCATTTTATTATATACATCTGATATTTTTGAATATGAATTACCATAGTCTGGATATTTCTCTCGAAATTGTGGGAGTAACTTTATATTTTTATCTGCTATTTTGTTTATTGCTTTCTTTAATTTAGTTTTATTGTCATCTTCTTTAGCCCACTGTCCCTGATCTTTGATGTACATAGTTTCTCTTTTTTTATCCGTACAATGTACTGGTCTAACTGTTTCGTCTAGGTTATTTAAGTTTTTCACAATTATTTTTGAAATACCTTCTACATATCCAAGTTCACCAACTTCCATCAGATCGGAAAGCTGTAATTTGATGGAATCTACAAACTCTGTTATATTCATGGCATTTTTGCATGTTTCGTTTAAAAAGAAATTTAGGTTAAATGCTTTGTTATGCGAATTAGTATGGGTAGTTGTAGTATTATGAGTTCCATTTTTAACAATTTCTAAAATAAGGTTTTTTATATCAGTTTGTTCTTTTATTAGCTCTGAGTTTTGCTGTAATAATCTATCAATTATTTGGTCCTTTTTTTCTATAGTATTTTCTATATTATTTATACATGTTTTTTTGTGTCTCCATAATCCAGTTCTATCACTGTATTCTTTTCCGCAATTTTCACAGCAATAAATCGATGTATTTTGCTCATTTTGCTCGTTTTTGCTCTTTTTTTGTTGATTTTGGTGTTTTGCTGACATTAAATGCCTTTCAAAATTAGATTTTTTACTACATATATAGTCACACAAATCACATATAAATTCTTTGTTGCTCGTTTTGCTCCTTTTTGCTCCTAAATTGTTGATTATTGAGACCATTTATATCCGTTGAGAAAATATTTTTAAGTTTTTTTTCAATAATAAAATAAAATATTTCAATTTAATTTGAGACCATAAAGTTTCAATATCGTAATAAAAAAATTCGGTCAGTAAGGACTTTTTGGCCGACCGATTTTTGGACATTTATTTTTGTCCATTTTGGAAAAGTCAAAATACTTTTCATTTTTCAAAAACATTCATTTTTAT
>Ga0194115_10007656_pt1 | contig 10660 bp, 12 predicted proteins | sample TA2MahsurfametaG_3_FD_148656 | JGI IMG/M metagenome (GOLD analysis project Ga0194115, IMG submission 148656) | Freshwater microbial communities from Lake Tanganyika, Tanzania - TA2015002 Mahale S4 surface | ecosystem: Environmental > Aquatic > Freshwater > Lake | place: Tanzania: Lake... | reverse complement strand
GAGAAGTTGTAACCTGGTAAGGTCCGTCAACGCTGGCACAAACCGCTTCACATGAGCGAAGCTTACGTGCCTGAATCGGTCCTGACATAGAAGTACCACCATCTCATTGATCAATTGCGAGCGGAATCGTAGATTATACGACTTAACGATACGACGCCTGGCTTCGGAGGAATCAGCGAGACCCAACTTTCGAAGAAAAGGACCGGCAAAGATTGAATTGACCGTCAACGTCATGAATGCAACCCCGCCTGAAGAGATTCGACTAAGGTTGAATGTCTCACAGTCTGGAATGCAAAAGTCACACCCCAATGCACATCCGGTACTTACCGATGCAGGCGAAAGCCTGCTGAGTATGAATTTCGTGAATGGTTTCATCTCGACCTCCTGTTGCTTGGGATACACGATTGTCCAATGCAATTGCAAGGGTAATGCCCAAAGCACCCCTGAGGCCCCCAAAGATCTGAAAAGCCGTTTCCTGCCAGTTAGTTTTCAGACCAATTCTAACCGTAATCGGATAGATGGACACGAACTGGACAAGCCTGATCACATTAAGAAGGAGATATAGAACAATTAGATATCCCCATTCTGTGGCAGTCCAGATTTCGGATTGTTCGCCGGAAGCTATGACATATCCCCAAACAGCGCCTCCTAGAGTGAAGAGAAGAGTGTTCAGGATGTGCTCCAAGATGGATAGAAAGTCATCTAGCAGTTTCGGGTCGTTCACAAGTGCCCGTCCAAACAACTTTACCACGATTCCAGCGCTGACGCTCGCAATGACACCCGAGGTTTTCCAAACAAAATCAGACACGTAGTAGTTCTACCAAATGAAGGTTCAGTCCGGTTCTTGAAGTCCAGTATCATTACGCATACGAAGTACATACCAAATATATGATGCCTGTAATCGTCGCAACCTGAACAACGTTTTCTTCTCGACTGAACCTTCGATTGAGTAAGAACAGGCAACCAAGAAGGCCTATTCCAAAGAGCAAGCCTGCTGCTGCACCTCCGATAGACTTCTTACAAAACAGAGCGATCCCTTTACCTACGTCGATTTCCTCTCCGAATCCTGGAATTTCTAGTTCTCCAAAGTATCGTTCACTGAAGATCGAAAAGAAGACTATTGCTGAACCATCGTTCAACAAGCTCTCGCCGGCGATATGTACTTTGAGACGTGGTGGAGCACCGACTTCTTCCAGCAAGGCAGCAACAGCAACGGGATCCGTCGCGGCGAGAATGCTTCCGACTGTCATTGCAAAATTAAAGGACCAGCCCCATGGAAAGATATAGAAACCTATCAACGCTCCGAGTACTGTCCCAGCCAGAACCAAGGGAAAGGCGAATATCAACTGTTGACCCAAGGAGAACACGAAAAGATGAACGTTCAATCCATAGGCATCCTTGAAAATGAGGACAGGTAGGAAGGTCAACAGCAAGACCTCCCAGTTAATCGCTAGCCACATACGCAGAGTCTCTGATATATGAGAATAGCTCCCGCTTAAGACGGATGCGATGCCCGTCAGAGTTCCGATGAGGAACATAACTGCCGTGTACGGAAGGGCACGAGCGTATCTGGAAAGAAGAAAAAAGGCCGCAAAGCCGATCGTCAATGTCAGGGGGGGGAAAAGAACGGCGTAGGCAGGTTCCTCGTGATGTCCTCCATGATGTTCCCCATGAGTTTCATCGTGAGCTTCTTCGACGACTTCAGTAAGGTTCGCATTTGTACCGTGTTCGTCCGTTGCCGATAGCACCTGAGACAGCAATGACAGGATGACGACACATCCCACTAGAGTTGAGTGGTGTCGAGTCGCTACCATCATGAATCACGTCAAGACGAGAAAAAACTCGACGTTTTCGACTGCAATTGCTCGATGCCTCTCTCGGCACTTGTATTCTTTCGGCGACAACAATCATGAAGCAACCCTTTCAGATGTCACTGTCGATTCGCGGAAATTAACAGTAAGGTATAGTGTACGTTAGCCAGTAGCACTGACGCGTCTTTCATCACAGTCAGGTGAGCGAGAACATTGGGCCTAGCTATTATGTTATCTAGCTTACTTGGCCATGAGCAAAGTATGTATCATATCATATGCACTTTTTCGTCCAAGTCGGGGGGAGGGAAGCTGCTTTCCCCCAAGATATTCCATGCCCCGATATCCTAACTGTAACTTGATATGTTGCTGTGACTGTGATACAAATGCTGCGGGTCCCATACGTAGGGACTATACGGATAAAGCATCTCACTGTCACCGTGCGATCGTGCCACGAACCAAAATAACCCCGTTGCCTCTCGAGTCCCGTCGTCGGGGTTCCATTTAATTTTCCACCCCCCCACCTTGCATTCAAAATTGCATCATGGTAGACATCGAAGCTTCTAGGACGACCACTAGCAATCCTTACAGCTCTGGGAATCCTGATATTCTTCCAACGTATCATCCCATAAATGTGCTGTGGAGGTTATTGTACATGACTCTCGCTCTTTGGGGTTTGCATCATTTTCAAGCCTATCAGAAGATCCTTCACGATCCGAACATACGACACGAGGTTTGTGTTCCCATCGTTTGGTGTTTTGTTATTATATTTTCATTTTACTACTTTACTCAACCTCTACCGTCTTCCAGTGGTTCAAAATTGGCTTGGCAGCAACCGTTGGTAAGTCTCGCTCTTCCTAGGTCGGCGGATGAGAAAACCGGTACGACGACGAAACTAACTGTAAACAACAACTTGTCCTGTCATCCACGTAGCAATTTTATTCATTAAGGCGTACGTGGAGATGTACGCCGGGAAAATGCAGAAGAAAAAAGTGGCTTGTAAGTTGGAAGCTTGTGGCGCCATCCTTCGTGACGCCAAGGAACCGATACTCATCATCATTGTTTTGTATTTTTCGTCATCTTGCTGCCATAGACGAGAATTTCAAGGATACAACGCACATTGTAATGATTCTGTTACTACTGACGTCTTTATCTTTCCATTGGGCACTGTGGCCCGTCTTTGGTTCTGTTTCTATGTTCATCATGTTCCTTGTGGGAATGTTCATTTTGAATTTTTGTCTTCTCATGCCCACTACAGTACAAAACTTGACCGCCTTTGCATTGCTGACGTTTTTCTTGCAACAGTATTCATAACTGTATATTGGAAACAGTCAGCTGTAGGGACTCCGATACTGTTTGGCTTACCTCCCAGTGCTAGAGGCGAAGAGACCCTGGAAGGGTACTGTAGGAAATAAGTCTAGAACCCTTTGACATTGGACATCGACAGTGACTGTGAATCACACGAAACATTTAGTTCCAACGAGTCGATTTTCTATTTTCCTCTTTATGGCTCATAGACGGTGACAACGCTCGAATGAATCCTTGCTTCCGAAGGCAACGAAAATCAGAAGTGATGGTACGGCCAAGCAGAGAGGTTGCGAGAAGCCTATCTCGTATTCGGGGGATACCATGAAATCTTCGTGGTTGGAGCAATGTGAAGTGTCACGATCCATAGGGACTCAACTGCAGAATGGGGAAGGGACGAGTGACAGTGATGGCGAACCGAAGGCAATGCACATCTTTCTACCAAACTGTCCACTGAGTTCCTTCGTCGGCGAGCCTATTGAATCGTCGATCAACCTGCAGGTGAATATTCTCATCCATCCTATCATGTACGATTTTCTTTCTCATGTTCGGGAAATGTGGATCGAAAGGACTACCGACGGTCATGATGATGATGATGATGATGATGATGATGGGGGCGAATGCATGCCGTCGGATGGTGTAACACTCGGTCCTTTGCCGATGGAACCGTACCATAGTTTGGACTTTATATGCCCCGAGACTCAACAACAGGCGTTATGGTGCCACAGTAAATTGCCCATTCATGATCTCAGTTCTCATTCAACAACGAACGTCGAAGTTTCGGTATCATGTCTTGTCCTCGATCCAAAGCTAGACGAACACCGACAAACTGTAGGTGATGACAACTTCACTCTTCTTCTCCAAGGTCATCTCTTGGGGCGATTGGTAAAGGCTGGTTCGGTTGTCCTTTTGGCTACAAGGTATGATTTTGCCGTTCTGGAAGTGCTGTCGGTCTCTATAGACGGGAAAGATTCCTCAGAGGTCTATCGAATACCCGAGGGAAAGGATTCCTGGCAATTGGTTGTCGATATTCCGCAGTGTCTAGATCCCCCGAGAGTCCTAGCGGACAAGAAGGCAATATGGGAGTCGACGATTCCAGGTTACGAAGAACTTCGTGATCAGCTGGTCAACCTAGGCTCACTGCATGGGAGCCCGCATGCCCCATCGGCTGTCTTACTGACTGGAGTTTCTGGTGTTGGAAAATCACGTCTTGCGTCATCATTAGCTCATTTGTTAACGCTATCACGGAATCAAACTGATGCGGTGGTATATTATCTTTCAGTGCGTGATTTAATCTTTCACGCTGCTGGACAGTCTGATTTGTTCGAAGATTTTCTCTCGCCGAGGTTAGTATGTGCATCACTCTGGATCTTGGACGATTTACATCTCCTAGAAAGGGAAGACAGCCACGACGAAGCTTCACAGAACGACGTGGGATATATCTCCACCTGTGAAGCTCTTTTACGTGGCATTGATCGATTCAAAAGCTCGTGCTACATTGTCGGAATATGTCGCGACGCAGACAGGCTTCCGTGGTCCTTTACCAAAAGTGGGAGACTTGAAAAGCACATTGGAATGATGCCCCCTACCCAGTTGCAGCGGTCGTGTATATGGGATGAAATCCTGTTGAAAGAGATGCCGATCAAGGAAACTCGACAGGAGTGGTCACGGACTCTGGTGGCTATGTCCTTGGGATGCGTCGCAGCGGACCTTCATCGCATCTATCGCGATGCCTATGCCCGACGGCAGAGTCGGTCCCCACAGGATGAAGTTCGTCCAGTGATCGATTGGAGTGACCTTCGTGATGCAGCGCGGCGTTGTGTACCCTCCCAGCTAGCGGAACTTGATGTCGTGAATCCACACTATTTTGATCCCAAGTTGTCCTGGAGAGAAATTCATGCAGCGAGTTGGCAGTCGTTTATTGGGTATGAAGATTTGAAGAAGGGTGTGTTTCGCCAGGTGATCGTCCCCTGGAAGCAGTTTCTTGCGCGTTCAGAAGGGGAAGCCGCCGCTGGTGGGCAATCTTGGCCTACTCCTCCGTCGGGGGTACTTTTCCATGGTCGATCTGGCTGTGGGAAGACCGAAGCTGTCAAGTGCATGGCGTCATCCCTAGAGCTATCGATGATACAAGTGCGAGCCTCGGATATCCTTGACAAATGGCTTGGAGGTTCAGAAGCGTTGATACGATCCCTCTTTGCTCGTGCCAGAGCGGCCGCACCATGTATTCTATTTATCGATGAAATAGATGCCATAGCCTGCAACCGCACAGAGGACGAATCCAATGACTCCGGTGCCCGTATTCTGTCAACCCTATTGAACGAAATGGATGGTGTTACCACCGGCTTGAAGATGAGCCAGATCCTCGTCGTAGCCTGTACAAACAGGCTTCGGGCACTGGACACCGCACTGCTTCGTCCCGGAAGGCTTCAGGAACATTTTGAGCTCTTTTCACCGACGCTTGATGACCTTCGCTCGATGCTGCATCATTATCTTAGAAAAGTACCTCTTCACCGAGATGTGTCGATCGAGGCCATTGCATCGGCGCTTGCCACAAGGAAAGCGACTGGGGCTGAAGTAGAGGGTACATGTAGAGAACTATGCCTTTCAGCCTTTCGAAGTACAGGAAATCTACAGAATTTTCGCTTATCGGGGACGGAGATTGCTCAAGCGCTTCGACTAAACATCTAGAATTTGCTACAGGGCGCTCGATACCGCAGAATCGCGTGCAAAGCATCAATTTCATTACGTAGACTTAGTCGAAAAACCCATCATCCAAGTGCTTACTGGGTGTCGGGTCACCAAGTTCGGTGAGTTCGTATTCGGTAAAGATTTTTGGGAGAGCTATGGCCCGAATCGCCATGAGCATGCCAATGACGCTGGGGAAAAAAATTGCCGTCGGTGGATTGGACTTGAATGCCCAAAGACCTATCAGACAGAATCCTTGAATTAAGGTGAATAGACCCATTCGTCGGCGCCCAATAGTTTGAACGGGGTGATCTTCGGGGAGCCTCGTATTCTCAACGAAACTATCCCTGACTCGCTGAAGGAAGGAATTACCGCTCATCAGCTTTCGTCCAAGGAAAAGAAATACACCCGAGACCACTGGAATAGGGACCAAACGGATATACGGAAGTAGCAACAACGAAGATGCGATCATGGCGTGGATGACGAAACCTGTAAGTCGCGTTTCGACGACATCAACAATCTCATTGACCTCTGTTTCTGGGTTGAACTTCGTTTCGGTCATCGCCCGAACGTGATTCATTGACTGTACAGTGGCTCCACACATCCAAGGAAGTCCGAATATTGATAGAACTACGACGAAGAGCATTAGCTGATATACCAAGCACTACATAAAGCGTTTGTTCATTTTTGACACGTACCTCCAGTAATCAGCCCCAACGCTACCATGTCCAAATTGTAAGCCGACCCCTTTTTCAGTTTGTTATCCGGATTGTTGACAACTCGGACGCTAATGTTTTGGTCCATGTAGAAAAGAGCAGTCAATAGAACAGCAGGAAGACTGCATAGCAGCTTCATCTTGAGAGGTATTGCATCGAATGGAACGAGAAACGGACGCGCCACTGACAGTTGAAAAGAGTCGGGAACAGAAAGGGTCTGCACAGCGTATTTCTTGAACATGGGAAGCGTGTTGAGAAATGACATAGTGACGAAGATCACGACTGGTCCGAAATCTTTCACAAGCGTTCTGATTTTCTGATTCAAGAATCTACTTCCTCCAAAAGCAGTCACAGTCATAGTAGACCAGAATGTTGTTAATGCCATACCCAAAGCGACGAATGGAGTCGTAAGATTCATGGGATCTGCCTGGGCAAAGTTTCTTCGAAGAGATGCAAGGGCCTCGTAAATGAAATTAAAACTTAGCAACGCGTTGAATACTTCATCCGTAAACCGGGTGCAAAAACGAATCAGAGTACTTGAGCCGCCTAGCCCCAAAAGTGTGAAGAAGAGGCTAGTCCATAACCCCACCCAGGTGTAGATCGGAAAGAAGGGTACATTATTCAATGTACAAAAGCGAAACAAGCCCGAAATGAAAGCTAAAGTAAGGCCAGTGGGCGCGATAAAGGCCATTGGCTGCCCACAGAAGAGAGCATACGCCTGTAACGCAATGTGAAAGGATGAGATCCCAATGTTCCTCCGTCAGTTGATCAGATTCGAAAGACTTGACATACCATTCCACTGGCACCGGCACTCAAAAGAAACTCCACCACTCCAATAGAGTTGTTAGTGAGCTGAGATGCGATTGTTCCGAAACTAATGGCAGGAGATAAACAAGCAAAGTACAAAAACAGAATAGCAGGGACGACTTTCTTCATATTTCTGAAACCATCAGTCCAGTCCGACATATATACTTTTCGTCGCTTCATGATGTCCTTCCTGCGAGGGAAAACATGCCGTCAGATTGTGATTTACATGCACGATTTCAGTCCGACTCATTCCAAACGTACTTCATTACTTCTGAAACCGGCTGAGTTAGAGGCCGGGTCCACGAATAATCTTTCCCGCTGCGAGTTTCCAGTCTTTCGAAAAAGGTTTTGGTGATGCGTATTGGTAGAACACTTGCCGTTCGTGATAATGCTTTAGCAGCTTGGTTTTTAGGCGGCCCAATCTGGGCGAAATCTGGATCCGTGGATGACCATTTCTGGATCCCTGATACTACTCTTGACCGCGAAAGAGCTGAATAGAAGCCACAACATGGAAAACAGTATGATAACAAGATGGCGGCTGCACTGAGCCCTCGGAGTCGTCGCCTGGCCACGCTCATGCCTCCGATCACGTTGTATCGCAATGTGGGACAAACGGAACGAATTCAAACAGTATTAGTTCCTTCGACGTTCGGGCCAGGCGCATGGAATGATGTGTGATTAGTGGGTGCCACAAGCAAAAAGCTTGTGGGGAGATTCGCTGAAGACATCATTGCTCTGGCACTCGGTCGACCGGTTCATATTGTTTCTTCCTGCGCTTTCTGGCTGACGAGGACGATGGATTCGGTATCTATGGATGACGTACGTGCTGATCGGACAACGTGCGATAAGAGACTACCATAACTATAAAAATAGACCTGTGTTTCATTTCATGTGTATCGCATGAAATGTATGTATGCATATTAGACGGCTATAAAGGGTAGATACATAGATACTATCAGAATTGGGACACGCTCACCGTCAAACATCATGGGATACACTGAAATCCTCTGCCATTGTGCTCGTCATTTCATTGCGGGGTTATCATTGGTGTTCGCACGAAGTAGTACATAGACAAGTCTCCGAACTTGATTCGACTTTGAGGTGCTGGGATTCGGCATCGAATCACCCACTCCGTTGAGGTCGTTGATGCTGTCCGCATAAAGACTGGATTTTTTCCCAGGTCATCAAGTTGAACTCGGTGCTGGCAGAGATAATTTCCTTGAGATGATTTGGGTCAATGTGGATAAAGGGAAACCAAAGCCTCTCCCTGTCGCAGTTTGCCACACATAGGCATGAACTCCGGTTCTGAAGTTGATCGTCAACGTCACTAACAGGAACTTGTGGTGTAGCAGCCCATCGAACTACACACATGCCCCTCCATTAGTCCAAAGAAGTCGTGTGTACGCTTTTCGTTTTCCAGCTAGCAGCCACTCGTCGCGAGAAATCATACTGCCCATATGAGAACATTGAGACAACCAGGCTTTGGTACCCAACCATCCCCTATCGACAGGCCTGTCGTCAAGAGAAACATGAACTGTGTAGTCAGATGAGGCCAACTCCCGAACCTCGTTTTCAAGTCGTGCTTGCATATTCTGAATCCGTGAGACGCCGCCGACCAGGTGAATTGACTGGTAGAGCGCTGCATGGAAATGTTCTGGGCAAGCCTGGATGGCTTGGACGACAGCTGGTCCCAAGCCCACCAGTTCTCCTGGGAAACCAGCATCCGAGGGATGGAATAAGATTTCGGGAATAGTAAAGCGTTCTACCGATAGCCTCAATACCTGCTCCTCCTCAGCCTGTTCTCGACGCCTTCGTTCCTCTTCTGCTCGTTGACGAAGCAACAACTGTCTACGCTGCTCGATGGTACTCTCCTCCTCGTCGTCATCGTCCTCTCCATCATCATCATCGTGATCGGCCACATCCGCTTGAATTTCCTGGGCTTCGCCGTCGTCTGAGTTGTCGTCGCCATCTTCGTCATTCTCATCCATTTCGTAGTCTTCGGCGTCATCTTCATCTTCGTCCTCATTTTCGTCGATGTTCTTTGTGGCAGCTGCATTTAGTTCCGCTTGCAAAGGAGGTGGGATTCTCACTTCACCTCGTATTCTAGTCTGGTAATCAGGTAGAAGGAAGTCCCGATCATAGAGGCGTCTACCAGATGGCTTTCTTCGGGCCAGTGCGAGGTCCTTTCTAAATTCCAGCGAAACATAAGATAATTGTTGGAGGACATCGGTCAAGAGATGCTCTTGATCCATAAGATTGTACTGTCGATAGCTCATGAAGTACTTCAAAACGTTCACCAAGTGGCGTCCTCCTATCGGTAACCGCCGAATCGCTTCGGGAAGAATGATCTGCTTCCGAAAGGTTGGAACCACAAGACTCGAACTCCAACCCAAATCCACGGTACAGCAAGTCTTGTACTGGGGATGTTCCTGAGCTGCCAACACGGAAGAATTGGCGAAGCCGACACATGCGACACCGAAGTCTTCCATCCAGACATAGGTAATCTGATCGATCAGAGTTCGAGGGTAATGAGGAGGCAACAGCAAAATGGCGGCGACGGAATTCGATGGAATAGTCTTGTTGGGCATCTTCGTATTCTTGGTTCCCTTCCATCCAAGGGCTCCGGCAGCTTCCGACTGCAAGGGAATCAAGACACCTAAGAGATCCAACACGCGCTTCCATACTTGGGTTTGATTCCCCATGTTGCAAATGATGCCTCGTTCACAACTTCTGGTGACAGCGACGAGAGAAGATGGATTTTGAACTTGTTCCAGTTCATCCCCCACTAGTAATGTAATTTGGTGGGCCAAACGGGCGGTGACATTCGGGAGGAGGCGGGGTCCTTCATCGGTCAGCCACCCATACTTCAAAGTATCACCTCCATTGTCAATAATGAGTGTGTGAGAATAAGAAGGTACGGAACCGTTGGACGAAGAGGCGGTACCGGTAACGGCTTTCTTGGCACGTTTTGTGGGGGGATTTTTCCCGTCCGGCTTTTCTCGTTGCGTTCCAAGAGAGTCTCGAGGCCGTCCTTTTGTCTGTTTCACCGATGATTCAGCACCTTTCGATTTGTCGGTGGGCATATTGATGTTACCGATTGCACAGTCACTTCGAGGGTGTTTCGATGACAGCCGCTGTTGTGAAGCAAAAGTGGGTCGAGAGTCAAGAAGATATCTTGCGTCTGGCCGCCACCCCATTCATTTCGCCTGCAAAAGTGTTGAAATGACTCGTACTCCTTCCTGCCTTGGTTGACTCGTAGGTATGTGTCGTAGGTCTTGAGTCGTCTTACTCAAACCACACTCTCCGTCACACAACTCTTGCAGGATAAAAATAGGTTTG
>Ga0194115_10007653_pt1 | contig 10662 bp, 11 predicted proteins | sample TA2MahsurfametaG_3_FD_148656 | JGI IMG/M metagenome (GOLD analysis project Ga0194115, IMG submission 148656) | Freshwater microbial communities from Lake Tanganyika, Tanzania - TA2015002 Mahale S4 surface | ecosystem: Environmental > Aquatic > Freshwater > Lake | place: Tanzania: Lake... | reverse complement strand
TCACGGGAAGAACGCGGAGGCACCAGCCTTTCAAACTCCACCGAAGCTGATCTGGCCCTTCACCTGTACAACGCGCTAAATGTAGCCACTGAGGGCATATCGTCGCGATCTCGGGTAGCTGTTATCACTCCGTACGCTCAGCAGTCAGCACTCCTCAAACGCACTTTTCTCAAAGCCCTTGGGAATGACTTCAACAAGCTTATAGAAGTGAATACGGTTGATGCGTTTCAGGGGCGTGAGGCTAACATCGTCATTTTCTCCGCGGTTCGAGCGGCGGGTAGCCACGGGATCGGTTTCTTGAGTGATGTTAGGAGGATGAACGTTGCGTTGACAAGAGCCAAGCATTTCTTGTTCATTATCGCACGATGCAAGTCCATCACCGTCAACCCATACTGGAGAGAACTTGTTCAACATGCACGCGATTCCGGCGCTGTTGTTCGAGTACCGATCCTGGGCAGAGCTGGCGCACAGGAATTTGGAAACCCCACTTCATGGACCCAGGAAGAGAACAATGGAGTCCCTCTGCCCCCCTCCGGTGACGCTGGTCCCGCTCCCCTACCGCTCGATCCCCGCAAGAAACGAGCAGCTCCTTCTCGGCCATTCGATCCCCGGAAAAAGCGATGATATTTCCGAATATAATCGTAGCTATCTCCACAGGCGGTACTATACGATCACAGGCAACTCACCAGTCACAACAAGATAGATGAACGCCATCCATTTATGTAAAAGATTACCCTGACTGCTGAAGTGACGCAATCTTGCGCTTTATTTGGCTGATCACCGCATGCCACTCCAAGCCTTCGTAAGCAGAGCAAGCATCTTCGAAACAAGACAGAGCACGATTAGCGTCTCCAACATCATTGATGTAGTACTCTGCAGCAAAGTTCTTCGCAAATGCCAGCTCGTGTGCATTGCGGTACCGCTGTGCGATTCCGGCGGCATGATCGTATTTCTCCTCAGCCAGAGAATACGATTTCCCTACCGCCGCATTTTCAGCTTCAAGAAGAACAAGCTTGCTCAAAGCCACAGCAGGATTCCTGGCTGCATATGGTCGGAGCCGTTGTACACATTCCCGCCCCCTTCGCACAAGTTCTCTCGCGTATACAACATCTTTGGTGCGTCGAGAAAGTCCAAAAAACGAAAGTCCATCCACATAAAGACTCCAGGACTCCAGGATTGAACCCTTATGAAGGCTCACATTAAGCGAATTTCTCTCGTCGATCACGTGTATCGCAGCCTTGAAGTCACCAGCACAAACGTAAAAGAAAATCTTCGAATTCAAGGCCACATCAAGAGCCATTATGCATTTGTTGGCCTTCGCAGACCTTAGCCCATCGTCAAAAACGCCAGAATGATCAGTTAGATCAGTATTCGGGTCCAAAACCATCCTAAACGCGCTTGCCAACAGGTTTAGTGCGCCGAACTGAGGGTACACAGCAAGTTAGAGCTCTGCAGAAAGCACGAAAGTATCAAAATCATTTGACGAACGTACCTGTGTCGTATGGCCGTGCAAAGCTGTCAGATCCCTAGCGTCGGACAACTGGTCGAGCATGGATGTAATCGAAAATTTCCCAGAAGAAAGCATGAACATTGCTTGCAGATGGACGTTCGTTACTGCAAATTCAATATCACCGGTCTGTAGGCCAAGCCGATGACCGCTTTTGAAATGTTCGAGCGAATCCTCCATAGGTCGAACATTTACAAAGATGTTTCCCCATACAAGGGCTCCCACCCTTGCGAAATATGACTGGGCATTCAGTTCCTCTACTAGCTCTAGAGCGATCTTGCCGAAACGGATTCCTTCGTCAACCCTTCCTGTGTAGCAAAGAAGGACACCGTAGCCCGCGAATGCGACCGAAGAAAAGGCACTCATGCCATGAAAAAGAGTTAGCTTCATCATTTTCAATACGACGAAAGGAAACAATTCCGTTCGGCCGATACTCGAGTTCATGAACAACATGTTCAATATTTGCATAGCTGCAAGTTTGGTTGGGTCTTCCATTGTCGGTAGACGTTTGAGCATTTGATCGCTCTTTCCTCGAAGCTTCATCGAGACTCGTAAAAATGACCAGACCAAGTGAACTTTGCGGCACTGAGGATCGATGGTAACTCCAAGGTCGTTCAGACAAGCGATACCGAGATCCATCGCCTCATCCAACTTTCCTCGTACACCCAGGACGTAAATTTTAGTAGTATACGCACGGATCTTGTCGTCATAACTCCTAGCCTTTCCCAATACTTCATCAATGAGGAAGTCCACCCGATCGGAATCTCCTTGTGCGAATTCAACTTCTGCGGCGTAGTTGTACAGTACGAGGCTGAGATCATAAGCGTCATCCCAATGATTTGGACCTAGAAGGGCGAATGCGAATCGCAAGTAGGACGAGGCCGTCGGGAAAGCGTACATGGTAGCAGCCTTCTCCGCAGCAGTCAAGCACATTATCGCCACCTCGTATCGATCGTCTTGTTTACGTATGAGCTTTGCGCCTTGCTGAAGTTGATTCAGAACGAGGAAGAGGTTTTGGTCTAACTCTTCTTTGGTAAGATGCTTCCAGAGTCGGAGTCCGATCTCCAGATGAAACGCTGGTTTGAGCTCATCTGAAATCAAGTCATAACACAAAGATTGAAACGCGTTGTGTTTGAATGAGTACGTTTGGCGTGCAGGGTGATAGGAAAGCTTGCCTTTGCTAACAAGCTCCTGGAAGCGAACTCCGACGGGCTCTTGTAATGCAACCTCGAGGAGGCGTTCTGAAATGTTGGAACCGAGGGAAGCGGCAGCCATTAGGACCTTTTGGCTATCTCTTGGTAGCGATTGGAGTTTTCTTTGGATGGCAACCTTAGGACAATGATTGGTCAGTTGACAACATACGTCTGAGTTATATTCCCACGTCTTGTGAACTGCGTCGTAACTCAGCGCGGCGGAATCCAACTGCAACATCTTGAGAGTCTCAACAACCAGCAGTGCATTGCCCCCTGAGTTCTGATAGACGAAAGCAGTCAATGACTCAGACTGTTCCGGTGGCATGAAGAATGTGTCGTGAATCATTTCTTCAACGTGTGCCCTTTTCAGACTCTTTACCGGTATATTGACAATATCCACGTGGTCCTGTTCTTCAAGGTCACGAAGAAAATTGCTCAAAGGACTGGTAGAGTCGACATCATCCCGACATACCCCAATAAACATGATTCCATCGTTCATGTCATCCTGAATCATCCCTCGCCACTTTCCCAAGGGACAGGCAGAGGCCCACTGGATATCATCGAGCATCATAACTGCAGGTCGGTCGGGCGAGGAAATCGCTCGCATCAACTTGTTCATCGCGAACATGCTCCGTCCCTTCTCTTGATTGCAGTGGGCACATTCCATGTCTCCATTGCCCGTCGGCGCGCACATCCGGGCGAGTTCTTCCTCCATCAGACGTGCTAGAGGTGGAAGCATCTTCGAGAGCGGGAGGAGATCCTTTTCGACGGCTGCCAGAATGCATCTACGGGCAGCTCGGATCGTCGCGTCATCTTCCTCCAACAGTTGCGTCGCATAATCATTAAATGCAGAACACAAAGGCTCGAAAGGATCATCCTGATATTGATCGTACTTGCCACTGCAGAAGTATCCATTGACGGAGGCGACATGAGACCGGAGGGACTCTGCCAACCGCGTCTTTCCGTCTCCATTACCACCGCTAATGAGGACAAGGCTTGAGGGCCTTGGTGCTTTCTGACTCACGATTCGATCAAAGGTTGATCTGAGAAGGGCTTCATCTTCTTCTCTTCCGTACAAGCGACCAACGGAAAGGAAACTAGCCACGGATACATCTCCAAGACTAGAGTTGTCCGACGTGGATGCGGTAGACATTCTTGATACACCCGAGCTTTCAGAATCCCCACGCTTTGCCGGTTCAGGCGATTTCATCTCCTTGAGGGCCAATTGAAAGTCCTGTGGAGTGACTTTCGGAGGTTCGTACGACGAAGTCGTTACCATCTGCACATGCTTCAGTGGCGGCATTTCTTCTCGGGGCGTCGAGTCGTTGAATGATGTTCGTGAATGTGTCTCTATCAGCTCCTTAAAGAAAGCCGGTTGCTTGGTAGGCCTCACATGTACGGATTCATCGGCAGAGGACATGATGTATGATATGGGAGGTATCCAGGAAAACTAAGGAACTGTGGCGAAGAAACGGAAGACGTGACTACGAGCTACAAGCAGCAGGTGACGGTTCGGGTGCCGCGCGTTGGTCCTGCTCGGGATGGAATCGTCTGATACGGTGGGAACGTGCAAACGACTGGTCGTGCAAACGACTGGAAGGAGTGTGGAAAGTTGCAGGTTTCACTGAAACTTGCTGCCGGAAAAACTGTTAGAACTACTGTGCGTCGCGTCCCAGCAGTAGCTTTACTGTCAAGGAACTGTCCAGGGAGTTTTCGAAGCGCCATTCCATGTTCTACGTATGACGATGAGGTGAACGGAATTAATTATTGAAGGAAACCACGACTTACAGTTAATTACCAGACGAATTTGATGCCGACGAAATTGATCGTTGTTGTTCCAGATCGCAAATCGCAACCCGGCACCCGGCACGCCGTTGAGATCGTCACAATAATGTGTGGTAGTATCCTACGTAAGTACCGATACGTATCGAACCACATGTTCGACCACTGAAACTAAACAGAACCTCCTATCATACCAATTTCTCCATAGCAGTCGAGACGGTGACGGTAGTCTTACTCCGGTGTGCGGAGACAAGTAGTTGAATCACTTTGTATCGAATCCATCAGTTTACGTTCGTAACCGTAGCTGTGTATGAGACGCACAGGAAGAATCATTATCCGTTTCGATGCGACTGTCGGCAATTTGGGCAGGACTTACCAATGAAATCAAAGATCTTCCTGGACAGCACCTACTACCTACATCATCAACGTGTGAACATCTCCTTTTTCTCCACCAACAAAAGTTGCGATTCGTTTCTAGTCGAAGGGCTCGAGTTGCGCCAGGGAACTGGGAACCTTGATTGCTCGAAATTCCCCAAAACCGCCTGAGCAAAAAAAACGCCGTCGCCACAGGAAGAACGTCATCTTCACGGCTCTTCCAACTTGATCTTTCGTGATCGTCACAAAATAGTCATTACATCGTAGCTTCTCATTTGAATCCTCACAGGCTACTTTCACAAACTATGCAAATCAACTTCACATCAAGTAAACTTATCACAGTTGCTTCCACACTCTTTCACCTAACGGTCAATAGCCGATCCATCATCGCCTTGAGCTCCCCCACGTCTACAAAACTTGCGTCAACAATAGAAAACAAGAAGAAAGCCATGTCCGAGATACTTCCACTTGAAATCCTTGCGGCGCACGCAAACTCTTATGCGAGCGCTCATGGTATCCAAATCGAAAGAAGGTACAAGGATGATCCCACAAGCTCATTTTTCGAATGTGCTCCGATTTCACTGTTGCCGAATGCCTACCCAAAAGAGGCTGTCGCGACAGCCCAGAGCGTCGCACCAGGGTTTAACGAACTTGTCGACCGTGTTTCTAGAGATTCTGAGTTCCTAGAAGAAACTCTCGGTGGTGGTGTTTCAGCTATGGATCCGTTTACGGCCAATATATTGAAACTATACAAGCTTGTTTACGTCAATGGCGACCCTGATAGTCCTGCCGTCCTAGCCGATCGATTGGGTGTCCATCGAAGTGACTATATGTTGCATTCTCCCGCTGATGGTGAGGCTTATCAGCTCAAACAGGTTGAGCTTAACACAATCGCTGCATCCTTTGCTGGACTCTCATCGAAGATCTTCAGCCTTCATCGGTACTTGACAAGACGATTTGACAAGGAAACTAACGAGTTCTTGGACGGAAATCGACAGATCGTCACGACGACATCGACAGAGGCACCCGTGGGTGTCCCAGAAAATCCGACCATGGAACGGATTCCGCATGCTATTTCATTGGCATATCATCGTTACGTTGACAAATTTTCTAATAAGGTTGACCCTTCCAACACGGTTGTCCTCTTTGTCGTCCAAGAAGGTGAAACAAATACGGTCGATCAACGGATGCTTGAATTTCGACTGTTCGAAGACCACAACGTACCCGTCGTGAGGATGTCGTTGACGAAGGCCTTCTCTGAAATTACATTGGGAGAGGATGGAGCATTGAAAGTGGGCGACAAAGAAATTGCTGTCATCTACTACCGTGCTGGATACGCACCGACTGACTACCCCGACGGAGACGATGGTATCGAGTGGCAAGCTCGCCTAAAGTTGGAAAAGTCCCGGGCGGCCAAGTGTCCTTCCTTAGGGTACCATTTGGCGGGTACGAAAAAGGTCCAACAGGAGCTTGCACGTCCAGGAGTCCTTGAACGATTCTTCCCTGGATCTGATGAACGTGAGATGATGGAAGGAATGCGATCGTGCTTTGCAGGTCTTTACAGCATGGGAGAAGATGCCACCGAGGAAGACCTAAAGGCCGCTGCAGAGGTCTTGGATGGGAAAGAGGGTCTATACGTCTTAAAGCCTCAACGTGAGGGTGGAGGGTACAATTTTTACGGTGAAAAGCTAGCTGACAAACTGAGAGCCAATACCAGTCGAGAAGCGGATGGCACTCTGACACTTGGAGAGAAGTTGGCAGAATATATTTTGATGCAACGTTTGTTCCCCCCACAACAAAAGGCTGTCCTTGTACGAGCTGGTCGTGTAGAAGGAACTGGGGATACCATTTCCGAGTTGGGTTGTTACGGTGTTCTGGTGGTTGATTCTTGTGGGAAGGTCGTCCTGAATGAATATGCTGGTTTACTTTTGAGGACAAAATTTAGCAATGTCGACGAAGGCGGAGTCGCATCAGGATATGCGACCCTATCGAGTCCGTACCTATGCTAGTGATGGACACAAAAATCGAAACGAAAGTAAGGAAAGTTTTATTGCATAGAATTTACAACCGTCGCTTTTCGGTTATTGTTGCAGAGCCATATTTGACATAATTGGCATTGATTATGGAATACTGCAACCCTTCCTATTCCTTCTCGTTCGGTTTTTTAGTGGTACCATCTGTGCTGGGGGTTCGGGATATTCAAAAGATGCGACTCTATCGAGTCCATATCTATTCGAATAGACTAACCAAGAAGAAGTTAAGAAAAGTCTTTATTTACGTGGGATTCATGACCGTAACTTTGCTGCTCTTTGAACAAGCCGCATATGACAAAATGGCATTGACTATGGAATGCGGTAGGGTTTACAATTCCTTCTTGTTCGGTGTTTCCGTGGTACTAGATGTGCTGGTGGTTCTCATCGCTTCCTGTGCAATATTCAAAATATTTTTGGGCATGATGGGGATGCTGCTAGCATTACCTCCGATATCCCCCATGGGCCGGATCGGTGAACTAACATTATTCTCAACGATATCACGTCCGGACAAGGAAAGTGCTGTCCGACGTGCTGCCTCCGACATGAAATTACGCATGGCCTCCCAATACTGTTGTCCTCCATGTATCCATGACTCATTGTGCGTCCCATCCTTAATGACATGTATCTTATTCAATCGAGAGAGAGTCGTCAATTTGTGAAGTAGATGCATATGTGAATGTGGAACAAGTTCGTCTCGAGCTCCTGCCAGATACAGGACCGGGACTTTCAGCGATTTCACAATCGATAGATTATCCCACCGTATTCGTAGGACCAACGCCTTCAAGGGAGAGATGTACGGCATCAACTGGTCCACCATATCGGCAATGTTCGTAAACGTATTTTCTACCATGACTCCCGCTAGGGGAAGCTTTTGTTCTTCGGCGTATTGAGCAAGATGGAAGGCAACTGCCCCACCAAGGCTACGACCAAATAAAAAGATACTTGCCGCGTCGATGTCGGGATGCTTCAATATGAATCGTAGGGCAGCTTCCGCGTCCAACTTAAGACCAGCCTCATTCGGTCTGACGGAATCACTATCTCCATATCCCCGATACTCGACCATGAGGATGTTAACATTCAAATATTGCATCATTTCCATCGCATTAGGAAGTCTTAGGCCAATATTCCCAGCATTCCCATGGAAGAAAAGGATCGTCGGCAACTGACTTGACCGATTCTTGTCACGAAGTAACAACCATGCATGAATAGACACTCCATCTGCACATGGTATGTTGTGACTTTCGAATGGGATTTGATACTTCACATAAAGGCAGCGACGAATAGAAGCATTAGAATGTATAGGGAAATATATCTGACTGCAAAAAAGGGTCCGGATATCACGGTCTGCGCTTTTCTCGTACCTCAGATGGTGACCTGTAGCGACGTGGATTTTGACTTGGACGACGGGGGATACCACCAATTTCTATTCAACCGAGAAGAAAAAGATGCATTGAGACTACTGTACAATTAGGACAATGACAAACAGAAACTTCTTATCACGCACAACCCACCTGGAAAGTAAAGCATGGAATCTTGTTTCCAATATAGAAGAGCAGCCGCTACAGCTCCAATTCCCACGACAATCTTGCACATTCGAAAGGTCATTGTCCAGGCAGCACTGAGCAAGTAGCCGCCTATGGACTGGACCTTCATGTCTACAACATCACTCATTTTTCGATCCAGAAACGAAAACAAAAGAAGAAGGTAACAGATCGTCTTCGTTGTTTGTATGACAAGGAATGGAGGTTCGGAGTGTCGAATATCATAGTGTCGGTCAACCTCCTCCACTTTCAACGGCAATCCCGTTTAGACACATGATCATGAGTCGGACGAGTCAAGCGATCACTACGCTCCTCCGGAAAGCCCTGGCGTACGTGGCGATCTAGATCCGGAACTTCCGGAAAGATCATACACACTTGAAGGTCTAGATCCGGAACTTGACCCTACTGACGTTAGCAGAAACGAGTCAGAGAAAGAGAAAGAAGAAAATTGGATTGTTGTGGAAAGCAGAAAGCACCAGCAGAAGAAGAAAGCTGGAGAGTCCAAGAAGCTCATACTTTTGAACAAATCTAAGTAGATTAACGTTCTGCTTTCACACACGGTTCTACAGCTAGTTCTAGGTGTTAGCTTACGGCTACACAAGCCTACAGTCCTAGTGTTGATTCAACATTTGTTCAAAAGTACTGAACCATGAGTGAACGGGGGGATGTTGGAAGTCAACCTGCGGAAACCCCGGATCCCGGCGGGGGAAATCGAGGAAATGTCAATAATCGGAACGGCAACGGAAGGAACAACAACAACGGTAACAACAATAACAACCGCCGCAAACAGGACCATGAAGGAAGGATGGAAGCATTGAAAGGATACATGTTCCGCATCCGGGCTCAACACCCTTGGGAGTCATTCGCGAGGACCTGCCCTTGGTGGGAATACCTTGCCGCCATTGGTCAAACCTCCGGAACCAACTGGTACTGCAGGCCCTAACCCCGATGATGATGACATTCCCCCTACGTCTTATGCAATCAAGCGATGCTGGGACGAGATCGCGTACCGTACTAGTACCTTTGAGAATGACCGTACCCGACAAGACCTCCTTAACCAAGAACAGACCGTGTTCCCAATTATCCTTGGCCAATGTACCATTGAATTACGTTCCAGATTGGAGTCGGATCCCGACTATGCCCTCATTAGCTCTACAAGTGATGTCATGGGCCTTCTGACCTTAATTCAAGCTTGCGCATTTATCGGATTGACTGAGGGAGACTACGTACTATACAACACGTTTCAAGTGGAGACGGCCTGGCGCAACTTCTTCAAGCAACCCCGCAATATGGACCTTGGAGATTTCCTTCACACCTTTCAGGATTGCCAAGCAAACTACGAACGATTGGTTGGCGAGATTGGGTCAGACATGCTCCGGATTTGCCTGTACCTCCAATACGAGATGCGAATCGACCCCAACCTGGCAAATGTCATGCAGGCAGATTAATCAGGCTTGGGCTGGAGCACGTGAGGCGTATATTGGTGCAGTTGTTTTTCTGGAGAACGCCAACCGGTTGTTGTATGGGGGCGTCCTCGAGCAACTTTGAGTGAATTTTTTGCTGAACCAAGCTGGATATCCTCGCACGCTTTTAGCCGCGTACAACCTGTTGGCCAACTCCCAAGCCGGAAATGGGAACCAGAACAACAACAGATTGCAGCAATGAAGTAGAACCCAGCATGTTCCTTCAAGTTAATGCCCCAGACCATCAGGACTATAATAAGCTGCGACTGCCTCTGTTACCTTCGTGGGACTCGTGACCTGGCCCTTACCCTCTCTGCTGATGAGGACCCCGGCAAGATCCGTGGGTACGTCGATGCTTCCTTTGCTGTACTACACCCTGACATGAAAAGTCACACGGGCGCCATCATGACTCTTGGCAACGGCGCCGTTATCTCCTCCTCTACATGACAGAATATCAACACTAAAGGTTCCACGGAAGCTGAACTGGTTGGCGTTGATGACGCCATGTTGTTAATTATCTGGTCCTGCAATTTCATCAAAGCCCAAGGAATCCCTGTTACTGACTGTGTTGTTTACCAGGATAATCAGAGTGCAATTCTTCTTGAGAAGAAGGGCCAAGCCTCCAGTGGAAAAAGGACCCAGCACATCAATATTTGGTACTTCTTATTAGATTTCTCGGTAGTAAGCACGCTAGGTACGAACGTACACGAGATGCGTGTACAGATAATACAGTAGCCCATACGTAGGTATGGGAAGAAATGGGGAGAC
>Ga0194115_10007650_pt1 | contig 10663 bp, 15 predicted proteins | sample TA2MahsurfametaG_3_FD_148656 | JGI IMG/M metagenome (GOLD analysis project Ga0194115, IMG submission 148656) | Freshwater microbial communities from Lake Tanganyika, Tanzania - TA2015002 Mahale S4 surface | ecosystem: Environmental > Aquatic > Freshwater > Lake | place: Tanzania: Lake... | reverse complement strand
TCAAGTCAATGTTTTCATGGGACTATAATCCCTGCTGGACAAGAAGGAAGTGACGTCCGACCATACAGAGATCTTCTGATCCTTCATCCACTCCTATTGCGTACTTCCTGATGGATTCTTTACCCCGGTGGAGTTTTCGTTTACACTCTAGTAGTACTAGCTCCGTTACTACGTAGTGACTAAGCTTTGAATCTATGGTAAGAAAAGGAACCCCAACCCCAACCCCAACCCTAGCCCCAACCCCAACCCAAGAAATGCGTTTCCTAGCCCCAAAATCCATAATGATCTAGACCTTGTTTGGCAAAAAGAATCACGTCAAAGATAGAGACAATGTAGGATACGCGAGCTGATGCTCCCTTTCATTGCTCCAAAGGACAAATACGCAGAGACAACATTTTACTTTAGAACAGGAAGTATTTTCTCACATAACGACAGGAAGTATTTTCTCACATAACGTAACTGCTGATTTAGATCACCTGGTCTTCAATATGCTTCTCCGATGAATAGCCTGGCACGGTCGTCTCAAGGGGATAGACGACATGTTTCCCAATTAACCCGACCAAAGGTTGGAGATGTTGTTCATATTTCCGCCACGACTGTAAACTATCAGAATAGATACCCTTGCGTACTTGAGTCGTCGACAATGTATTCACTGCCTGTTTCTTCTTGTGGAAATCTAGAATTTCATCATGCCAATCGAGGCCTGTACTTCCAATGATTGCTTTTGTCAATGTCGCTGTATCTCGGACAAGATCTTCATAGTTGATGTGTACGATTCGTCCAGGAAGGACTTCATCCCAGTGGGTCATTATCTCACGATAACCTTTTAGTGTCATCGATAAAAGAAGAAGAAGAAGAAGAAGAAGGAATGGGGTTTGAGGAAGAGGCAACAAACCCGAAGAATCTCTTGACGTACAATCGCCAATACGAAAACTTACTATGATACATTTCAGCCAAGCTTTCAAAAGATGATGTGTAATCCAATGGACCTGCTGGGAACTCATGTTTGTAGGCAGAAAATATGGTATCCATCGGTTCTCGGGCAATATGAAGGATTAGGGCATTCGGGAAAAGCATATGAATGAATCCCACATTGCTTCGTGGGGGGTAACAATCAAGGTGAGCTTAATTCGGGGAAAACGAATAGAAACCGCTGTAGGAACCCCAAACGATCCCCAGCCGGGTCCGAACTTACTAATAATTTGTCAACATCTTGTCAACGAAACGTTTTGGTTGACGATCATTCGTACTACGACCTTCAGCACTGGCCAGCATCGACCATCGGTCTCGGATTTCATCAATGACACCATCGGCTAGCCGTTCGACTTCATCACCTAATTTCTTTGCATTCCCAGTCATACTGACCTTGACAATCTGATTCCGAATTTCATCCAATTGTCCATTAAAGACGGAATTCTCACCCGTACCGACAATATCTGGATGGGCATCCAAAATTCGTTCCAATAAGGTCGATCCACTTCGGACAAAGCCAATAATAAAAATCGGTACGACACTCTTACTACCAAAGTCTGGCCAGAATCCCTTATGAAAGATCTGCTTCGTCGCTTCCGTCTTTTGTAGATCAAATCCTTTCGTCCAAGGTGGGAGGGTACTCATCTTGTAGGAATAGGCTTTCGTTAGGCTCTCCCATGCGGCACCAGTATCCTTCGTCTTTGAATCGTGATACAAGAACAATACATGATACAATCGATTCAATGATGAGGCAATCATCGCTCGTCCTTCAGGATGGTGAATGTGATCCATCTGTCCTTCCAAATGGAGAACAATCGATGATAGTTGTTCTATCATACGATCCCAACCATGAGGCGATGCTTCCTCCCTTGTTTGGAGGACCCGTGCTAGGCCAGTAAAGGTATCTAAAAATCGTAAATGTTCATCTCGTTCAATGACAGCCACCAAATCACTTGCCGCTTCCTTATATTTGCCCAAGATAATTAAGGATGAACCTCTCGAGGCGAGGGCATCCAAATAAACGGGTGCCAATTCAAGACAATGAGAATATTGCTTCACAGCATTTTCAAACATATTGGCCATAAAGTATACCTTTCCAAGGGAGGTGTATAGTCCACATAGGACTCCATCAATACTCTTAGCCGAATATTCCAACAAGATTTCATCATCGACGTCGACCGCCCCATGAAGAGATCGGTTGGTTTCTTCCCCGGCCTCCATTTTCTCGTTCCGACGATTCATTGCTAATCCTATCGCTGACTGATATGTTTCAATAGCCTCCTTTTGCATCGATCCTCCATCATGATATCTTACATCGTACAATCGTAGAGCTTCAGCGAACTGAATCGCAATCAACATATTGCTGCTGTCATTCTGGGAGGGGATATGGTTGAAGAACATTGACAGAAATACAATCCATTAGAAAAGCCTGGTCGATGCGTCTGCTGCTGTGTCAAATGAAATGAGTCACTTACTTGGTAATCAGCACGGAATCCATCAATCTGTTCCAAAAGTCGAACTCTCATCGGATCGGACGAAATACCCCGCTGAGCCTGTTGAGGCTTTGATCGGTCCGTAGTCGTCGTCGTGGTCGTCGTCGTTTTGGGCTCGGGAGAAATGGTAGCTTTCCTTTCCGCCGTTGTTGAAGTTTCTGCCATTTGTCGTCTATCTGCCTTGTATTGTGGAGATGCTTCTGTCGAAGTCGATTCCCAATCCAATCGACGTCGACCGATAGCATTGACGGCCTGAGATATGTTCCCAAAGGACGAAGAAGTCCGAACCACAGAGGTTAGAAAACATTCATGTACCGAACGTTTCCTTGGTATTGTGGACACTTCTTACCTCTTGATAACTTTTTGGTTTATTTGAGAGAAACGAGAAAGTTTCAACTGATTCCTTCGTCTTTTTCGCAGGTTCCGCACGATTGTGTTGTTTCTGTACCGCGGGGGGACCAGAATTACCATTAGGAGAGACTTGGGGATACATACTAAAGGGGATAGATCGTGATCGTTTCGGTAGAAAGACTGGACCACTATCCACTGCGAAACGAGATAGGATCGCAATACAAAGGACAGGCAAAAGCCAATACACAATCATGGCGGTCGTCATCGAATTCAATCGAAGATTGCCATCAAACTTGACATTGTCTTCCACTTTTTCTGTCGTCGTTGTCGTCGAAGACATGATGATGACAATAGGTAAGGTCTCGAACCTTGCCTATTTTAACGTTGTCTGAGCAGACGATTGGTAGGAAACAAGAACGATGAGGCAAAGATGGGTCGAGAGGGACCAGAATCCCAACACTCTCATTGTGAGAGGCAGTTGGGAAGACTGTCCTCGTTCGGGGTGGTAGAAATGTACGACGTACCAGTAGTGACCGGAATGAAAGGGACGCGGGATTGCAAGGTAAGATAAGAATACAGGTATGTATGTACGCCAGATTAACAGTGCTGTATGTAATCTATTTCCTCATTATTCATACATACATACATACATACATGCATACAGTCACGTACATACGGCATCGTCAACGATATCTACATATGGTACATAAGGGTGTCAATAACGACTGGCTCTATCGTTTCGAGCGCAACGCTCAAGTCGTCAAAGGAAAATCAACATCTATTTCATGACAACTCTCATTATTGTGGGATTTGTTCTTACCATGGACTCAATGTTGCAATGTCACAACCCAAAAGATCGGTCGCACATACATCGTTCTTCGCTCCAAACAGTAACGTTTGACTGATGAAATGGGGCCTTGATCGAAGAATGCATACCAAAATCATGACGGGCGCTGACCGTGATCAATGGCTTTTCTACTCCCCTTGTCGTTCCGCTATGGTTTCGATGCACCCAGTGTACTACTCTCGAATTCAATCTTTATTATTTCCTCTGAAATCGTGACGTTCCATTACTCGATATGGGAAACATGGACCGACGAGAGTTCCCGTGAAGGAATTACTATTGCAACTGGTGGGAGCGAAATGATGTTTTCTTCTGACGACACGAAGAAAGTCCTGTCGACTCAAGGTCTGAGTGTAAAGACGCTGCGATAAGAAACCGAAGAATGATCCCCGTTTGTTTGTAAAACCCTGACGCACACCGCCTCGATTTTTAAAGCAACAATGTAAATCGATGAAATTCTACTATGCAAAATCTCATCATCATCACGTGGAACGATAGAACGCTTTCTTGACCGAATATGTGGGTTTTTTTGCGTCGGCGATATATTTGAAGAAGGGCACACAATCACTCCAAGCGATAAACGAAATTACTTCTCCTCCCTGGGGTACAACCATCAGGATTATCTGGCTGCCAAAAGCAGAATCAACCCATAACAATCGCTTCCGGCTGCTGGAGATATGATTTTGCTGCAATGATTGGATTGTTCGTATACTGACCGACTTGGCACTATCATTACCATCGATGGACGCGGAAAAGGCCATGTGAATCAACAAAGTTGCTACCGGCGTTGGTAAAGCTCCTTCCATTGCGAGAAGACTGACTGTGCATCTTTTCTTGCTGCCCATTTGGATACCAACTGTCGTGACAGAATCTATGATAGGCTGACCACAACGGCACACTCTGTAGACGCAACGGACGGATCAATTCATTTCATCCTGGCTCGGTCGCGATAGGACCTAGCTGTGGAAGTTTTACCCTGTGCTTTTCCGGTGACGAGGGTTCGAGATCGATCTATGTCTTGGATGATGCAGATCTGACTACCATCTGTGGTCGTGGTTCGGGAGGCGATGTCTCTCCGAGCGATCCCTTATGAGAGACAAAGAAGCATGAAATCAATCCATGGGTTGATGGAAGGGACACGAACGATCACTGCTGTGACAGAATCTATGATAGGCTGACCACAACGGCACACTCTGTAGACGCAATGGACGAATCAATTCTTTTCATCCTGGCTCGGTTGCAATAGGACCAACTCCCTAAGCCTTAACCATGCTTTTCCGGTGACGAGGGTTCGAGATCGATCTATGTCTTGGATGAGTCGGATCTGACTACTATACCACCAATTACGTACGGCTGCTGGAATCTTATTTATCAAACCATGAACGAAGTGGAACGAGCCAAGACGAAGCTACAAATAAGTGGCCTCCTTGCCCCTTCGCGGTCCGTTGCTCATGTCGAGTAGAGGCCGCTAGACACTCAAATTGTGTCGATAAGCAGCCTGTCAAGATATGCATTCAAAATACCTGAAAAACTTACAACGGCACATCACGGCTGCTGATGGAGATCAATTCCGAATTTTGACATGTTGTTATTGACAAGAGTCGTCTACCATACGGTACCCTAGTTGGTCGGTTTCGAACGGGAGTGGTATTATCCGGTTCAATAAGGTACGAAATTCCGAGAACCGATTACAGTCCTCGAATTGCTGCAGACCTGCACCTAGCGCACCAGTTTTCATTATTCCTCGAAATCCTCAAAACCTAATGAGTTGAAGCTTCAACAGTTCACGGGTCGTAAACATCTGGGCGGCATACATTTTTCTAGGTAGCGAATGAGACGAGATCCTTAGCGAATAGAATCATACTATGTTATATTTTGGTCAAGAACCGCTTGGGTTTTTTGTTTTGTGCATCAATTAGGCAACAAAAAAGTAGACTTTTTTCTTCTTTACATTCCATTCTTTCGTTGGATCCAAGCCGCAACGTGGGTACCCCACGCCAAGGGTCCACCGAAGGAACCCAAGACGTAGTACCACTTGACCCAAGATCCAGATGCAAGAGCACCAGGTTCCTGTTGCAGTGCAAACGATTGACCGCAGGAATAGACACAGACTCCAAGGAAGACCAAAGATACCATACCCAAAAGACCAGAGGGCATCTTCGACATGAGGGGGCCCAAAACCTTCGATGGAGGGTATTCAGCCTCCCAGTACGTATCCTCGGCCATGTTCAAGGCAAAGCTAGCCTTTTCCATTGATGCCACCGGGGTGACGGAACGGACCTGAGCCATGGGGGCAAAGGCCGAGCATACGGCGACGATAAGCGAAAGGATAACGAAGTTGAGTTTGGTCATTGTGAGGGATTCAACCTGGGAACAGACTATATAGGAAAAGGCAGACAAGAGTGAGACTGCGAACGGATATCCTATCGGTCGCAAGATGAGTCCGTATCGTACGACTCGGTCAAGACACGCGTATTTGCCTCGTCAACAGAAACAGGTGGATTGGATGAAGGAATTTTTCCTTCCCAAGACGGCTTCTACAAGGTCTTCTCCGACAGGGAAACAACCACGCATCTCGGCTTCACATCTCGTCCATCCCCCTATTCCTTTCAGTGTATCCTCTCCGAATACTGCTAGCTCTAAAGAGAAGACGACGTCTTCGTCGTGGTAACGTACCTTAATTTGACATAAACAGCTTCGAAGGGCCGTCTCCCCATCATCGTGTATCTGAACGAACGCAAGGTTGGAGGGGCTTGTTGAAGCGAGCGGATCGGGAGGATTTCCAAATGACGTCAAAAAGTCGACTCTACAGACTAAAACTCCGGTCCACCAGTCGGCCGAGGCAGGCCATCCGCGCCTGCCAATCCAACAACGAGCCGGGACACGTCACCCTCCCCACGAACATTCCAATATCAACGGTCGACGAATCTATTTCCAAGGGACTTGGTTTAACGATGACAAGTGATTTGAATAGAATCTCGAGAGTGTGAAGTTTCCAAACGGTATGCTTTATCCCGCATCTAACTCCATCAATTTCTCTTGGGAACGATCGACATCGACATGGAAAAGTCAATCTGAAAACGACCCAAAGACGATTCCATGTCTCTCCCATCGATGGTCAGGAACGAGACGCACATCCAAAGGCTCTTGGACTCAAACTTGTAAGTTTCAATACCTATCACACCGGCTTATACACACGCTATAAACCCAGTTGAGCTACGTTTGGATCTATCTTTGCTACAAAGCCTCCTGCGACCTCATATTGATCCAGTCTTGTTTGACAACAAAACGTGAAAACGAAAAAAAGAAAAATGCCTGATGACCTTGAGATCCCTGAAGTCTGGAGTGCTGAACTCCTCATGGGCGGTCTGGGTGAGAATGGTACGGCATCTACCAACGGGAAAGATGCCCCGCCTTCACCACGTCGTCGTAAATCGAAGCTGGATGTAGTCAAAGTCGATCCTGCCTTGTGGGGTCGCCCTGGTTTTTTGACGGAAGACGAATGTCACATTTTTGTAAGTCACTCGTGTTTCGGGTCAGAAGTAGGAACGAACAACCATGAAATGGGACTTTCATTGATTCTTGTCTCTCTCGTATACTGATTCAACATGGCGTTTATTTTTTTTGTTTCTGTTTCCGTCTTGTCGACGACCTTTAGTTTAAATTCAAGGAGGAAATCGAGCGTCGCGGTCCCGATTTCAAAGACACTGTATATTGCTTCGGTAAGGAAGAGGGTGAGGCATTTGCTCTCTGTCGTTGGCTTCGAGCACGTAAGTACGACTATGACGAAGTCATCAAGATGGTCGAAGAAGCGACGAAGGCACGGGCCGAAGCCAAATCTTTCGATTTCTACACCGACCCCAAATCGGCTCTTGGTTGTGACATGTCAGTGTACTTTGCTCAATACCCCCAGCTATATTCTGGCTTTGCCAAGAATGGATGTCCAGTTTTTATCTCCAAACCTGGTGTCCTCAATGTAGATGCGGTCGAATGTATCACTACTATACTCGGTATTGTCAAATTCCATTGGTACATCATGATGCATGACTTTGGTGATCGACTGCGGAGCCAGAAGGCCAAGGATCCCAACTTTAAACGATTCGAGTGTTTTTGCGTCCTCGACTTGGAGCATTTGACGATTGGACAACTCAACTCACGAACTATGGAGATCATCAAGGAGCAGTCGGCAATCGATTCTCTTTGTTTCCCGGAAACGATGAACAAAATGATGATCATTAATGCACCTCGATTCTTTGCTGCTAGTTGGACGATCATCAAGGGATTTCTGGATGCTCGAACATCGTCAAAGATTGAAGTCATCGCCTCGAAGAAAACTTGGCAAAAACGATTATTGGAATTCATCGAACCCGAGGAGCTTCCCGTGGATTACGGTGGTACGGGTCCTGACACACAAATGACCATTGATAAAGAAAACTTTTCTGGAACGATGAAGCGACTTCATACTGAACTAATGTTCTTGCGGTACGTCAATCATTGTAGAGACGACTTTTGCTGCATGTAGATCATTTACTCACCAGAGCATTCGTTTCGACGATACCTAATGACAGCGGGAATGGATCATGCACCTTCAGCCTAAATGCGGGCGAAGAGTTGGATATTTCGATTTATACCCGATCTACAGCGGGTGCTAAATTCGCCGTTACCAATGCCGCCGGTAACAGTACTTTTGTGGATAATTTCGAAGTCAAACATCTAGGAAGTGACGATCTTACTGAAACCCCCACACGCCTCTCGCTTACGGGTGACAACAAGATTACTGGGCCTCAACAAATTAAGGTCAAGGCAGATTCGAACGCTGGAAGATGGTCGACGTCGAACTTTCTGGTCGTCTTTACTGTCTACGCAGCCAAGTAGACGGCATTTAAGTTTCCAAAACATAAAATAAAGCACGTATATCACCTTTGCTATCTGTGGGAATGTTGTTCTACCTATCAGTTGTCTCACCAAGTCATTCAGGATGAAATGCAGCTCTGTATCTACTCTATCAATCGGTTCTTCATTTAGAGGGTTATGCAATCAAGTAGACGAATAGCTACGAGAGCCTGTAACCTAGAGTTGAGTGAGGAGCCATGCACCGATAATGGCCGTCACTGCGAAAGGTGTGGACTTGATGATTCCGCCGGTCCACATGGCGGCACTATCTTGGTTGGCTTGGTCGGCACCATCGATCACTACCAATCTGGTGGGTTTCGGAGTAGGGTTTGAGGGGACTTCGTCGTCGTAGGAAGGAGATGGAGTTGCGATTTCCTCCTCGGAAGGAGACGGAGTTTCGTCTTCGTCCTCGGTCGCTGGGGATGGGGTTTCGTCTGACGTCTGTGAGGGCATTTTGGTGGGTTTTGATGTGGGCTGTTCCGTCGTAGACGTTGGAGAAGCTGGGCTTTTCGTCGGCGAAACTGGACTTTTTGTCGGTGAAGCTGGCTTGGCTGAGGGTGTAGAAATCGGTGCCGTAATAGTTGGGTCACAACAGAGAAGGGAGACGCCATCCGAACCGGGACAACAGTCCCCCAGTAGTCCTGCACAGTCGGGGTGTATGGAACAACTTGCAAGATTCGTTACCGTTGGACTGGCGGTATTCGTCCCCAGAGAAAGATCCAACAACGAAAAGTCAAAGGTCGTCCCATCCTCACATGTAAAGGCAAAGTCGACAAAGTGTGGTTTGAGAGTCGAATTGGTATAGAAGAATCCCCAATGTTCCTCAATCGTATTCAGAGGATCTTGTTCATTCCGCCAAGCGTTGTCGATCCCTGTAAACCAATAGTAATCCCAACCATTTTGACGTAACCGGCAGTAGGTGTCTCGAAAGTAAATGAGTTGGTTTTCTGGTGAGGCTATTCCGACGCCTTCAATGAAGCCATCACTTGGCCATCCAGTTTCACCCAAGACGAATGGTTTATTGACAGACTCTTCTTGACTAATCAGCCAACCGATATCTTCTTGTAAGTCATCTACGGCCACAGATACATCGATGGCCTCCCAAAATGGAAATGTATTCGTCATCGTGACGTCGACAATATCACGAAGGATAGAACTCTTGGCATATTCGGGTGCAATATCACAGATTGTAACAGGTAAGTCGATACCGGAATTTCGTAGTAGATTCCTGACTGCAAGGGCGTCGCGTGCGGACACGTATCCCCGAATCGGGGAGAGAGAGAGAAAGAGAGAAAATCATCATATATTTTGTGTAAGAGGGCGAGAGCGACAATATCGCTGTCATACAGAAGCTCCAGGGACGTACCAGCATTAAAGTTATCGATCATGTCCGCAAGAGTAGCATCTTCACGATAGAGAGCTTCAGACCCCACCGATACGCCAATGACATGATTCCGTAAAACATCTGGCTCTTCTTCGATGAGTCTTTGAAGTTCCTTGAAATCCTTTTCAAAGGCAGATTCCTCGTCGGCATTTTCGGGTGGTAGTCCCACCCATAGACCTAACCACAGTGTTAGGTCTAACTGTTGAGCAACCTCCAAGACCATAGCTCCCTGATTACAATCCGTCAGAGACAATAATCGAAATCGTTTCGTCATCCTTGACAATAACGTCAAGTCATTGAGAATCTCATATGATTGTTTACATCGGTCAGGATCCCAATCAGGACCCTTTCTTGTGTTGTAATTCAATCCATGTAAAGCAACTGGGTTAGCACTCGATGTAGGCCGAGCTTCAAGCAAAAAGACCATGAGGATGGTCTTAAGAATAAGGCTGTATGTGTAGGAAGACATCATGTTGTCTCTGTGAGTGACGATGTTGAAAAAATGATATACTGTATGGGTTCATCATGGATGCGATTTCTGCCCCAACGGAACGAGGCGATTTTCAAACAAAGCACGACTGCCTTGTTTTTCCACCAACCGAAAAAAGTTGGTTCGTGCGTATATCCGTCCCACGAAGAAGAAGAACTTTCACTACGGTGTACCTGAAAATTAAACTAGATTCAGCCGATTCAACCGTGCGTTCAACAAGTTTTGTTTGCTTTTCT
>Ga0194115_10007649_pt1 | contig 10663 bp, 8 predicted proteins | sample TA2MahsurfametaG_3_FD_148656 | JGI IMG/M metagenome (GOLD analysis project Ga0194115, IMG submission 148656) | Freshwater microbial communities from Lake Tanganyika, Tanzania - TA2015002 Mahale S4 surface | ecosystem: Environmental > Aquatic > Freshwater > Lake | place: Tanzania: Lake Tanganyika... | reverse complement strand
ATATTTTCTATGCGCGTATACGCATGCCAATCCAAATATCGAGCATCGCCAGCCATCCGCCGCTGCAGATATCCGCCGCTGCACGATTACGTCTCACGGCAAATGTGAAACATTAGTATTCTCGACATCCGTACTGAAAGGTTCGAGTTCACTTTGATCGATATCACCGCAAATGTAACTGAACGGGTGCAGCGGTTTGTTCGAGGAGATAGAAGGGTATGGAAAATCATCCTTGGTGGAATCAATGAGGGTAGGTATGGAATCGACGTGGTCAACAGGAAGAGCCCTCCGAGTGTAACCGATCCCATCGTGGCAGCGGAGGTCATTGTTTGACTTGTTGGGAATGGGATGACCCGATAGAGAAGAAGATGTGAGCTCGTCGGCAAACTCATTTTCGAGCGATGCCGTGCTCGGATCCAGCGGCTCGAAATTAAAACTATCCACAAGCGTCACAATGGACCGCCTCGACCGATTCGCTTCAGGGTAGTCAAGCAAGGTCGTTCCTTGTGCAATCATGGCAAGGTTCATGTCCATAATGGACTTCGTTAGATCGTTTGGGGTAGTAGTAGGGAATGAGGTACCGCAGCCAATTGAGCTGCGTCGCTGAATCCGAAACGACCGAAATAGAAGCATCTTCTGCATCGCTTGGTCGCCGGTGTTGCTGGTCTGGAGACTCAGATTTGACGTATGCTCTACGCGGGTAGGTTTGGCGTTGCTGCTTGTGGTTAGTACCGACATCGTCTCCAATGAAGGGTCACACTCAGTGGTCAACATCAATTCGCTCGGGATCGATGGAGAGGCGTTTTGGTGTTCCGCCAGTGATGATGTCGGGGCAAACAGTGGAGAATATGGAGACTGACTTTTGATCTTGATACGGACCATCCTATGGCACATCTTTGGCTTTCCACGACAGAACAACTCGTGGCTATACATTCCCTTTCTCGGGCCTGTACAGGCGCGCACGAAGCCATACATTGAAACTATAGTATGACACATGGGCAATGGAGTCGCACACAGCAACGCGAAATGAGATGGTGTGAACAGACCCGATCCGATATGACTTTCAAGGATACCAAACTTACGTTGTCTCTGGAATGACTTGTATCGTGTTTGGGAATAGTAAGCCGGTAGTACCCATTTCTCGAACGTTGTTCGATCATGAACCTTGAAGGCCTGAGGGCCTTGCCAGGAGACAATATGATCGAAGTTCTTTTTCTCGGCGTCATTCAGCATCTCGTGCAACCTGAAGGGGAAAGTTGGATTCCCACAGCAGGTAGTCTCAGGTAGGAATCCCCGCCGTGGTGAATGAGACAAAGCCGCTTTGGGCGAATACATTGTTTCCATAGTTTGGAACGATTTCACCCGGACAGACACTACTGATTTTGTGACCAAGCCAAATTGTCGACGAAGGGATGGAACAGTCACTATTTTGGGGTTTGCTACTCGGTGGCGCCCTCTCGACTCCACCCGCCAACGTTTCCGCAATTTCTTTACCAACACCTCCTCCTCCTCCTCCTAACGTCCCTGATTCCCCCTTGCTCCAGGGGTCCCCTTTCCTCTCGGCCTTCCCATAGAGGGTGACTTGTCGCTCTCGAGTGGCTCAACTCTTCCCCCCACGTCGGAGTCGTAGTCGACCACTATAAAATAGAAATTTGTTTATTTATTTTGGGTTTGCTAGCTGACATGAATAGATCGGGCTTTTCTTCTTCAGGGAGAACCTATTCCAAGAATTATTTTGCGAAGTGGCTCTCATTCTGATACGCACTTCAAGTTTGCTAATTAATTAAAAAACAGCTGCAGTGTAATTGGTCCCGCCAGCAGAATACGGCCGCCTAGTTTGCGCCGAATAAGGCAGCATTCGTCTAGCCACCTGAAATAGAGTAAAGAATTTATTCGTTCGTATTCTTACACTTATTTACAGTTAGTTCTTTTCTCAAGGATCCCGACTCGGCTACCAATAGCCCATTCGTGAAGGCCCTAACTTTCGCCCTGCGCACGTACCTGGAAAAAATTCAGTTTAGTTGCGTAGCAATATCATTCGATCCCGTAGCTTGTAGGGGTACACCGCGGGGCAAGTGAAAAGCTTCTCCGAGTTGGAATGTTCGAGATTATAATGACTGCTTCGGAATTTACCTGACGTCGATGCTCCGATTCGAGCGTACCAGTTCCGTGTTCCGTCGTGAAATGTATGGGCCTGTTCGCCTATATGGAAAGATTAAGCTACGAATCCTTCGAGTTAGTGAATGAACAAGGATGGGCATACACAGAATGATGACGTCGTATCAAATCTAAATATATATGCGCCATCCGCGATACCCGGACACGATCTCCAAGTAAAAAATCCCCCCGCTCTTATGCATACCGCCAAATTACTCCGAGCGGTGGTGGGGACGCGTGCCGACACCTCCTCCCCCGGTCGCCGCTATCTCCATCCATCCGCATCGATTGAACAAGAGAGCGAGAAAGGCGAATTTTTATGTATGTGCTTTTTCATTGAGTCGTGACAAGACTTTTTACTTTCATCGATGTACTGATCAGTAGTGCTTCGACTGCTTTGTTTTGCTTTTCTAAAAGGGAACAATGGATATCGACGATGAAGAGATGAATGATTTCTTTGCGGGCTTGAATTTGGAATTGAATAGCAAGAGTAGTCATACCGAGGCGACGATGCACTCATCTAGTACGACTACAAACTTTGATGATAGTATGCAGAGCTCGGAAAACTTTCTTGGGTTACCCGATTACCGCATTGACCCCGCACGACATGCTGAGCCCGTTTCGTATCATCCCGACTCCAACCATTGGTGTCGACCGCTCGCCAGCAATGTATCACCGGTGACGGAATCCTTACCCTTTTTTAATGGCTTTATCGACAACACGAATCTTCCCGGTCCTCCTCCTCCTCCTTCACATCAATGTTGTACCTGTACATGTCGGTGTACCAATAATGGAGGGGAAACCTCATCTCTTGGACGATTCATCGATGATGATGAAGATTATGGAGAGGATGATCCTCTTCGGACGAGACCAATCTATGAGGTCTGTAGGAGGATGGAAGGACAACCACCACCCCCACCCATACCCAGTAGGGGTCGGCCAAAACGGGATCGTTCCGATTCCTGTGAACGTCGCGCCAAGGAATATGAGGAACGACGTCGAATGATGACGACGACGGCGGCGACGACGAACGAATTACTCGTATCTGATCTGAAGATGGATGGTCTCCGTGTGTCTCCACCTGGTTCTCCAGGTAGATTTGATCTCGTCCAAGGTCGAATCCAATCTCCTCTACCGAAGAAGAATAAACCTGGTTCTGTCTTTTGGAATAGTCCTTCGGCAGTCGTGGGTGGAAGGAAGAAACTATCCAAAGAAGATCTATCAGCGTCGAAAGGTGGAAAGCCGAAGAAGAGTAACAAGTATGATGTTTCTACTTCCTCTATGTTCCCACCGATCACCACTACCTCATCAAGTGAGGTCCCACCGCCTGCTCCTCTTGCTTGGTCCGCATCGGTGTCGTCCTTTTCATCATCATCTGTTACGACTGCTACTACTACTACAACTACTACTACGAGGACTACTGCTACTACTAACGTCAAGACGAGTTCCTCATCACCACCCAAACGAATCCGCCGAAAGGTCCCCGAGGACAAGGATTATGTCGTCGTCCATGATTTGGATGTCCTATTCGGACGGGGGGGGAAGACATATGCCCATCATGGGAATATCGTGTACCGACACCGGATACGGGATTTCCAACCAGCCTATAGACGTCTATCAGCCATGGAAGATAAGCAACAAAGTACAGAGGCGAAACAAAGGATGTGTATGGAATTCTTCTTACGGGTGAAGATGCGTGGTGGACGTTTCCTTGAACTTGATAAGGATGATGAACAACGTCGGTATTACGTCGTTGAAGAGAAGACAGCATTATCAAAAATCAGTCAAGCCCTAAGGGAAGATCATAGTGAAGAAGGACGGGCTGCGAAAAAATCGAAACGAGGAACCCGTAAGGTCCGTTTCGGATAAAGGATGAAATGTCCCATCGCCGCCGCCGTCCTCACCACCCTCCCCCGGCGTGGGGGGAGGTCTAGGGTTTTCTTCGTTGGAGCGCCACCCCGCCCCGGCGTGGGGGAGGGGGAAAGTCTAGAGTTGTTCTACGTTGGTGGGGAATCATGTTTTGGGTTTTCTCCGTAGACGACCAATCTTGTTGCTGTATTGGAATGCGCAATTCCATTTGCTCGGGCTACCATTCACGTTTTTTCTTTCTTTTGGGGGTTAGAGTAAAATACTTCTACCATTTCCAGGGGAATCCGTATACATAGGCTGTGATTGCGATTCCCATTTCATACCACGATTATCGAAACTCTGTTCATTCCGAAAATCTGGTCATCTTGACATATAGAGAAAACCGCCCCTTTCTTTTCGTCCTTTCCTAGACGTTACACTAAAGTAAAGGTGAGGAAACCAACCGCCTCCACATTGATATCAACGTCTCATTCGTTGAGAGATGGTTACGATTACATTGGCTTTGTCAAAAGAAAAAGATCTATTTCGATTCGCAGTTTCAGCTTCAACGAACATGGGGTCTCCTCCCTGTGGGGACAATGGTGGGGACAGACACAACTATACTCAAGATAGAGAAGCATGTAGCACATTTCGATAGAGTTGACGATGCAAGAAATTCATGATACCGTATGAGAAGAAGAGTGAAGACGAAGATAGCGCTTTTCGTTTTTCGGGACGACGGATTGACAGTGAACGTCTAGAATATTCTCCCTAAGTATCGGGTTTAATTATTGTAACACTTAAACAGTAAACAGAAAAGCTTCACTTCGATTTATCAGGTTTACAAAAACTGCTGTGAAGTGCCGTAATGACTTTAACGCTCTTCAAACTATGGCTTTGGATATAGACGACGATATCATGTCATCAAGTTGTAGATGTGAACTTATCCTACCGATCCAAAACTAAGATGTGAGTTGGCAACATTCTTTCTTTTACATGCAAAATATTATAAACATCTATTTCCGTTGTGTTTCCTCCTCTCTAATCCATCGTGTATTGCGGGGCTCATCGACATACTGATTCATACATTTCTGATTCATACATTTCTTGCCCCCTCCACCCCCTCATCTCTCTTTGCCTTCATCCTCCTGCACTTCCCCACGTGAAACAAAAAGAAAATCACAATCCAACAAAGTTATTTCCTTACAAGGTCAGTTTCTTGAATGATTTCTTCCAAAATCTTTTGACCACGTTCTGCCCACTCTGCTCGATTCTTCATCGCATATGCAAGATATTCATCCGATGATACACCAAAGACATTACATTCCTTCAACTTCCTTGCAAGGGGGATGACGTACTTGTCGAAGAAATTCAGCTCACCCTCATACCAAGAAGTTCGGGGATCGAAAGTCATCCGGCCTTCGCGGTAGGCTACACACATTTCCAAGAACAGACGTCGGTTCCATTTTTGGTAGATGTGCCAGTGCTGCATCGTATGGGATACATCCGATGCTTGAATGAGATGTTCCATAACAATCGTGGCACGTAAATCCTTCGTGACCGAGTCGGGTAGATTCGAATGGAAGGCACGTTGCCATCGATTTCTTCGTAACTCGTTGAGTTCCTTGTCAAAAATATCTGTGGCTAGAACCATATTCACAAGAACTTGACGGAAACGAAGAAGTTCTTCTCGTGTTCCGAAGATATACTCCCGGAGTTTCTGGAATCGATCCGCCATGAGAAGATCCCATGCGAGGTCCAAGGAATTTTGTTCGGCCACACTCTTGTTGCGGTAGTGGTTGGCAAGTTGAGGATGTTCCTTTGCGAGCTGACCATTTGACACACCTTGATGGTCGACGTCGTGGATCAAGCCGGCAAAGACAAGCGCAAACGTGGCGAGAGGATCCGACGTGAGACCATGTGTGAAGTCATGGATTTGGGCAGCCCTTTCATCCCGAGACTTTTTGTTGGCCACGGAATCTCCAGGTTTCGACAGTATCAGATCAGGTGTGACAACACGACAAAGTAACTTGGCGATCGACAGCGTGACGTGACATGCATGCTCAAAGTTGTGAAAGTTGTTGCTTCTGTACGTAGCAGCAATGACTGATACGTAATCTCGTAGAGTCTCCGCAATATCTGTCGGGACATTGATCATCGAGGAGTCCAAAGCAGCGTCCGCGACATCTGCGTTGAAATCAGGTGTACGAATCGCTTCTACGACCTCATCTAGCCCGATACGCCCTTCCTCGATTCGGAACATGACATTGTAATCGTCGTTCCTGCCAGGAGGGCATCGCTTGTGAACGACAACAACCTTCTTGATCTGCTGCAACAACATTTCCGTTACCCAGTCTACCAAACGAGCTTCTTTTGTTTCCACGACAAAACGATCCATGTCATCCGAACGCATCGATGCGTCGGGAAGGCCTCGGGATGCGTGGACGTTACCACCACCACCGCTATCTGCCAAAAGCCTGCGACGTGGATCGTCTCCCAGCAGTAGCCAATATGTACCCAAAACGCCTTTGCCCTTCGCGGCGACTCCGTCATTTCGAGGTATCGTCCAATTCGAATGGCCCGCATCAGCGAGAAGGTCAGCCGTTACCGAAGAGATCTGGATACGACCCTTCTCTCCCGTGCCTTCCATTCGAGAAGCTGTGTTAACTGTATCTCCGAAAAGCTGGACTGTTAATATGATATCGATAGAGACCACGGATGAGTGCACAAATCAAGACGATAGGAGCGCCATTGGCTGAAGATGATAGACAATGGATACTTACACCGTGCTCTCTACGCGGGTACCACAGATGACAAATGACAGAGAGGCGGGAATGATGAACGAGTCAGAAAGCAGTTAATAGGTAGCATCATCCTCTCTTCGATACTTACGTCACCCTTTAGCACACCAGCAGTAACAGCACCCGAGTGCAAGCCAAACCGCATTGATAGGTCGCCTGTATCAGGACCCAGCGTGCTTTCAAGCTCCTTCGTAACCTCGCCGATTCGATTCAGGCAATCCCACGCGAATCTCGCCATAATGGTGGCATGTGTCTTTTGGGGTTCGGGCAACCCAGTGACTGCAACGTACGAATCACCGATAGTCTCGACCTTGAACACACGACGACGGGTCGCGAGGGCATCAAAGCTTTGATACACAGTCTGAAGAAGAATAAAGACCTGAGCCGGCTCTCTTGTAGATGACCAAGCAGTGAAGCCTTCAATGTCTGCGAACATGACAGTGCAGTGCGGGAAAAGATCAGCAATCGGTTGATCAGTATTGGAATGAATCTCAGTACGGCCTGAAAGAAAATATTTAAGCTTTTGATTGTTGGCCGTCATTGAGATACTTTTGCGGACCTCATCCTTCTCGCGTTCGATCGCCAACAATCGGTCCCTGACCTTCTTCGGCTGTACATAATTGAAATAGTCGATTAGCCGAAACCAACAATGAACTCAACCGGTGAGACATCGCTCAGGACACTTACAAATAAGGAAGAAACGATAGCTGTCGAATGCGTTGCCCTTGCCAGGACTATTTCTTGACGTCGTTCGACCATTCTATCGTAGCAGAGGAACAGGGAAATAGTGAAGGCGAAAACAAAGGCGATCCCGATCGAGACATTGACAGGGTCATCGGTAACAATAGAGTCATAGTCCTCCTGCGTTGGATAGACACGGAACGTGTACGGACACGAGTCCTGGTTGAAGGAAATACCATCTGTCGTGCCGTCTCCGATGTGGAGGCCTTCCAATTGACCACCACGTACTTCGTCGGTAAACTTTCTATCATGCCGGTCACCGATGCCTTCAGCATAAACCTTTTCACCCTTCATGGTATACGTGAAACTACTGACCTCATCGCATCGATTTTCGATCACGACTGTGTAGCCCTTATTGTTCACGTCCAATATACCCTCCATGTAGAAACCCCAATTGAATGTAGCAATCAAGACAGCGACGACTTCTCGATTCTCACTATACAGGGAATCGAAAACCGGAACAGCAATGTGAGTCATGGGATCACCATTATACTCAACCTTGGTGCCGTTCGACATGCTCTGAAGTGTGGAGAAGAAGGCTGCCGTGGCATTGAGGTCTCCACTACCGCCACGAGGAGCGAAATGAAACCCTCCAAGCACAGCGGCCTTACTGGCGATGGAGTCTTTAGTGATAGCTTCGTATTCTGTCGCCTCCAAAAGATTCTCATTGACCTGACTAGTCTCAAGGACGGGTGACGTTTGCCACCTTGGAAGGAAAACAGTTTCTTTCGACGCCTGACTCAGCAACGGATAACCGGAGTTATCGTATGTATGAAGGGGGTCTACGATTCCGTTGCTGAGGAAAGAATGTGCACTGACTTCCGAGTCATCAAAATCATTCAAGCCAGCACGTTCTTGTAGGTCTAAGCCCCTAGTGCTGTGTTTCGAAGTGGTTTGATTGACGCGAGACGGGAATATTAGGATCACAAATAAACACTATCGAACAGTCACCAAAATAGGGTCGGTACTTACATCCATTCATTGGCATCACTTTGGACGTACTGCTCCCACTCAAAAATATCGTCACGGGCCACTACTGGACTGAGACTTAGATATAGTGCACCCGAAAGAGATCGAGCATTGAGTCCTTTCTCATGAAACCCATTGACTGAGACCAACGGCCAGGAGGCCTGACCACTATCCCCGAGAGCGTCGATTGTGATCATGGTAGAAAGACCACCGACTGCTCCCATCCGTTGAAGGACATCTTTAAAGATGAAACAAGGAGTATGAATCATGAGTGGGGAAAACGAATAGGACCTAGATGGCTTGTCGACCAATCGCTGTGACTTTCTTACCGTTAAGTGCAGAAAGGATTTTATCTGCTTTAGCATCGTATTCTGTTTCGAACTATTTCTTTTGTTCGGCGTCATTCAGCATCTCATGCAACTTAAAGGGGAAAGTTAGATTCCCACAGCAGGTAGTCTCAGGTAGGAATCCGCGCCGAGGAGGATGAGTCAATACGACTGATTCAATCAGTTGCTCTTTAATTTCGACCCACGATGTGGATCCCATGTTTCTGACAGTGAGTCCATCATGGTTAGATGACAACGCCGCTGTGGAGGAATACATTTTTCGATAGTTTTTAGAACGATTAGTATACACTCTGACGGTGACAAGAGATTTTGTGACCAGATTAGACAAGTTGTTTGCGAAGGGACGGAACAGCCGATTTTTTCGAACTTGCAGTTTTTGAAGTTCTTCCAGGCGAACCAAATCGACGTTCACTGTTACTGTGTAGTTCTCCTTCCGCGTCTGTGTGAACAACCGACTCATCGGTTTTCAAGACGGACTCACGCTCAGCATTTTGGTATGTAATATACCGTATAGTTTCCTCGGTCGCGTTCAGAAGGTTTGGGATTCGGTCCGAAGAATGACGTCCATATAAAGGGTTTTGGTATATATACCGTAAAGTTTCCTTGGTCGCGCTCAGAAGGTTTGGGATTCGGTCCGAAGAATGACGTCCATATAAAGGGTTTTGAGGGGTCCCGGTGAAGGAACATTGCCAGCAGACTGCCTTTGTTCTGTCCATAGCGGTGAGTCCAATTGATCGAATGTACCGGGAAACCGAAAACGAAAAGAAAGGATCACAACCATCCAACCCAGCAATCCTTGACATACATCTTTCTTCCCTGGCAACAACTTTATACCAGCATCCCGGCTAAAATCGAGCATATGGTATCGTTCATCGACCTCGTTTCATCTTTTCCGGTTATGAGGAACGAAAATTTTCTGATGACATCCCCTGCAAATGCCGGAGACCATCCAAAAGTCGCATCCTTCATAAGAGTACAAATGATCTTCATTTCACCACATCGACACAAGTCCTCGCAGGACCTCTTATTCTGAAACAGTGATGAGAAACGCTACAGATGATTAGTGATGTACGAAGAAAAAAGAACCTCCATCGTAAGACCCGAATCATCAACCTTACTGGGGGGCAAGTTCTGCTACTTTCCCACATCATCATCATCATCATCATCATCATCATCATCATCATCATCATCATCATCATCATCATCATCGTACAAGGGTTATGGCTCTGATGTCGTCACGATTAGCACGTCGTCGATGTATCTACACATAGGTCAGTCTAGTATATCTAGCAAGAAATTCATTTCTGGGAAGGCTTGGCATCAACGGATTGAACACGTGTGGCTTGAACAACTAAGTTTCATTATACACCCAAGGAAAAAGTCACACAACGTCAGGAAAGGTGCTGATACTTCAAGAGGTTGAAACATTTACAAAATATATATATATATAAATCAGAGACCCTGACTACTTCGTCAACTGCATGGGCCATTTTACAATGATCGAAAGGTCCGAACCAATTCATCAGCTATATCCGCCGTGAAACCATGACGGTTACCATCCGTACTGAAAGGTTCGAGTTCACTTTGATCGATATCACCGCAAATGTAACTGAACGGGTGCAGCGGTTTGTTCGAGGAGATAGAAGGGTATGGAAAATCATCCTTGGTGGAATTAATGAGGGTAGGTATGGAATCGACGTGGTCAACAGGAAGAGCCCTCCGAGTGTAACCGATCCCATCGTGGCAGCGGAGGTCATTGTTTGACTTGTTGGGAATGGGATGACCCGATAGAGAAGAAGA
>Ga0194115_10007648_pt1 | contig 10663 bp, 8 predicted proteins | sample TA2MahsurfametaG_3_FD_148656 | JGI IMG/M metagenome (GOLD analysis project Ga0194115, IMG submission 148656) | Freshwater microbial communities from Lake Tanganyika, Tanzania - TA2015002 Mahale S4 surface | ecosystem: Environmental > Aquatic > Freshwater > Lake | place: Tanzania: Lake Tanganyika... | reverse complement strand
ACGCCGAGGCCGCCGCGCGCGTCGCGCGCCAGACCCGCGACGCTCTCAACGCCGCCCGCTGAAACTGACCCGCGGCGTCTGCCCTCTCCAGCCGCAGCGCGCCGAGGACTGCTGTGGCTCTAGGCGCGCAGCGAGGTGACCTCGATGATGCCGGGCTTGGACCGCAGGTCTGCGAGCACGTTGTCGGGCACCTCGCGCGAGGTTGCGATGACCATCAACGCCGTGCCGGGGGTGTCGGCACGGCCGACGTCCATGTCGGCGATGTTCACGTCGTGGTCGCCGAGCAGTGTTCCCACGAGTCCGATCACACCGGGGCGGTCGTCGTTGCGCACCACCAGCATGTGGTCACTCGGGGGCACATCGGTGACATGGTCGTCGAACATCACGATTCGCGCCTGGCGCCGCGGGCCGACCAACGTGGCCGACAACGAATGCAACCCGGTGCGCAGCGTCACCAGGTTCACCCAGTCGCTGTTGGAACCCCCGGCCGCCTTGTTCTCGCGCACCTTCACGCCCTGAGCCTTGGCGACCTGGGGGGCGTTCACATAGGTGACCGCATCGACCGACCGCGCCGAGAAGAAGCCCTTCAGCGCGGCCAACGTGAGGATCCTCGTGTCGTACCCGGCGATCTCGCCGGAGGCGACCACCTCGAGTTCCTCCACCGCGCCCGCCGCCGAGGAGAACAACCGCCCGATGCGCTCGGCGAGCGGCAGGTAGGGCTTGAGCGTCTCGTTGGCGTCGGCGGCCGAGATGTTCACCGCGTAGGGGACGAAATCACCGGCGAGGGCGAGCACGATCTGGTCGGCGATGTCGTCACCGGCGCGGTCCTGTGCCTCGCGGGTGCTCGCCCCGAGATGCGGTGTGACGACCACGCCGTCGAGGCCGAACAGCGGCGACTCGGTGGCGGGTTCGGTGTCGAACACGTCGAGCGCGGCCCCGGCCACCACCCCGTTCTTGATCGCATCGGCGAGCTCGACCTCGTTGACGATGCCCCCGCGCGCCACGTTGATGATCCGCAGCGACGACTTGGCGCGCGCGAACAACGAGGAACCGAAGAGGTTCACCGTCTCTTTGTTCTTCGGCAGGTGGACCGTGATGAAATCGGCACGCTCGACCAGTTCCTCGAGCGGGAGCAGCTCGATGTTCATCGCCCTCGCACGTTCCTCGGACACGAACGGGTCGTACGCCACGAGCCGCATGCCGAACCCCGCGGCCCGTTGCGCGACGAGTTTCCCGATGCGCCCGAGACCGACGACACCGAGCACCTTGTCGAAGAGCTCCACGCCCTCCCACCGGCTGCGTTCCCAGCGACCCTGCACGAGTGCGGCGTGCGCCTGGGGCACGTTGCGCGCAACCGCGAGCAGCATCGCCATCGTGTGCTCGGCGGCCGAGACGATGTTCGACTCCGGTGCGTTGGCCACCATGATGCCCCGCGTGGTGGCGGCTTCGACGTCGACGTTGTCGAGCCCGACCCCGGCGCGTCCGACCACCAACAGAGAATCGGCCGCCACGAGGAGACCCTCGTCCACCTTCGTGGCCGAGCGCACCACCAGGGCGTGCGCACCCCTGATCGCCTCGCGCAACTGGTCGGGGTCGAGTCCGATGCGCACGTCCACCTCGTGGCCGGCCTCACGCATGCGCGCCAGGCCGCCCTCGGCCAATTCTTCGGTGACGAGGATCCGTGACATTAGGATCAAGTCTCGCCGTCAGTGGTCTAGATTGCGACACCAATTGACAAACTGTCCGCGGCACCACGCCAGCACCTCCCACCGCCCCCACGCACCAGTCCGGAGCCACGAATGAGCCACCAATTCCTCTCCGATGAATGGATCGAGGCGGCACGCGAGATCCGCCACAAGTGGGCCGACCGGGTCCCGGAGGTCCCGTTGCTGGTGCGGATCAACGTGGTGGCGACCAAGGTCCCCTTCGGCGAGGGCACGATCCACGCCCACATCGATTCATCGACGGGCCGACTCGAGATGGAACTCGGTGCGCTCGAGAACCCCGACCTCACGATCACCACCGACTACGACACCGCGCGCCAGTTGTTCGTGGCGCAGGATCCGGCCGCGAGCATGCAGGCGTTCATGGCCGGGCGCATCAAGGTCGAGGGCGACATCACCAAGATGATGCTGATGCAGACCGCGGTGCCCCAGACTCCCGAGACCCTCGAGGTCTCCGAGGAGATCCGGCGCATCACCACCTGAACGGCCCCCGCGGGCCGGCAGGTCGACTCAGGCCGGTCGATCGATCAGGTCGCGCCGGTCGGTGGCGCGCAACCGCATCGCGAGCAGAGTCGCCAACGTCGCGGTCACCGCACCCGAGACCAGGGCGTAGGAGTAGCCCCGCACGGCACCCGACGACGCCGTCATCTCGTGGATCGAGATCATCACCGTCGAGCCGAGCACCGCACCCATCTGGCTGAGCAGCTGTTGCATGGCACCTGCGACACCCACCGTCTCGTCGTCCACCGAATTCGCCACCAACGCACCGAGCGCCGGGCCGGCGATCCCGAATCCCGCACCCGAGAGACCGAGCGCAACCGCGATGAACCAGTCGGGTGACCCCGCACCCACCGTCGAGAGCATGATCATCGAGGCCACGATGCCGACCGCGCCGACGACCCCCGAGACGCGCTCGCCCACGCGCATCGTGAAGAAACTGCCGACCGGGGCCATGACTGCGAAGGTCAGCGGCCGCGCGATGACGAGCCAGCCGATGTGGGCCGGGGTGAACCCGAGACCGATCTCGAGCATCTGGGGCACCACGATGAACCCGCCCATGTAGGCGAAGTTGAGGAGCGACTGGATCGAGATCGGCAGGATGATGTTCGGCGTGCGCAGCCAGTGCAGCGGCATCAGCGGAGCCTCGGCCGTGCGCTCCACGCGCACGAACAGCCACAGTGCCACCACCGCGGTCGCGGCCGAGCCGAGGATCAACGGCGAGGTCCATCCCCACGAGTGACCGCGGTTCACCGCCAGCATCAACAGCGTCGCACCGGTGCCGAGCGCAACGGAGCCCTTCACGTCGAAGCGGACATCGCTCGCCCGGGATGTCTGGGGCAGCAGGCGCCACGCGAGCAGTGCAGCCCCCAGCATGAGCGGCGTCTGGATCACGAAGATCATCTGCCATCCGATCGCCTGCACGAGTGGGCCGCCCATGACCACGCCCAGCACCGGGGCACCCGCCGTGGTGAAGCTCCACAGCCCGAGCGGCCGCACGCGCTCGTGGGGCTCGAACAAGCGGTTGATGTAGGCCATCGCGGCCGGACCGGTGGCTGCCCCCGCCACCGCAGAGAGCAGCCGGAACACCACCAGCGACATCGCGTCCCATGCGAACACGGTGGCCCCGGCGAAGACGCCCGCGAAGAACAGCCCCAGCACGTAGACGCGCTTGTGCCCGTGGAGATCGCCGATCTTTCCGTAGGCGGGCCCCACCACGCCGAAGGCCAGCATCGGGCCGGTGATCGACCAGTTGAGCACCGTCGCAGTCGTGTCCAGGTCCTTGGCGATCGTCTCGAGCGAGACCACCAGGACGGTGATGGTGGAACTCGTCGTGAACAGACCCGCGAGGACCACGATCAACGTCGCCCACTTGCGGGTCAGACCCACCTTGCGCGCGATGCGCCGGGGAATCATCAGGGTCCACGGGACCACCGAGACCTCATCCACGCCCACCTGCTCGAGGGTCAGCGAGTCACGTCCGTGACGGGCGAGTTCCTCCCCGCGCGGGCGCGTGCTCTTGATGGTGCCGGATTCGCTCGAGGGGTTCATGGAGGGCCCCTCGACAGTAGTGCCCTACTTGGCGATTTGTGCGGCCATGCCCTTCATTGCGGCGGTGAGATCGGCCACGTCCCAGCGACCCTGCTGCTCGACGGTCTCTGCGCGCGCCCACGAGTGGAACCGGGTGACCTCGCCACCCTTGACGAAGAAGGTCTCGCCGTTGAACTCGCACGCCTCGGATGCGAGGTAACAGACCAGCGGAGAGATGTTCGCCGGGTCCCACTCGTCGAAGGCACCCTTGACCTCGGGCTCGGCGATGCGATCACCGAGACCCGGCGTGGCGAGCGTGAGCCGGGTTCGCGCCGCCGGGGCGATCGAGTTGCTCTTCACGTTGTAGCGCACGAGCTCCTTGCCCAGGATCTGGCCGAACGTGGCGATGCCGCTCTTGGCGGCGCCGTAGTTCGACTGTCCGGGGTTCGAGAACAGACCCGAGGTCGACGAGGTGTGCACGATGTTGCGCGGCTTGTTCACGCCCGCCTTGTGCTGCTCGCGCCAGTAGGTCGCGGCCCAGCGCGACGGTGCGAAGTGGCCCTTCAGGTGCACCGCGATGACGGCGTCCCACTCGGCCTCGGTCATGTTCACGAGCACGCGGTCGCGCAGGATGCCGGCGTTGTTCACGAGTATGTCCAGGTCACCGAAAGCCTCGACGGCCATGTTCACCATGCGCTGTGCGCCCTCCCAGTCGGCGACGTTGTCGTAGTTCGCGACGGCCCGTCCACCCATCGCGATGATCTCGTCGACCACCTGCTGGGCCGGCGTGGCATCCTCGCCCGTGCCGTCGTTCGCGCCCCCGAGATCGTTCACCACGACCTTGGCGCCCTCGGCGGCGAAGAGAAGTGCGTGCTCGCGGCCGATGCCGCGTCCCGCTCCGGTGATGATCGCCACGCGTCCGTCCAATGCGCCCATGGTCGCCCCTTTCGTGTCATCCCGCGACGCGGGATCCGTCCGACCCGGGCGAGGTTAGGGGAAGGTCAGGTCGACCGTCTTACCGACGATCACCCGCTCGCGGTTCGCGACCTTCTTGCCGTCGATCTCGGCGAGACGCAGACCCTTCTTGCCGTCACCGGCGACCTTGCCGATCACCATGCCGTAACGCTCGAGGCGCTCCTTGACCACCTCGAGGGGCTTTCCATAGATGTCGGGGATGAGGGTGCGTTGCTGACCCGCCGAGACGGTGAGCGTCACGGTCGTGCCCTTGGCCACCTTCTCCCCCGCAGCCGGCACCTGGGCCGACACCTGATCGGCGGGGATCTCGGGGTGGGGCTTTTTCTCGGGCTCGACCGCGGTGACGAGACCGAGCGCGGTGAGATTGGCCGCGGCCATCCCGACGGTCAACTTCGCGAGATCCGGGACGTCGCGCAGCGCCGGACCGGTCGAGATGTTCAACGCGATCGTGGTGCCCTTCACGACGGAGTCACCGGGCTTGAGCGCCGGCTGCTCGGGCACGCTCCACGACACCACGACCCCGACCGGGACGGCCTCGTCGGGCACGTCGGCTGTGACGGCCTGCAGACCCGATGTCGCGAGCCTGGTCTTTGCATCCTCGACACCGAGCCCGGTGTAGTCCTCGAGTGCCGACAGGGTCGGACCCTCCGAGACGATCATCCTGAGCGACTCCCGCTTGGCGAGGTTCGCACCGAACACCGGGTCGGTGCGGATGACCTGCCCGGCCGCGACCTCGTCGCTGCGCTCGAGCGTCACCGCGACGTCCCACCCGAACTTCGACACTTGGTTGCGCGCCTCGGCCTCGGTCAACCCGACCAGCGCCGGAACCGGGTTCCTGGGGTTCAGCACCGTGACGTAGGCGACCGCTCCCCCGCCTACGAGAAGCGCCAGCACAACGACCACGGCCGCGATGCGACGGCCCCACCGCTTCTTCGGGCGCACGACACGGGCCGTCTCGTCCTCTGCGGCCATCGCGCGCAACGTCTCGGGGTCGAGCACGATCGGCCCCGACTCGTCGTTGCCGATTGTCAACGGTGCTCCGTCGCTGCGACCGTCGGGCATCGGGATCGGGGTCGGGCCACTCGGGTCCAACGGCGGCAGACCGGGCGTGGTGCGGATCACGATCGGTTTGTTCGGTGCCTCGTTCGGCACTGGGCCGATCTCGCCCGTGGCGATCACGTCGGGCCGGGGAGTCGGCTTCGACGGATCACTCTCGTCGACTTCTGTGTCGAAGAGTCCGGTGCCCACGATGTCGATCGGCGTGGGTCGCGCCATGTTCGGGGCGACCTCGACGAGAGCCTGACCGAACTCGCGCGGCGAGTGCCGCTCGTCCGCGGCGGGTCGACCGGCGCGCTCGAGCACCTGGGCCATGGCGCCGAAGTCGGCGTTCGCGGGGAACAACTTTCCCGACCGGTTCGCGAACACCGCCGAGACCGAGTCGCCATCGAAGGGCACCGCACCGGTCATCGCCTCGACCAACACGAGTGCGAGCGAATAGACATCCGACGACACGGTCCGACTGCCACCCTCTCCCAGCTCTGGTGCCGCGTACCTGGCCTGGTCCAGACCGAGGGAGGTCAGTGGCCGGAGCGGGGCACCAAATCCCACCACCCGCACCCGGCGGTCGAGACCAAAGACCAGTTTGGAGGGGCGAAGATCGCCGTGGATGAACCCCAACTTGGCCGCGGCATCGAGGGCCCGGCAGGCGTCGATGCCCATGATGAGGGCTTGGGAGGGGGTGAGGCGCCGGCCCCGGTCGAGCAGGTCCTGGAGCGAACCGCCCGCGAGACGCTCGGAGGCGACGAAGACGCATCGTTCCCCGCCCAGCGTCACCTCGCCGTGGTCGCGGACCTCCTCGATGCAGGGGTGGCGCAGGCTCGTGCCCACCGACATCTGGCGCTCGAAGGCCTCGAGTGCGTCGTTGGGGGTGGTCGAGCCGAGGGCAGTGTCGACCATGGAGTCCAGAATGGAGACGCGCACGGCGACCGATGCCTCCGTGGAGAGATCCGTCGCATCGAAGAAGGTGGTTCCCCCGGTCTGGGAGCGCACCTGATCGAGCCGGTAGCGGCCCCCAAGGACCGTCCCCAGCATGTTTTCCGGGTCCAACATGACCCGGAAAACCTAGCGTGTGACCCCTCTGCGGGGGGTTCGAGGTCACCGGTGAGCGAGAATGGAACGGTGAAACGTCGTCTGGACAAGGAAAAACTCTTGCTCAGTGTCGGCATCGGACTCGGTCTCGCGTTCATCGTGCTCGGCTTCCGATCGGCGTCGACTGGTCGCGACGCACAACGCCTTCCCGACGTGATCGAGTCGATCTCGCCGGGTCCCGGAGACCAGGTTCTGCTGCAGAGCCAAGTCTTCGTCGATTTCGCAGAGGGGTACGAGGCCACGCTCATCATCGATGGCATCGAGCTCGAGACGACGCGTCTCGATCAACTGTCGTCCTCGGGAGCGCAACCCAAGCCGGGTGCGCAGGTGGAGATCCCCCCGACCGCGCTCTATGACCCGGGGAACTACACGATCAGCTACCTCCCCCAAAAAGGTGGGGTGATCGAGTCGTTCTCACAGGGCAAGCACACCGCCGCGGTGAGGTACTGGAAGATCGTGGACGGTCCCACCAAGGCCCGCCAATTCACCTGGGAATTCGAGACGAACTGAGCCTGCACGTCATTCGGCACAAAGCACGTGGGCCGAGAATCCCCTAGGACCTGCACTCCAAACAGAAGTGAGGCTTTCTGCCTCTAGTGATGGTCCGCTCAAACGTTGAGCCACACCCGAGACAGACCAGCTTTTCTATCTGCACCTCGCCGGACACTCCGATACTTGTGCCGACAACTTGCTTCCTCTGCGTCGGCACGCTCTTCTTGGGGGAAGCGTGTTCGGGTTGAACGAACTCGAGAAGAGTGCGGAATTGGCTGGGGCCAACCTTCCGGACTCCGAGACGAGAGGCCTCTCTCTCCTTTATCCCGTTGATGGTTCCATCAGTGACGAGAAGATTCGTTCGTCCCGAGACCGAGCCGGTCACTCGCAAGCCACGGCGACGGGCTTGGTCTTCCATCTCATCTCGACCATCGTCGTAACAGCCAGTGAAGACCACGCGATCACCAACCCGCACAGGCTCACCGAGATCTAGATCCTCAGGTATCGCTAGTGACCGTGCCGCAACCCTGTTTTTTCGAAGTTGCTCCACATCATTCAAACAAATCCTCGCATCGGATTCCGAGAGTCCGATCTGCTGAGCGATTCGAATCACTTCTCGCTGTTCCTCTCGATTGACCACACCGTCATGCCAAGCCTCGAATGCAAGCGCCCACAGCAACCGTTGATGGATTCCACCGACCCTCTCATCATCTATCTTCAGTGCCATATATAGATCGGCGAGAGATTGCTCCTCTCTCTCGTCAATCTCGCCATCTTCAATCGACTCCAAGAGTCGGGCACAGTACGACAGCTCAGCAACCGTTGCGTCCTTGTCCAGCAGATCTTCGGGCATGACCTCACTCACTCGACCCGCAACCTTCGAGACAGCCTTTGGCCGTGCGCGGTACACGATGACCGAAGGCGTAGATGTATCGATAAGCGACAAATCCTTCACAAGCGGCCACGAGGCTCTTTGCGCGCTCAAACCAAGGTCACGGAGCAGACCAGATCTCTCCTGATTCATTGGACCATTCAGATAGAAGAAGAGAAGTGCAGCCGCCAACGTTGCATCGCTCAACGCGCGATGTAGAACCTCGCCACCAAAACCAATTGCCTCCACGCAGTCGCCAAGCCTCTTTCGCGAGAGACCTGGGAGAAAGTGGGCACTTTCGACCATCGTGCAGAGCGTGGGTTCATCCGGAATCTTCCACCCAGATCGAGTCATCTCAGACGCGAGGAACGAGCGATCAAACTGTGCGTTGTGAGCGACAAGGAGAGCGCCCCTCAACTTTTCAACAACTTCATCTGCAATCTCCGCAAATGTGGGAGCGCCGGTCAATTGATCAGCCGTGATTCCATGGATCTCAGAGGCACCAACGGGTCGTCGTGGGTTGACAAGTTGCGACCATGTCCCAACGGGAATTCCGTCAAGATCAGTCCGAATGAGTGCAATCTCAATGATCCGGTCACCCATCGGGCTCAAACCAGTTGTTTCAAGATCTACGACAACAAAGCTGGGCTCGTTCGTATCAGGCCAAGAATCTGGCATCGTTGTTGGCCATCTATCCCAGTGACCATGAACAGAAGTGGTCACGAATCCTCCATCGTCTTACTCTCTGCTCACGAAATATAGTTTCTCCGTTCGCCAATGTGACTCAGGGCCGAGTAGATGGCGATTTGAAAATTACGAGATCATCAAAAATTTGTCGATTCTCTTCTTCTCTTCTTCACTCGTTTCCGGAGCAATTCGAAGAAGTCTCCTCAGAAGAGATTCATCTGACAACCCGGACCAATTTGCCTCCTCTTCTGAGGCGACAAGGAAGCCACAGAAAGATCTCGATGACCTTGGATCGACTCTCTCCTGTGTTTCCCAGGACTGAAACGCCCTAATCAATGACCGCATGATGATGACGTTTGAACCCGGTCTTGAGCTCTCTCGCTGGCTTATATCTGGCGCGATCATCACATCCAGAGCACGAAGAAGGTCAACATCGCGCAGGGCAGTTACCGCCACAGTGGATAGAACATCTCCAAAAGACGTTTCTCGCAGCTCGGAAACCGCAGCGATGGCTCTCACGATGGATCCCACCAAGGTTCGCGACATTGGGAGTCTGGAGGCCTCACCCGGGCTAGAAGGCCTGGACACAGGGACCCCGATCCGAAGGTCCTGATCCTTCGGAACTTGATCGAACAATCTGAGAGCAACGTCAACTGACGTGTCTTCGGGAAAGCACAACGCGATAGCCGAGGTCCGACGACCGAGAATTGCACTTGCGGCATCATCAAGATGCAGCCACACTTGCCGCAGGAACGGTCCGAGTTCCTCCCAGTTCCAGTACATGTAGTACGAATCATCTGGGCGCATCGACAGTCCGATTCGGATCGCTTCGTGAATCGTCACCTCCGACTTCTTCTGCTGCTTGAGCACACCCGAAGGCCTAAATCCGTCTGTCAGAATTCGGACCTTGGCACTCTCAACGAGATTCTGGATATCAATCGTGGACGCCATCACTTTTCTCCGACGACGAGCTGAAGGAACTCTTCCGCACCAATCACCCGAATCCCGAGGCCCTCTGCCTTCTTGATCTTCGCATCGGCCCCCTTCTCACCGGCGACGAGAAGGGAGAGTGTTGAGCTCACTCCTGATGCGGGACGACCACCATGCTTCTTGATGAGATCCTTGACATCATCTCGAGACAGCCCCGGTATCCGTCCAGTGACGAGAATTGTTAGACCTTCGAGAGTGGTCGACTTCAACTCAGTCTTCGTCACAACATCAAAGCGAACCCCTCCATTGCGAAGTCCTTCAATCAATCGTTGGCTAGTTTGAGACTGACGCCAAGCTGTGATGGATTCAGCGAGGGCCTCTCCTGCGCCATTAATCGAAGCCAAGAGCTCCGCATCTGCATTCACTACCCCATCGAGCGACCGAATCTCGTGTGCCAATGTCTCACCCACGACCGGACCAAGGTGCCTGATGCCCAGGGCGACGAGCAGATGAGCGAGAGGACGAGAGCGTGACTGGTCCAACTCGAACAAGAGTCTTGAGGCCGTAAGCGGTGAGAAGTCGCCGGTAGAGATCAAATCATCGACGGTGAGCGAATACAGATCGCCCGCATCGGCCACCAGTCCCGCATCGGAGAGTGCGAACACCGTCTTTTCTCCGAGACCCTCGATGTCCATCGCGCCGCGCGAGGCGAAGTGGACGATGCGTTGGTCGCGCTGGAACGGACACGACGGCTCCACGCAGCGGGTGTCGGCCTCGTCGTCGGCCTTGACGAGCACCGACTGGTTCG
>Ga0194115_10007646_pt1 | contig 10666 bp, 7 predicted proteins | sample TA2MahsurfametaG_3_FD_148656 | JGI IMG/M metagenome (GOLD analysis project Ga0194115, IMG submission 148656) | Freshwater microbial communities from Lake Tanganyika, Tanzania - TA2015002 Mahale S4 surface | ecosystem: Environmental > Aquatic > Freshwater > Lake | place: Tanzania: Lake Tanganyika... | reverse complement strand
AAGAATAAGCGTTTCCTGAACGTTTGTTAGCGGTTCGATTCCGCTTGGGGCTGCTACTTAATGATTATCAACGCGTTAGGTTGATGGTTCGGGTCATTCACTTGGGGTATTTTTGCTCAGATGGAGCAAAAAGCGGAGCAAACTTTGAGTACAATGCGTGGGAGAAAGTGACCATTGCACTTTTCTCGAGGGTTTTGTCTTAGTTCAGTATAACCGGCAGTAGAGAGATTCAGTCTTCTAGGTTACTGTAGATGGCTGCTGGAAACGCTATAAATTGCAATCTGCTGCTTTTCATGGCTTCGGATTTCTAAATTAGATAAATGCTCAACGCTAAATTACAGATACCAAGGTTTAAATCCCCCTCTCTCCGCCGTTAGAACAACCTTCGATTGAAAATTTGTCAATGAATAAACTGACTGTATCATGACTATTTAATCACTAAAACCAGACCTTTTTGCATCAACAAAAAGTTTGTATAGCGTATTACTTTCGTTTGGAGTTGGAATGTGTTTATTTGGTATACTATATTTTTTTAGTGTTCTAATTTGAAAGTCTGATAATCCCTCATTAGCGTAAAATTCCCTCAACTTTGCCCAAACTTTAAAATCAGTTTTGTAAACTAAGATTTCTTTATCTAATCCTTCATCAAAGTTCTTATTTTTGATATCATCCTTTTTCATTTTTTTGAACTCATCTTGTGCTATAAAATAAGATTCCTCAATTTCTATACTGTCGTAATTTAGGCGTTTTATACTTTCCCAACAATCTTTCTTCTTAGCGAAAACACTTACGTTTCCATATCTTGAATTAGGTGATAACAAGCTTAAATGTACTATTTTGCCAATTTTTTCTAATTCGTTAATAATATCATCAGGGACTAATTGATTTTCCCATATCGGTTCAAAATTAAAATGCAATTTGCCTTGTTTTTCAATAATATAGGAAAGTGCAGCTAAAGTATATGCTACGGTTTGAGCCCTAAAGCCACCAGTATACCATGGCGCTTTTGAAATAATCCTTTCGATTTCCCAAAAAATAATTAGTCTTGAAATAGCCGATTTAAAATAATTGTCCGTCACCAAATTTTCATTCTTATCCATTTCTTCAATGATATAATCTGAAAATTTAACGAATGACCCTTGAGCACCTAATGCAGAAAAAAATGGCCTTTGAAGCCAAGCATTTTCACTCTTTGCTAAATCTAGCTTATCAATATACTGATGTTTTGGATATTCAAGTAAAAATTTCTTTAATTCAGTTTTATTCAAGTGACTTTGCTCATTTAAATATTCGCCTCTCACCCTTTCATAAAACCATCTACTACTTACTTGCGAGCCGGCTTTTCGGTTGACCCAAAGTCTACTGCTGACTTTTTTCATATCAATATGATACTTGTGATTTGAGAAAAAATCAGATTTATTTACTTTATTTTGAGTATTTGCAAACTCTGCAACATTGGAAACAAACGTAGAATGAATCTCTAGTTTTTTCACAACCGAAAGTTTCATTGGTACATTAACATTCGATAAGTCAACCTTGTATTTCTCTGAGGCAGCATATATTGAGGCAGTTGTTTGACCTCCGTTAACAATTTGAAGGTTATTAATTCTAACAATACAGTTTCTTTCAATTTCTACGTCAGTTGCAGTGGCTGTGATGCCATTGTTGTAGGCAAAGAAATAATCAGGTTTGTTTTGAAGAGTATATCTTATACCCTTATTAACATCTCCTCTAAATTGCAAGAAGGTTCTTACATTCTCTTCAAGTAATTTTGATTTATATTTGCCATAAATTGAGGCTAATTCTTTACCACTAATTACAGTCAAGTAAGAAACGTAATCATTGTTTTCATTATTTACTGTTAAACAGGGAAGATTGGTATCTAAAACAAATGATGCATATTGATTACCATTTTTATGAATTTGATAAAAGTAATTTATATCATAAACCGAATAGGTATATTGTATTTCACCAGCACTTTTATTTTCGATATGAAACATGCTCTTGGGCAAGCTAGAATCAGTAATCAAAATAAATTGACACTCTTTGACTTCTTCTTTATAAATAAGATTGTATATTTCTGAGCAGCAATCATAAAATTCACTAGTTTCTTCAATGCTGTTTTCTTGATACTTTTTTTTAGAAATAAAAGCAATTAATTTTTCCAGCTTTTTGAATACATTTTCAATTTCTGACTTGAGTAGCCCTTTTTGTTCTTCTGGAGAGTAAATTACAGAAACAAGTTGAAGTGTTCCAGATTCAGCTCTAAATGCGAAGCCATTAAATGCAAAATCTGATGAAAAACCTGTATATACTTCTTTGTCCAAATCACCAACCTGAACAAGCGTATTGGTTGTCCTTTCGAAAAAAGCTGAAATTGGAGGAATCAGTTTACTACTATAATCTAATTGAACATTTTCAACTAAATCTTCCCAATAATTTTGTAAAGTTATCATAAAATCAAGTCCTTAAGGTTTATTTCATGTTTTCCAATATAATCTATTTTTATACTATATTCTACTGTGTCAATTCCATCAGAGATGTTTAAAGCACTAATTACTGGGAAGTCACCTACAACATTGTAGCAAGTTGTGGAAACAACATTAAACTTTAATGGAGCATCACTTTCTTGGCTGTAGCCAAGTTCATATAATTTTGAGTAAAACAATCCATATGTTTCTGTTGGAAGTTCATCAATGATGTTTGAATTCATGGTCAATAAATCTAAAATTGATTGACCATGATTAGGATTTTGAGACAATTGCAATGCTGCTAATTTGATAGGTTGAGAACGAACAGTCAATTGCTCTGCACTACTAATTTTTAAAGTTTTTTTTGATGTGCTTAAATAAGACTTGACTTCAACTAAGTATTCAGTTAAATCAAAATCTTGCTTGTCTTTTTCAGGGCCTCTCCAAGATAATACTGCAAATTCGATCCCCTTTTTAGGAACAATCAAGTCAAATAATACATATAGTTCAGAAAAAAGATTCATCTGCGATATCAGAGACATCTCTCGATTATTCTTTTTCTTCCATAATTCAATCCAAAATTGTAATCTTTTTTTTAATTTTTGGGCAGAGATAGGTATTTCATTAGCTAAGTGATTTATTAAGTCTGAACTTAAAAAATAAAACAACTCATATTTTAATGGCTCTAATAGCTTTAAAGTGATTGTGAATAATCCATTACCATTATCCTGAAGCACAATACTTATCTCGTTCAATTCAATATTGTTAAAGTTGATTGAACCTAGTTCAACATTTTCAAACCTTAAACAGTAAATCCCTGTTTCATCGACATGCCAATAAATATCTGGGCCACTTATGCATCTTTTCTTTGAAGATGATATTATTCCGAGCCAAGGATTGATTTTAGTTTGTTTCGTCGTCATAGTCCTCCTTTAAGTTTTCTAAAAGATTTTGGTAATACACAGTGTTAACAACCATTTTGATAGTTTGAGAATTTGAATCAATATCTCCGTCAACACTAACTGAAAATCCTACAATGTTATCTAATGTAATGTTTTTGTCCAAAATTTTACTTTGAATTATGTAAACCAATAACAAAGGTCTCGATCTTAATTTACGCATCAATTTTCTGTTTGTACCAAATGTGGATTGATCAATATTTGATGCTAATAATGGAATACTTTCATCCCTAGGAATTGAGAGTTGATTTTTGGGGTAATGATATATATTCTCAATAGGTCGAAAAACCATATTCCTTTCAACTCTTTTAATCGACAAATTCTCAGAAAAAGTTCCATTTTTAATTATTTCTCCATCACCACTAATTAATGCTATGTCCCAACAGCAATCTCTTTTAGAGACATAATCTCTTACAAAAGGAAGTGGCATTTTACTTAGAATACCCAGGGGGTCATTATCTGTAATTTCCTTGTAATTATTCAAGAAATTGATTACGTAATCTTTAGAGATATTTTCCCAAAAAATAGAACTACCAACTTTCTCAAAGTGCTCCGATTGAAGGAGTATATTTATGAGCTCAATTCCAGCTTGATAGTTTAATTTGATTACATCACTGTCAGCATTGAATTTGACAGTTTCTTTTAATCTGCCATCAAATTTCATTGTATAATCAAACTTCTTAATGTTTTTAAGTTTATTTCTAGCTGTAATTTGTAATGCACTATTGGGATTTTGTTGAATAGCCAATCCAAAATCAAAGGGTGTTTTATTTGATTTCGCCAAATCTCGGAAATCATCAAACAATTCTTCAGTACTTAGAATTATGTCTCTAAAATTATCTTCAATTTCATCAGGCACAAAAATTTTACATAAATCTGCATATCCATCCCGATACCCAAACCATCGTCCCATTTGCATTAATGTATCATACAAAATAGTAGTCCTCAAAAAATAGCTTATCGATAATCCTTCTAAAGTAAATCCTCTTGCCAAACTAGTTCCACCAATTACGATTGCATTTATTGGGACATCAGGACGATAAACTAATGGTGTCTTAGTTTTTGAATGAATATCTTTTACTAAAAAGGCATCTAAAACATGTATCAATCGATTCAAAACTTGAGAGAAATCTATTGTTGAATCTGGAAAATGTTTTAGATAAACTGCATGAAGTTGCAGCAACAAATTATCATTATCAAACGGATATAATAATCCTCCTCGAGTTTTAATTGACCGGTTAAGGTCATTGACAAAATCTTCAACTTTGTTCCTTACTTGAACGTGCACATCCGTAAATCTCGATACATGAATTAGCATTGAGTTGTGGTTATTGACAAAACCTCTATCATATCTTATACCTACATTCAAATAGAACAATAAAATGGCTTCAATCAATGAATTTGGAATTTCGACTATAGTATGCGTGATCTTATGATTTAGAGGGAAAGCTTCTTCATAATCGTTAATATTCACAATGTGATTTCCTGGATTATTTACAAAATAGTGTTTTGCTCCTAAATAATTGGAAGGTGGCTCAAGAAGATAAATGAAGTCTTTTGGAAATAGGTCTAATCCAACTTCTGTATTTGACGCTTCATGATCAATGAATATGTTGGCATAGGGGGTAGCCGTAAATGCCACATAGGATGTCTTTTTAAATAATGAAATCAGTTTTCTGATTCTCTTGTTTATTATAGTAGGATCCTCCATTTCCTTGGTATTAATTGACGCATAATCTGATTCATCATCAATTAATAACATTGCATGCTCTGATACGCCATTTGGGTATTGAGCCTCCAACCAACTCACTACATTCTTAAGAGTGCTACTATTTTTTTTAATTACAATTAAAATTGGAACATTAATATTTTCAAAATTTAGTGTCCCCTTAACGCGATTTGCATAAGCTAAGTTGAAATCATCACTATCATTAGTGAGACAAAGTGGAATTTTAGAATGGTCATTTTTATAAAGTCCTACTCCTACAATTTGATCACCTTGTTTTCCAATAAAACTTTCATTAAGACGAATCTGAGTTTGATTTCTCAGGTTATTTAAAGTTCCTGCAATTACAACAATAAATTTATAGCCTGAATCTGATGCTTTGTCGATTAAAGCAGAGTAATTAGATGTTTTACCAGATTGTACATGGCCTACAACCATTCCATAAATACTAAACTCATGCAAACTTGGATCTCCAATGTAGTTCATTACCACATCAGTATCTTCATCCAAATTCCTTACTACTTCCGGAGCCATTTTCTCACTTATCAAATCCTTATATCTATTCCAATAATATGGATTTGATGTAATTTTATCTCTCGTGCTCCACCAGGTTCGATCTACATTACCGGAACATTTTACCATTGTGCCTTCTTTTACTAGAATACAAAAGGACCTTTCAATTTCTTGTCTTAATAAAAGCCAATCTACTTCTCTATATTCTAATGGTAGGCTGTATTGCAAATTGTGGGAAATAACTTTGAGGTACATTTCAAGCCCCATATTTTCAACCATTGTCATTGTAGTTGAAATAGCATTATCTATCTCTAATTGTTCTAAGGGTTGTTTTTTATGCCTCAAATCTGAGAATAGATGCTCTCGCAAGATTTCAAATGGAGATTTATTCATTCTTGTAAAATTCAGTTTTTAGTAAGTCTGCTTTTTGTTCAGGAGAAAGAGAGTTGTCTATAAGAATACTTTGCAAATAATTAACAAACTCAGTTTCTTCATTTGCTTGGTCAATCTCTTTAGGATTTGAAATTAATTGTGAAATTACTGTCTCAATTGGCAAGTACTGTTCGAGTCCAATTAACAACGCCTTTAAAATAACCAGTCCTTCATCAGAACATTTATCTTGAAGTAATTCAACCAAAGGATGATTGCGATTTATTTTTAAAATATTTTTATTTGTGTTGTCCCTGCGCGGAACATAATCCCAAATATGTATTATGTTTCCTCTATCCTTTCTCGGAATTCTTCCCGAATAAACTCTCTTACCAACAGGATTTACATAGTCTAGTACTTTCTTCAATTCCTGTCGAAAAAAATAAGGTGGTTTTGCAGTTGATTTTTTTAAATCAATATTCCATTCCGAATCCATAGTATTCGGAATTTCAATTTCTATTCTTACCAACTTTAGAGCCTCTGTTGATTGAGCCAAACCCCACCAATTTCCCCAAGTTACTAATCTATTGTTTCTGTAAAGATAAAAACCTTGAGTTTTTAAATATCCCTCTGCAAGGCTGTGCTTTTTGTAGTCGATTTCTGAGACATTATTATGATGAGGTAAGATATATGGAGTAACTACAACTTTTCCGTTCGGATAAATGTAGCGATATTCTTGAAGTTTTTGTCTTGCTGATCCTGGAAAAAAAGGATTTAATGATTTAACAGGATTCCTATTTATTATTATTGACAACTTTTTGCCTTCAATTCCATCTATATATTTATGAAAAACCAGGCCTAAATGGTAAATTATTTTGTCAACTTCTTCTCTAAAATCGACGTTTTCAAATTTGTCTATTTCTTCCCAAATCACCTGAGTGCCACTATCGAATTCAGATAATTCACTAACCTCATCTTTATATTTATCAAAGTCGGGAATTAATGCATACCAATCATTCGTGTCTGCAATGTAATCCAAGTCCCATTGTAATCCATTAATCTCACTGCCCTTTGTCTTTGTTAAAACAGTTAATTTTCTACATTGTGAAAATGAAGCAACCTTTAGGCCTAATCCAAATCTTCCTAAATCGTTATTTTCTCTTTTATCATTTGGATTCTTAGAAGAAAGACGCATTGCTTCTTCCAATTCTACAAGTGACATACCATAACCGTTGTCACAAATACATATTTTTTTCTTTGGATATTCTACAGCAGTAATTTTAATTTCAGTTGATTTAGCAGATACACTATTGTCAAGTATGTCTGCGATAGCAACTTCACACAAGTATCCAATTTCTCTAAAACTACTTAAGAAGTTGGAAAGATTTGGAGGAAGATGTTTACGATTTGACATTGCCTTCATTGAAAAGTTTTTGAAATAATATTTGAACCACCATTACATCCCATCCATTTGCTGCCCTTTTTGCTAGTTGAAAATAGGAGAATCCTTCAGTATATATGTCGTGTTTGGAGAGACCCATAAGTCGAAACATTTCTTCAACAGAGAGTTTTCTCACTTTAAATTCAGAATTTTCCATTGGCTCAACAATTCTTAATCCATTGTGATGAGGCTCTGTTAGAGTTATACATGAACCATCATATTTTATTTTTTTGTTATAAATATCCAAGCACAATGATGTCGGCACATTTAAATCAACAGAGTGTTTTTTGATGAGATGTTTACATTGATCTTGTGTGAGGTATAAGTCCAGATTCGGGTTTTTATCCAAGAAATTTTTAATATGAATTTTATTTTTCTGAACTGGTAGTTCAATAAAAAAATCATTCATCTTAAATTTCGGTTTAAGCACCGCTAAAAACCAAAATCTCTGTCTAGTTTGCGCATTTCCAAAGTCTGCACTATTTAAAATTGCGTATGATGTGGTATACCCATAGCTTTCTAATTTGTGAATCAAACGATCTAAAGTAGGTTTATGTCGCTTAGTTAAAAACCCTTTAACATTTTCAAGTAAAATATATTTTGGCTTCTTTTTCTCACAAATTCTAACGATGTCCCAAATAAGTTGACCCCTTTCATCTTTTTCGCCTAATCCCAATCCTGCATTTGAAAATGGCTGACATGGGAATCCTCCAGTAAATAAATCAAATTCCGGTAATTCATTTGGATTTATTGTTGAAATATCCCCATAATTTTTTACTCCAGGATGATTAAATTCATAAAGCTGAGAGGCATATTTATCAATCTCGGAGTAACCTACGACGATATGCGGAATACCAGCTTTTTTGAGACCAAAAGAAGCTCCTCCAAATCCCGCAAATCCTTCAAATATTCTTAATTTCATAATTGACAGTGATAATGTTTAATGTTTCGTAGAAGTATAAGAAACAACTGAATACCTTTTCCTCCACCATGAGCTCCAAATGCGAAGCATTTTTTATGACTTTCGTTTCTAAATTCTATTGTAAAAATTGTGATGCTAGCTCCATCTTGTAAAAAAAGATCACCTTTTATTCTTCCAGTTTCAAGTAATCTCCATTTCGTATTTGCAATAATGTAGTTTACCATATCATGAATATTGAAAAAGAAATATTCATAGTTGTCATGACTAAAACAGAAAACACTATGACCTTTACAAAAGTACTTTTCCCAGAATGTATATGATTCTAATTGTTTGACTTGTTCATCCCAATCTTTTTCATAACTACCACATTCAATTAGTTTATTTTTAATTTTTACACTATTTATACTTTTTGCAAAATAACTTATTGACCCAATTTCAGGTAAATCTCCCAAATGGAACTGCCAATTTTTTCCAACACGCAACATTAATTTCCCTTCTACACCGATAGAATTTGATATTTCTGGATGTGATTTCTTACTTAAAAAAATTTCCCTAGGAGAAGGACAATCTAATTTTGTTGCAAGTTTTTGTTTGGCTAACTCTCCATTAACTTTTACTTGACTAGCCTTTTGAGATTCCATCTTAGCCATACTAAATATTTGAATTATTAGTCATACGTGAAATCACTTATTGGAAAAATGGTTGATCTCCAAATTCTTCTTCAATCTTCTGATTTAAATATTTAATTTGCAGTTCTTTATAGTTTAGTTCAAATAAATCACACAAGGGTTTGAGCATTTGGCTTTGAATGTGTCGTTCACCATGTTCTATCTTACTCAGTAAACTTATGTCTATGCCAAGCTTGTCAGCAAAAGTTTTTTGAGAAAGACCCGCGGTGTCTCAAAATTCAAATAAGAATTTCCCAAAATCTATTTTCGAAGTCCCCATGATTTAATATTTGACAATGGAATCAAGTATGAGTTAGACCTCCTCTCAATCACCCTTACTTTATTAATAACCAATGATTAAAATCTGTTTTAATGGAATTGTTAGTCTTGTCGAAGCATATAAAGTCTCCATAAAATTTACAATGGTCTCAAAATCTTTGTTTCGTTTATAAATTTGACGCACCGCTATTGCCAGTGTATTAACATTTAGCATCATACTTGCTTGAAAAAGATCTTTCAAGAACTGGTAATTGGCGACTGCACGACCCGCTTCTACTTCCAATACAATTCGTTTTTCGACATGATAAGCATCTGCATCGAATGATTTTTCAACTCTGCCATTGCGACCAAACAAAACGGGCACCTTGATTCTATTTCTTTTACCCATCTCTACGAGGTATCCCTTTTGAAGCAAGTCTCCAGCAAGCACTCCGAGAACGTCGTTACTCTTTAAATCAAAATGTGCAGAATCGAAATCGTTCCTTCGAGATTCAAATAGATCGACTAGTTCCAATATGTCATTTGACGGCTGAACGTACTTGGGAAATAACTGGTATGTTACCATTATAATTAATTGACGAATTGATAAAATACAGCCTAAGATACAGTCCAAATTGTTTTATCGGATATCGCAATATTGATTAGTTCTAACTTATGAAAGTGATTATTCAATTCAAACAGTGGAAGAGCGGCGCCCATCGCGCTCCCCACAAGCCCTTACTCTTCTTGTATGCCTTGGGCCAATGGCAGCAGGGTATCAAAGAAATTCCTTGGGTTACCGCCCAGCCGATTCTCACTAATCTATTGAACCGATTTGGGGTTCCGGCAAAAAAGCAGACACCAGAAAATCCTTGGGGACGACTTTATAAGGACCAATTGTGGCAGCTTACTCCGCATGCTGATGAGATCAATGGCAATTTTTCTCCGCGCGTTTTTACCGAGACGCAGTCTGTTGGTCAACTATCCAAAGAAGTGCAAGAACACTTGACGGCTCGCCCCGAGGATGTGGTTCGTTGGGCCTATGAGATTTTGGATGAACAGTTTTCGCCCACGCAACACTCCGACATTTTGAGTGCGTGCGGCATTACTACTTATGAGTCGGTAGTTCAAACCAAACGTAAGAGAAATCCTGGTTTCGCGGCCGACGTACTCCGTAACTACGGTAACCGATGTGCCCTTTGCGGTTACCACCTTCAGCTAGATCAGCAGATTGTCGGGCTTGAGGCCGCGCACATTCAATGGCACGCATTCGATGGACCCGACACCATTGATAATGGACTTGCACTGTGTTCGTTGCACCATAAACTTTTTGACTACG
>Ga0194115_10007645_pt1 | contig 10666 bp, 5 predicted proteins | sample TA2MahsurfametaG_3_FD_148656 | JGI IMG/M metagenome (GOLD analysis project Ga0194115, IMG submission 148656) | Freshwater microbial communities from Lake Tanganyika, Tanzania - TA2015002 Mahale S4 surface | ecosystem: Environmental > Aquatic > Freshwater > Lake | place: Tanzania: Lake Tanganyika... | reverse complement strand
CCCCAAAACCCCAAAACCCCGTAGATAAGCGTATTAAATTTTTAATTGATTTAGTTCATTCAATATCCTATCTTTATCTTGGCGCAAGAGCCATGTCTTCAAGCTGTCGCCACACAGTTGACTTGCTGGATTCAAAGCAAAGAATTTCTTTAGTATTCTTTATTGGATCAATATAGAAAATATTTAAACTAGCCTCTCTTTTCTTCAAAGCAATAGCTCCTATCATTGGTGTCTTTATTGGCTGACCTTTTTAAATTCCACCAAGAACATCTTTGTTTTGATTTTTACCGCTTTTTATTTCCTTAAGAGGCTCTTCGTAACAAATTTTAGTTAGATTTGCAATTTTCTCCAGTCCAAACAACTTCAAAACTCTTATATTTCCTTACTAACTCTAATCTTGAGACAACTGGCAATTTTGAGCCAAAATCATGAGGTCCTCAGTACTGTTTAGAAAAACACTTTTAATGGTACACTTTTCTTCCATTGAGGCTAATAAAGTGTCACCATTCAGATTGTAAACAAGATACTTAGATTAATTGGATTTTGAGCCAGCAGATGTTCCGACCAAAACTATGTAACCATGAAGAGACAAGCGAATAGCATCTATTCGACTGAATGCTTTACTGAATCCAGTAATTATAACATCTTCTTTCCTGGTATTAGTACGTTTGGAGAACATTTTGAAGTAAACCCACAACTTACTAGTGCGCTAGCATCTGACTGCAATGGTTCCATCTCTGGAAAGAGTTGTGTACATATCGAGCGTCTAATTAGTGTCAATAGCTAAAATTTCATCATTTTAGTCTTGTATCTTGTGTAAGAGAGTGTATGGGAAACTTTCTTTTTGTTCTTTTTAAACGATTTTGTTGCGAGTATAGTGTAGAATTATGCCATCTTCATCACAAGTATATAAATACTTGTAGTCGGCGCTAAACTTAATGCACGTTATTCTTGCACTATGGTCACGAATAATTTTAATTTACGCAGATTTAGTATCCAAATCAAAAATTCTGAGCGAGTTATCGCTGTAGCCACATGCAAATAACTTCATCGATGACTAATTGCTACTCTTACTATCCTAAGTAAAATACACTTAAAATACGTTGTGGAGCTCGTCAGCTACCCATTCATATCGCATATGCAAATCAACATACTTTTCTTTAAAAAAGTCCTTAGTTAATGTCTCTTAACAAACATAAACAACTAAATTTCCTTAATCTCCATTATTTTCCTTTGTATCTTCCTATCTAACAAAGACTAGGCACTTTTTCTCGTTGTTGAATAGTATGTGAACAATATTTGTGCTAGAATCAAGATAATTATGCACTGAAATCTAGCCCAACTTTAATCTTTCTTTTAATAGTTGGCCATTAATCATAACTGGTCGTAAATAATTATTCGTCTTATACTCAAGGAATGCCTTTATTAATGGAAAATTGGGATTAAAGTTAGTTTTTGCTTCATTTGTGTCGATTTACATAGATTGAGCAGCAGCTGTGACAATTTGTTCTTACTTGGTCACAACTGTTGTATCAAAAAGTTTTGAAGGCACCGTATAAAAATCTAAGATCGCCTTCATTTGAATTGGACTTATTTTTTTAAAACTTTCTGGTTGTTTGTGCCACTCCTCGTAAGCAAGACAAAAGAATTTGTTTAGCTTTTCCACGGACTTTTGCTAACATCCAAAAACTAAGTCAATCCAATAACCAAGATTTTCAGTAACATAAGCAGACTCAAGGCACTCACGCTAAATTCTAACAAAGTCGAAATGACTTGATGCCCACTGAGGAATAATCATTTAGTCGATAGAGTACTCATTTTAACCAACACCGTCAGGTTAAAAGCCTAGATGTGCACAATTAAGATTTACAAGTGCTTCAGGGAAATAGAAGTGCTCTGGAATAAGTTCATTACAAGATTAGCTCTATTTAATCGTATTTTACCATGAATGCTAAAATGATATCGGTATTCTTGGGTCTCGGTCTTGGTCTTAATTAAAGTAAATGGCAGTTGTAAATGGTTCGATTCGTGATAAGTAATGTGAGCAGTTCATTTAAGTGGAAAAACCCATTCTCATTTGGAAACTTTCTTCACCATATGTAATTTATTCAAAAGCTTCGGGTCCTTACTTAAGACCAGTATCACGATCAATCTATTCCATCTCTTCAAATTTTTACTATATGTCTTCAGCTTTTTAATCGCCCATAATGCCAGTATGTTTTTAGAAATTTCTAAAGCAAAGTTCGTTCTTCATTTATTGATCGAATTCATAGACATTGCAATCATAATCGTTTAAGACCCAAGGAAAAATTGGATACTAACTTAAATCATTGAAACTTCGACTACTGTACTTGTTGATGAGGAGCAGGAATTCCATATTAGTTCGAGTTCCATTTTTCCATTCATTTTGGCACTGATCTACATTCTTAAAATAGTGAACTGGATCTTCAATCAATCTGAGAGTGACTTCATCCCCTTTTTTGCTGATCAAAGTTTTGACATTTTTTAAGAAACTTTCGCAGTTTGCAATCGTTGTTAGGTTAAAGGTGTAAACTTTTTTCTCCTAAGTAGTCAAATCAATACCCTAAAAAACATTGATAACTTTACGTCTCATAACTTCCTCAATGTTTTCCCACTTGAATATTAATTATTATTTAATGGGCAAATTTTGTTCTTTGGTGGTGTTGACGTACTTAAGTTGGTCAGCGACCTCATCGGGTAAAATTTAGCAGTAGCTGATAAAAGCGAAGTAATCTTCGGTTACGATCACTTTACCCCAAATATTTCCCTTAACTTTTATCATCTGTGCATCAAAGCTGTATTTAAATTTTTCGCTTATTCTGTTTTGCTCCTCAAATCGAACGATGTTCTCTATTTTAGTCCTTGTCTTAATTACTAAGTCTTAATTTACTTCCAATTTTCTCTTAAGCTCTTGCTAACCACTTAATACTCTTTGTAGCAGCTTGTTGCGTTCCATTCTTTGAAGAATGTCAAGTCTTACACGTTAAAGCTCCTATGAAAATGGTACAGGCTAATCAGCATAATCTTAGTAAGAACTATTATTTTAGTCAAAGCTCGAGTAGTGACTGTCTTATGACTCTTAATCAAACCGCTGCTCGTTTCCTTCAAAATCCGAATCATCAGAATCAATAGCTTCAATTTGAGGATTATCTTTTTCATCTTCAAGTTTGCTCTTCTTAGGTGCTCGTGGTGTATCGGATTGTTTTGGCTCTTTGAAAGGCTATTTTGCAACTTGATGTGGTTTAATTAAATCTGGAAAGTCCTCGTCATTAAGCAATGAAACTGCGAACGCTTTACTCAGAAAATCATGCACAAAGTAATCATAGAATTTCCAAGCTTAGTATTGTAAAGCTTTGCGATTTGGCTTTAACAGCATCATGCGACCCCAGCTATCTGTATTTCTACGCTATGCTACAAAATAATTTCGACCAGCTGGATTTTAAACTAAAATGTGGTTTTCTATATTTTTCAAATATTGGTCCAAAAACTTTACCATCTCTGGTGGCTTTCCTTTTAAGTCAATTCCCTCCTTTTTATTTCGCCAGACTATATCTGCTGTTAACTAGTTTGGTTCAAGTCTGAATTACATTTGTTCATAAATTTCCTTAATTTCTTTGAATTCAATCAGCTATTCTTCCAATTTGTCAAACCAAATAGAACTTTCATCTTCTTGAAGCCGTTTAATTGTTTTTTTGAACAAATTTTTAATGTATATGTCATCTAAATTACATTTATCATCAACAAAATTTTCCGCTGATATATCAATAGATGTATTAGGATGCAAATTAAGAACTTAACTGCTATGCAAATTAATCTATCTTTGAGCTTAAATACCTTTAAGTTAGCCTGGCTAATAACCTACGCTATATGCTGTCGAAGAGTTTCCTAATTATTCTGTTCTTTTTTAAGGAGTAAATTAGTGCTGGTCGCTAAAATCCCCAAATTAATTTACTCCTTTGCTCACGTGTTGACTTTACATCAAACTGTTGTTTTAAAGAATAGATGGTCCTAAAAGCTAAGCATTTCTACGTTTATCCAAATCTTATTTAGCGTTTCTCAAATCAAATGCAATTTTCTCTTTCTCAGCTTATACGAGTTTATTTATCTCGTTTGATTTGAATTTAGCTAATAAAAGTTCAGGAGTAAATCTGTGACTTGTTGCAGCCCCAAAAGAAAGTGAGATTTTTCTTTACTTCTCATTAAAGAGTGTTTAAGATAAAATACGCTCTAATAATTCAATCTTGTCATCCTCTCTCTATTCATTAATTAGCTGTATTAAAGCTATGTAAAGCTGTCTGATGAAATCAAAGACTTGAGTTTAAAACTAATCTCTCATTCGCTATTGCTCCTCTTTAAAATCCTAAAATTTTATTAGATTTTGTTAACTTACTTAATTGTTCTTGTTTTAGGCTATATAATTACTCATGACTGAGAGGACCCAAGATTTTCTTTCGTCTTCGTTTTATTAACTTTGGTTTTCGACAAGGGATTCTTTTAAAGTGTCTTCAGTCACATTAATTTGTTCGGGTAAATTAAAGTTTTAAACCTGCTGATTATCAAACGCTATTTCTGGCGGCTACTAACTTTTAGCACTTTATAGTTTTAAATCTACTAATGAATTTGTCGAAAAATCTTGACTCCTTGTCAAGTTGGAAGAACCCTCACCAAAGTAAGTTTGCTGAATTGTAGACAATCGAATACCACCATCTTAAACTTTTATATCACCCTAATCCTGGTTTAAATTGTCGTGTTCTTTTACTGGAGACTAAAACTCTTGCTCTGTAAATATTTTAGCCCCTTAGCCCTTTTTTTGAGGATTTCTAACTTATTAATTGAGTAAATTTATATCGACGAATCCCATAGTATTTAATACCACAACAGCTTATTGCTAATTAGACTGATCACTATTTGATTCAAACCGTGATCTATTCTCACTTTGCACCCTAAAAGAATAGTTTGATTCAGTAGTACCATCCATCTTGTAGTATTCTTCATCAAGCCATTAATCATTTTCTAGGAATCGACTCAATGAAGTAACGGACTATCCAGTTTCACTACATGTTTTATTTCTGTGATCGTCTAAAAATCTTGTAATCCTATCGATTAAACGTTATTCTACACTATTATAAAACTATAACTGCTGTAAATGCCCTGCTATATCAGTACTTAAGTCTTTTTGTCCTCCTTGTATTTATTCATTCATGCAATCAAACATTAGCCGACAAAGAGGTAAAATTTTTGCTAACTTTGATTAACTTTAAAGTTTTAATTTAATTTGTTACGGAGAAAGAAAATTTTCCACAACCATATAGCCTTCATCGTGCATCTCTGATGAAAATACTAGTTATTGACTATCATTGTCAACAAAAGCACGTTGATTATGTATTTAAGCATTAAAATCAGCAGTGTCACTACTTTTCTCTCCGCTATAATCATCGTGTAAAATTTTGTTAAGAACATGCATAAACTCTGCAATCATTTGGAAGAATATAAAACCGTCAATTAAGGTAAAGCCCCACCTTTTTTATTTTTCAATCATTGTTTAGCTTGCATGTGCAATTTATTGATCTTAGAAAGAAGTAAGCTTGGTTTAGTCGATGATTGAATTTGCTAAATTTTCATCCATTAAATGCTTATTAGTAGTTTAAAGAATTCCTTCCAAAGTTTTGTGCTGAATTTCAGTTTCTTAATCTAATAAACTCGTCTTTACTATTTGTGTTTACTCAGGTGAAAGAATGTAGCCGCGGGTAATCAGATAATTGTCTCGCATACTTTTACTTTCTTCTTGTTTTTATTTACTAATTTAGGTTACTTTATTTTAAGTTTGTGTAACATTAACTAAGTTTCCCTTATTGAATAGATTGTAGATTAGTACAGCTGATACATCAAAATCCTCGCCAAGGATAAATTTTATTTAAGAAATCACAAATTGACTCTTTTCTCTTAGAGTCAAAAATCTCAAAAGATCCAAAATTAGCTGAAAGCTATCAACTGAAGTTTTAATGTTTGATAAGCAGCTGAAAAGCATGTGCATAAATATTCTCACGGGACCACCACTTACAAAATTTTCGGCTCTTTTTTAAAGTTAGGGTAATTGACTAATAATTTAAAAATTTTCATGATTATTAGGCAGTTATGCTTATTTTGTTATTTACTAGCTTTGAGATCTGTCAAAAGATTATGTAGGCAAATTATTTTATCTCTATTAATCATCCTTCTGCTATTGCTAAAATCCTTTGCCCGAACTGCTAGGATTTATATTGCTTTCTTAAGTCTATCTTACTTAGTTACTTTAGTTTTAGCGATTTAAAATATCTTAATATCCAGTGATTCTGTCAGGTACATCCATTGACAAAAGGCCGAGTTGCTCGAACAAGAGCATCAAAATAACTAAAGATTGATGAAATGCAGGTTATTCTGAAATTTCTGTAGTGTTTGTAATGTAAAACTCTTCAACAAATTAAAGAAATTGTATCATTCTGAGGTTGAGCTTTGTTTATTCTAGTTATTGATATGGATTTTTTCTCCAATTTATTTCTACAAGAATTCGCTTGATTATAGACTAAAGTATATACAACTAATACTTATGCTCATCGCCGAAATATAGTATAATTCTTCTAAACAAATACAGACTTTTTTCATCTGCTTAGGTTAACATGAGCTCCTCAGTTTCATCAAGATTATGCGTTAAAAGATTAACACAAACTTCAATCAAAACTTTTTAGCAGCTCTGTACTATAACATCTTCTTTGTATTCAATGCATAGATTTGTAATCTAGTGGTAAAATTCTTGTAACTTCTTGAAAAATGGATTTGTATCATCACTTGTCTGTTGACCCAAAAGCAATTTCATGAAGCTTTCGCCTTGATTTTTGACAAATGATGTTACTTAATTCAAGAATACTAATCTTGTCTACTGTGCAAGCTTATCGAAACATTTTAGAACAATGAAATACAAGTCTATATCGAATTCAATAACTTCGCTCAGTATTTTACTTTAGCTTATGAGACGGGTTTCCTTTATAGCTGTGTCGATTTCATCAACCATTGGAGATTTATCAGCACACTTGCGCTTATTTAAGGCAAGTTGCATCAGTGTGAGATAGGTTTCGGTGTAGATTTAGTTATTGCTGTAAAGATATTTTTGTATAATGTCGATTAATTATCTTTTCTCAGGATCGTTCCTTGCAACTTTTTCTCCCTGTATTTTTTTGGATGTATTCAAGCTTTTACGCACAAGAAAGTCGCGAATAAGAATCAATAACACAATTGAAACAATTTTATCACTCAGTATTTTAATATCTTCGGTCATTTTATCACGTGGATTTTATTCAAATTGAAAAAGTATTGCTGCGATTGATTCTATTTTGAATTATTTTGGATCCTAATAATTTGCAAATAGCGCTGACTTAACTTTTAGTTCATCTGATTTGATAATCTGGAGAATGACTTGTAAATAAATCAAAAGCTAAATCTTAGACATAGCCAAATTTTCATTACAGACTTTATGAAGAATGCCCGTCAGAGATTTGTAATCGTCTAAGTAGAGTATACTTGCTGACAAACATTCACTTAGTATGTAGATCTAGTGATACATTAGCTGATTAAGTATCTCAAAGTTAGATGTTAATTCCAATAAGAGATATACAGTTTAATAGTTTAGAATATTTTACTGTAAGATTTCACCGTCGCAAAATATTGAAATCGCATTATCTCTCCCAGTGACTGCGGAACTTTCCATTTAAGAAGATGCAGACTCCTGATTCTTATCTTAGTCCGGGTCAAGCTGGAATTTAGAAGACTTAGCATTCTATTCCTAACTTAATAATGGTTTAGGAGCACAAATGTGATGAATCAAGTCTAGAAACTCCGTAAAAACAATAGTTTGGCGAGGACCACCAGAAATAGAGCTATGAGTAGTGCTAGAATTGTCTATCTAGCTCTTTGGTATCACCTAACAGGGTAAGATTGCAATCTTAATGTTTAATAAAATCTAGTGCGTATATTCACGTAAAAACTCCGAAAAAAACTATTTGTGATTTCTAATTGGTGCTGATGATCCTTGAATTAAGTAATACTTTTAATTTTAGTTAGTAAAAATTGCTTGTGAAAGTATATTCTTTCTTACAATATTTTTTATGTCAATGATTAAGTCTTGAGTAATCATTTAGTGCTTTCCCAGTCTTAATATAGAGAAACGAAGTAGTTAGATCAAATTCTTCTTTCTTAGGTGGTTTTCGATGTGATCGGGCTCTTAATCTAACAGAGATCCCAATACTTTGAAAATTTAACTAATTATAAGCGCTGGTTTACTTATTCCAATAGTAGATAGATTGCTTTTTATAACCTTTTAAACTAGCGGATACATGTTTTTAAATCCACCTAATCCAACAAATACTTCGCTTGCACGACGACAATGAGCTGCACAAAGGAAACCTTGCTTATACAGTGCTTGATGTAGTGCAATAATTTGTTAGTTGTAATTATCTAGAGTCTAGAACTCATTCAAAATGTATTTCTTATTTGGCTTAAAGGATTCTCTTTAAATATCCTAAGTAAATTTTTAGATCCATGGATTCAAATCAAGCTGCTTTTTGCCTATAAGTTCCTTTGTGTTTAAAAACTCTGTCAAACTCTCTCTAATAGCTCGCAACGCATCAGTATTTTGTTCAAAACTTTTAGAATCTGGCAATCCCGAAAAAAACAAAGGCAGACTCATTCGGCCTCTGAAATACAGATTTTGAACTTTGTTTAGACCCGTAGATGCGCAAAATTCGGCGGAGTTACCCATAGAGAGTAAATATTATTATCTAGGATCTAACCTAGGTAACTAGTAAACTACTCTGCTCGTTTAATCTAGCTTGTCCAGATAAACTTCAAGATTTGGGTTTTCGTTACCTGATAAAAAGCCGCTTTTCACTTTTAGTTTGAAAATAAGTAAATGCCATCTATTTTCGAGCGGCCTTGGTTTGAACCAATTTGTATTGGATTAGTTTTTATCTCTATCCTATGGGGGTGCATCACTTGAATTATCACAAAAATTAAACGTTGATGTCTCTAAATCCACAATTACTTCAAGATTAAATCCAATATTTTCGATGGTAATGTTGTTTCCATTTACAGGCTACCGTTGTTAAATACTTAACAATACCATTTTTACTTATTTTTTAGACTAAACCCCTATCTCTTAGGCGATCTACTCGTGAGCTATTCTAAATAAGACACACCACTAAATTTCTTTACTGACGTCAAAATCATTTAAAAGAAGCACACCAGGAGTCGTCTTACCAAAAACAAAGTGGTCAATCATTTCATTCTTTTGATTTTGAAAACTTAGCTAGTGGGATTTACTTCTAAATTTTATCGCATTATTAAGTATGGTGAGAACGTCATCTGCCAGGCTAACATCAACTTCATCCATCAATTGATTGTGATAAAAAATTTCTCTTAAGAAGGAGAAAAATTCTCTTAAATGAACAGGTTTTGGTGCGCCACTGAACAGTCGCAAAAGTAGTGTTGACATCTGCTTGATGATGTACTGAATATCAACTATTTGAATTGTTTGTTGTTCACGCAAAAAGATAAATATTTTTTTGAGAAGCTATATTTCTGTTACTCTTATACTTCGCTAAAGCTTGAGCAAGTCCGCTGTAATTGATTCACGAATTGATCTGCCTTCTTTGACAATAATTTTATGGTTTAGTGTCTCTAAAACTATCTTTATTGTTTGCAGCACACTAACTTATTACTCGGTGGTTGGTGGCGTGCTTTCAGAGTCCTCATTATAAGTAACTTATATAAAATCGACTATAGTTGTAAGTACAAACTCTAACATTCTTTCATATACTGTGACTAACGTGTTAGCATTAGATTACTAAATTAAAGAATTCTTATAGAAGGAAGTTTGTAGCTTTATGTTAAACGGATCAGTCGGCTCTCGCCTTTAAAATAAAAACATATTAAGTCCTTCCTAAATTAGCTCAGAAATGTAAGATCCCTCCTACACTACGTACCGTTACATATGCATAAGTACTTGCTCCAAAAAGTTTTTGCGCTCAAAAATCTCAAGGCAATAATCATCTTTCTTGACAATCTTAGTGTACAAACTTAGCGTTGTGATCTAAACTTCAGCAAGTCTCCGATAAAACATGCGCTATTTCTACAAATGTGAGTCATAATCTGAAAAGAAAATATTGCTCGCAGAACGCTCACGGCTACCTCTTAAGTAGCCGCTTTCTTAAGACTGTCTTTACTTGCTAAAAGGGTCTAGCAAGTTCATAAGTTTTCTGAAATCATTTGAGTATTCTTTATATTTTTAGTGGTCAATCTTTAATTATTTTAAATTGTCTTTGATTAGTTCGAGAATATATGTTGCAGTCTCATATGGATTGTACTCTATCCTGAATAAAAGGTTTCTCAGAAGGATGCCTTTAAATTCCAAGTTAACGTTTTCTCTTAATCCCACTGGCAGAAAATTAGATAGCTTCATACTCTTTAGTTACAATTTATCCAAAGGAGATCCAAAATTAGGCAAATTTTCACGCTCTACATTAGTAATTGAAGCTATGATATTGCTCACAAGCTATTTATTTTGTGAACAGTACAACATAAATCTAGACAGTAGACCATTTACTTTCTCTACAAT
>Ga0194115_10007640_pt1 | contig 10670 bp, 10 predicted proteins | sample TA2MahsurfametaG_3_FD_148656 | JGI IMG/M metagenome (GOLD analysis project Ga0194115, IMG submission 148656) | Freshwater microbial communities from Lake Tanganyika, Tanzania - TA2015002 Mahale S4 surface | ecosystem: Environmental > Aquatic > Freshwater > Lake | place: Tanzania: Lake... | reverse complement strand
TTGGCGCCAAAGGGAGAGGGAGGGGGGGGAGGGAGGGAGAGCGATGACAAGAATCTGCACCCCACACACGCTCCCTCCCTCCCACCGACCTTCACACACACCCCTACCCCCGCACCATCATCCCGCCACTTTTCCATGGAGGAGGGTGACATGTTGGGCTTGGGAGTAGTAAAAATTACGGCCTGGTGAAGCGAGCATGGTCTGACCTCGTGACTTAAGTCAACTGGTCGGAACCGACTTCGGAACATTCCACTTGAAAACAGAACTGTAGATACTATTTAAATTCAAAACGGTCCGTTCATCTTCGGTGCCGCCCGTTTTTCTGGGTTCGCGCTTTAACGGATGGAATATCGGCTTTCACGGAAAAGTAAAGATTTTTTCTCTGATTGATTACTTCGAATACAAATTATTCCACATTTTTGATGAAAAAGGATGGGAAACGGAGACGTTTCTAGGAATTCTCCACCGGATGGAGAACATAATATATTCAACACTGAATAAAACCAGAATTTCGCAGACCGTTGAAGACATCCAGTCGACCCTCGCGCCCAGTTCGAACGATGAATCCACTCTTCAGTTTCTCGTAGACTCTCCATACAACTCTACGAACACGAGGCCACCTCCCCCTACCACTTTTCCGCCCATTTTCAAGTCGAGATTTTCCCTCCCTTTCTCTCTAGGTAGACGGTTTGAATCTACTCGAAAAGACGCATCACTGGATCTTGAGAACCACGATCAATCCCGGCGGGAAGATCAATGGTAAGTCGGGTCTACCGACATGTCACCCATCGACAAGATTCCAGATCTTGATATTTTGGGCGCAATCGCATTTCTGATTCTTGTGGATGGAATGGTGGGTGGTCGGTGGTGGGCTGGACCGGTTTTCCCTCTAGCATGCCACATGGATGAACTCCTATCTTGATAGAGGAGGCAGAACCATGAACAGACATCGTGTCATGGGACGTCAATGGCGGGCTTTGGGTCTCAAATTTTTTCTTTCTTTGGAGCGAGAAAGTAGAAATTTGTGGAACATCCTCCAAGGTCTATATGGAACGGATCGAACAACGACTGGAACGGAAATGGAATTTCTACAAACACACACAAGTGTAATACCCTTGTGGATTCTGTACAACGTATGCAAGACTGTCCAAGGTGACAGGTATGATACGGTACCGATTCTGAAAAAAACGTGTGTGAGGTAGGAAACGATGACAAGACACACCTTTGGTTCCTTATCAATTCATTTTGAGTGTCAAGCATGATCCTAGAGAAGACAAACATGAACGCTACAATCAACCTAAAAATTGTTGTCTTGGAAGGTCGACATAGTTTTCCTTTCGACATGATGTAGCCGGACGATACAGCAATTGCCTTACGTCGTTGAAAGCTCGGTGCCCCCCAAGCGAAGTTCATCGACAGCGAATCAACCACAACCACTATGTGGCTTGAACGGGGGGACTACAGGTACTTTTTCTTTTCATGGGTAGGATCGAATGGGTAGCTCCTTGGGAACAAAGTTCATCTATGGTCGTGACGTCGACCATTTACCGGTATTTCTCATCCTTAGTGGCATTTCACGTCTTGCAAGAAAAGGCTTGTTGGGTGAGGCGAAGAACGACTTTTTTCGTTTGAAGGGATGTCAGATCATCAACCGACTGATCTTCTTTGTGATTTCGCTACGATGAAATACTCGACATAGGTCGATCGACATGCACAAAAAATATTGCGTCGATCAACGGCCATGCCTTTTGACGATTCCCCTAGAGAGTTCGAGAGAGAGAGAGCGACATTTATGAGCTGTTCGCTTCTTCTACTCTGCGTTACGAACGATAGCACCAACTCGAACAAGAGATTTTTCCTTGCCGAAATGATTTAGGTGGTAGAGCTCCATCTATTTGGTTTGTGGTATAGTCGTGCGAGCGGAGCCTGCACAGATCAAATGACATCCAGTGACTTAAATTTCTCGAGAAAAATTCACATCAGAGTATGGTAGTAGTTCCTGGTTTGGCTTCGTTGACGAGGAAAAGCGTCTGTGATTGTGACGGTGAAAGATGTTGCTGTGGGTCTGTCCTGATTGTGGACCATCGGAGGCTCGTCTGGCTCACCCTGGGAGCGCAGGGCCGTCCTGATGACGACGATACTGGAGGTTGCCCGCCGTTTCGTATTTATTGTACTCCACAAAAGAAGTTGTACGGCGTAGATGTTGCGTCGGTCGATAGTCACCAAATTTCACCCTCAACGTAAACACTCTTCATACTGAATCAAGAAATGACTCTAAGTGGGACATCCCGGAACGTTCCTGGGGGAGTCTTGACAAGGCAAGTCAGTCACATATCATTTTAGCGTTCATGGATGGTATTAAAAATGGTGGCTTGGTAAAAGACTGTTCGTAACTGAATAAGGCTTGAAGTCCGAACTTTTTGTTCCCATTTTTTTTGCATTCATACCCGATACTCGAAAAGAGTACTCGAAGAATCCTTTCTTCATGCTCACCAGGCATATATATCCCAATCTTAGGGTGTTCGCTCCACGTGGCCGCTACTCCCCGCGTTACGGTAGTATATCCAGTACTGTACCGGTACACAAAATCGAGTCTTGAAGCAGCTGCTTTGCGTCAACCAAAAGTTCTTCAGAAAGAACGCTTTGCGTCAACCAAAAGTTCTTCAGAAAGAACGTCGCGATCACAACAATTCCATGTTTTCCCGGGAATGGATACTACAGTACTGCTACTACTAGGTTAGGTCCAACACGAATTCGAATCTAAAGTGTTGCAATATGGATTCAAACAGTAAAGGAAACCTCAGATCAGGATACCACTCCGGAGGATATCAGATGAAAAAAACGGTGGAAGGCTTGGAATCTAATCCCGATAAAGATTCGTTTTCCTCCTCACCAGTTGACAGGGAGGAAAGATTCATAACCCCGTTTGCGAACTCCAGCTTCGTAGGTTCACCTTCGGTAGTTGGTCATTATCCTCATCTTGACAGAAACATGTCCAAGGCGAGACGATGTGATGTCCTAGATGAGAAGAAGATTGAAGGCTATTCTGGGAAGAAGTCTCCCAACAAGAAAAGCCTTTACCAAGATCTACTATCGCTTCAAGAAGGGTACTTCTTGTATTGCCCGACAGGAGTTTCAAGTTCTGCTACTCCTTGTGAGGAAGTGGAGGAGGATCTCTTCCTTGATGTCTATACGAAGGATCAAGATATGATTGAAGAACAACGACGGCTTCTGGAACAATTCGAAAGGACGAAGAGAGCGGCCGTCCCCTCGTCGGATACTGCCGGCACGAATCGTCTCCCCGTCACAACCATAAAGACAAGAAAACATGAACATCCCTCACAAGGTTCTTCTTCTTCGTCGTCGGCTTCTTTATTTTCTTGTGATGATCATGCGACTCGGATCCAGAATCACTTCGTCCGAGTGAAGGGATCACGACATGCCTATGATGCGATTGCGCACGGGTCTGCTGTCATCGTTCAATGTTCTGGCTGTTATGCCGTCCTTCAAGTTCCATCGAATGCCAAGAATGTATTTTGTACTGTATGTAACCACGTAACGCCCATGGACCTTGCTCTGAATGTCTCCTCACAAAGATTGAATGTCCAGGATAGTGATATTGCTCGAAAGATTCAAATACAAGAGATCGATGCTGCGTCATCCCTAAAGGCAAAATCCCTCCTTCGAGGAACGGCGCCATAAGGCAAATAGAAATTCAGCTACTCCCAACCTCATCCGGGGTGATGAAGGTGGATTTTTCTGTGGGGGCACGAAAAAATACGTTATCCGTTAGTTACAATACGACTCCATCCTCCCACTTAATTTAACAAGGGAAGAGAAGCGGTGAATCTGGACAACCAAACACATTGAAATAACAACAAGAAGAAAACGATGTGGTCCAATGTGACTCTATATAACTGTCGATTTTGTCCATCATGGTGATGTTACACGGTTGTGTACGCACTAAACGTTGAATTTTAATCCATTCACTGTCGATTAACCTTTATTGTGTCTATAACTTATCCATATCGGCGGTATTCCATCACCAGAGAGATTGTAAATATATACAGTGGCATGAAGAGCATTTGTTCATTCCATGTAAGGATTTGAGAATTCGATTCCCGATGTAGCATAGGATGGGCTTTATTGAAGTAAAACAGTGTTGCACGGCATCCAATGGCCCCATAGTGCGGTAACATCCTGGTACGAAAAGGGTTCACAATCGATTCCGGCAACCTGATATGGAAAAAGGGAAACGTCAAAATGAGCACATACAAAAGGAAAACTCTGTTTCAACGCATTTCAGATAGTAGTACTGGGAAATCAGAAAAAAAGCGTAATGAATTGCGTCGTCACGAAACAGTCGGACAGCTCCAATAGTAGAATGTTTTCATCATTTTCCACAACCGATACAGGAACATTTTCAAACTCGCTCGTTACATACCTCAAGCATCATCAAGCCGTTTGTAGAGAATATAGTCTTCATATTCCACCATACCGCGTAGTTCTGATTGTTCATGCAAAAAGGGAAGGTAAAGGGTACGATGTAAAGTACTCGTAGTACGTTCTGAATTCAAAAAGGCACCCATGGCAACTGGCTTCCAGACGGAATCATTTTCACGACAGCTATCGGACGAAAGTAAATCAATCAAGTAATCGCATTCCTCAATAAGAGTATACGATCCTGCTTCGGGACGGTTCTGATCGTTGAAATTCAAATCGTTGCTTTGACTACCACTCTGTAGGAATTGCTGCGGAAGTTGACCTTGAAAGGATGATTCGACGAAACCCAGCTTTCTTATCATAGACGGCAAATAGAAGCTCGATGGGAACCGATACCATTCTCCACACGTACAAACAACGGCATCTGCCACGTCGGGCTGATGTAGGAACTGTGAATACACTTGAAGGGGAGCAGTGTAGTACCGTGAAAGGGCAACGGTACGACTCAAGGAAATCAACACTGCGGGCGTCCAAAGAATCATAGGAAGTACGAATGCGTAGGATGGCTGTAGGGCAGCCTTGGTTGTCAATCGGACGACAGCATCCATGATGGTCACTGAGAGTAATGATGCTCCAAGACACAAACTGGGGTAGATTGGGAAGAGGAATCGCTCTTCCTTGTGAGGGCGTGGGAAGACCACTCCCATCCATACATACATGGGCAAGAGGGTGACCATAATCGATGGATGATCCCGTGTCAAGACAACGACGATTGGTAGAGCAATGACTCCAGCCACCGCGACATAGTTGAAATTAAGTGCCAGATTCTTCAAGTAATACGAGAGTGGTTCAATACCATACAATTCATCACCACCCGCCTTCGCGTTGTAGATCAAAATGTTCCATGGCGGTGAAACCCACTTCCCATACTGTACCCTGTCAATAGCCATAACGACGCCCTGAATTGACGCAGTCATCAACAATACCTTGGCAAGTAACGAAACAAGATTTTGCCGTTCTCTCCAGACGACTACGAGACCTATCGGCACAAACATAAGTACTCCAAAGGGCCATCCAATCGCAAGGGTAGCTGAAATTGCAAAAAAGGCAAACCACAAATGTTGGAGTTTCAAAAATGCCGTCGCAGCCAGAAGCCAGATGAAGGTCAAGGTCGAAGAGGGAAGAAGTGCTCCGGCAGCGTGAGACATCCCCGCCGAACTCAATAATAGACCACCCGTTACTAGGCTAACCAACTTCATTCGGTCTCCACCCTCACCACAAAGTGAAATCGCTTGACAGAAGGAAATCTCAGCGTATGCCATCGCACCGGCTAAAGTCGCTCTTAACAATAGGAAGAGTGCGAGTTTTTCTGTAGATATTCCCTCCAGAGATTCTGCTATTGTCGGTGCGACGACCATTACATTTTGATTCGCAGTCAACAGAGGCCAAAGCCATGCTGGAAGGTAGGGTATTATCACCTGATACACCTTGGATATCCCCACCAAAGGCATCAGATAGGCGAAGGTTCGAAGGGCATACTGATGTGCGTATTCCCATGTTTGAAAACCAGTTCCGAATAATAGGAAATGAAGAGGTTCCCAATAGTTAAAAACTTCATCACAATCCATTATGGGTAAACGATTTGCCCACCATATCCGCCATCCAATATACAAGGGTACCCAATAATTTCTCCATTCAACTCCTTCCTTGGATATCGACATATTAGTAAGCGTATGTATCCACAACACAGGGGAATGTCTTCAATCGTACTTGCTTGTGTACTCTATGAACCTAGCGCCTAGACTTATCTTGTGCACCAAGAATCATGAAGTATGATGTCTTCTCAAGCTTGACATCGGGTGCGATCCGTTGGCCTGCGACGCTACGAACCAATCATTCCAGAGTAATGACCCCCTAGAGTATTTTGTGCTTAACAAAAAAAGTAATAATGGAGAACAAACACAGGGGTTAGACCTATTGATCTGATCGACACTACAGCGAATGAGATGGGTCATTTGAATCGATTCTTTGCTTGTCTGGTGAGACGAATGACCCAAGAAACTCCAACTTCACAGTCACCTAAAATGACCCTCGGTCGGGGAAGACCGTACTAAAGTGACCCCACCTACCGATCTCTCATCGGCGTCGGAGTGAAAACTCCAGCTACACAACACTAAAGAGACACTAAACGAATCGTTTTTCTCGTTGTTGTTTGAATTTCTCCAACAACAGTAACATTCATAATGGCAGACCGAGTGGCGAAACTTGAACAGGCACAAAAGGCGTATGATCTTGGAAAGGATCTATCGTGGAATAAGGGAGACTTTGATGGCGCGTTAGATGCCTTGAATAAGTCCCTGCAGATTCGTGAGACTGTTTGGGGTCAATTCCATGATGAGACATCGAAATCATATTATGAGATTGGACGTGCTCAATTTGCGAAGAAGCTGTACACCGACTCTCTTGTGTCGTACCGTAAATGTTTGAGGATCCGTGTTACGTTGTATGGGAAATTCCACACCGAGACGAAGAATGCCGATCATTGTGTCCGTTTAGTCGTCCAAGCAAAAGGTCTCTATTCGAGTCGAGAGATTAATGAGGCTGTGGATGCTATATACACATCGATGACACATGAGATTTCTGGCGATACCTACCGTAAGGCAGGACGGAATGCAGAAGCCCAGTTGGAATATATCAAGGCAGCCGCCATTGAGGAATATTACTTTGGTAAGACTGGTGATATCATCGGGGATATTAACAGAAAGGCAGGTATTAAGGCTCCACCTGCACCGAAATAGAACAAAGAAACAAACAGGAAAGAACCACAAACCAGAAGGGATACAAAAAAAACGATCAAAATGGGACCTGTTTTCCAATCGCGGAGAGGGATTTCGTTTCCTAATCCGTACATTTGACTCACACAAGACTACCTGTTATCGGTACTACTTCTCTCTCTATAAAACTGCCAAATCTCAATCTTCTTAATTCTGTTTCTGTATGTGTCATGTCTTGTTGACGTCGTACGTTGTTCTTCCTGTGCTGGAGAAACGGTGCTGTGTGCGTGTGTGCATTTGTGGGTTCATAGATTGTCGTGAAACCAATGGTAGTCCATTCCATCAAATCACTGGCAGTACATGTAGTCGTAGCGGTGTATCCTTAATTAGTAGTGCCAGTACGAAACACACTTTCACAATTGGGTTTGACTACCGAAATCCAGCCTTCCGTCCTTCCTGATTCACTTGCCACAGAGTCTCACCGCACTGCCTTACACGCTGGATACGTCCTGATGGAACACCATTTCTTCAGCACTTTCGATTCAACCCTTCTTTTTTGGTAGAGCCTTTAGCATTGGATGCTTTGGCGCCATCGGATGCTAGAGAAGTCGTGGAGGTGGTTCTAGTAGTGGTGGGAGGTGGAGTATAATTGCGGATAATATTCCACCAATCATTTAGAACAAAGAAGGAAATGAGACGGAAGAGACTCATCATGCTTATTTGTGTCATAGCATCGAAAAGATTGGTCACAGGAGACATCCCAGATGTCAGACTTGCTAACATCCATCCCTCAAAATTCATATAAACTTGAAAGGAAGGATATTTACAAAAGGCTGCCTTGACCATGGAACGTGCCGTCCTTTTTTAATAAATCATCAATCAACAACGACAGCAAGAAGAAATACAACCATGTGAGTCTTTGATCTCGACACGAACCAAAAACAACGACAACAATTAAAAAAACGTACCGTTCAGCCGACATGACTTTACCACCCGATTCCGAAATAATTTTCGTTAAATCTGGTGTAGTTTTCATTTCTTCATGGTAACCCGGTGTATCGGTATCGACGGGGAATGCAATCTGGATTGATACGTTTGGATGGGTTTGAATTAATTCGGCATGTAAACATTGTGCCAATCCCTGAATTGCAAATTTGGTAGGTGAATAAATCGAGTATCCATAGATTCCGACTTGACCTGCACCACTTGATGTCAATACAATACATCCCTGTACCATATGCGGTAGGAAGGCACGGATGACATACATTGTACCTAATTGATTGGTCTGGATCTGTTGTTGAAACTTTTCAACAGGGACTTTCAAAAATTCTCCCGGGACAGCAAATCCAGCACAATTCCATAGTACGACATGTTCATCTGGTTTCAAATTCATGTTGTTGGCAGTTTCTTCCAAGGCAGAATAACTCGTCACATCCACAGAAACAATCTGAATCTGAATGTTATTTTCATCTGGGTTCTTGTCGTTGGGAGGAAGTGCTGCGACCAACTGTTCGAGTTCCTTTTTGGCTTGATTCAATTTCTTTTCATCTCGTGCCAGTAGAGTGATAACTGGTACCTTCCGACGGACACATTCCTTTGCAATCGCGAATCCAATCCCAGACGATCCACCAACAATAACGGCCTGATGTGGTCGCTTGTAATCTTTGCTGGATGAGGATGGTCGATAGAGAAGGAAATACAAGGATGGCAGACTTAAAATAGCCAGAATAGGTGCGACACCCGCCAACAAAATAAAGGTCGGTAAGCCGAGTACACCGGCAAGAAGAATTTGAAACATTTCTTTTGGGCTGTGGGTGTCAAGAAGTCGTCGTCGTAGTAGTAGTAGGAGTACTCGTTCGGTAGTAGTTTCACAGCGGGATGACAATGATATGATGAAATGAAATGATTCCCTTGTTGTGAATTTGGCTTCTTCGTATTTTTGAACTCTAGAGTAGAGTTGCGACACTCGTGATTGTTGATGAAAATGGATCTTTTGAAGTTCTTCCCATTCTCTAAATAACCTCTATGAGCGCAAGCATACCGTTACTGCCCCGTTGGTGACAACGAGATTCTCGAACAGTATGCATGTATAGGAAAAAACATCTAAGCAGCAGAGGGGTACATCCAACACGGTTCCCACCCCTTTTGCCAACATCAATCGCTTTTTGCCCGCATTTTAGAGCAACTAGAATGCACTAGAGAGGGGGAAATAACCCCATTTGAAATTCCCAATGTTGATATCGATCTATATGACGCGTTAAAAGGGGTTCGGCTTCGCAAACATACGCATTGACACACATACACACACACCGACACTGCCGTATCGCTTCGCAACACCGGTAAAGCTTTGTGTCGGATACTCGGGAATCGACTGGGAGGGCGCGCAGCCTAATTCCGTTCTTTTCTTGGGATGTTCGGTATCACACATATACATACCGTACATACGGTACCTACGTTCCTTCGCTGTCACATTCACAGTTCACTGTCACAGTCACTCTCATTGCCTGCGTTGTCGACTTATTGGACTTTTTTTATGAAAAGGAGGATGTGTGTCTGGAGCTATCATACATATGTGCCTAGACACTATGCGTAACGTTGTGTACCTGGTTCACAGTCAATGATTTTCTCTCCCATGTCCCGTATCTATGGCCGAATCCTAGCTGTTGTAGGGGGCTTCGGGACGAAACGAAGAAGGGAGCGCAGGGGTGGAGACGTTGGCCTTGGAGCGAAGGACGGAATATGACCAACAGATATTGGGGAAAGGCGAAGCAGCTGGCATTCACACCTGTCACGACTGGTGGGATCCGGCGATAGCCCACGACGAAGAAGGGGGATTCGAGATTCCTTGCTTCTGCAATTCTCGGGCACACAACGACGAATATAGTCCGAGGCAGTAGAATCATCCTTAGCTTAGTCCTACAATACCGTTACCCCCCTTGCCTTACATATAGGAGACGTCTTGAGGTACCACCAATTCTTAAGCACTTACGAGTCAATCCTTTTTCTTACTGGCATTTGTGGTTGTGGTGGCAGTTGTCTTTGTTGTTGCCACGGTTGTGGTGGAAGGCGGAGCATAATTACGAATAGTATTCCACCAATCATTTACAATAAAGAGGGAAATGAGTCGGAAGAGACTCATCATGCTGATTTGTGACACAGCATCGAAAAGATTGGTCACGGGAGACATCCCAGACGTAAGACTTGCTAACATCCATCCCTCAAAATTCATGTAAACTTGAAAGGATGGATTTTTACAAAAGGTCGCCTTGACCATAGAACATGCAGTTCTTTTTCCGAACAAACAACAACAAACAACAAGAAGAAACGCAACCATATGAGTGTTTGATGTCAACACGGACGAAAAAACACCCAGCAAGACGAAAATCGTGTGACGAGTACAGCTCAACGAAAGGAGCCCCCCCCCCCCCCCCCCCCCCCACCCCACCACAAACA
>Ga0194115_10007639_pt1 | contig 10671 bp, 5 predicted proteins | sample TA2MahsurfametaG_3_FD_148656 | JGI IMG/M metagenome (GOLD analysis project Ga0194115, IMG submission 148656) | Freshwater microbial communities from Lake Tanganyika, Tanzania - TA2015002 Mahale S4 surface | ecosystem: Environmental > Aquatic > Freshwater > Lake | place: Tanzania: Lake Tanganyika... | reverse complement strand
AGGCTAATACAATACGGCGTATACCTTCCCAAATACCTGCCACAACGCAACACACACTCGAATACACAAACACAAACCATGTCAGGTCGGAACAGTAACAACAATAGTAAGAAAAAGGATTCGACACCCGATTTGGAGGGTTCCCATCTACAAGAATTGAATATTCAACATCGTCAATTTTTGGTGCGATCCTTAGGTCGGAATGATACCGATTTGGCTGCCTTGTTAACAGTCAATGTGAGTTTGACGAAATTAAAGGCTCAACTCTTACAGGCATGTGGAGAATTGGTCTTATTAGATCTTGGAAGTGGTCGTCTAAGTTTATTGGATGAGAAATTACATTTCCATCGTCCGAAACAACCACAACCACAACAACAACAATCTCAAAAGGAAGGAGAAGGTTCGGCTTCCTCACAGACAGGAGGAGTAGGAGTCGAATATACATTGACACCCATCCAGACTCAATTATGTATTGATTTCTTATTACGGATGAAATTACGAAGGAAATTAGGGAATCGTTTAATACGACGATTGAATCGGATTGCACATGCTATGGATGGTGTGGATATACATCCACCACCCCCACCACGATATGGTGATTTACGATTACATGTCACATCAGACGCTATCCAAGAATTTATTGAACATCAAAATCGGATTACTACTGCAAAGAAATGGGTCGAAGAACATAAAGATGAACAACAAGATGGAACGAATATCACAACAACCTTGACGAATACGACGACTACAGCGACTACCGATGCTACTACCACTACAGAGACGACACCAACAACTGACGGTGAGACTGTCCCAGAAGTTCCGACAGAAAAGGACCAACCGACTGTGGACCCTCCATTGGTCACAAGTGGGGGAAATGAATCGAAGGAGGTTAGCAATGACGATACGAAGAAAGAAGAAGAAAAAGAAAAAGAAGACAAGGGGAAAACAGAAGAAGCAGAAGAAGAAGACAAGGGGAAGACAGAAGAAAAATCCAGCGGGGAAAATAAACCTGTCGAACCCACAATGGAAGAGGATAGTAAGGAACCTACTAGCAGTAGTAGTCCTCCCAAGCAGGAGGAGACTACAACTGAAAAATCCACCGAGGATAGTACTAAGCCTACACCTACACCGTCAGCTCCACCTTCTGTTGCAGAAGCATCACAACCACCACCGACGACTCCGTCTTCTTCAGCTGCGACTGCTCCCCCTCCTTCTTCTTCTTCTCTTGAACCTACATCCCTTGCGGATGCGTATGAGATTCTTAAGGAATATGATGATGCCTTTAGTAAGTTATGGGATGAAGATTCGAAATCATGGAAGTACGTCATATCGAGGAAGAATGGGAATCATTCTGAATTTATTCCAGATTATCAGGCAATTACAGCTGGTGCTGCCATTGGTGCGACGACTCGATTATTATCCCTTCAAGAACGGGAACAGGAATTTAAACGTTGGCAGACATCGATCCTATCACGAATTCCTGATCAACCCACCTTTGAACAATTGGGATTGAAAAATAGAGTCTTCCTATTAGAAGAACGACGTAAACGTTGTCTAGAAGAGATGGAAGGTGGTAGTGGTGGTACTCCCGACAGACCCACAAAGAAAAAGCGAGGAGACGACAATGATGATGACAACGACGATGATGATGATATGGAAGATAAGGAAAAGGGCAACGATGAGGCAGATGTGGACCCAGACGAAAAGGAAAAAGAAAAGGAAGAAACGCCTATAAAGAAAATTCAATTGGCCCCTCGTAAGAACAAAAGTGAGGAACAACCAGTCGATGAGGAAGTCAAAGCTGAAAAAGTGGAGGGAATTACCCCAGAAGTCCTCAAGATTATCAAACCAATGTCCTTGGCACCAATTCCCTCCTTTTATGATCAGGATTTGAATCGTATTCGTGCAGTCCATGGAGATTTGATGGGTTTTAATCTCATTGAAGGATCACGACAATCCTTGACCGATGCGACGAATCAATATAATGCTGGTAAGGAAAACACATTTCATTTTTTCGTATGTTGCGTTTTGCGCGTCAAAAGACAACAACAACAACAAGGGAATAACGCACTCACTCACCATGTCTTGGTTTGTATGACAGCTCATCACCGATCCAATCAACTTTTTGATCATCGTACACGTTTGAATCAAAGTCTTGCCTTTTTCATCCAAAAAAGTCAAGCAGATCTTGCCAAAGTTCATGGTGATCGTGGTGTTCAGGTAGCGATGGCGAGACGGCAATGGATGAAACAAAAGATGGAACATGATCAGAATCGTACAAAGCAATTCCTACCATCGACATGGGGGAGATCAGCATATGGGACGAATATGACACAACAGTATGCACAACGGGGTGGGATCCATGGCGTCGTGGCTGGATGTTTGGCAGATATCGTCGATGGAGTATCACTCGTATTGGAGGGGAAGATCCCCAACAACAAATTTGCAAATTTCCAAGTCCCACCCGTCGCCGCAAATCAGCCATCGGCAGAAAGCTTACAACAACAAGTCGCTCGGTCCGAAAATGAATTCCGTGTCCAACTAGAACAGGTCACAACCCAATATCAACAATCGGAAGACACCCGACAACGTGCCTGGACGAAGATGATGAAAGCCAAGGCAGAATTAGAAACCTTATCTGGTGGTCCATCCGGTACGACGACGGGACGACAAGGATATTTGGATATGACGAATCATCATCGTGTTCCTCTCCCTCCACTCCGAAATAGTCAAATCCAACAAATGCCACAGGATGTATCATCGTCTCGAGTCAATCAGGTTGCGACCTTTACACCCCCACCTGTCGTCCATCATCATCATCAGCAACATCGTAATCCGTCGATGGTGGGGACAAGTGCTACTGCTACTACTACTGGGACTCCTGTTGCGGCTACTACTACTACTGCTGGTGCCGGTGGCGGTAATGGTGGTCCTAGTTTGTCGAAATATTCGGCTGCCAAGGTCCGAGAAAGGATGAGTAATGATGGGAGTGTTGCTCCTGTCGGTGAACCGAAAAAGGATCGTGATGGATTATATGTCCGACCAGCTGGAAGGACTAGGAAGGGGATGAAATGGAATGCAGTTCAAGGTATATGGATCCCTGAATAAATCAATGAATCAATACACTACAACAAAAACAAACCAAAACAAGGGTGCAAAACAAGGGCAAAAAACAAATCAAATCAAATGCAGTGAGGTATTGGTGTATGTGTACTGTACATAGAAATGATATACCTCACTAACATAAAGAATACAAGTGGGATGAAAAATCTACTGCTTCTCTAAGTATCGGTATCGGGATCAGAAAGAAATCGGCCGGGGGGAAGGTCATTTCTCTCATTATAGTTTGGATTGTGGTGCCTGTGCTCGACTTGTCTTTTCGACCATTCTAGAAAGTTCGGCGACCATTTCTTTTGGGACCATAGGTCGTTTATACAACCATTCACCACCATCGACGATTAATACATCTCCTGTAATATATTTCGAACTTGATAGGAAGACTGCGGCATGTCCAATTTCACTCGCCTCACCCATCCGTCCTAGGGGGATCCCCTCGGCAATCATTTCATTAACTTCCCCTGGTGTCATACCTGGTGCTAATTTTGTCGTTCCGGGTGTATTGGCAATCGGACCTGGTGCGATACCGACGACACGGATACCATCACATCCCCATTCTAATGCTAAACTTCTTGTCATCGAATCGACTGCTGCCTTGGCAGCAGATGCATGAGTTTGCCAATGTGTCGCAGGACATTGAAGTGTCGCTGAAATATTAATAATAAGACCATCCCTTTGTTTTGCCAATGCTGGATATGCCGCACTAGACATATTGAAGGTCCCTAGAGCATCAATTCCCATGACCGTCGCAAAGCCCTTCGGTTTAAGGGCTTTGGCTTCTACAAGGAAATTCCCCGCAGCTCCATTCACTACGATATCCAATCGGCCGAATTCTTCCATAGTATACGCCACTGCTGCTTGACATGCTAAAGGATCACGGACATCACATACCCGGTATTTACATACCTTCCCAGTTAGACGTTCGAGGAGTTGTGACGACCGGATAAGGAAATCCTCTCGTCGACCACAAATCATAGCACCCTTCGCTCCATGAAGTAATAGTTGCTTCGTCACCTCAAAGCAAATTCCAGATCCACCACCAGTAACCAAGGCTACCTTATTAGAAAGACAATCGTCCTTGAAGGGTGATATCGCCATTGTAGTGATGAGGAAAGAGTGTTCTTCTTGTATGAGCTGTGTTGTTTCTTTGTGCTTGCACTGCTTGGTACGATCTCTTCCGTCATCACAACTCTATGTACCTCCGGGGGATTAGACGGGATCCAAGATACTTACGCCCGGACGTGCTGACTGGATCTTATATATGGTATAGTACATATAAACTGGGGTCGTCTGGAAAGTCAAACAGGTCGAAACATCATCTGTCCCAGTCGTAGTGCATCACGTCGTCCACCTGCTTCAAGGAATTCCCCCCCTCCCTCCCATTCCCTCAAAACCTCACGGCCAAGGCGGATACCGGTATTCGGTTGGCTCGCGTACCACCCCCCGCCCCATCACAGTTTCACTGTGTACAGTCCGTAGGATTCTGTGGCAAATTTGTACTAACAATCCGTTTGGCAGTTAGTTTCTGGATGGCGCGAAAGCAATGACGGGTGTGAAGGGCGTATACAAATTCGGAGCCCTGGCGAAAAGCATTCGATCGTCGTCTTGGTCAACCGATGTACCGGTACCGGCAAAGCTACATACATCAAACCAAAAACCAAAATCATCATTGGGAACACCTGCACACGACAGGTCCCCCACACCAGGAGCAGAAACGGAAGGAATTCGCTTTCATCCAGATTTTCATCGATCCAACCAATTATATACATATCCAAAACGGCATCTCTCCACCAAACGTTTGCTGGATGCTGTTGTGCTAGATTTCTGTCGGTAGTTGGAATGCCATTGAATCGTCTATCCCTGTGCGGGCTCATAGTAAAACCTTAGTTGATCTCTCTCTACCCCCCGCACAGATAGCGGTACTTCGATTGCGTAGCAAGACACTCCATAGCTACGTTGCTTCTTGTGCAGTCATGGCGGACGAATCTTTCGATCTTGAAGAACTGGAAAACCTCACCTCACAACCAACTGTCACTGCCTGGTCTTCTCAACTCAATAGTCGATCCAGAGGGACGAGGACCTACGGGAGAAATGGAAGTGTAGGTGTACACCCTCGCCGGTTCAAAGCGACCAGAGAGGAGGAGCCTCTAGAAGAGTCACTACAAGACAAACTTTCACCGTCAATGCTAGCAGAGGAGGAATTCGGGTTTATTTCAGATTTTGATGAGCGTTCTATTCCAGTCTTTAAACCTACTATCCCAAAGGTACCTGGTAGAAAGCGATTCTCTCGAGCACACTCGATGAGTGATGTAGCACCATACGGAAGCAACAAGGATCCTATCTTGAAACGCTCGGTGTCGGTTTCAGACTCGTATGCTTCATCCACGATGTCAACGAGATCTTCGTCCGTGTCCTCCGGTCTCGCATCGATTGCTAGCTCGGGTATAGAGAACCTTCATCCCAATGAAGTCGACCCTCTAGAAGCACTAGTTGCTCCCAAGCGGTCCGCCAGACCTCAACTTGAGTTAAGGGGTCGAAAAAAATCAAGATCGATGTCTGTGGGCCATGCAAGTCTTTCCTTATCGAGTTCCTTTTCGAACTTGGCTCAAGAGGAATCTTCTTCCATGTGGAGCAAGGCATCGCCTCCATCGAAAGAGGAAGCTCATACTGCTCAATTCTCTCAGTCTGTTCCAGACTTCAGAGATTTAGAATTCCTAGAGTCCTCGTCTCCTGACCTCTCAAGTCCAGGATCACATCGAAAACGTCGAGTATGCGAGTCTCCCTTTGAAAACTTTGATGATCACTACTCGGTCAACATGTCGACGACAAAGCGCAGTAGCCTGTTCTCCCCACCGACTTATCACCTAGCAAAATTCCATCTAGAATCAATGGCACCGCTCAATGACTCAAATCACGAAGGAATCTATTCGAAAAAATCGAAACTCATGGACATAGCGAGTGATGATGGAAGTGCAGCAGAATCGGGTATCGATACGAACGATCTTGATAGTGATGATGAGTCTTTGGGTGGAGACCTGAATCGACTATCGCCCGTACCTACCTTCGTACCCTTTGATCAACGACAAAAACGGAGATCCTCCACACCAGTATTTCCCGATACGGTCGTTTGTAAGACGTATTTGGATCCATCCACATCAACAGTCGATGATGTGATTGACTCTATGTCCTCCTACCACGACATGAAATACTTAGCCAAGAGGTTGCGTCAACAACGTGAAGGTAGCATCTGCTGGCACGTAGCGTTGCCAAGTGCTTGGGGAGAAGCACAACGGCGGAGCTTTATTCACTGGATTACGGGTTCACTCGGATTCACGCATCGGAAAGCGGGGGCACAAGCAGCCTACTTTCAGATCCCAAAATCAAGGGGGATAGGTATTCTGAATCTGCTTCAAGCGTCGATTGCAGCATGTCAGGAACGTGGTATTGGAGGAAAATCTCCCTTGAATGCCGGCTGTACGACACCGACCTTTTTCGGCACGTCGATGTTGACAAGGACTCAGGTCGGGTAAGTGATGGCCATGTAGAGACTGTCCTGGGAGCATTCTATGTCCCCGGGTATATCTTATGCGTCGACCGTTTCTTTTGCTTCTTTCCAACAGATTGAACATGTTTGCCGATCGGAAATCGATCCCCGAGAAGTCGAAGGAGGTCGACGCCGACTTGATGCGTGCAATGGAACTCCTCGGCGTTAGCGAAGAGCCAGCTCACACGGAGCTGATCAATCTCGCCACCGACGATTCCGAGAGCACGATATTTGAAGATCTTGACGACCTGCCCTTGCGTGAACCCCGTCCCTCTCTTGAAAACCATGCCTGCTCAAAAGATCTGATGGCACACATGCATGGTTTGACGCCCGTACCAAAAAGACCACCTCGGCCACCCCGACTGTCGACGGGCTCGATGGCAACACAAGGAACTGCTTCCAAGTATAGCGCGGTATCTCCATTTCCTCGTGCTACAATGAGCGCCACAGGAAGCTGTATGAAGCCGTGTACACATGAATTTGTCGAGACTCCAATGATGAAGCAGGTCGGCTGGGGATCCTGTCCTCTTGATGGCCGAGATTGGGGGATATCTGAACCTGTCAATCCATCAATTATTCAAGACCACTTACACACCTTGGATCAGGCGTTACAAGAAGCAGGTGCTTCGTCGGGGAGTAACGCGGAGATGGTAGCAGAGCCACGTTCATTCTCGTTAGAATTAGATCTTGAGGCCGTGGGTACGTACAGAGAAGCAGACGACAGTAGCCCACAGAGTTCGAGTCGCCAAGGCGATAACGCATCAGAAGCATTTGGCGAGCAGGAAGTCTTCTTGAGCCCTTCACTGTCGTCGCATACTGGCTTCGATTACACCGGCGATTTTCACGTCGGACCTGCTGGCCTGGATAGTCGGGCATTGAAACGCCGCCAAACAGCCTTTGAGAAGCGTAAACGCATGTCCTTGTTCGCGTCCGCGATCAATCCTGCCGCAGCTCTATTCCAGAATCGCAAGTCGCTGTTCTCTCGATTGACTCGAAAAAGCACCGTCGTCAGACCTAGCATGCGACTGGAACAGAACCTGATCTCGGAACATAAGTTCGGTCTTGATATTCACATCGACACTAAAGCAACAGAATCCGATGATGTTGATCCATGGTATGAGGACAATCGGATTCTCGAGGTTATCTTCGGCTTTCTGTCCGAGTCCGAGCTCATTCATTCGGCTTTCCTAGTTAACAATAAGTGGGCCGACGCTGCAACTCATGCTCACGCTGTTCTCATGTTGGCGAGTGTGGGTTGTCGACCTGAGAATATCCTTGGTTCTGGCGCGGACCTTGAAGAGGATGAATCTGAAACATGCCAGGGGAGCAGCACACCCAAACTTCTTGAGCGGTCGTGGGATTACCTTACGACAACCTTCCCGTGGGCAAGGTACTTGGCCGAAGGTGGCTTCAAGGCAGTCTACAAAGTCTACAACCGACGTCATAAAGTGGAAGAAGCCATGTCCATTATGTAAGTGTATCAACTGAATCCTTCTCGTCCCTTGTTCGGCCATTCCATGTCTAATTCTCTCGTTTCTAGGAATATTGATATGCTTAAGAGTTCTGGAGAAATGAATGTCGTGGGCATGGAGCTTGCCGTCTCGGTGATGTTGAGCTCCCTTGTACGGCGAGGTGTGTGTCCCAATTTCGTCATGACTCGAGGGGCCTTCTCCGCCGCTTTCCGTCCACCTGCCTCCCTCTGGGGTAACGAGGAAAACAAATGTCCGAATGGACACGAGTATGTGTCGCCAGCTGCGAAAAAGCAGACGCGACAACCGAAGAAGAAGAGCCGATATCAATACATCCGAATGGAGCTCTGCGAGAAAGGTGACGCCGAGGATTACATGAAGACCCTCCCTGAAGAAAGATTTGATCCCTTTGAAGCGAGACTTCTATTGTTTCAGATGGCCTACGCACTTCATACCGCAGCCATCAAATTCAGCCTCAAGCACTATGACGTCAAGCTCTTGAACTTTTTTATTCAATCGCTGCATTCGAAGCAGTCGGGGATGACAGTACTTCGGTATCGGCTGGGAGATCGCATCTTTGCGCTTACCAATGAGCATGGTAGGGGCTATCTTGCCAAGCTGGCGGATTATGGGACCGCAAATATTGATGCTGCCACAAACGGGCAGCCGGTAACTCTGGCTCAAATCACGACGCCAGAGAACACGCCGATCGATTATATTCTGCTCGGTGACAGTGCCTGTCAGGGACACGGTCACGACAATTTCGGTCTTGGGTTGTGCATGCTTCATCTTTACACTGGGCGTGCGCCCTACGAGGAGATTATGGAGCAGGTAAAGTGCCCGTCAAAACTCAAGAGAAAACTTCAAGAACTATGGGAATGCGGTGTCGATAATGAATTTTCCATCATCCAGGCCCATGTCTTACACAACGTTGATAAAGACGAGACAGGTCACATTCTTGAGGGAGAACCTGACGAGGTCTTTTACCACACGCTGTATCGATTCCTGGTACTCTTTGGTTTACCGTCCGATGTCTCTCAATGTATCAGATCGTCTCGAGTCTGGAGTGCTGTTCTCGAAAATCTTGAGGGATCATGCTCAGTCAATCATAAAGCAGGGAAAGCAAAGAGGAAGAACGATAGTACCCAGTATATCCGAGATTGTCGAAAGTATTCCATTGACTACGGGACGAACGAGTACATTGCCCGTGCCCGTGAGGCGTTGGAATCAATGGAAGGCGGGATCGATTTGCTGAAGTCTTTGGTATCTTTTGATCCCGACACTCGTTTCACCGCTCTCGATGCAATGAATTCTAGGTTTATGGAAGCTCTTCGAGAACCAGTAGGACAGCAATACGCTCCGAATGATGATGTCAGGACGTACACAATCGCCTTGAATTAATGCACCTTACTAAATGAGGTCTCCATGTAGATGCGATCTTTGTCTGTAGACTGGCTACCACGCACGGATGCACGATGGTGACAGGACATACACAAAATCGCCCTTCACAGAAACCCAGCTATCTTGAGAGCCAGCTCGGTATTAGGACCATGCCGATAGAATACGCTACCGTGCCTGCGGCATGGGCATTCCGTACAGAGTATAGATCCCGTTCAACTTCATGAAGCTTCGTTTCTTGTTGTACACCACAGTAGGTACACACTGCTAGCCATCGAGTATCATACATGGATTGGAATACCGTGTTCCTCTAGAGTTTCATTGCTGGGATCGTACGGTAGAGGTTGCCTACCGTAAGTATGTTGGCAACCTTGCTGACAAGAGAGCCTGCTTCCGTCCAATTCGTGGACGATATCACGACAGACAGTTTCACAGACTATGCATATTCTCTCACATCGCATAGAGTTCGGACTTTATGTATCAGAAATTGCTCCTTCTCGACAGCTATATTTTGAATAATTCTCTGTTGAATCAAATTGTTTATTTCACGAGGAGAACTTCCAAACCAAGAATCGAGAATGGTCGACGATATGCTTTCATATGCCATCACAAACGGAGAAAATATAGCCAATATGGGAAACAAGCGACTCATCTCAACGATGCTTCTGCTCTCACGAGGCGCGATCAATGAATAAGTGAAAGTTCGGCGCAACTCATCTGCCATCTTGATCGGGAAGCATTTCTCTCTGCAAGAACCATCGAATCCCCATCCTAAATGACCAAAATTCTCCGGCACCTACTTGCTTCCATTTCTGATAAAGAAGTCAGCTAACACATCACCTTTCTGATCTGTGGGATACTTTGTCCGATTAATGTTCGAAGAAAAGGAGAAAGTGCATGCATTAAATACAGCTAACGAACGCTGCAAGGTTCGCTAGGTTGCCGAGTGATTCTGGGATCATCGATTGCAGAAATTCGATAGGTAGTAGCGGATGACGTCACTCGTGGGAATTTTGTTTATCTAAGAGCAGGGATAGTCCTGTCGAGTCAGGAACTATGATCCACTTGTTCTGAAGAACTTTGCGTGGCAGGGGAACAACCGTCATGGAATGCGGCTTTCCCAGCCATCGAACACGCAGAATC
>Ga0194115_10007637_pt1 | contig 10674 bp, 10 predicted proteins | sample TA2MahsurfametaG_3_FD_148656 | JGI IMG/M metagenome (GOLD analysis project Ga0194115, IMG submission 148656) | Freshwater microbial communities from Lake Tanganyika, Tanzania - TA2015002 Mahale S4 surface | ecosystem: Environmental > Aquatic > Freshwater > Lake | place: Tanzania: Lake... | reverse complement strand
CCATTGTTTCCTTGTACGGTTACATCGGTACCATGATCGAGAAGAAGCCTGGCAAACGCCAACGTCGCATCCTTTTTTTCTTTCTTAGGGAGATTCTGAGCGAGCAAATGAAGGGCAGTATATCCATCGTTTGATTGTACTGTAGCATCGGTACCATGATCGAGAAGAAGCCTGGCAAACGTCATCGTTGCATCTTGACTTCCACTGCTCTCGTGGAGATTGTGAGCGAGCCAATGAAGGGCAGTATACCCATTGTTTGCTTGTACTGTAGCATCGGAACCATGATCAAGAAGAAGCCTTGCAAACGCAATAGTTGCATCTTGATTTTCACTGCTCTTGTGGAGATTCTCAGCCAGGAAATGAAGGGCAGTATATCCATCGTTTTCTTGTACTGTAGCATCGGTACATCCCCCCTTGCTCCAGGGGCCCCCCCGCAACATTTACGTGCTTAAACCCTAGAGGGTGACTTTCCGCTCTCGAGTGGCTCCGATCTTCCCCCATCCCGGTGTCGTATTAGACCACTTAAAAATAGAAGTTAGTTTATTATTATTATTGAGATTGGAGTCAACTTCGTTGGGTCGATAGATCACAATCACGATCGTTCTCGATATCTCATGATCCGCATCACCTCCAACAAATCGAACACCGAGGTGTCTACTCACTGCAACTCATCAATGTCATCACTAGCGGACTTAATCCGGAATCAAAAAGTCGCCGACAGGCAATAAGATCTGCCTCTGACATTGTGGAGCATTTCATGGGAACGTCGAGCCATTACTACCAGTCCTGGAGTCACCTGCTGCAGTAGACCAGTCTCAGCATCAATTGCACTCATGATCTCTTTCACCAATCCATTTTATATTTCTCCAGGTCATGGACTTGTAGATCCAAAATCGTGCCACATATCTAAGCAAATGCGACCGGTGATCCCTGAAATACGGTTCGTTGATCCTATTTGGAGCGGATTTCCCGCGGTACAAAGAGGCCATTTTGCTGTGTCACAGGAGTCCCTAAAGAATCTCGGCAAATCTCGTTTTGCCTGCACATCTTTTTCCTGACAATGAGGACCTATCTGTCGTTCTGTACCATTTATGACACAATAGGTTTCTCGACGAAGACGATGTCCGTAGATTTTGAAGGCCCTTCAAAAGGGTAGCCTTTTCAGCATCCCGGCCATGTATAGCCAACGTATTCAACTCACACTTATCATCGTTGAAACTATGCTTGCTTTCCTTAGGGATGATGGGTGTTGAGAAAGTCAAAACAATGATTCGTCATCTGCTTCGTTCCTGCACTTCTCTTGACAAGAGTGACTCGATACTAGTAGCTTTTCGTTTTGTGACGGTGACAAGAGTTTTTCGTTCACCGTCGGCGTATGGACAAAGCAGGGCGATTTGATTGGCAGAGACAGTCGCCATAGCGCCAATAAAGAAACCATTGGATCCTTTTGGTCGACCGCCCGGTTGCTTGATGACGTCAGTGGACTCTACCACGAACGAAATGAATTGCGTTCTTGGTTGGCCTGGTGGGGAGAGATCCGATGCAGACCTCAACAACCGCGGTAGAGGTGAGATTCTTCCCATTGTAGCTTTGCACCATCTCATGGCATCATGAAGTCGATTCTTTTCTTCTGCTCCAGTCATTATGTATTGTGGTCAGTTTCGGCCTTTACTACGAACCCATTGGTGAGAAAAATGATGGACCCTGTGGCGGTCAACTCACGTCAAATGGTCGGAATTCCTATTGCGACGAAAACGACGACGACACAAATCGATGCATCGTCGAATGGGGATAGTGATGGATTTTTCAAGGCAGGGATCTTGGCCAATGTAGAAGAAGATGCAGGAATGTTAGCTTCCAAGAAACTACGTTCTATATCGGATTTGGGGTATAAGGGACCAGCCAAACGTCGGGGGAATACTCGACCAAGACATTGGGCCTTTGGTGGGGCTGGTGAAAAGGCGATTCAAGATAAACCAAATTATGATCCCACCAATCCTCTCTGTGTCGAATCATGGGTTAGTTTACAAGACTTTTATTCCATCGTGGGAGATGATACTGCCGTCGCTGATACTATCTTCGTCGCGTTGGCGAAGGGCGGAGCCTATATTGAACGAGAAGTCGCTGAAGATGTCATTGCTCAATGGCGACCGACGACTACACCTCCTACTGCCAGTTCGAAAGGAGGTGGCCTACTCGGACATAGCAACAACAAGAAGGCGACTTCCGCCTTTAGTCAAGAAGCATTTGTGAAGACTGTTAAGGCTGGACGTGTGGATTTTTTGACTGGTTGGGCTGCCTTTCTTACGATTACTGGGATTGCTGTATCTGGTATTGTCTTCCCCACCAATCCTTTACAATTGGCGTTGGTAGATTTCTTGGAAATGGCCACCCATACCGATGCACGAATGGCGGCCCTTGCAGCTGCAAAAGCCAGTGGTTCCCTGTAACCCCCTTAGATTAACCACTTACGTAGATGAAAATTGATGTCCGTAGTCTTTCTTATTGTTTGTACTTTGTGTATCATACATTCTTATGATATGGCAACAGAGTTGGTCGCCATAACTGTTCGATTCCCTTATTAGCCCATTCAAGCAGCACGAGCACATTTGGTGCATCGCGAAGTATCAACTCCTTGAAGGGAATTGTCGAAAAACAAGTCCGTTTCACTCAAACTCAGGCCTCTAGTAGATACATCCAGCAACAGCAGTAGATTCTGAAAACACTCTTCAGATAGTTGGGTCTCATGAAGAGCCGAGTAGATGACTCCCATGTTGTTCATACACGCCATCAAGAAGAAAGGTGAGTAGGAAGAAAGAGGCTGCGATCCTTGAACGAGAAATTTGTGGGATGGGCACTACGGCTAGCCGGACTACATTTTCCAGAGAGGAGAGAAAGAACCAGTTTTCAACGATCAACCGAAGTTCCTCTGACTCCTCTAGCTAGAACAAGAACTGCGGGACCACTTGGTCCTTGGTCGCGAGTGCTTGAATAGCCTTGTGACCTTCACTGCGGGATAACTGTAAATGAGACATATGTGTCGTACTTTCCGACCTAGGCTTCGAAAGTACCTGAAAGATGCCATAGGTAATCGGATGTCATAGGTAATCGAAGCCATAGGTGATCGGATGCGATAGGTATGTATACCGGCGGGAGTAAGATAGTTCTCCATACGTCGGTTCTCCATTGACAGGGAAAAAATCAGTTAAATGAATACATATTATTAAGATTGCATGCCGGAAAAAGAAAATCCGGTCGGCCAAAAGGCTGCGGGTTCGAAGAGGTCAACCTCCTTGTGAAAAACTACATTGTCAGACATTCCCAAAAAGCCGCACGACGATTCGGTAGATGCTGATAAGGAGGGTGGAAGTCCCCTAGTCTCGCCACCTCCCAGACCAAAAATACCCCTCTCATCGTCGAGGAAAGCTTCAAACCTGTTAATATCAATCTTTTCTTCGACTCGAGACTCTGTACAGCCGAGTCCCGGTACAACAGGTGCGAGTTTTTCCATGGTGATGCCGTCCTTCCTGAATCCCCCACGGACATCTTTCGATAAGCTCCTGTAAATAGTATAATTGTAAAATTCATCATTTGCACATGATACTGCTTCGTAGTCGCAATTCCGTACAAAAGGCTGCTCTCGGTACGTAGTATCTGCTGGTTGGTTCGTATCTTGGACCAATTGAGTAGTCGACCGAGTATTGAGGACTGAATCGGGGACGTTGACCATCTGGGTGAAGCTCGATGAAATCTGTTCCAAGGGGAATGAATGCAGAAGAGTGGGCGACCTGGCAACTTCTCGGATTGGTGTAGGTTCTAGAAGCCTCATCATGTCGTCGCTGGACGGAAGGCACCAGACCTTCTCATCCATTCGTGGGGGTAGTCCATGGCGAGATGACAGATTGGTAGGGCCCGGTGTAGGTAAGAACGACTTCATCGGGTGTTGTTTGACCTGCTCCTGTTTTTGCTGGATATCAACAGCGCCGTTTTCGCAGGCAGGTCCTCGTCGATGACGCACCGTCTGTCGATGCATTTGAAGGGACAAGGCTTTATCATGACGACAGAAATATGGGTGCAAAAAAGCTCCCTTGCAAGGTCCGTCGACTAGTCGCTTGAAGTCCCACATGTTCATTTGGCGCGAGAACGATCGGTACTTAGTCTGATCGAAAAATAGAGATAAGAGTTCAACGATACGATCAGCATCATGGACCAGAATTGCCCGTCCATTCAGTACCCAGCTGACGATTTCCGTAAGGTTATTCCCCTCTACATACACCATCATTTCGTGAAGACGAGCAGGGAACTGTAATCGACTTCCTGTCGGTACCATGGCCGACCTAATCCTTTGTCCGATGCCATTGTCTACCAAAGCTTTCCGGTTCTGTCTTTGCTACGGTAGGCTGCTTGGGTTTATGTACCTTCCCGTTTCCTGTGTTTTTCTAGACCTGGTTTCCGCGTTGAGATTCATTCTCTCAAGTCGTAGAGACAAGGTTCAAAGAACCCTTCAGAACATCATCCGTTTTTCTTCCTGTCGTGTAGCAATTTTTTCCTTTTGTAGGACATTAAATCATTGTCATTGTTCTGAATTTGTTATATTGCTTGCTCCGAAGCGAACCTTTTCGTTCAGGTCGCGATTCGCGATTCAACTTCCTAACTGTAAGGTTCGTTTCAACGCAACGGACGCAACGTAATGACCAACCGATGTTGACAGGCGGTGAGCGTCGTTTGAATGTCATTTCGGCTGACTTCTTCTTCCTCAAGGTCATCCGAGGGTACCGACTCTGTTTCCGGGATCATTTAGCTCCTGGGAGTCGAAGAACGACCATCTGGAGTGAATACCATATGTGATTGGATCGAATTGATCGACATACGATAAAATCGATCCTGTAGGTGCCGTTCTACTCCTCACGCTAGACGACGAGACGAGATCGAACGAAGAGAAAATCAAATCGGCATCATCTCAAGAAAACGTGGTTGCTCCTGCTAGAAAATTGTGGCACATAGATGATTCTGTTTTGCCCCTGTCATTGCCGTGCATCAACGAATCCTTCTACGACGACTAGAGTAGTAGGACAATCGGTAAAACCACCATGATTCGTCCGGATCACATATGCTATTTCGTAACCATAAATTCTCGCCAAACTTCGGACCCACTAGGCCGTCCCAACCACCAGTCAGGATCAGGAATTCCAAAAGAAGGAACCGTGACGCCTTGACAACTCGAGAGCAGAGGTTTTTTTTGGGTGTGTGGTTTTGTAGAGAAATGGTTCTTTCCTCATCGTACTACGATACCCCTCGTCCTCCTCCTTGTCGTTCTCCTCTCTCCCAATGGAAGTGATGTGGGGCGGAGGGATGATGGTGATGGGCTAGGTGGTTGAATACCCTCATTGGGATTATGGTAAATGACTGCAAAGACTGTTCCAGCAATCACAGCCGCCAATAAAGCCGCCAAAATCATGAATAAATAATACGGTACACCACAAATCGTTTCCTCACCCCTCTCCACCACCACCCCATTATTGTTGTTAGTGCTGTTGTTGTTATTGTTGCTATTCCTTCGGCGGGTACTTCTATCGTTGGTCCGTCCGAAAGATTCATTTAAAATTTTCTTTTGAGATTCATGTTCGTGAAGGAGTTCGGGTGTAATAACTGGGAGCATACTAGGATGCTTTTTAGGAATTCGAGGTTCGACTCTTGTTTCATCCTCTTGGAGGTCTTCTACAACAACGTCATTCACGTCCCCTGGAGGAGGATAAGTCGTGGTCGTCGGAGCGGAAGGAGTATTAGTAGTAGTTTTCTCTAACCCATTGAGTTCCTCAATCTTTTCTTCTTCATCGGATGACATGGTTGGTTTTCAAAATGTAGATTGATTTGCCCAAAAGTGGAAAAGAATCGAAACAACCTCTCCCTTTTTGAAATGTATTTGTTCGAGAACACCAGAACAAAACAACAAAATCAAACTGGAAAGTGACTCTCGACCCCGTTTCTTCCAGTTATTCTTCTCGATTGGGGACGAATTGTGTCGTCTTCTTTTTCTTCCTCTTGGATTGTATGACCCCTTCTGTCATGCCTACTTCATCCCTTCGGGGTTTCACACTGGGCTTGACAGTGACCAAAAGAAGACAAGGAGGAAATAAAGTTTGAACAAGATGGAATTCACAACTAGTCCCTTCCGATTCATCCCGGGAATGAGAGACATGAGTCATTTTGTGTTCGTCTGGGGAACCACGACCGATTCATAATGACTCGTACGATTCACACGTGGAGGGGATTTACTGGCTTTACTATGTTTACCCGTCAATTACCCCCTACTACGGATGACGTAGAGGACTTTTCTTTTGGACACTCCACATGGTCCGGTTCCAGAGTTACGTGAATGCTACCTATTGTGATAAAATGTGAAAGAAGATTCGATGAGCCTATGCTGTCGAGAAGCTGACGAAGATTCTGACGCTCTCAAGAGAGACTGTCCTACGGTAGCCGGTAGCTAGTAGGTAGTAGTAGGGCGCGTGGAACGGGAGAAACCTGCTGGCGGACAGACCTGGATGACGTGTCTTTGGCCATAGAAGCGGGACTCACCGTCCATTCCTGATTCACGAATCTTGACATGCTTCAACTACGCACGAAGATGTCGGCGATCCCGATACCTGTCCTTTCTCTTGTGATGAAACCGGTCGGATATCTGGTTACCTTTGGATACACATACCCCCTTTGATTGTGCAAATATCGCAGTCTACTTCTCTATCTTTCTGTAAAGGAACATGTATTCTATTCGATCATTCCTTATCACGCTGTCCTGTTTGCATTTGGCACAGGCCTTTACTACCCCTGGACTGCCGGGTACCGTTCGATCTGTATCTACCACTACCGAACTCCCCATGATCGGTGGATTATTTCAAGGTCTATTTGGGAAGACGGATGCCGAAGTGACGGATACTGTCTTCTTTGATATTTCGATCGATGGTGAACCGGCAGGTCGGATTGAGATGGGCCTGTTCGGATCGACGACGCCTAAAACATGTGACAACTTTAAACAACTTTGTACTGGAAAGCCTGGTTTCGGGTACAAGGGATCGGGCTTTCATCGGATTATCCCTGGTTTCATGTGTCAAGGTGGTGGTACGTTTTGGTTTTCCTTCTGTTTTCTTAACTCCCGTGTGTGTGTCGGTGTCTCTGGAACTGCAGAAAGCGATGAAGGGCCCCAAGCTTTTCTTTCGTGTGTCTCTGTAGAGTATCTGGAGGGCTGATTCATCGACTGTCCTCGAACCAATGAAGAAAAAAAAGAAAGATTCTCAACTCTCTTGTTTTGATTGCTTGCTGTCCTTCTTCCTCCTGTTGTTGTTGTCCTTCTTCTACTTCGAAAACTGATAGACTTTACCAATGGGAATGGAACGGGTGGGAAAAGTATTTATGGCCGAACCTTTCCAGATGAAAACTTTGATCTTGCTCATGGAGGACCTGGTACCCTTTCTATGGCGTAAGTGGTATATGATTCATTGTACTTACGTTGCTGTCTTTTTGGAACGAGAACGACGACAGTCCTCCTCCCCTCTCCGCGTGGATCTTCCACATCCGCGTGGATCTTCCACATCGTCGTCGTCGTTGTCTGGACCTATGCCAGAGACGCTGTCTGACTCAATGACGTAACTCAATTGATTTTTTTCCTTTCTCGTTTTCATCACATCACAACATACACACATATGTATACAGCAATGCGGGTCCCAACACGAAGTGAGTATCCCAATTCTGAACTCCGTGTTTTTTTTCTCTCTGTCATCGCTACAAGGGCCTCAATCACTTTCTTTCTTTCCTTTTTTCTTTTTCGTGGTCCCAATAAAACAAAACAACGAACAACGAAAACGATTCGCTCTTATAGTGGTTCTCAATTCTTCATCTGTACTGCTGCCACACCCTGGTTGAATGGGAAACATACCGTCTTTGGAAAAGTTACCAAGGGATTAGACATTGTACGTAAGATTGAATCCAAGGGAACCGAATTAGGAAAACCTCGTGCGACTGTGACGATTGCCAATTGTGGAGCCTTGTAAAGACAAAGACCGAAATCTTGGGAAGATGAAAGAGGAGTGCTCATAATGCTATAGTTCCGAAAAACCAACAGTGATTTTATGCCCAGATGAAATAGGCAGTTCTTCTCGGGTGAGTAGATTGAACAACAACCGTAGGGGGTCTTTCTACTAGGGCCGTACAGAATGAAGACACAGAGTTCCTTATTAGCGAAACCAAAAAGAGTCTATCCATTATTGGTTCTTGGAATTTTTCTTCTTTTTCTTTTTGGGTTCATTGGTCGATACATCCTCATCCGATATTGGTACCGCTTCTTTCCGTCTCTGCTTGCTCTCCTTGTTCTTCTTCGTCTTCTTCACTTTTTTCCTTTCTTCTGTCCTCGACTCATCATCATCGTCGTCTTCCATAGAAGCCTCGTCGACGACAGGACTCGTTGTTGGCGCTGCAGCTGCGTCGTGATCGTCGTCGTCATCATCGTCATCATCACGTAACTTTCGTTTTTTGGTCGACGATGATTTCTTGTTCTTCTTCTTCCCCTCCTCTTCATTTGTTTTGGGATCAGACGACGATGATGATGACGAACGCAGTAAGATCTTTGGAGCTGATAATCCATCCCATTCAGTCCTACCCTTCGCTTCCTTTTCTTCCTCTTTCGAAATATTCCTTTCAGCTCTTGTCCATTTTGCATCCTGTCGACGTTGTGCTCTCATTCCGAACCGTGCTCCACCTGTCGCTTCAAATAATTCTTCGTCCGTATAAATTTTTGTTGTTTTCATCGTCTTCTCTTTCTTCTTCCTTTTCTTCTCATTCCCATCAATATCATCATCATCCTTCTTTTCCTTGTTCTTGTTCCTTTTTTTGCTATCCTTACTGTCACCACCACCCTTATTTTTGCTTCCCTTCTTCAATCTGGCTAATGTATCACCGACAGAATTTTTCCACCAATCATCTGCCTTTAGAGATTGAGAAATGGCAGTATCGAGGGTCGATTCACCTAATCCTAATCCTTCCGCTCGTTGAGTCACCTTAATATGTGAGACCATCCCCTGTCGACGTTTCCCTAAACCCTCTCCCTGTTTCCATCCAAGTTTTTCAAGTTGTTTCTTTGCAAATGATGAAGTAAGATTCGAAGATGATGATGAAGACGATGATGGTCCACCCATACAAGTAGTCGCCGCATTTTCATTCATCGTCGATCCTAAACGATTCTTCAATTTCCGTCCTGCCAATTGAAGGAAGAATGTATCGGCTTCAGACATTCTTGGATATGAATTTGTGAGCGTCAAGAAGCTAATATAACAGCGTGAGAACCCAAGGTCTTCACGACCACAAATGAAGGGAAGAAGGGAAGCTGTGGGATTTCTTTCGTCCTACAGCCTTGTGAGACAAAAGCCAGCCCCAACAACGAACATAAATGAGTTTGCGACCGGCAAACACCAAATACCAAGAAGAACAATTTTTTTCGTGGTGGGAGCGGACGTACCGGACAGACGACAGACAAACGCATCGAAGTACAGTAATCGAAATCTTCGTAGCGCCCTAGGTGCAAACGTATGTATACTACATAAGTGCATAGGATACAGACAATGACAACTGTAATCCAAGTGGTCGGATTGGGGATCTCCAATCCCCAAGAAGAAGTGTCGGAGAGGATTGTCACGACCGTTGAAAACACACCTTCGGAACGAGTACGGCCGGATTTTCCTACATCTCCCATGGCAAAAAAAAAGTAGGTCTATATATCTTGCGACCTTTCTCAATTCTTTACGATCCAAAAAAGGCTCTGCTCTGTTTGCAAGTTTGTTATGAATGAGGGATGATTCATCAAAAGGTCACTTCAGTGGACTACTAAAGACGACATGATAGTCCAACATATGAACAGACGAGACGACGGGGACGATAGAGGCAGCGAGACAGCGTCGGAGATGTCATGATGTTTGCCATGTTCTTTTTGGGTTGAGTTGCTTGATCATCATCCTTTTCAGTGTCCATGACAGCTTAAATGGAATCATACGGAAGAATGTGTCTGATATATGGACCATGGATATGATGGAATATTTCCAATACGAGGACGACGATAGAACGAGAAGAAGAAACCTAGGAATATCGGGTCCCGACGAAACAAATTCTCACAATACATCGCAATCAAATACGAGTGACAATATATTCATGAGGAGAAGACAAAGAATAACAAATCATGAGCAAGAGAATATATTATTTCGACTACAGAGTACTACTGATCTGGATAATAATGGGGATTCTTCGAATCTTTCAAGAGAAATCGACGACGACGACGACAGAAGAAAAAGAAGAAGAAGAAAACGACGACGTCGTGCAAGCAAAAAGCGTTCAAAACGAAGGAGAAGCAGCAACAGTGCAAGTGATAGTAGTAGTAGTGAGGGAAGTGGTAAACAATCGAAGAAAGACAACTCCACATATAATCACTCTTCACATCGATGTGGTTCATCGTTTCGACCTTGCTTTGAGACTGTAGGAGGAGGAGGTGGTGGATCCCCCACCGAGACCCAACAGCCCATATCGTCAAGACTAACCACAACGACGACTACTTCTGCTACCCCTGTGACGGATCCTGGACAAGAAGCAACACCACCAAGTCCCATTTCAAACACACGATCACCGAGTTCGTCA
>Ga0194115_10007635_pt1 | contig 10674 bp, 15 predicted proteins | sample TA2MahsurfametaG_3_FD_148656 | JGI IMG/M metagenome (GOLD analysis project Ga0194115, IMG submission 148656) | Freshwater microbial communities from Lake Tanganyika, Tanzania - TA2015002 Mahale S4 surface | ecosystem: Environmental > Aquatic > Freshwater > Lake | place: Tanzania: Lake... | reverse complement strand
AGATAGATATTTTTCCTCTACAACAAAAGTTATTATCCCTATCTCCACAAACTGGCAGACACTGTTTAATGGTCTTAAAGACCATCGCTCGAGAGGGTTTGCTATATAAAGTTATTACTGAAAACTTTGCTCAACGATTAAAGTCCAGGCCAATTCAAGTGACCCCAAAGAAGTTTCTAACCTGGGATGAGGTTAACTCTTTAGATTGGGGCAGATACAACAATCAGATTAGATTCCTAGCCCTTCACGGGCTGAGGTGGTCTGAGGCTGTAGTGCTTACAGAAAATGACATTCGTGAGGGCAATGTCTTGGTTAACCGCTCAAAGTTTGGAGACTGTAAATCTAAATCTAGTGTTAGAAGGATTCCCTACCTTGGTTATTTTGAGCCACTACCAAAGAGTTATAAGCCCATGCAGATTTGTGCCAACAGCCACGGGGTCACTGTTCATAGCTTCAGGCGAACCTATGCCTATCTGCTTAAAACTCAGGGTATACACGTAACTACAGCGCAAAAATTACTAGGCCACTCTGACCCTATGATGACCTTAAAAGTTTATACATCAGTACTTGATAGTGAGATAGATGATGCAGGTGTCTTACTTCAAAACTACCTATCTACGCTTATGGCTTCCATAAAAATCAAAGGTTCTATATAATTAGATTATCAACTATAGAATTTACTGGTTGAAAATCCTCGCCTCACAGACAAAGGGACAGCCCTGTCTGTTTATAGAGAAGACGAGGAAAATGGAAAAAATCGATATCAATACTGGTGAAATAACAACAGTGAAAATAAAGGGACTTTGGTCGCACTTTCCCATTGCCGCATATCAGGTTCTTGCTGCACAAAAACAGTGGAGCGCACAAAAACTACTCACTTGTTTTGTATCCTTTTTAGGCAGAGATAATTTCTCTGTATACCCCTCTTATAGAACTATTTCTAAGAGGTGTGGTTTGAGCCCCAACACAATACGAAAAGCACTTAATGTTTTAGAAGATAATGGTTTCGTTAAGACCTTCTATTTCAAAGATGGTAAAAAGGATAGAAATAAGTACTACTTGCAGGAATCTTGCTGGGATACAAGCAAAATGAACAAGAAGGCTGCAGCTTCAAGGCAGCCAACTAGCAAGTGCCTAGATTGTGGCAAATTAATGGATAGGGGCGGTTATGGGCTTAGCCCAAAACTTGGTAAGACTCACTGGGGTTGTGGAGGGCCAGTAGTAAGACTGGACTCTATTCAAAGTAGAGACCATCTATCTGCTTAATTGATATTGGTACCTACTTACAGTCACTGTATTGAAGTACTAATTAATTATCTACAGTGACAATAATGCTACCCAGCCTTTTTGGGCTGGGAGTTATAACGGTTTATTTATACGTATAACGTTAGAAATAACGGTTTTAGAAAAAGACCCCTAAAAAAGGGGTCGCACACTTAGGGTAATTTAAGTTGAAAAACTGTAGATGATATGAGTAATGCACATTAAGGGGCTTCTTAGTAGGTAATAACGTTTAAGGGGCAGGAGACTACCTGCCTGGCCCCACTAGCTTTATTGCACGAAATGTCAGATACTTGAGCTATTCTTGAGCTAATTAAAGCTAGGGTGGGCACATGAAAAAAAGCTTTGCGACCAAGTATGGCACTGCCTACAACTCATCCATTGAAGACTTCCTAGATTCTAAAAAGGGTGAAGCCCTTCAAGGTAAGGTTCAATTAATCTTCACATCTCCACCATTTCCACTTGTGGTCCCAAAGCAGTATGGAAATAAAATAGGAGAAGATTACCTAAATTGGATGGCTGACCTAGCTCCAAGACTTACCAAGCTATTAAAACCTAAAGGTTCTATGGTTATTGAAATCGGCAATGCGTGGGATAAGGGTACTCCTACCATGTCAACCTTGCCATTGAAAACATTAATGGCAGTAGCTGATTCTGCCGAACTTAAGATTTGTCAACAATTTGTATGGCATAACACAGCAAAGCTCCCAGGACCAGCTACCTGGGTCAATGTGAAGCGAGAAAGAGCCACAGATTCATTTACACATATTTGGTGGTATTCGCCCTCAGAGCATCCAAAAGCCAGTAATAAAAGAGTTTTGCAACCATACAAAAATGGCATGCTCAATCTGCTAAAGACAAAAAAATATAACCCGGGAACAAGAGCCTCTGGTCACAATATAAGTAAAACTGGTTTTTTAAAACAAAACAAAGGAGCAATTCCCTCCTCAGCAATACTTATGGCAAATACATCTGTAGACCAAAATTATCGAGACTGGTGTAAGAAAAAAGGAATTAATATGCACCCTGCACGAATGCCAATTGGTCTTGCAGACTTTTTTATAAAGTTTCTAACAACACCCGGTGATATAGTTTTAGACCCATTTAGTGGAAGCTGTACAACCGGTAAATCCGCCGAGGAGTTGAAAAGAAATTGGGTCTGTATTGAGCAAAATTATGAGTATTTGTTAGGCGCTAAAGGACGGTTTAACGCCTAATCTCAAGAATCATTAGCTTCAATTCACGTGTATTAATCAATACTATTAAGATGTGAATTCACTTCCAGAACTTCGGCATTGGCAAAAAATAGCCATGAAGAGGTGGTTTGAAAATAACAATAGGGGTTGCATAGAAGTAGCTACTGGCGGCGGAAAAACAACATTCGCAATTGCTGCATACGCAGAGTTATTGAAAAAGAAGCCAGATTTAAAAATTATAGTGGTTGTTCCAACTACGGCTCTTGCAGACCAATGGTTTGTTAATTTCGAGGAAGACTTAGGCATAAATGAAGTTGAAATTAAAAACTTAAAAACAAGTAACTTAAATCCAGATAAAAAAGTAAACATAGCAATTATAAATACTGCCCGCGCATTTAATGGAAAATGTCAAGATAGTGAAAATATCTTTCTAGTATTGGATGAATGTCATCGGGCAGGCAGTCCAGAAAATAGCAAAGCTCTTTTTTACAATGCGTATGCAACTCTAGGACTGTCTGCCACACCCTTTAGAGAGTTTGACAATGGTTTTAAGTCTTTTATAGAACCAAAGATTGGTCCAGTAATTTTTTCATACTCACTAGATGATGCAATTAGAGATGGCGTTCTAACTTCTATGAGGATTACAAATATACGAATACCTCTTCTTGATTCAGAGCAGGTCGAATATAACGAGTTGTCTGGAAAAATTGCAAGCGCCTTCAGCCAAGATGCTGACCAGAATATAATTGATTCACTATTGAGAAAGCGAGCAAGACTCTACAATAATGCTTTCTATCGTATTCCTACAATACTATCTGTATTGGAGGGTTTCCGTGGCGAGCGATGTTTGGTTTTTGTTGAATCGATAAGCTCTGCTGAAGAGGCAAAAAAACTATTAGATGGCCTACAGCATTCTGTAGCAATTTATCATTCACAGCTTTCAGATTCAATCAGACGTTCAAATTTAAGATTATTTCGTAAAGGTGTTTTTGAAGTTTTAATCGCATGTAGAGCTTTAGATGAGGGATTTAATGTTCCAGAAGCCCGAATTGCCTTGATTGGTGCTGGGACTTCATCAAAGAGGCAAAGAATTCAAAGAATGGGAAGGGTGCTGCGTTCAATGACAGGCAAAGAAAATGCCGAAGTCATTACTATCTACGCAACAGATGTTGAAGAAGCTCGCCTTGCGCAAGAGTCGCAAAACTTAAATAACATTGTACAAATCAATTGGAAAAGTGTTAAACATGAGCGATAAGTATTTAACTCGGCGCCACCGAAGATACACAAGAATATCACCAGGCGCATTATATGAAACAGCTGTTCAAACACTTATCGAAAACAACATATCATCATTGTTTCCTGAGTATTTTGGCAAAATATTTGAACCGTATTTTAAAACTCCCGCAGGAGATGTAAAACCTGATTTGGTACTAGTTAGATACGACTATAAGGGTTGGATGTTAGTTGAAGTTGAGGTCGAGGGGCATTCACCTTCAGCTCACATACTTCCTCAATTGGCAAAACTTACCTTTGCTTCAAGTACTGATGATGTACTCAGATGCTTTGTTGACCATTTCAGTGAATCACATAATGTAAAGGACCTTGAGTTAGCATTAAACAATAAACCAGAAGTAACCCTGGTTATTCATGGCTCCAGTGATAGTTTTCAAGCAGAATTAAACAAGCTTGGAGTTACTTCGCTCGATATTGAAATTCATTCTTTCCCTCCTGATGAATATATCCTTGAGGTATTCGACAGGGCAGAAAATTTCATTGATACTGGTTTAATTTGCGCTCGAAGTAGTAACATCGCTACTCAATACGTTTGGATTTTGCCTCACATTGATGGTTTACCGTTTGAGCAACTACAGCAGAACATCGAGGTTAGGGTGGCCGATACGTCTAGTATTTGGAGGATTGAGCAAAAAAATAACAACTATTTACTCCGTCAGCCCTCTGATATACAGTCCCTCAATGGAGTTTCAAAGGTTTATGTTCTAAGACATCGCAGTTTTTTATCTTTGAAGTTTGTGCCTATTTCAGAGGAGGTAAAGTAGATGAAACTAGTACTTGGTAACTCTGCAATCTTAGCTTACCGGAGACTACCCTATAGGATTTGGTACGCCATAGCAGAATTTGTTGATAATTCGACTGATGCATACCTCCGCGGTAATAACAAAATTTTGCTTGACGAGCAATTTAAGAAAACGGGAGAAGTTTTCTCTGTAGAGGTAGATTTTGATAGAGAGAATAAAACTCTAAGAATTTTTGATAATTCTATGGGTATGAATGAAGCAGAACTGGAATCCGCATTAATTATTGGTGAAAAACCCTCTGTATCCGCAGGGCGCTCCGAATTTGGAATGGGCATGAAGACAGCTGCCATTTGGTTTGCAGATTTTATTGAAATTAAAACCAAGAAATTGGGCGAAGATAAAGAGCTGCGGGTAAATATTGATATTCAAAAATTTGTAAGAGGTGATGATGATATAAAGCTTCAGTCAACACCAAAATCAAGAGATGAACACTACACGTTTATAGAATTATCAGGGCTTCATAGAATAATTCGTGGCCCCTCATTAGAGAAGACTAGAAAATTCCTTGGGTCTATTTACCGCAAAGATATTAGAGATAAACTAATGAAGTTGACAGTTGTTGCTCAAGAAGTCACTGCTCCAACTTCTAAAAATGATGATGCATTTATGGTAAGAGATGATGGGACTAAGGTATTAGTAGAAATAAACAATCTGCAAATTAACGACAAAATTGTTAGTGGTTGGGTAGGGGTACTAAGTCCAGGGTTTACCGGAAGAAGCTATGCAGGCTTTGCTTTGATTCGCCACGGTAGAGCAGTTAGAGGATGGTTGGATTCTTGGAAACCAGAGGAAATATTTGGAGATTCTAGAAACGATAAAATCAATCAGCGAGTTACTGGTGAGTTAATTATGGACGATTTCACTTCTTCTCATACTAAAGATTCTATCGATTGGGAACAAGATGATGAACAAAAATTAGGCGAAGCGCTTTTGGATATATGCAAACAGTATGGAATTTTACTTTTTGCAAGGAAGCAAACGCGAGGTGCTGGTAATGAAGACACAGAGCTTGAAAAACTCGAGGCACAACACATGTTTCAAGCTCAAATATTACATAAAAAAGTTGGTGATACAATCAGATTGTTAGATGTGCCAAGCCCAGAGTTAGCGAAATTTTCCACAGCAGTTTTAATTGAAGCTGCAGACCAAACGACGCCAATTGGAATATGGCCAATGGATTCAGATGTAAACGGTAAAGTTGCAAAACTTTATGAGATAGAGCTGTCACCAAATGACCCGTATTATGAATTTCAAGTTCTTTCAAACCAAGATTTAAAGGTGATTTTAAATAGTGCTCATCCAGCCAATTCCCTGCATGACGATTCAGCGGAGGCACGTCTTAACCATTACCACCATGTGGCACTTGATGCGATTGCTGAGTGGAAATGCACGCAAATGAATCACCCCCTCGAACCCTCCTCCGTTAGATACATGAAGGATAGATTATTTAGAGTTATAGGCGAAATTTCTGCAGACATTGAGTAGTATGGAGTTACAGTCTCGAATCATAGAATATTTAAAATTACACCCTAATTCAAATGCAAAGCAAATTGCAAAAGTATTATCATCTGACAAAACTAACATTAACTCGATTCTATATGCACAAAAAGACAAAATATTTACTCTACATGTGACTAAACCCCCAACTTGGTCAATAAAAACAGTTGATGCAACAACAATTGAATTATCTACAGTTAAATTCAGAATTTTAAAAACTTCAAAACCTATTCATATAGATTTTCAGGGTGGTGACTGGGCATTTACAATTCAAATAAGTGATACATCAAGAAACGACCCCATCGTTACACTAGAAAGAACAGGGCCGAAATCAGCCATAGCCAAAGTTTCATCAAGTGTAATAAATGACACTCTAACTGACTCTGATGATTTTCCAGACGTTGTGCTGGCTTTAGCCTCTAGTGCGCTTGCATGGGAGATTGCAATTCAAAGTGATGCAGTTTTAGAAGAAAAATTTAGTTTTCAAGATGCCATAAAAGATATTTATTTATCATTAGGTGCACATGATATCAGGACCAAAGGTGGCAACTTGAATCATGATTCCTGAGAGACCCAAAAGATGCACCCATGACTTTCTTCCCGGTCAGTGTTTTATTTGTGGTAGAGAAATTCCATTTGGTATATATGAAACTGTTTATAAAACTTCAGGTGGAGCTGTCTTTCATAATTTAAGAGACTGTGCATATTTGGCGTCTGGCCAAAATTTTGCTACTAGAAGAGGCAAAGAAAATCATCCAATAAATCCGACTCCATGGCACTCAGTTTTTAATTCAATTGGTGCATGTGAATGGTGTTGTGCAGCTCATAATGTCGGACGGAAAAATCTCAAACAATGCCAAGTTATTAAAGATGGAAAGTGGTTTGATGCGTTGTGGGTTAGAGACCGGTATGTAGGCCATGGCTTGTATGAGCATTTGGTCTATTTTGATATTTCCAAAAAAATAGCAATATTTAAAGGTAAGGATGTCAAACTAACCAAATAAATCAGGTTGCGAATTTGATTTACTCCTTTTAATTTCTCGCTTTTCAAACTTTTCTAATCGCGATAAAGCCTCGTCTCTTACTTCTTGGTAAGAATTCATCCATTTCTCAAGTGATTTTTGGTTATCGAATTGGTATAAATCTGAATCAGGCGCAACCCATATATAACAATTCTTACCCTGGCGAACCAAATCAATTACATTTGAAAGTGTTCCGGCGCTTTGACAATCCCAAATCATTATTCCAGAGTTAGATAATTTACACATATGACGGTCTTTAAATGCGTGGACAGCATTACTTTTACTTTTCAAACCTGAGTCAATTAGTTCCCAATCCCAATTCCCTACATTATTCCTAATATAGCCCGCACTACTGAAAATTTTTATATTTTTATATTGTTTTTTTGCAAGAAAAGACTGAAAAGATGTATCTGAACCAGGAGCATCACCGATGTAAAAAACTTCTCTCATAGAAACTTTCTCACCCAACAATTCTTTTACTTCGCTCGGTAAATTAAAAATGTGCCGCGAACCCCCCAGAATATAAGTCATACCTTTCCTCCGGGAATAACCTCATCTAAAACCGTGAACGAAACAGATAAAAAATATTTTGGGACCTCTGGAGCTACAGAGTTTATGATGTCTAATACTCTCCTTGCAGTTGCTCCGGTTTTGTACACATCATCAATTATAAGTATACCTGTCAAATACTCAATATTTTTTGTATCTCCGAGTACGAATAAATTTTTTAGCGTATTTTCTTTCTTATCAAAATGAGCAATATTTTTCAATTTTTTTTCTTCAAATTTTACCTCCGTCACTTTTACTAAATCCTTGTAATTAATCAATCCATCTTCTTGCAATTTATCACTAATTTCAAATGGAATTGTTCTTGAATTGGACCCCGTAGGAGGAATAGGAATTGTTGCATTAAATTCTCTGATGTCTCTTGGAAAATAATTATCTAAAAAATATTTAACGTGCCTGTATATTTCCTCAAAACTTCTGTCTCTCATTTGATTCAGCTCTAAATTGTTCAGTTTTCTTACGGGTTCATCATCTGCATACTCTTTGTATTTGTAGTCATGAATTAACTGACCTATTTTGGTATATCCTTTTTCTTTATTCAAGTTTGAAGTTTCACTTTCCCAAATTGTGTATTTACTCAAAGCCCATCTCTCAATATATTTCTGGTATGAATTGGCTAGATATTCAGTAAAAATACGAGGATGCTCTAAATTCTTACATCTCCCAACTCTAATTTGACACGAGCATTTAAATGTAGGGTTAGATTTAGATTTGATAATCATGCGAATAATACTTACGCATATTTCTTGATAAACCTAATTATAAACTCAACACAAATTGTTGAGACTATTGCATAAAGTAGTATGAGTTGCCAGTACATAAGAGTAAAAGGCAGTACATCCCAAAAACTCTTATTCCAGAAAATGTTATAAACAAAGTCAGGTAAGCGAATCATTCCAGCTAAAAAAGTTACAGCTAGGATTAAAGTTCTTACCTTATTTATTTTCACACTCTACTCCCCAACTTTCCTAGATTTCTTTTTATTGTACTCAATTAAGTCATCCAATATTTCATCCCAAAGCCAACTACCGGGTTTTAGCAGACCGTATTCCTTTTCAATCTCATACTGCTCTTCAAAAGCTTTGTCGTAGAACTCCTGTGTGATTTCTCCACGCTTGAGCCTACGAGCCAGTTCATCAATATGGTCTCTACGGCGGGTTAGTTCTTCTTCATCCATTTATCTGTTTTCTAAACTAAGACAATAGTGGAGCCAAATTATCAACACATTTTCAATTATTGGTTGGGCCAGTATTTGTCTATCCATCATCAAAGCATCGTTTAAACTATCTAACAAAAGCCCAGCGGCTTCAATCCACTCTGGACCATTTGGTCTATATTCTTTCGGCATCTGACTGAATATTGAAACTAAATTCTTATACACCTTTTCATAAATCTCTGGGTCCCATTCACCATAATTCTCAGGCTTCATTATAAATGTCCTAAAAGATTCCCATATTATTATTTTTTGATTGATGCTAAAAGTAAATTCTTTGTCAGGCAACTTTTGTTTAGTTTCTTCCAGATACTTCATAAAATTTTTGATTCCAATTAACGCCCATTTAGGGGAGTTCAATCTTTTTATAGTAAAGTGAACATTTTCTTGGGCATTTAGAAAAGCTAAATCACTTGTCTCATAACCTGGATAAGTCCCTATTGGAGGAAGAACTGGTTTTTTCTTGAACCACTTCACCTATTCACCCTACTTAATTCCTCCATCTTTGCCCACACCTAATGCCGAGTAATTTTACCAACCTTCGAGCAATTAGGTTTTGGGGCAGTTTAAAATGCTTTGGGGAAAGAGCTTTTGGCCAATTCATAAGTTATCTCAGTTATCGTGCAATCTCCTCCAGTCAACAAACGCATTAAGTAGGTTGTTACCTCCCACGAGTTTGTACTTGATATCCATTGCTCTTGGTGAATGATTCCATCAGCAGGTCTTTTACGATAGATTGCAAAAGTATCTTTGCCCATATTGGTTTGGCCAAAATATTGAGTATTTCCCACCTCAATATTCTCTAACTAACCACTGACTCTCATTTCTTTACCCTACTCACCTTGGGTCAAGCCATCTCATAGTTGCCTAAGAATCAAATAAAATTTTTAGTCGAAACTGAATATTGCTTGACTATTTGAATTTTCAGGGTTAATTCCTAATTCCTTAAGGTGCTTTCCAACTCTAACCTTAACCTCTATAACACTCCAAGAGTTACGAAATGACTCAATCTCGACCCTCCAGCCACATTGACAACTCATAAAACACTTTTGCTCTTCTCCAGAGCCGGTGTATTCGAAATTCATTGAATGCCCTTGGTTAGACACTTCAGTTGATATCAGATGTCTCATACTATAAACCTACAACTAACCACCGACTTTTGTAACAGAAAATTTTGGGTGGACTCTAGACATATAAAGCGAGCACAAATTTAATAACCCTGGGTCAAATGGTCCTTTTAATCCGCTTATATTTCAAATAACCTGCACCTATGCAGAGGATACTTTCTACCCCATTACTGGTGGTAGGACTATTAGTTCTAACATCCTGCTCCGAATCTAGTGCACCAGTGCAAATCGCAAAACCTCAACTAAGCGAGGCAGAGCAAAAGTTGGCAGATGAAGCAGCAGGGTTATATTCAAAAAAGAAAATGCAAAAAGATAACATCTGTGAAGAGTTCTATAAATTACAGAGTGATGATATGTACAATTCCTGGAAGCAGATATCTATAATGCTAGAAGAATATTCGGTTTTAGACCCGACAACAAAAAGTCTCGCACGTCATTCAAAAGCATATTATGAAAATCAACTTACCCCTTGGTACGAAAGAAAAGACTCAAATGGTAGATATCTAGAAACACCGGAAGAATATTTACTTAATGGTGAATGGGTGGTTATTAGCGATTTAGAAAATTTCTGTAATCGCTCCTAAGAGAATCGTATCGTGATAAACGCACCCCACAGATACCGTTTTTAGCTGCACCAACCAGCGAGTTGGGGCAAGTTCAGCGCTGGCAAGTCAT
>Ga0194115_10007632_pt1 | contig 10677 bp, 9 predicted proteins | sample TA2MahsurfametaG_3_FD_148656 | JGI IMG/M metagenome (GOLD analysis project Ga0194115, IMG submission 148656) | Freshwater microbial communities from Lake Tanganyika, Tanzania - TA2015002 Mahale S4 surface | ecosystem: Environmental > Aquatic > Freshwater > Lake | place: Tanzania: Lake Tanganyika... | reverse complement strand
ATGAATTATTGAGTATTCGATACTTTCTTTACAGTCAGTCCAATTATGTTTACATTTTGTTTGGCATCTTCTCTTGCCTGAAGCTGCTCCCTATTATTCAACAAGTCGAATAATTTTCCACAATAAATCTCGTAAAAAGATACATAAACATCCAAGTGTTGGTATAAATTATCTCGCATATCAAAAATATGATCAGCTCCAAGATAATACATTCCTAAGACTCCATTTTCATAATCACCATTCATAGTGTAGGTCTTTCCTGAGCCTGTTTGTCCGTATGCGAAACAAGTGACTTTCGCCCCCATAAAGGCACATTAAACTATAGGTTTCACGCATTCATTATACATCTCCATAAAAACATAAGTACCTAATTATTGGAAATGTTTTGATCTAACGCGTAGTCGAATTTGAATTGATGTTATTCGGTGTATTTTGTGAGATCCACCTTAGCCCTTGTATTAAATGTCATAATACTTTTGTTAGCGGATTATTATCTAGTTGTTGTTGAGTACTTCAGCCACGTCTGTCTCGTTTTTTGATAACTATTTTTTATTCAAGGGTCTTTTTCTTATCACAACTCTGATTTTGGGTTGTTAGAAGGCTTTTTCTTTGTAGTCCATATACGTTAACTTTGAATTTATAATAAAAATCTAAAAGTCATATTATATAAAGTCCTTGATAATATAAGCCAGAGGGATAATTATTCAGAAATAATTGATTAAATCTTGTGATTATATGCATGAAATATCAATTTATATTGAGTGTCTTAGGATTGTAGCTGATAGTATTGATGTCGAAATCTTTATGCTAAAGATAAAAGTTTTAAATCTCCTTCAAACGATCTTAGATATGTTGGCTTCGTTCATATGCATATGATCTTAATGCCAAAACGACACCAAGAACCCCAAATACACCGAATCCTTTAAACGCCCATTTTAATTTTTTTGTATTGACGGGGACTTCTCTATTGCCTTTGTAATAGTGATACATGTATATGATGCTGATGAAGGTATTGACGATTGATAAGGCATGCAAACTGAAAGTATTTTCGTATGCCTATGCGAAATCTTTTTATTATTGGCTCAACTCTCCCTTTTTAGTTTTCAAGATGTAGTAACCTGGATCAGTTATGTCTACGATTTTAAACATGAAAGCTGATTTCAAAGACATTATTCCCTTTACTATTTCTTACATAGTGCCTTTTTAATTTATTGAAAAATAATATAAATATCTAGATACATATAATCATCATTTTTTCGATATTTAAGATGAAAGTAGTTTAAAATAAAATCATATGTTTACAGATTATAAGTTTTCAACTTTTATTGAACTTTAAGATTTTCTTGCCTTGATATTTTTAAATTATGTCAACTTCTCACCAACTTTTCTAAATACTTTACCTATAGTCATATCGTAAAAAGTATGCTTTTGTGGTCTTGTGGGTGACTAAATAATTTTTTAAGACTTAGGTCTTTTCTATCGTTCAGATAGGTGTTTCTCTATAGAAAATTCTTCAATTTCCTTTTTAAACTCTTATTCTACATTCTACTAATCTTAGTAATTTTAATCAACAATAAAAAACTGAGAAACCTCCTTAAATCTGTCTTAAACTGTTGTATACTCTAACTTTTCTTACAAATTTTCTTAGTTATCAGGCATTAACTCTATTTTGATGGTCTGTTCTCTTTGAAACTTAGTATGTTTAGTCTTGTATTCTTACTAATTCAAGTGGCAAATATGCTGATGCCGACCTATCAAGCATTAGTTGATATTGTTATAATTGATGGTCTTTGATTATTTGCTGCATATTTCAGTTTCGAGATAATCTTCTATAAAATGGTCTCTGAGATTGATTCCTTATTTGAGAATCAAAGCATTCTCGATAAAACCTGCCTTCTTTTACATCTAGATCCTATGAAAGCATATAGGATAATTTTTGTTACAAGGTGGAAGGGATAACTTTTTATTTCGATTTTTCAAGTGTTCGTTACGATTTTAACGTTTCTCCTATCGATAATAATCCTACATCTAAACATACACTTAATAATTCAGCTTGATATCCTCGATTCCCTCTTGAATTTACGATAGAGATATCTCGAAGAATTTAGTGTCGAGGAAGTCTTTAAAAGTTTCTAAATAGATAAAGAAATACTGAAATCTTTAGAATATCTGTAGGCTTCTTGTTTGCTAATCAAAATATCCAGAAGGGCCAAAGATATCTTCAAAAGGACATAACTAATTCTATAATGTCTAGACTAAAGTAGGATATAATTCAACAAAAAAGCTGAAACTGAATTTATGAACCCTTTGGTGAAGAGACAGACGAACCAAGGAACTATAAAGATGCTGCATTCCATACCAACTTCCATCATTTCTTGCTTGAAATCAGGAAATATTTCTTCCATGAGCTAATTTATGATACAGATTATGATACTGATCGTGGTCAAGTCCTTGAAATAATCATCGGGCAAAATATTTTCCACTAAACAAGTCATGAACCAAAAGGCCTGTTAAGAACTCATCTAATTGATCAGCAAAAAGGCTACAATATAGTTCATACCCTGACAGTATACCAGCGAAGGATTTCTTATTGCATAAGCTGTTAAAACTTCTCGCAAACTAATCTGAAAGGGATGGCTATTAAGAAAAGTCCTATGGATATCTTTGTCAATAGCATTGAAAAAGTAAATAGGGTACTGGTCTACTAACTTTAGCAGTTCTTTATAATATCCAGGATGCTATAGCCTTCTGTAGTTAGATTGACTTGCTATCGCAAACATATTTCTGTAGCTTTACTGAGGTATGGTTAAACTATTATTTATTTTTTTCAACTTCAAATACCGATTGAATGTCAGGTTCTTCTTTTGATTGGCGTAGAGTGATAAATACTAAATCTTATAGCATATTTTACGTCTTAGATGTCGAGGTGCTAGATTTATTATGCTTCTTGATTGTAATCCTTGTGCTTTTTTTATTATTCAAGGAATCTTCTTTGTTAGCGTACATACCATTCGTTGAAGATTTATGAGTTTAGAAGTTTTAGCTTTAAATATTCGATAGTTCTCTCATCGTTCATTATATTATAAACACTTGCTTTTAAATTTATATTAGCTTTGGAGTTTTAAAATAATATTATTATGAATCCAACAAGCATATAATGCAATCTTTAAAAATCAAGCTTTTATCATGAATCAATTAACCTTTCTTAATAGCCATTTTTGATTGTCTTTTGCGTGGAATTACCATTGAATTATTCTAGTGTTGTTCTTGTGGCTTTCTTAACATATATCTAGAACTTTTCCTGAAAAAGTAAATATCACATACTAATTGGATCCTGGCCTAATTTATTGAAGCCTAAATTTCTGAGAACGAATATTTTGTAAAGGAAGTTCGCCAATAATTGCGCCATTTTTGTCAGAGTCATGCAAAATAGTCAAGTAAAGACCTGTCCTCTTATTCATGAACATGACTTGCATGTTTTCAACATGAATTATAGCAAACTTTTGATTGTCTGAATCCCATCTGTCATATATTATCAAAATGCCTTTGTTTGGACCTTCAATACAAACATCTAACACTTTTTTTGCGTCTTTTGATTCGATTTCGTAATAATTATAGTGTTGTTGTGAAAAAATTACTTTAATCTATTAAATCTTTGAAGCCATATGTATTATTTAATAATGATAATTAGTTATTAAAAATAAACTCATTAAAAATCATTTTCTGATTAAAATCTCTTGTCTTTTTGTTTTTATATATTTTTTGAAGGCTTCAACTGAAAAACTGAAAAGACATTGTTAATCTTAACTTTTGGTATTTTTGGTTGATCTTGGCGACTTGACAAATATTAGTTCAGCTTAATGAATTTTTAACTCAGAATCAGTATGCAAAATGCCCTATTTTATGTTTAGGGCAATTTTCATAAAGACTCTAATGTTGCTAGAAATTCTTTCAACTGAAATAAGATTTGCCAAATAGCCTTATCAGTTGAGTAACATTTGGACTTGTAAGATTTTTAATAGACTATTCAGGAGGAACATATCTAAGACTTAATCTTAAGCTTATGTCCTTTTTCGCCAAACATAAATGCAGTTTTTGTTTTCTCAAGAATAAACTTTAAAATATTTCAAACTATGAGAAAAAAAGATTGCTTTTGAAATAAGCATATAGTAAGGAAAAAATGGCCAAAGAAGTTAAAACAAAGTATTTCCTCGCCTCCCTTTCTTTTGCCAAAGTTTAGGCACAGTTTTAATTGTTAGAGAAAAAAATTAATGTCTAGAAAACCATACGATCTTCAGGAGTGCTTACCCATGTTTACGAGTTAAATCTTTGTCTACTTCATTATTTTATTTATTAGGCTTTTTTATATGTAGGTTTCTGGCTAAGCATCTTGAACACTATTTTTGTAAGAGAAAGTACAATTTATATTTATAAATACTATTATTTAATTCCATTTATGATTTAGATAAAATTTATAATATCAAGAAAACGAATATTTTTGTCAAACTCTTTCCATTGGCTTTTTTACATTATTTTGAGATTAACTAAAGGCAACTTTATTATCGGATGACAAATTCATTAAAAGATCTAAAGAATTTAAGACTTATATGAAGCTATACTATTACGCATAGACCTTTATGCTTCAAAATTTATTTTTTTGCTGAAAATGACCAGAAATTTGTAATTCATCTTTGAGAATATCAATTTTAGATATTTTTTAATTCGGCTTATTATCGAAGTTTTATTAGGCTAATTCTTACCTTTATAACTATATCGAAATAAAAAAAGTCGAACAAACATCCTAGAAAAGCTAAACTCAACACAAAAACAGTCAACAACTTAAATTTTTTAAATAGTTTCTCATAATAACGTACTTTTTGAATAAAAACCTTTGTTTAAGCTTATTTTCTCCCATGATTATAATTTTGATGCCCATCTTAAGTTATAATAACGTTAAACAAAAAAGTAATAAGGTAAGGAAGTTCGTGACCCTGGATTCAAATAAGTTAGGAAAGACTATTATTAGATTATAAATCGATCATTGTTTATTTTGCTTTTTTTAATCATGTTATATTGTATATTTTAGTTCAAGATTTTGGGCTTTTGACCCTTTATTCGCTAAGCTACTCTCAAATTCTGCAAAGTTTGAAGAGTCTTCAGACGGATCTGACCCTTAACTACCCTATTTGCCAGCTTAAATGCCTTAATTGTGACTTTGAAGCCATTAACAAAAAGACTCATACTACTGTTCTGAATCAAAGGCATAAAAGGTGTTTGTTTAGGCACAGAAGAACCCATAAACTTTTTGCTGATTACTTGATAACTAATCAACTTGCTACGGGTTAAGATTTTATTGACACATTTATGAAGATAATATAATATTATATCGAAAACATCATGAACAGGAATAAAACAATACAGGCCTGAAATATAATAAAAAATCGAGAAGATTAAAAAATCAATTTAAAGTTTATTCATGCCGATCTAGTATAGAATAAAGTTTTGTTTTAGTCCCATCTTCGATTTTTTTTTAGTTTTGTTCTATTTTTTGTCAATTTTTAATAGAGTATTTAAATATTGTTTTTAGAAAGTAGAATTCTATAATATTATTCCATGTTTTCTACGAAAAACAAAGTTTTAAGCTTGCTATTCATCACAGCTCTATCCTTATTCACATACCATCAGGCCTCTTATGAGTCAAATCCTATACAAACTTCAAGATTACTCACTTCTACATACGCAACCACTACAACAAGAACAAAATCAGTGGATACCTTCTGTGCAGGAAAACAGAGAAATCAGCTCATAGACGCAGATCAGACTAGTTTGTATAAATTTTTTAGTCAACAAATGAAAGAAAGTTTTCCGATCGATGGGTACCATACATCTTATAAAGAAATGGGTTAATAGTCAACGCAATCAATTCGAATTTCGGATAGGCCCAGAGCACGATTCAGTCAAATATAAAATCCTTTGCAACTTTTATAGGACCCTTTGCACTGGGACTCGTCTTAATCTTAACCATTTCTCCTTTTTTGCTTTGCTGCTGTGTTTGCCCAGGATGCTGCCCATCGAAATGTTGTCGAAAAAGCTAAGAAGAATTATACACACCTTTTGAGCTCTATTGGCCGACAGTTTGCCTTATAGTAGCACTTCTAATAGCCATGGGAGCTTGCATTGCAGGTATTAAAATAAATTAAATTAGGTTTTGCAAATTCAGAATCGATAGCAAAAAATATAGACAGTAATTTATGTTCAATTTCAATCATTCTGGATGACCTTAGAAACGGAAACGTAACAAACAGTGGAAGTTCCTTTTTTGCAGGTTTGACCCAAATAAAGACCCAAGTAGGCTATCTCAGTGGAAATTTATCAAGTATAAACACCACTATGGCATCGATCATACCTACTTCGGGTAATATATCTACGACTACTACAAGGGGAAATACTGCTTTGACTGATATACAAAAAATACCAAAGAATACGAATGCTGGTGGAAATATGGCTAATATAGCTTATAACACGCCTTTTACATCGGCCTCACCTAGCAGTACTATCAATTCTATATTTCCTACAGTTTTAGGAAGTTCAAATACAGGTGGTTTGATATAAACTTTCTATAAAATCATAGAAGCTTCTCTAACGACTATCCAATCCATCTCGCAATCAGCCCTACATTTCAACAACGAGGCAAGCAACTTCCAAAGTGGAGTATCAGCTCTTCAAACCCTAATTCAATAATTCAATGACTTTCTCGTATCCTCAGACAACAACCTCTATAACATTCTCGTGAAAGTATTCGAAAATAAGTCTACGGTTGTCCTAGCAGTCAAATTAGTCTACGGAGTAACTATAGGTATTGCGAGTCTCATGCTTTTAGGGACACTTATTGTGGCCTTTTGTGGAAAGGCCAGCTGTAGATATCTTATGTACTTCGCCTGTGTGTTTTTGTTCATAATCGGAGTGGCTGGATTCTTGCTTAGCTTAGGGTTTAGTATTATGACCCCAGCTACATACTTTGGCTGTCAATTTATCAGTCATTCTTTGAGTAGTGCCTCTAATTTCAACAGTAAATTCTTTATTATATAGACAATTTTAACAAGACTATCACAGATGCAACTTTCAGGAACTACATAACAACCTGTCTGCCATCTTCTTCAGGAGATCTACTTACTACATTTGGTGGAACTACAGTAAATGCCCTACAAAACTTCTCTAATTCAGTCACAAAGATGTATAACTTTAACATCTCACAAGAAGCTACCCTATTGACTACAGGAATGTCTGCCCTCAAGACTACTATCTCGAACTATGAAAAAGGTAATATAATAGATATAACTGATACGACAAATATCAATTTTTTGAAGACTTTATCAACCCCAGGATCGTATAGTTCATGTGCTGCGACTGGATTTACCTCAGATAGTTGGATCCCATCGACTGCTCAGAATCCTAGCTATATACCGTGTACAGTGTCTGGTGGAAATGCAGTTAGTACCTCATGTACTTCCAGTTTTACGACAAGAGGAGGCTCTTGTAATGGCTGTATGGATACAACAAGCGTTTTGAGTTCCTACACGGCAAAAGCTTCGCTTTTATCGGATTTGAACTCTAGATATTCAGGATGCACAAATTTCAATAATGATTTGTCTAATACTTGGGACAATTACTACAAAATCAAAAAGAATAGTTTCTCTCCGATTACTACGAGGGTCAATACAGCAGAAGCTTCAGTCACAACCTACGCGAATACTATAACAAGTACCATACAGCCTACATTTACCAATGCCATTAACGCCCTCAAAGCAGCATCAGCGACCGTAACGGATCCACAATACGGTCTTGTAGCAGGTTTGAATTGCAAACTGATTGGAGAAGATATTCAAAGAACTTTTGATACGTTTTGTCAGTCACTGTTCACGGTTACCTTCTTTACTAGGTTGGTTATGGGATTGACATCTTTTGGAATACTTTTTTCTTTGTGCTGTGGAGTTTGCACTGGAATCAGATTCATGAAACAGTAAATAAGGAAGTTGAATAGTGCTGGAAATGTAGGATTGGATGATGAAGCTGTTCAAGAAATCACGGATAATAATTTTGTAATCCCTAAGGTTTTGTAATGATTTTTATATACTTTACTTATCTATTTTTTTGTTAACTCATACGAAATTTGAATTCAAACTTTAAAAAATCTTTGAAAGAATTATATACTAAAATCATAAAAAAGATCTATAAAGTATTCATGAATCTCTAATCGATAAAGGTGTTTTTATCAATAGTAATCTTTGTAATCAATGTTCCTTCATTCCAATCTACACCAACATAAATTCATTCGATTTATAACCCTGATTTCTAATGTTGCCCCGAAACCTATATCTTCAATCAAAAGACAAAAACCTGTTAATGCCCTCCAGAAACACCATACATAAATTATTAAGGGGCCTGCGTCTCATGTCTTTTACCTGCATAATGGAATACTATAACAAAAAGATGTATTACATGTCAATTACCTGCAATTTTAAATCGATAAAAAGTGCAATGCTAGTGCCCCAAATAAAATCCTTACTTAACAGCAGATGGAGAATGCGTGAGCTGCAATAATCCTTCTTTTTGGAACTGCAAATTACAAAAATGCTCATCGTGTCCTAGCAATTTTTAATATAATGTCTTGTTAAACAGGTGTGTATGTCCTAATGATAAGCCTTATCAAACTTACAATAATGTCTGTGTGCAATGCGCCTTTGATTCGGAATGGGATAAAGAAACTCGAACTTGTAAAAGCTGTTTGAAGGATCAAAAGTTTAGTATGGAACTTAAGAAATGTATTTGTCCTTTTCCTACCTTTTTAAATTAAGATAAAACTGCATGCGTTTCATGTGCTTAAGGATTATTTTTCAATAAAGAATCATAAAAATGTTAATCAAATAATTGATTTTAAGTATATTCTATTTATTTTTCAAAAAAATATTACTTTAAAATCCAGATAAATGACACATAAATACTAAAAATCAATAAATCAAGGCTCATTCTTTTATCCTTTTTGCTAATATTCAACCATATCTTGCTTATATTTACTCAGAGCCATCTAAAAAACTATATAAGTGTATCTTCCTGTAATTATGTATTAAGATTTTAGGTCACGAACTATATTATACAACTTTAAATTCGGTGCAATCTTATTGTCTGAGCTTAGGGTCTGCTTTTTCAGCAAAAGGTCTAAATTTGTAAAGTATTCGGCTTGAGACATGTTCGAAAGCTATCTTTTTATGGTCTTTAAGCTAATCACCATAGCTTATGCCTAAAAATCGAGAAAGACTAAATATAACAATAAAAATACATTCTTTAAATTGCTCAAGTAACTAAGAAATACTTAATTTGCTAGGATTTCTCAAAATATTTATATAAACTTAATATTCCTCTTAATCGACTAATTTTATCAAGCTTTCAAACCTTCTTATTGACATTTGTCTTTGACCAATCAGAATATTAATCATGCCTTTCAAAATCTGAGCATCAAGGATAGGATTTGGAGTCATATTCAATTTAAAATGATTAAAATCGTTATGCAAAAGAGAAATCATTTTATTAGCTGTTTAGATATGATCATATTTCATGTTTCTTATACGAAGTCTATCCTTCATGCCTGGTTGTCGTCTCAAATTTGACCAAGTTTCTTAATCTGACGAAACCAAGATAATATTTGAAGCCTAGTCTTATATGATTTTCAAAAATCTAACTATTTAAGCCAACATATTCATCTGCTAAATTTTATTCACATCATCAAAGATAATAACAGGAAGAGTCCGTCTTTCCCATTGCTTGACTATAGGTCCCATGAATCTAAAGTAATAAAGTTGGGTAAGAAAAGTTCCAGCATAGAGTAAAGCACTTACATATGGATTTAAGTTAGCATGGTATGTTTAGATATAAATACCTGAAAGTAAAGTTTGAGCTATCAGGTATTTTAGTTGAAATTTTAAAGGATTTTAACGAATATGTTTGATTTTACGCACAGCTCTTATTATCTAACCTATGATGCCCGAACCATCTTAGCCGAATTTTAACTGTTCAGCCAGGTCGTTTTCAAAATTGACTTATCTTCCAATAGACTTGAAAGAAACGTAAAGAGTAGGTCTCACAAGCGATTATTTATAAGCTAAGTCCTTGAAATGAAAAGATTTTCCGATACCTGATTACCCAGAATAGCAGTAAAAATTATTCGCATTTACATCTAAATTAGGTCTGTGATAATTTGTCAACAACGAAAGGTTAGAATTGGGCTTAATATCTATAAAGTATCGAATAAACTTCCATCTCCTGATAAAATGACCGATTCTTGTATATTTACCTGCATTCCAGCTTGCAAAAGCTGTGATTGCCGCACCTACAAAACCTCCTTTGTAATACATGTTTGATTTTTTGCCGTCTTAATTATCAGATTCTGTATTTTTATCGAGGTTTTAGCTAGATTCTGCTAGGGAAACTTCTTAGATTTAAGTTTAATTCATTCATTATAAAGCTATATAAAGCAAAAATATATTTTAAAAACTTTTCTTAACTTAATTTCCACTTCGAAAATCATGAAAAATTAAGGAATTTTTCAAAATGAAAAAAAATTACTATCTCATGAACTAATCGATATTTGATATTTAAAAAGTGGGGTTGGGGTTGGGGTTG
>Ga0194115_10007630_pt1 | contig 10680 bp, 15 predicted proteins | sample TA2MahsurfametaG_3_FD_148656 | JGI IMG/M metagenome (GOLD analysis project Ga0194115, IMG submission 148656) | Freshwater microbial communities from Lake Tanganyika, Tanzania - TA2015002 Mahale S4 surface | ecosystem: Environmental > Aquatic > Freshwater > Lake | place: Tanzania: Lake... | reverse complement strand
GGGGACTCACCCCTTAAGGAAGCCAAAGGTGTACACCCCATGCTCTAGGTGTTTGGATAACTCCCTGCACTTAGCTCTAAAGGCTTCATGCTCAGGAGTACCCTTTAAGAGCTTATTGAGCTGATATACACCCGCGTCCCAAGAGTTCAAATGGAGTGCAGGGTCTGCGTTCCTCCTCAATCCTATACACGCCGTATGAAGGGCTTTGAGGTCGGATAAGACCTCTTTAGCTAGGTCGGATAGTTTTAGACTAGGGAGGACTGATGCGAGGTATGGGTCGCCATTTTGAACCCATAGGGGTTTATCCGATTTAGGCTCTAGCTCGAAGAAGAAGCCCCCATCGTCTTGGCTAGGCTCCTCATCATCTGAGAGTAAGGGCTTGATAGGGTTATCCAAAGCGTCTTGGACTAAGAAATCAGCCCCATGAGCTTTATATAGATCGAGGGCTTCTTGTCGGGTGAGCCAAAAGAAGTGGTTATGGATATTCCATTTCTTGCCCTTATATTCTACGCCTCTCATAGAGGTGCAGTTATTCTTCCTGTAGACAAGGGCGAAAATGTGGCAGTCGTCCACCCATTGTTCGTAGGCAGGGGTGAGAGGGTGGTCTTTATTAAGTATCCATTTACTCATAGTGAGACCTCTTTTATAGGTGTTGGGGACTAGGTACTCATCCTTCTGAGTAATCCAAGTACTCCCCACGAGCTTGCGGGCGGCATAGAGAGCGATAGCTCTACGCCAACCCTCTCCCTCCATGACTGATAACCCGTGTGCCATGGACGAACAACTAGAGGTTAGGAAAACATTTGTCTGAGAGTGAACGAGGCTATTTCCCGCTGTGGTCAAGTAAAGAAGGGAACCCTTAGCCATAGTCCCCCTTCCGTCTTGACCTACATTCAATCCACTCTTCATCTGAGGGGCATCAAAAGTCTCAACCCCCTTAACAGGCTCACGAACCCACTCGGAAGCTTCCCGACCCTCAGCTTGATAAATGGTCTTTACCCCTATTTCTCGGATACTATCCATTTATCAGCTCTTAACTATATCGCGGATGCTGATCTCTAGCTCCGCCTTGTCTGTTGAACCCTCACTCCACTTAATAAATGTCACTCCCCACAAATCGGATAAAGAATCAAAGTGGGAAGCCTGAAACATAAACCCTCCCCTATATTCCCATCTCGGATACCAATACTTTCTAAAAGACTGATAAGACCCTGAACTCATATACGAGATCGGGGCGAACACACCTATAGACCTCTTATCAAAGCCAAAGACCTCGCACACCCTCGTGGCTTGATATAAGAACTGCACATAAAGATTATTCGAGGGCTTGCCCATACCCTTACTCACCATCTCCCTTTTAGCCTCAGTTATGGAAATACCCGTCTTGCTCTTACCCGACTGAGTTATATCTCCCGAAGTCCCATATGGGGGGTTCATCATAAACACTATTCTTTTGCCCTCTGATGCAGCTTTCCTCAGCTTTTGGATAACCCCCTCGGGTAGGTCTGAAAAGTTACCCTGAGCGTTAAGGAAGTCGTATTTGAAGCACAGGGCTTTAGTCCCCTGCTCGGCTTCAAGAACACCCACCTCCACATCTTGAAGGGTGGATAGGATAAGATCAGAAAATGGATAGTCCCTCGTGAGGTTTCCTGATCCTGCACAGCAGTCCCATACAAGGCACTCATCACGCCAATCAGGGCCTAGAGTTTTATCCATTTCTAGGTGAGCCTCGTCAGCCCATATCTTAGGGGTATAGAAGCTCCCCGTCATTTTGCGGTCTTCTTCCTCGAAGGTCTGATCTAGGTCGTGGCTCATCTATCATTCTCCTTTATCTTCCAAGATATTACCCTAGACTATCCGTATCCCACACACCTACTATCCATATTAGTGGGGCGTGAGAGATAGAGACCCAACCCCCCCCGACAAAGAGAGATATAAGATGAGCAACCTCTTGAACGATGTCACTCAGATTCTCAACATCGCTCACGCCGTCTACAACGAGGAGTTGGCTGAGATCAAGCCTCATGGGGGCGAGGTGTTGATGACCTCCGCCAGCTTCGAGGACGCAGGGTGGCTCAATGCCACCTTCTTGATTTTCTTCCTCCCCGAAGCCCACGAGATCGCCGCCTTCTCAAAGGCTGTGGGCTCACGCCTTGACTCGTTTGGTCCCTATGGGAATAGGTTGGCTTACACCGACCTCCATGAGGGTGAGGATTGCCTCAAGATCACCTTCACCTATCGAATGGGGGCGTGATCATGAGGATGGTCTGTGTGTCAGACACACACGAACTCCACAGGGAGTTGATCCTCCCTGATGGGGATATTCTTATCCATGCAGGAGACTCTACCTATGTGGGTGATCCTGAGAAGTTGGCAGACTTTATAGATTGGCTTAGTTCTCAGCCCCATAAACACAAAGTCTTCATCGCGGGTAACCATGAGGTCACTCTAGATAAAGACCTAGATGAGAAATACATCGCCCGACGCTTCGGCATGGTCGGTGATTTTCAGGCGATACGAGACTTTGTATCTAGACACCGAGAGGGAGTACATTATCTCCTAGACCAAGAAATAGAAATAGATGGTCTGAGGATATATGGTGCCCCTTGGCAGCCCTCATTTGGAGGATGGGGCTTCAATCGGGCTCGTGGGACTCACATCTCTGAGAAGTGGAAGAAGATACCTTCAGGGATAGATATCCTCGTGACGCACGGACCTGCGTATGGGAAGAGAGACTTATTGGATACCTATGAGCGGGTGGGTTGTTTAGACCTGCTCAGGGAAATAGAGGAAAGGATAAAACCTCGCGTCCATGTCTTTGGGCATATCCATAATGGATATGGTGTGTCTGAGAGTGAGGGTGTGGTTTATATCAATGCGAGTTCTTGTGGTGAGGACTACACGATAAGAAATAAGCCCATCGTGTATGACCTAGACGCTAAGGTAAATTGAGTGTTACATTGGCTGATAATCGGATAAGTTTGGGGTTTAGGGGAGTACGGACGACAGACTCTCCGAGATAGGACTCTTATTTCCGCAAGAACCCGAAGGTGTACACCCCACCCTCAAGCTGACTCGCCAACAGCTTATGCTTCTTGCTCAATGCCTCCCAATCACCCTTCAACGCAGGCTTCTCATTCCACAGCTTCTTCATTTGATACACCCCCGCGTCCCATGCCGTCAGATGCAAGCTCTTATCCACATCATCTCCCTCCCTATAGGGGATCGTCTTCAGGTACAGGGCGTTGAGGTCATCCAACACATCTCTCGCAAGGGGGGAGAGATTGAGACCCGACAGAACATGAGAGAAATAAGGGTCTCCATTCAGCTTCCAAGCTGGGGTCACGCTCTCCCCTTCTATGATCCCCTTCTCCTCAGCGGTGTAGGGGATCGGGTGATTTTTAGCGTCACGATAGAGGGCGTTGGTCATGCTGTAGTCTGAGACGGCTTGGGTGCGGGTACGCCAAAAGAAGTGATTGTGGATATCCCACTTCTTCCCCTTGTAGTCCACATCACGCATAGCCGTCATGTTGTTCGAGCTATGGAGGAGTCCATAGATGTGGCAGTCGTCCACCCATTGCTCATAGTCAGGGTGAGATGTGTTGGGGACAAGGTACTCGTCTTTCTGAGTAGCCCAAGTATCCTTAGACAGCTTGCGGGCGGCATAGAGAGCGATAGCTCTACGCCAACCCTCACCCTCGGTGACTGAGTTGCCCCCGTTCCCGTTTGGAGAACAATGGGGCGTGAAGTAGACTAATTGGTTTTGTTGAATGCAGTTTGCATGATTCGTAAAATACATTAAGCTATTTTTTGTTTCTACCCCACGGAGTACACCCTCAGTCTTAAGCGAAAGACCACTCTTCATCTGCGGGGCATCAAAGGTCTTCAGCCTCTTGATAGGCTCACGAACCCACTCGGAAGCCGTCCTACCATCAGCGTTATACATCTCCTTCACCCCCGTAGAGACAATCGTCTCCCCCACCTTATCCTTAAGGGTCATCGGCAGGTCAGCCTTCTTATCCGTCGTCCCCTCATTCCACAGGGTGAACGAGATACCCCATGACCCCTTCACATCAGCGAAGTGAGAGGCTTGGAACATAAACCCTCCCTGATAGGCGTACTTCCCGTAGAAATAATCTCGAAACCCCTCAAAGCTCGGTGAGGTCATGAACAGAGTAGGGGAGAAGACCGCGATGGTCTTCTCCTTGTAGCCATACTCAGCGGCTACCTGCTCGCATTGAAATAAGAACTGAGCGTAGAGTTGCTGAGAGGAAGCACCGATCTTAGCGGTCTTCATCGCCTTATTGACTTCGGTGAGGGCAACCCCCTCTTTGGAATCTTCACCCTTGACACCTGCGGTGGCATAGGGGGGGTTGATAAGAAATACGAGTCGCTTACCCTCAGCGGCACCCTTCTTCAAGAGGGCGACAACGGATTGGGGGAGGCGGTTCTCTTTAGGGTTTCCGTCAGAGTCGAGGAGACCCTCAAAGAAGGGGGATTGGCTTTCTTGGTTGAGGAAATCGAGTTGGAACTTCTTAGCTCCGCTATTGTAGTCTTCCTTCTTCATGATGCGGACATCGGGTTCCTCAGCGGTGGAGAGGATAAGATTGGAGAAGGGGTAGTCGCGGGTGAGGTTGCCTGTACCTGCACAGCAATCCCACACGATATATTTCTCACGCCAATCGGAGCCGAGTTGAGCGGAGAGGAGGCGATGGGCTTCATCGACCCACAGGCGAGGGGTGTAGAACGCACCTTGCCGACGACGGGCATCGTCCTCGATGATGCGATCTCTCATGCCCACGAGGGTGTCGATTTCTTTTGCGGATAAGCCTCTCTCCCTGCGAGAGAAGAATATATCCATAGCGTTGAGATTTACTTCATATTCTTTGTTCTCAATGAGGACACGATTCTTCTTAGAGGGGATATCGTAGACATACTTGCTTGACCCTTCCCCATAGAAGAGGCAACTAAAGAAGATATGTGTCATTTCAACGGGCGTGTATTTCCCCTCGGGGATGATGTGTTGAACCCAATGCTCGAACATGGAGGAGATGTTATGCTCATTAGGGCGAACCTTTTTTGCACACCCCTTAGCCAACTCTTCACAAACCTTTTTTATCCAATCCCCTGAGACCGACATAGAACTACAAGCGTGAGTGGGGTCAGCGTCAATATCGAGGTTCAGCTTGGGGTCAGGGTTTGAGGGGGCTCGATTCCAATCAATGGGTGCGGAGAGAAAGGATAAAACTTTTGAAGTGGGGAGTGCAAAACACACTTCTTCATCAGCGACAAAGAGAACATTGGGCATGGCAGTACCCTTCTCCTCAAATCTCTTGAGGTAGTACACCATCTGACCCAAGACATTCAGCCGTGCCTTAATCTTTTCATTTAGGTTTTTGTCGTACTTAGCCTCGAACAACACTCGGACGCTCTCCCACTCCACCATGCCGTCTGTCTCAAAGCCTGAACCTGTGGGTGTGGTGAAGAGAGAGCCTGTAGCCGACTCTATGAGTCTTTTGAAGTGAAGCTCTACATCTTTCTCACAGGCGGCTTCGATTTTAGAAGTGGTCTTGGATAACTTCTTCATGTGTTTGTCTTTCTTGGTCACATTTTTAATGGGAAGTTAGGTTATTAAGAAACTGCTCGTCTACCGCCCCCCCATTTATTTTAACAAATATCAAAAATAAGTGGGGGCGGGGTAGCCGCCCTCCGCCGCTGTCCTACTTCGGGTGAACTTATCCGTTTGATTCCCCTTTGGGACATAGGCGGGACCCCGTGAACAGCGTGCAAACATTTCGAGGTATCCCCCCTGCGACCGTTTCTCAACTAGAGCATAAAATTCCTCAGGTTTACGCGAGTGTTCTCGTTTATTCGCGTGGATAACGCTGCTGATGTCATTGGGTTCAGTTCGCACAGCGAAGCCCCTACCGCGTGTTGCGAACAGACAAATCTCATGCTGTTGCCTAAAATAACGCCCGAGTCCGAAACTTTGTTTCACCCAAACGATATTTGTTTTATACACAAATCCGAGTTCGGCAATAACACGCAGGGCATCCACGAGAAAGTTATTCGTGGTCCACAAGTACAGGTGTTGATCCTCGCTGTGTGTTTCCTCGGCGTACCAATGTTTCATAAGCTCAATGATTGCGTCAGTCTTCATCAGGGGGTAGTGCTTATCAGCACCCCTCTTCACTTTGCCTCCGCCCTGCTCATTCCACGGCGGGTCCGCGATAATTGTGCGTATCATCTTTATCCTTTCTGTCTGCTGTCAGTTTCATCTTCTCTGACCTCCTCTGTGTGTAAAACTATCCACACGCACACCTAGAGATTCAAGTATCAGATCATATAAATCAAGAGCGTCTGAAGTGGGGGGTTTCTACGGAATAAATATTACGGACGGGGTGTCCGAAGTAGAAGACTGTGTAGAATGTGCCTTTGAGGAGGGAGTCTTTGGGGGACCATGTTTCAGGGGGGTTCCAAGCGGCTCTATTATTGAATTCGGAGATGGTTTTTGATTTGAATGCGGCGTTGGGAGGGCGAATCCGAGCCCTGAGATTGAAGATTCCATCAATGTTCCTCCTTTCGGGGGATTGTCGGAATTCCCTCGTCTAGCTTGTAAACACTTAGACGACCTCCCCTTATCAAAAACAACACCCTCTTGTACTCAGCTCGACTCAAATCCCTTATCCTACATACACCCAAATTGGATAGTGGTCTGTCTTGTGTGTTGCCTATGTAGGTTATGTGCTTATCGTCCATACATACAACCACTCTATAGTGAGAGTATGTCCCATACAACCCATACAATAATCCACACATCATCAGCGGAAACAACATAGATGTTATCTTCATCATTCTCCGTAAAGACTCATTAACAAGAATGGATTCTCTATCACACTCCGTAAGAGATCAACCATATCCATAAGCGTATAGGAATGACTCCTCTTATCGAGTTCACTCTCTAAATGGAAATCAGGCGAAGGCATCTCTTTCATCTCTCTCACCCATAATCTCTCTCCGCTCGCTACTGACTTCACCAGCCTATGATTACCATCCACTATCACACCCCCACACACCAATATCGGATAAGACAAATCCGCCTTCAAGACCCTCGGTAGATGCAAATAAGGAGTCTCCTCTCCCCATGTCCACCCGTCCAATAGACCATCAGGCAATACCCACTTATCCGTAGGGGGAATGTCCGCTGTCACCTCCCATAGCCGACTCACATACCACCCCTCCCCCTTCTCATTCACATGAATCGCCCCTCCCCCTCTATGGTCACTCATCAGCCCACTTCGGCTTCTTAGCAGGGTGACCCCACAGCTTCACCTCCTTGAGGGTGAGAACATCCCTCAAGGTACAGGGAGGGCGTGTAGGGTCAAAGAGGTTCACCCCTGCCGTGGGGCTGACCCCCCCTTCGAGGAGCTTGAGATTGATGTTGAGCGGGTCCACCCCCCGCTCCGTACACTCAGAACACGCATCGCCCCACTCATCGCCCACATCCCCAAGCCAACCCGTACCTCCACATTCGGGACAGGCGTGAGGAAACTCCGCCTCGACCGCGTTCTCGATGACATCGAGATCGAGATCGTCGATGTTGGCGATGAGGAACTTGATGTTGTTGGTGTTGTTGGTGTTGCTCATGTTCATTTCTCTCTTGGGTTTGGTTTATCTCTCACACACCCCACTAATACTGAATACTTTAGGTTGGGATACTCTAGCCGTCACCTAGATGTACATCACTCAAACCATCTCTGTACATAACCACCCAAAAAGAATCCAAAATGTACCCCATGAAATTCCACTCAGCCAGCTTTGCTTCTCATTTTCGGGGCTTTTCATCTCATTAGGAGCTAGCCGAAACCACACCCTTTGGGGGTTTTCCACCTCATTTTGGGGGTTGTCCACCTTATTTTTGGGGCTTTCCAACTCATTTTGGGGGTTGTCCCTCTCACTTTGGGGGTTGTCCCTCTTATTTTGGGGGCTTTCGACCAGGATTAGGGAGGATAGTTGGTCTGTGGTGATTGTGTCGGGAAGCGTGGTTCGATGATCGTAGATAGCCCCTCTGAGATTAGCCCCTTCTAGGTTAGCCCCCTTAAGGTTAGCCCCCCTGATGTCGGGTCCCTGCCAATCACGGTGCCACACACCCCTAAGATCAGCCCCCTCTAGGTCTGCCCCTCTGAAATTAGCCCCCCCACCTAGGTTCGCCCCCTCTAGGTTAGCCCCCCTAAGGTCAGCCATCTCAAGGTTTGCCTGCGTTAGGAAAACACCCTTAAGGTTAGCCCCCCTAAGGTCAGCCGTCTCAAGGTTTGCCATGTTTAGGTACGCCTCCCTGAGATTAGCCCCTCTGAGATTAGCCCCTCTGAGATTAGCACTTATGAGATTAGCTTGAATGAGATTAGCCCTCATGAGATAAGCATCCGAGAGGTTAGCCCCCCTGATCTCAGCCCTCGTGAGATCAGCCCCCCACATTTCAGCCCCTGTCAAGTTAGCCCCCTTTAGGTTAGCCTTTGTGAGGTCTGCCCATGTGAGATCAGCCCCTATGAGATTAGCGTTCTGAAGGTTTTTCATCTTATATCTCTCTCTTGGTTGGGTTATCCGTCCCCCCACACCCAACTAATAATGGATAGTTCAGATTGGGATACTCTTATTGGATAAATCCGAGGGCAGATTTCTAGGGTGTGGTTTCGGCTAGCTCCTTTAGAGCTTCCCCACCCTTAGAGCTTCCCCACCCTTAGAGCTTCCCCACACTTAGTTGGAGTAGGGGATGTTCTCCCACTCGGCAGGTGCGACAACCACATCTCCGAACAGGTGAGGGAAGTGGTTGTTTCGGGGGAGTTTCAGCGTGATCCCCTCCTCGTTCACAAGGAGGTCTCCGTCTTTGGTGCAACCTGCGACTGCCACATAACCTCCAACTAGCTTTTGGATGTCGCTGAAACTCTTGATGTTGATGGTGAGGGCTGGGGCGGTGCTAGGATAGAGGGTAGCTTTCATCTCTTGTCTCCCTTGGGGGTTGGATTACTCCCTACTAATAATGGATAGTTTGGGTTGGGATACTCTTACCCCCGACTATTTTTAGTATCCCAACCCAAACTATCCATTATTAGTTAGGTGTGAGAAACGGATAAACCACCCAACCGACAAAGAGAGGATAAATCATGCAGTACATGAACGCTACTTGCCCCATCTGCCAGCTCAAGTTCCACTCCCGCTTCAGCTACGACAAGACTGAGACTTGTTCCGAGGAGTGTCATAATAAGCAGGAGGAGATCAAGGTTCTGCGGCAGGAGAACATTCAGCGGTGGGGGGTCCCTCAGGTGGACTATGAGGACTACGATGCACCCGATGAGGTGTGGGATGACGAAGAATAAGTATCCCAAACCCCACTATCCAATATTAGTAGAGTGTGAGAGATAGATAAACCAAACCCTCCCAACAAAGAGAGAGACATAAGATGAGCAACATCAGCTTCAAGATTGACAACAACAACAACTACATCACCATCTACACCGCCGACATCATCCCCTCCCTTGAGGGGTGGGAGGATGCCCTTGAGGGGGGCTACTCCCTCAGCCTCCCGGACTTCATCGAGATCGCCTCCCCCGACATCGTGAAGCAGTCGGGGGTCGAGGTCCCCGACCACTACGGGCTGCCGCTCGTGGGCGGGCAGAAATGAAAGACCTGTCGGGTCGAGACCTGAGGGGGGCAGACCTAAGGGGGTCTAACCTTGAGTTCGCAAACCTGTCGGGAGTTAACCTGACAGGGGCAGACCTCTCGGGGTCTTATCTCAAGCTGGCGAACCTCACAAAGGCGATCCTCAAGGGGGCGAACCTCACGGGAGCTAGACTCTCAGCGTTTCTGATTGATGCAAACCTTGAGGGAGCAAACCTTGAGTTCGCTGACTTGAGGTGGGGGACGCTGAGGGGGGCGAATTTTGAAGGGGCAAACCTCAAGGGGGCTAACCTTGAGGGATGCTCCCTTGAGGGAGTTAACTTCACTAGGGCTGATCTCAGGGGGGCTAATCTCAAGGGGGCGGCTCACGCGGATGCTTGGAAGTGGGGTGGACAGGGAGCGGTCTTCAAGGGAGCTATCTATGATGCCTCCACCACACTCCCCCATCGTCTAACCTCCGATCAGCTCTCATCCATGACCAAAGCTCCATCATAGCTCCTCAGGTATGTCGTGGGAGATCAAATATCCCTGATATATATCGGATAACGCAGTCCCCTGTTTTGACCTTGCCCCGCGACAGCGGGCTTCATTTTCCGTGCGTGTTTGAGACCACACAAGACAGAACGCTTCTGCGAGCGGTTGTCTTGTCTAAGATACTTTAGACTATCCATTTACTGCATATCTGAGTATTGGATAGTCGGTAGTTGTTTTATATTGGTGAGGTGGGATATGAGATATGGTAGGTTCATGAGATATGGTAGGTTCATGAGAACCTGAAAGGGGGTAAGGGGAATGAGTTTAGCTGTGGGGGTGATGAGTGGAGCGATAACGGCGGGTGGAGTATCATTAGGGATAGTGGGTAGTGAGTGGTCTCGGGTAGCGTTGGGATTGGAGTTGGGTTTGAGGTTTGGTTTATTGAGGGGAGTGGGGTTGGGATTGGGAGTAGGGGTAGCGGGAGCAGGGGTTAGTGTGGGGGCATATACAACGATGGGTGTGGATATTGGG